>LKMJ01001144.1_pt1 | contig 22780 bp, 15 predicted proteins | sample 643391 | NCBI WGS metagenome assembly LKMJ01 (sample SAMN04112250, study PRJNA286221) | soda lake metagenome | biome: soda lake; feature: Kulunda Steppe; material: water; isolation source: sample PL-Br10 brine of Picturesque Lake | place: Russia: Kulunda steppe | collected 2010-07
CCGCGCCTGCCGCCGGCGCCGCCGGTGGCCTGTCGCCGGATGCCGCGGAGAAGCAGGCCGCGGTACTGCGGCTGATCAACGCCTGGCGCATCCGCGGCCACCAGGCTGCCAACCTGGACCCCCTGGATCTGCGAGAGTCCCATCGGGTGCCGGATCTGGATCCAGCCTTTCATAACCTCACCGAGTCCGACATGGACAGCGAATTCAACACCGGCTCGCTGTTCACCGCTGACCGCATGAAGCTCAGGGACATCATCGCCTTCCTGAAGAAGACCTATGGCGGGACCATCGGCTCGGAGTACATGCACATCACCGATACTCGCGAGAAGCGCTGGATCCAGGAGCGCCTGGAGCGGGTACAGGGTGAGCCCGATCTGAGGCAGGATCAGCGCCGCACCATCCTGGAACGCCTCTCCGCCGCAGAGGGCATCGAGAAGTACCTGCACTCCAAGTACGTGGGCCAGAAGCGCTTCTCCCTGGAAGGCAGCGAGTCGCTGATCCCCCTGCTGGACGAGCTCATTCAGCGCAGTGGCAGTCAGGGGGTGAAGGAGATGGTGATGGGCATGGCCCACCGCGGGCGCCTCAACGTGCTCATCAACCTGCTCGGAAAGTCTCCAGCGGAGCTGTTCCAGGAGTTCGAGGGCAACTTCAACCTGGAGAACGCCGGTTCCGGGGACGTCAAATACCACCTGGGCTACTCCTCGGACCTCCAGACCGGCGGCGGCGCCCTGCACCTGGCCCTGGCCTTCAACCCCTCGCACCTGGAAATCGTCAACCCGGTGGTGGCAGGCTCGGCGCGGGCGCGCATGCAGCGTCGCCACGATCGCTGGGGCGAGGAGGTGCTGCCGGTACTCATCCACGGCGACGCCTCCTTTGCCGGCCAGGGTGTGGTCATGGAGACGTTCCAGCTCTCCCAGGCACGTGGCTTCTACACCGGCGGCACCGTGCACGTGATCATCAACAACCAGATCGGTTTCACCACCTCCAATCCTCTGGATTCTCGCTCCACCCTGTACTGCACCGAGGTCGCCAAGATGGTGCAGGCGCCGATTTTCCACGTGAACGGCGACGACCCGGAGGCAGTGGTGTTCGCAACCCAACTGGCTCTGGATTTCCGCGAACGGTTCCGCAAGGACGTGGTCATCGACATGATCTGCTACCGGCGTCACGGTCACAACGAGGCCGACGAGCCGGCGGCAACGCAGCCGATGATGTACAGCAAGATCAAGAAGCACCCCACCGTGCGCAAGCTCTACGGCGAGCGCCTGGTGGAGGGTGGCGTCATCGCCGCCGAAGATCTGGACACCATCGGTCGCGACTACCGCGATGCGCTGGATAACGAGGAAGTGGTTGCGCCACACATCCTCACCGGCGTGCGCAACGACTATGCTGTGGACTGGGACACCTATTTCCAGGGCAACTGGGACGACCCGGTGGACACCAACCTGTCGCCAAAGGTCCTGCGGGAGCTCAACGACACGCTGCAACAGCTCCCGGACCGCTTCGAACTCAACCCCCGTGTTGCCGGAATCATGGAAAGCCGCCGCAAGATGGGTGCGGGGGCGCTGGCCATGGACTGGGGGTTCGCCGAAACCATGGCGTACGCAGGGTTGCTCCGCGAAGGCTACAAGGTCCGTCTCACCGGCCAGGACAGTGGCAGGGGCACCTTCTCGCACCGGCATGCGGTCCTCCATAACGCCCAGGACGGCAGCACCTACGTGCCGCTGAAGAACATCACCACCGAGCCCGGCGACTTCGTCGTCATCGACTCCCTGCTTTCCGAGGAGGCGGTGCTTGGTTTCGAGTACGGGTACGCCACCAACGATCCCCAGACCATGGTGATCTGGGAGGCGCAGTTCGGCGATTTCGTCAACGGCGCCCAGGTGGTCATCGACCAGTTCATCAGTTCGGGCGAGACCAAGTGGGGCCGCCTGTCGGGGCTGACCATGTACCTGCCTCACGGCTACGAGGGCCAGGGCCCGGAACACTCCTCAGCTCGACTGGAACGCTTTCTGCAGCTGTGCGCGGACAACAACATCCAGGTGTGCGTGCCGACGACGCCGGCGCAGTTCTTCCACATGATTCGTCGCCAGCAGCTCCGGCGTTACCGCAAGCCCCTGATCGTCTTTACCCCCAAGAGCCTGCTGCGCCACAAGCTCTCCACCTCCGCGCTGGAGAACCTCACCGAGGGGCACTGGCACAACGTCATCGACGAGATCGACGACATCAAGGTCAAGGACGTGCGCAAGGTCGTCCTGTGCAGCGGCAAGGTCTACTACGATCTGCTCACGGAACGCCGCAACCGCGAGCTCAAGGACATCGCTATCGTCCGGGTCGAGCAGCTCTACCCGTTCCCGGAGAACGACCTTGCGGCCCTGTTGCGCCGCCGCTACGGCAAGGCAAAAACGGTGGTCTGGTGCCAGGAAGAGCCCAAGAACCAGGGGGCCTGGTACTCCAGCCAACACCATTTCCGCCGTTGCATGAAGGAGACGCAGGAACTGCACTACGCGGGTCGTCCCGCCTCCGCGTCGCCGGCCGTGGGGTATCCGAAGATCCACCATGAGCAGCAGCGCAAGCTGGTGGAGGACGCTTTGACCCTTTGACGCCCATGCGTCAACGCGGCCTGCTACGCTACTGCGGAGGCAGGCCGCGCATACATCTTGGCCGGCGCTCGCCAGCCCGGCCATGCTCCGTCCGGGAATACCGGAATCAATAACAAGCGAGGCACTGGATGAGCATCGAAATCAAGGTACCGCCGCTCCCGGAGTCCGTCTCCGAAGCCACCGTCGTCACCTGGCACAAACAGCCCGGGGATGCCGTCTCCCGGGACGAGAACCTCGTCGATATCGAAACCGACAAGGTGGTGCTGGAAGTGCCGGCGCCGGCCGACGGGGTGCTCGGCGAGATCCAGGCCGGCGAGGGCGAGACCGTGATGGCCGATCAGGTCATTGGCAGCTTGGACGAACAGGGCGCCGCCGCCGGTGGGGGCAAATCGCAGTCCGAGGCCGCGCCTGCCGTCCCGAAGGACGATGACGAGCCGGCAGCGAAGGAGCAGCCCGCCGGCACCCGGTCCGAGGAACCGGACAGCGCGGATGCGTCGGCCGTGGACGAGGCCGAACTCAGTCCCGCGGTGCGTCGCCTTGTGATGGAAAACAACCTCAACCCGCAGACCATCAAGGCGACCGGCCCGGGGGGTCGGATCACGAAGGAAGACGTGCTCGCCCATCTGGAGGGGGGCGCCGAGCCGGCTCCCGCGCCGGAGGCCGCGCAGCCGCCGACACCGCCGGCACGGGATCCTTCCCGGGAGGCCAAGGAGGCGGAGCCGGAACCGGTGGGCAGTGCTCCCGCTGCCGCCGGAGGTGAGCGCTCCGAGCGCCGGGTTCCCATGACCCGCCTGCGGCAGCGCATCGCCGAGCGACTGGTGGAGGCGCAGCAGACCGCGGCCATGCTGACCACATTCAACGAAGTCAACATGAAGCCGGTCATGGACCTGCGCAATCGCTACAAGGAGCAGTTCGAGAAGACCCACGGCATCAAGCTCGGATTCATGAGCTTCTTCGTCAAGGCGGCCTGCGAGGCGCTCAAGCGGTATCCGGCGGTGAATGCCTCCATCGACGGCACCGACATCATCTACCATGGATACCAGGACATCGGCATTGCCGTAAGTACCGATCGTGGCCTGGTGGTCCCCGTGCTGCGCAACGCCGAGCACCAGAGCTATGCCGAGATCGAGAAGAACATCGTCGACTTCGGCAAGCGCGCCCGGGACGGCAAACTGACCATGGACGAGCTCACTGGCGGCACCTTTTCCATCACCAACGGCGGCATCTTCGGTTCGCTACTGTCGACACCGATCCTCAATCCGCCGCAGAGCGCCATCCTGGGCATGCACAAGACCCAGGAGCGGCCCGTGGTGGAGAACGGTGAAATCGTGGTGCGGCCCATGATGTACCTGGCGCTGTCCTATGATCACCGCATCATCGACGGCAAGGAGGCTGTGAGCTTCCTGGTGGCGCTCAAGGAATGCATCGAGGATCCGGCGCGTCTGCTGCTCGAAGTCTGAGCCGCGCCGTTCCTCAACCAACATCGGGAGTTTTTCATGTCCAAGAATTTCGACGTCATCGTCATCGGCGGCGGGCCCGCCGGCTACGTCGCCGCCATCCGGTCGGCACAGCTGGGACTGAGCACCGCCGTCGTGGACAACTTCGTGTTCAAGGACGGTGAGCCCGCCCTGGGCGGGACCTGTCTGAACGTGGGCTGCATCCCGTCCAAGGCCCTGCTGGATTCCTCGGAGCAGTACCACAAGGTCACGCACACCCTCTCCGCCCACGGCATCAAGGCCAAGGACGTGGAGCTGGACGTCAAGGAGATGATCAAGCGCAAGGACAAGGTGGTGAAGGACCTCACCGGCGGTATTGCGCAGTTGTTCAAGGCCAACAAAATCACCTGGGTTCAGGGCCACGGCAAGCTCATGGACAACAAGCAGGTGCAGGTTACCCGCCACAAGGGCGAGCAGGAGACCTACCAGGCCGAACACATCATCCTGGCACCGGGTTCCCGCCCCATCGACATCGATGCCGCCCCGTTGGATGGCGAGCGTATCGTCAATTCCGATGGCGCCCTGGAGTTCCAGGAGGTGCCGAAGCGCCTGGGGATCATCGGTGCCGGGGTGATCGGTCTGGAAATGGGCAGCGTATGGAGCCGGCTGGGCTCCAAGGTCACCCTGCTGGAGGCCCAGGACCAGTTCCTGCCGCCGGTGGACCAGCGCGTGGCCAAGGCGGCCCAGGCGGAGTTCAAGAATCAGGGCCTGGATATCCGCTTCGGTGCCCGGGTGACCCAGGCCAAGACGGCCAAGAATGTCACCGTCCACTACGAGGACAAGAAGGGCAAGCAGAGCATCCAGGTGGACAAGCTCGTTGTCTGCGTGGGGCGCCGCCCCAGCACCGGCGATCTTTTCTCCGAGGATGCCAATCTGCTTCTCGACGAGCGTGGCTTCGTCAACGTCAACGAGCAGTGTGAGACCAACCTGCCGGGCGTCTACGCCATCGGTGACGTGGTCCGCGGTCCCATGCTCGCCCACAAGGGCTCGGAGGAAGGCGTCATGGTTGCCGAGCGCATTGCCGGCAAGCCCGGCCACGTCAATTACGACACCATCCCCTGGGTGATTTATACCCATCCCGAAATCGCCTGGGTGGGCCGTACCGAGGAGGCACTCAAGCACGCCGGCGTGCCCTTCAAGAGCGGCACCTTCAACTTCGGTGCCACGGGCCGGGCGCGGGCGATGGAAGATCTGGCCGGCATGGTCAAGGTCATCGCCCACGCCGAGACGGACCGCATCCTCGGTGTCCACATCGTCGGGCCCCAGGCGTCGGAACTCATCGCCGAGGCGGTGGTGGCCATGGAGTTCCATGCCAGCGCCGAGGATCTGGCGCGCATTATCCATGCCCACCCCACCCTGTCCGAAGCCGTGCATGAAGCGGCTCTGTCCGTGTCCAAGCGCGCCATCCACAAGGCCAACTGAGTCAGGACACGCTCCGCGGCGGCACGCTCCGCCGCGGAGCAATCTCAATCGACCACGACAGCCACTATTAAAATAAAAAAGGCTTCCTGGTGCGGCTTTGCGCTCGGTCGGGGGCAGGAAATACCGCCAACGACCCGTTTCTCACGCTATCCTTTTGATTGTGAAGTCTTTTGGGAAGCGATTCTCTGCTGGGTTAGACTAACGCACCATGTCGGTTCAGGGGGTGAAGTATGAGTTCCTTCAAGGCTTTGCGCATTCACGAGGCGGAACAGGGAACCACCGCCCGGATCGATGACGTCACTCTGGACGATCTCTCCGAGGGTGCGGTGGAGATTCGTACTGCCTGGTCGGGCATCAATTTCAAGGACGCACTGGCTGTCACCGGTAAGGGCAAGATCGCCCGCAAGTTCCCGCTGGTCGCGGGCATCGACGCCTCCGGCACGGTGGAGGCCTCGGAGGATCCTCGCTACAAGCCGGGCCAGAAGGTGGTGGTCACCGGCTGGGGCATGGGCGAGAATCACGATGGCGGCTACGCCGAACGCACCCGGGTGCGAGGCGACTGGGTTGTGCCCTTGCCGGACGAGCTGGATCTGCGCCGCGCCATGATCGTGGGCACCGCCGGATTCACCGCTGCCATGGCCCTTGTGCGCATGGAACAGAACGGCCAGCGCCCGGACCAGGGACCGGTGGTCATCACGGGTGCCAGCGGAGGCGTGGGCAGCTTTGCCACTCGCCTGTTCAGTCGCGCCGGCTACGCGGTCACTGCCATGACCGGAAAAGCCGATGCCGCGGATTACCTGCGCGGCCTGGGGGCCAGCGACATTCTCGACCCCGCGCAGGTGGACTTCGGCAAGCGCCCGCTGGAGAAGGCTGAGTGGGCTGGCGCCGTTGACGCCCTGGGGGGTGAACCGCTGACCTGGCTCACCCGCACCACCCGGCCTTTCGGGAACGTCGCCGCCATCGGCCTGGCCCAGGGCATTGAACTGAACACTACGGTGATGCCGTTCATCCTGCGTGGAGTGAACCTGCTCGGTATTGAATCCGTGTACTGCCCGATGACGCTGCGGCTGAAGATCTGGGAGCGCCTGGCGGAGCTGCTGCACGCAGAGGACTTCGATGCAATCTGCACCGGCGAATCGGGCCTTGACGATGTTCCGCGCGCCTGTGCGGAACTTATGGACCGCAAGGTCCGGGGTCGCACCCTGGTGCGCCTGAGTGGAGAACAGTGACATGAGCAAGAAACCGTCCGCCGGTGCCCGCTTCCGATCTGCGCTGGAGGCCGAGCGCCCGCTGCAGATCGCCGGCACCATCAATGCCTACGCGGCCCTGCTCGCCGAGCGCGCCGGGTTCCGCGCCATCTATCTGTCCGGCGGTGGCGTGGCCAACGCCTCCTACGGCTTGCCGGATCTGGGCATTACCCAGCTCTCCGACGTGCTGGAGGACGCGCGCCGCATCACTGGTATCACCGATGTGCCGCTGCTGGTGGACGTGGATACCGGCTGGGGCAGCGCCTTCAACATCGCCCGCACCATCCGCGAGATGGAGCGCGCCGGCGTCGCCGCCATCCACCTGGAGGACCAGGTGGCGGCCAAGCGGTGCGGCCACCGTCCCAACAAGGAACTGGTCTCCCGGGACGAGATGGTGGACCGCGTCATGGCCGGTGTGGACGCCCGCCAGGACGAGCAGTTCGTTTTCATGGCCCGTACTGACGCCTACGCCTCCGAGGGCATGGAAGCCGCCCTGGATCGGGCCAATGCCTATGTGGAGGCCGGTGCGGACATGATCTTCGCCGAGGCGCTGCACAGCCTGGACGAGTTCAAGGCCTTTGCCGATCGCGTGCCGGTGCCGGTGCTCGCCAACATCACCGAATTCGGCAAGACGCCGTTGTTCACCACCGGCGAGCTGCGTGACGCCGGTGCCGGCATGGTGCTGTACCCGCTGTCGGCCTTCCGTGCCATGAGCCGGGCCGCCGAGACGGTTTACGCCAGCCTCCGCGAGCACGGAACCCAGTCGGAGGTGGTGGACACCATGCAGACCCGGGACGAGCTCTACGAGGTGCTGGGCTACCACGAGTACGAGCGCAAGCTCGATGCCCTGTTCCGGAAAGACAAGTAAACCCGGCGCAGTAGACCGGGATCCAAGCGAGAACCGAGAGAGAGGCGCACCATGACAGACAAGAAAGTTGGCGGAGCCGGCCTGCGCGGGCAGTCCGCGGGCGCGACGGCCCTGTGCACCGTGGGCCAGAAGGGAACGGGGCTGACCTATCGCGGCTACGATGTCCGCGACCTGGCGGACAACACCAGCTTCGAGGAGGTGGCCTACCTCATCCTCCACGGTGAGCTGCCCACGCGCAGCCAGCTGGACGCCTACATCAAGCGCCTGAAGGGCATGCGCGACCTGCCGCAGCCGCTGCGGGAGGTGCTTGAGCGCATCCCCAGGGATGCCCATCCCATGGACGTGATGCGCACCGGCGCCTCCATGCTGGGCAACCTGGAGACGGAGGTCGATTTCTCCCAGCAGCAGGACGTGGCCGACCGGTTGCTGGCGGTGTTCCCTTCCATCATCAATTACTGGTACCGCTACTCCCACGACGGGGTGCGTATCGATCCCAACACCGACGACGACTCCATCGGCGGCCACTTCCTGCACCTGCTCCACGGCAAGCCGGCGAACCAGCTGCATTCGGACGTGATGAACGTCTCGCTGATCCTCTACGCCGAGCACGAGTTCAACGCCTCCACGTTCACCGCCCGGGTGTGTGCCTCGACCCTGTCGGACATGCACTCCTGCGTCACCGGCGCCATCGGCTCCCTGCGCGGCCCGCTGCACGGCGGTGCCAACGAGGCGGCCATGGAGATGATCGAGCAGTGGTCCTCACCGGAAGAGGCGAAGCGGGAACTCAAGGGTATGCTGGACCGCAAGGAGAAGGTCATGGGTTTCGGCCACGCCATCTACCGCGAGTCCGACCCCCGCAACGCCGTGATCAAGGCCTGGTCGAAGAAGCTTGCCGACGACGTGGGTGACACGGTGCTCTACCCGGTCAGCGAAGCGGTGGAGCAGCTGATGTGGGACGAGAAGAAGCTCTTTCCCAATGCGGACTTCTTCCACGCTTCGGCCTACCACTTTATGGGCATTCCCACGAAGCTGTTCACGCCCATCTTCGTCATGTCGCGGCTCACAGGCTGGGCGGCGCATGTAATGGAACAGCGCGAGAACAACCGCATCATCCGGCCCAGTGCCGATTACGTGGGTCCGGAGCTGCGCGAAGTCAAACCCATCGACCAGCGCGGTTGAAACCGGCACCACCCGACGGGGCGCCGCGGCTGGACCCGCGGCGGGAACAACCCCCGTCATTGCGAGGAGCGTAGCGACGAAGCAATCTCCCGACACCGTGCAGTGGCGTCGAGTCGAGATTGCTTCGCTTCGCTCGCAATGACAGGGATGCGCGGCGCGGCTCGCAATGACGACTGCTTCCGCGCCGTGTCCCTGCCGGCTCCCCGGTTTGCGCAGAACCCTTCTGCGGCGGGCGTATGCGCCCTGCCGCGTGTCCTGAGGTACATTCAGCTATGTCCGATGTCCTGAATATCGACTACCGCAAGCCCCTGCCGGGTACCGACCTGGATTACTATGATGTCCGCGAGGCGGTGGATGCCATCAAACCGGGTGCCTACGCCGGAATGCCTTACACCTCCCGGGTACTGGCCGAGAACCTGGTGCGGCGCTGTGATCCGTCCCGGCTCACGGACAGTCTCAAGCAGCTCATCGAGCGCAAGCGGGATCTGGACTTCCCCTGGTACCCGGCGCGCGTGGTCTGTCACGACATCCTCGGCCAGACGGCGCTGGTGGATCTGGCAGGCCTGCGTGATGCCATCGCCGAGAAAGGCGGGGACCCGGCCAAGGTCAACCCGGTGGTACCCACACAGCTCATCGTCGACCACTCCCTGGCGGTGGAGCATGCCGGCTTCGAGAAGGACGCCTTCGAGAAGAACCGCGCCATCGAGGAGCGGCGCAACGAAGACCGCTTCCATTTCATCGACTGGACCAAGAAGGCCTTCGACAACGTCGACGTGATCCCGCCGGGCAACGGCATCATGCACCAGATCAATCTGGAGAAGATCTCGCCGGTGATCCAGACGGGTGACGGCGTGGCCTACCCCGATACCTGCGTGGGCACGGACAGCCACACCCCGCATGTGGACGCACTCGGCGTCATTGCCATCGGTGTCGGCGGCCTGGAGGCGGAGAGCGTCATGCTCGGGCGCGCGTCCTACATGCGCCTGCCGGATATCATCGGCGTGGAGCTTACCGGCAAGCCGCAGCCGGGTGTCACCGCCACCGACATCGTGCTGGCACTGACCGAGTTCCTGCGCAACGAGCGGGTGGTGTCGTCCTACCTGGAGTTCTACGGCGAGGGGGCCAAGGCGCTCACCGTGGGTGATCGCGCCACCATCTCCAACATGACCCCGGAGTTCGGTGCCACGGCGGCCATGTTCTACATTGACCAGCAGACCCTGGACTACCTGACGCTGACCGGCCGCGAGCCGGAGCAGGTCAAGCTGGTGGAGAACTACGCCAAGACCGTGGGCCTGTGGGCGGATGATCTGGAGACCGCCGAGTACGAGCGCGTACTGCGCTTCGATCTCTCCTCGGTGGTGCGCAACGTGGCCGGCCCCTCCAACCCGCACAAGCGCGTCTCCACCACCGATCTCACCAAGGCCGGCATCGCCGGCGAGGTGGAAGAGCGCGACGACGGCCTGATGCCCGACGGCGCGGTGATCATCGCGGCCATTACCAGCTGCACCAACACCAGCAACCCGCGCAACGTCATCGCCGCCGGGCTGCTGGCGAAGAAAGCCAACGAACTCGGGCTGCAGCGCAAGCCGTGGGTGAAGACCTCACTTGCCCCCGGCTCCAAGGCGGTGCAGTTGTACCTGGAAGAGGCGGACCTGCTGTCGCATCTGGAAGATCTCGGTTTCGGCATAGTCGCCTTCGCCTGCACCACCTGCAACGGCATGAGCGGCGCCCTGGACCCGACGATCCAGCAGGAGATCATCGACCGGGATCTCTACTCCGTGGCGGTGCTCTCCGGCAACCGGAACTTCGACGGCCGCATCCACCCCTACGCCAAGCAGGCGTTCCTGGCCTCGCCGCCCATGGTGGTGGCCTACGCCATCGCGGGAACGGTGCGCTTCGACATCGAGAAGGACGTGCTCGGCCATGACGCCGATGGCAACCCGATTACCCTCAAGGACCTGTGGCCCAGCGAGGACGAGATCGACGCCATGGTGCGGGATTCCGTCAAACCGGAGCACTTCCGCAACGTCTACTTCCCGATGTTCAAGAAGTCCACCGACGCCAAAGTGCAGGTGAGCCCGCTTTACGACTGGCGGCCCCAGAGCACCTATATCCGCCGCCCGCCGTACTGGGAAGGCGCACTGGCACACAAGCCGACCCTGCAGGGCATGCGGCCGCTGGCGGTACTGGGCGACAACATCACCACCGACCACCTCTCGCCCTCCAACGCCATCATGGCGGATAGCGCGGCGGGTGAGTACCTGGCGAAAATGGGTCTGCCGGAGGAGGACTTCAACTCCTACGCCACCCACCGGGGCGATCACCTCACCGCCCAGCGGGCCACGCTCGCCAACCCCAAGCTGGTGAACGAGATGGCGGTGGATGACAACGGCAAGGTCCGTCAGGGCTCGCTCACCCGGCTGGAGCCGGACGGCAAGGTGATGCGCATGTGGGATGCCATCGAGACCTACATGGCGCGCAAGCAGCCGCTGATCATCGTCGCCGGCGCCGACTACGGCCAGGGCTCCTCCCGCGACTGGGCGGCCAAGGGCGTGCGTCTCGCGGGTGTGGAGGCCATCGTTGCCGAAGGCTTCGAGCGCATCCACCGCACCAACCTGGTGGGCATGGGCGTGATGCCCCTGCAGTTCCATGAGGGCACCACCCGCAAGACCCTGGGCCTGGACGGCACCGAGGTCTACGACGTGGAAGGCCAGCTGGCGCCCGGGGCGACGCTCACGCTGGTGGTGACCCGTGCCAACGGCGAGCGGGTGGAGGTCCCGGTGATCTGTCGCCTGGACACCGCCGAGGAGGTTTCCATCTACGAGGCCGGCGGCATCCTGCAGCGCTTCGCCAAGGACTTCCTGGAATCGGATCCCAACGCAACTGCTCTCGAGCAGTAACCCCGACAACTGCAACTGACTGGATCGCCCGTCCGCGCCCCGCGCGGCGGGCGCCGACCACGGAAACCAACGCCATGGCGCCTCAACCCCAGATCCGCATCCCCGCCACCTACATGCGCGGGGGCACCAGCAAGGGCGTGTTCTTCCGCCTGCAGGACCTGCCGGAAGCCGCGCAGGTACGCGGCCCTACTCGCGACAACCTGCTCCTGCGGGTGATCGGCAGCCCCGACCCCTACGGCAAGCACACCGACGGCATGGGCGGGGCCACGTCGAGCACCAGCAAGACGGTGATCCTGTCGGCCAGCGACAGCCCGGATCACGACGTGGACTACCTCTTCGGCCAGGTGTCCATCGACAAGCCGTTCGTGGACTGGAGCGGCAACTGCGGCAACCTCTCCGCCGCCGTGGGGCCGTTCGCCATCGCCAACGGCCTGGTGGACCCTGCCCGCATCCCGCGCGACGGCGTGGCCGAGGTGCGCATCTGGCAGGCCAACATCCAGAAGACCATCATCGGGCGCGTGCCCATGGTGAATGGCGACGTCCAGGAGACCGGCGACTTCGAGCTGGACGGAGTGACCTTCCCGGCGGCGGAGGTGCCGGTGGAGTTCATGAACCCCGCCGACGGCGAGGGCGCCCTGTTCCCCACCGGCAACCTGGTGGACGCGCTGGACGTCCCCGGCGTGGGGATGTTGCAGGCCACCCTGATCAACGCCGGCATCCCCACCGTGTTCATCAACGCCGACGCCATCGGTTACACGGGCACCGAGCTGCAGGATGCCATCAACGGCGATCCGGAACAGCTCGGGATGTTCGAGACCATCCGCGCCGTTGGTGCCGTGCGCATGGGGCTCATAGACCATGTGGACGAGGCGGCCAGCCGTCAGCACACCCCCAAGGTGGCCTTCGTCGCCCCGCCCAAGGATTATCAGGCCTCCAGTGGCAAGACCGTGCGCGCCGCGGATATCGACCTGCTGGTGCGCGCCCTGTCCATGGGCAAGCTCCACCACGCCATGATGGGTACGGCGGCTGTCGCCATTGGTACCGCGGCGGCGATCCCCGGCACACTGGTCAACCAGGCCGCCGGCGGCGGCGACCGCGACAGTGTCCATTTCGGCCATCCCTCCGGCACCCTGCGCGTGGGCGCCAGGGCGGTGCAGGAAGACGGCGAGTGGACCGTGGCGAAAGTGAGCATGAGCCGCAGCGCGCGCGTGCTCATGGAGGGCCATGTACGGGTGCCGGGAGACGTGTTCGCAGCATCGTAGCGGCACCGCACTGACGACCGCGCCGTCACTGAACTATAGTCGGACTATCCATGCGTACGACGAGGAGTCCGATGATGAGCGCAGCCGACGGTACGAAGTCCGCCAAGCGTCCCGATCCGGATCGGGAACTGGTCGATATGGCCGAGTACGTGGCCAACGCCGCGATTGACAGCGACGAAGCCTACGACACCGCCCGCCACATGCTCATGGACAGCCTGGCCTGCGCCATGCTGTCGCTGCAGTACCCGGCCTGCACCAAGCTGCTCGGGCCGGTGGTGCCGGAGGCGCAGATGGCCAACGGCGTGAAGGTGCCGGGCACCGCCTACCAGCTCGATCCGGTGCAGGGCGCGTTCAACATCGGCGCCATGATCCGCTGGCTGGACTTCAACGACACCTGGCTGGCGGCCGAGTGGGGCCACCCCTCGGACAACCTGGGCGGCGTGCTCGCCGTGGCCGACTACATCAGTCGCCGCAACATCGCCAACGGCCACGAGCCTCTGCTCATGCGGGACGTGCTCACCGCCGCCATCAAGTGCCACGAGATTCAGGGCGTGATCGCGCTGGAGAACAGCTTCAACCGCGTCGGCCTGGACCACGTCATGCTCTGCCGTATCGCCACCGCTGCGGTGGCCACGAAACTGCTCGGCGGTGACCGGGGCGACGTCATCACCGCGCTCTCCCACGCCTGGATCGACGGCTCCAGCCTGCGCACCTACCGCCACGCGCCCAACACCGGCTCGCGCAAGAGCTGGGCGGCGGGGGATGCCTCCGCCCGCGGCGTGCGCCTGGCGCTGATCACCCACACCGGCGAGATGGGCTACCCGTCGGCGCTGTCGGCCAAGGGCTGGGGCTTCAACGACGTGCTGTTCAAGGGCAATCCGCTGAAGCTCAGCCAGGGCTTTGGCAGCTACGTCATGGAGAACATCCTGTTCAAGATCTCCTTCCCTGCCGAGTTCCACGCCCAGACCGCCGCCGAGGCGGCCATGACGCTGCATCCCGAGGTGAAGGACCGCATCGATGACATCGACAGGATCGTGATCGAGACCCAGGAGGCGGGGGTGCGCATCATCGACAAGACCGGCCCCCTGGACAACCCGGCCGACCGCGACCACTGCATCCAGTACATGACCGCCGTACCACTGATCTTCGGCCGCCTCACCGCCGACGACTACGAAGACGCCGTTGCCGCCGACCCGCGCATCGACGCCCTGCGTGACAAGATGGAGGTGGTGGAGAACAAGGACTTCTCCAAGGACTATCTGGACCCGGACAAGCGCTCCATCGGCAACGCCGTGCAGGTGTTCTTCCGGGACGGCTCCAGCACCGACCGCGTGGCCGTGGAATACCCCATCGGCCACCGCCGCCGCCGCGACGAGGGCATCCCGGTGCTGGTGGAGAAGTTCAACAGTGCGCTGGCCACCCGGTTCGCCCCACGCCAGGCCGAACGCATCCGCCACGCCTGCGCCGACCAGCGGCGCCTGGAGGACATGCCGGTGAACACCTTCATGGACCTGTGGGCGATGTAGACGCGGCCTGGATTGATCGCGACTGACGTCGCTCCCACACGGCCTTGCGAGTCCCCCGTAGGGCGGACCTTCAGGTCCGACAGGGCGGGCCATGACGGCCATCGTGGCCCGTATGTCGACCACGGCGGACCTGCAGGTCCGCCCTACGGCCCCGCACCGAGGCACACGCAGGGTGCATCTTGATGCACCGAACAACTGGCCAGGGCCTGCGCCCCGAATGAAAAGGGCCGCCCACCTTGCGGTGCGCGGCCCTGGTGTTGCGGGAGACCCGCCGTCAGGCAGTCTGGATATCGATCCGCCGGCGCCGGTGGCTGTCCTGCTTCGGCAGTTTCACCGTCAGCACGCCGTCGCGGATCGACGCCTCGGCATTGCCGGTGTCGATGTCGTCGCCCAGCGTGAACCGACGGGCGTACCGGCTGGCGCGGACCTCGGCGAACATGGGCGTGACGTTCTCCGGCATGTCCACCGTGATCCGGCCCTCGATCTCCAGCACCTGGTTGCCGATCTCCACGTCCAGCGTGTCCTTGGTGACGCCAGGCATGTCCGCCACCAGGTACAGCGCGTCATCCTCCTCGTAGATCTCCACCGGCGGGACCAGGCTGCGCTCGGGCCTGCTGGCCTCGCTCTGCTGCAGGACCTGATCCTGCTGCCTGTCCATCTCCCGGTTGCGTGCAGTCTGCATCTCCGTCATGGCACTCACCTCCTCTGTTCTCAAGCCGCCTGAATCTCGATCCGGCGCGGACGCTGCTCGGCTGCCTTCTCCAGCCGAATGCGGAGCACCCCGTCCTGCATGTGCGCCTGGACCTTGTCGGCGTCCACTCCTTCGGGCAGCCGGATGGCGCGGTTGAACTCACCAGTGAACCGCTCGCGCCGGTAGTAGGTCCGGCCCCGTTCATCGTCCGCCGGCCACTGCCGCTTGCCGCTGATGAGCAGCGTGTTGTTCTCGATGCTCAGCTCCACGTCATCCTTGCTCAGGCCAGGGGCGAAGACATAGACGTTCACGGCGTCTTCCGTCTCGCCCACGTTCACGTAGGGGAATGCCCCACGCGGTGCCGAGCGCAGATCACTGGAACCGAAGTCACCGAACGCCTCGTCCATCAGCCGCAGCGCACGGCTCAGCTCGTTGAATACGGGAACATCGAAACGTGCCAGATCACCGAACATGACCCATCACCTCCTTGAGTTAACCGACCCTTGGGTGAAACGGTGTTCCACCGGGCCGGCTGGCGGCTCGAAGGAGACCGCCCAGCCGTTCCGGGGCATCCTTCGACATGGGGTTGATTCGAGGAATTTCAAGGGGCTGAGTTGCCTCAGTGCTGATGCTGGGCAGCCGGCGAGGCCGCTGTCGATACCGTGTCAAGCAGTCTGCGTGTCTGTGGTGAAGGGGTGCGACCGGCTTCGGTGCTCAATGCCTCGCGGCAGCGATTCCATGCCACTTCCGCTGCGCTGGCGGCGCCGGCGTGGCCGTAGTGGCGGATCAGGGCCTGCCAGGCGCTTTCGTTCCCGGGGACCAGGTTGACCAACGTCTCCAGCCAGTGGTTAATCGTGCCGGTGGGAAAATCGCCGGTGTCGGCGGCATCCAGGATGCGTGCAGTGACTCTGTGGCGCAGGCTGTCCGCCGGCAGGAAACGATGGTGCTCTTCGCTGGTCGCCGTGCAAAGGCGGTGGGCCAGATGCAGCAGGAACCGGACTTCCTCCTGGGCCAGGTGGGGTTTTTCAAGAAGCCGCAATAGCCGCCAGTAGTCCACCTGACAGAGACCGTCGTCCAGGGCCACGAGCCCCGGTCGGGTCATGATCAGCGGTTCGCTGCCGAGCTGCTTGCGCAGTCTGTGGATGGCCGTGTCCAGGGTCTGCTGGGCGCGATCGCCCTCGCTGTCCGGCCACAGCCGGTCGGCGAGGGCCTCGCGGCTGATCCAGGAGCGACCATCACCCAGGCAGGCCAGCGCCAGGATTAGGTCCTGCATGCGCGGGCCGAGATTCACGGGTTCCCCGTCCAGGACAATGCGCGGTGTGCCGAGCACGTCGATCTGCAACGGCCAGTACCAGGCCGAGATTTCAGTGGACCGATCCGCCGGCGGCCGCAGGCGGCGCAGGCGGATGAGCGTCTGCACGTACTCAGGCTCGATACCGGCATCCAGGGCGTGGGCGCAAAGCTCGGCCATGATGTCCCGGCGCCACCAAGGGTAGTTGACGTAGTGTTCGGCGCTGCCGACCTCGAGGGCATGACGCAGCGCCTTGAGCCCGCGGCGGTGCATGCCCAGCTTGAACGCCACCTGGGCCTGCAGCAGCCCGCGCATGAACTGCACGGGCTTGGAGGAGCGCATGCGCCGCCCCACCCGACGCGCCTGGGCGATGTGGTAGAGGCCGCTGGGCAGCCGGCCGGCATCCAGGTGAAGTTGGCCGAGCCCCATGTGCGTTACCGCCTGGGGGAAAATTGCGCCGGACTGTATGGCCAGGCGTACGGATTCCGCTGCGTGATGTTCGGCCCGTGGTGGTCGTTTCTCCAAGGAATGGAGCCAGGCCTGCACGTAGTGGTACCCGGAGCGGTCCAGCAGGTACTCGGGCGGTGCAGCGGCGCCCATGGTATCGAGCCACTGCCTCCCCTCCTCGGCGTTGCCGCGGCTGAGCGCCAGCATGGCGGCCTGCATGCACAGGTGCGAGTCCCAGGAGTGGACGCCGCTTTCCCGGGCCAGCGTCATCCCGAGTTCGATCTCCTGCTTGCACTTGTCGTAGTCCAGGAACAGCCGGCGGATCATGGCGCTGACCGAGTGGCAGAGCAACCGCGCGCGGACATCGTCCGTGCGGTCGCGCAGCGCCATCATGCGACTGCACAGACTGTCCGCCGCGGTGAGGTGACCGCACCAGATACGATGCAGGAGTAGATGGTTGGCAGCGCTCAGCCGCGCGAAGACGGGCCCGTCGCCTTCGAAGGCCTGTTCGCAGCGATCAGCCCATGCTTCCATCTCGGGATGATCGGGGCGTCTGAACACCAATGCACCGAAGAAGCAGGCATCGATCTCCAGGAGGACGGCAGGAGGTGCATCCAGCGTGGGGCGATGGCTCTCAACGAAGTCGATCAGCGGGTCGAGGCCATTGAAGCGTGACAGCGTGTGGATGCGCCCGGTGACAGCGATGCAGAACGCGAGCCATGGGGCGAGATCCTGTCGCTGCGTCAGTTCGGGGAAAAGGGCTTCTGCTTCCGTGGCCGCCTGATAGGGAGCCTGGTGCCGGAGACTGGCAGTCTGCCGCAGGGCTCGCGTGGCCGGAGACGGCTCTCCATGGAACCACCAGTTATCGGGCAGATCCAGTGTAGCCCATTGATTCCTGGGTTGTGTCAATGAAGGCATCCCTCGCCGGCGTCCTGCGGGCAGCTTCGTACAGCGTTCAACCTGCACCGGGGAGCACTGCGGGTCAAGGCAAGAGGGCGAACAAGCACACGGTTTCGTGACCGCGTTCGCGGTTTGGCGGGGGGATAGAGCGCCGGCCACCCGGACGAGTGGCCGGCCGAACAGACTCAAGAAGTTGCGGGAGCCGGCCTCAGAAGTAGAAGTTGACGGCGGCGCTTGCGTCGCCCACGTTGAATACGGTGTCGCCTACGTCTGGATCCACCAGGGAGACACCGACCCGCCCGGAGACGCTGAAATGGCGTGAGACGTGGTATTCCATGCCGAAGTTGCCCGCCAGCCCGATGGCGTCGTTGCCGTTGGAGAAGTAGAGCAGCTCGCCATCAGCGAATGTGCGCAGCGGGCCAACGTCTCCCGGGACGGCATAGAAACGGGAGCCAGCCCTGAGCAGTACAGCGGTGTCGTCGCCGCTGGAAAGACTGAGAGAGCCGTACGGCATGATGTCATCGGTGACGAAGAAGCCCGCGTTGTACGTGGGGCTGGAGAAGCCACCCCCCATCATGCCCGGTCCGCCAAGCGGGCTGGAGAACAGATCGGTGAGGAACAGGGTGAACGTGCCCTGCCCGGGCGTGTCGGCCTGGGCACTTCCGGCGACCAGAGCGGATGACATGGCCAGCGCCGTGATGGTTTTGCGCATGAGTGATTCTCCTGTTGTTCGGTGTGTTCCTGGATGGATGATGTCAATTCTTGTGTGCTGCAGCGTGTGGTTTTCCGGGCGAACAATCTCCGGAACCGCGGGCAGTGTAAGCACGCCTGCCTTACATCCACCTTACATTGGGAGTATGTTGCCGGTCGGGGCCAGTATCGTGGACCGCACGGGTGGCTGCTAGGCTGGGACCGTTACAGGGGCTGATGACCGGGATACCGGTCTACTGGAGGGAAGCATGCTGAAGAAATCACTGGGTTGCGTGGTCGTCGCCGGCCTGATGGCGCCGGCCTTGGCGGGGGCGCAGGGGCTCAACTACAACTACGTGCAAGGTGGCTTCGCGTTCTATCCGAGTGCGACGTCCGCCGACCAGGACTTCATCGGACTCGACGCTGACGCGCGGCTTCAAGCGACCGAGAACGTCTTTGTTCTCGGCGGGTTCCAGTACCTGACCGATAACATCGACTACACGACCTTCCACGTGGGAGGTGGGTACCGCTTGGCCCTGGATCCCAGTACCGATATCTGGGGCGGTGCGAGCATCGAGTATCAGGAATTCAGTAACGGCGCGTCGGACGACGACGTCGGTCTTGGTCTGCGCGGCGGTCTGCGCCATCGGTTGAATCCCGATCTGGAGTTGTCCGGGAGCATTCGTGTCGTGACCGGCGATTTCGACTACGTCGGTTTCCGCGCTACAGCGCAGTATTTCCTGCGCCCCGATCTTGGCCTGGTCGGCGCGTTCGATATCTTCGACGGGGATCCCGGATTGATTACCGGTGCCCGTTTCGCCTTCTAGGCATCGTCAAGCGGTATCCTTTGGGGGCCTCAGGGAGGGAGCTCCCCTCACAATGACTGACCCTGGGCCGGCCCTCCCTCCAGCTTTTCCTTAATCCACCGACCGCTCCGGCCGGCCTTCCCGTTGATGCGTCTCCCAGTCCGCCGGCTGGTACCAGGGCTGGTCTTCCACCAGCGGCTCACGGCCGCGCACGGCGTCGGCGATCTTCTCGGCGATCATGATGGTGGGCGCATTCAGGTTGCCACTGGCGATGCGCGGCATGATGGATGCGTCCACCACCCGCAGCCCCTCAACGCCATGGACGCGCCCCTGGCTGTCCACCACCGCCTCGGGATCGTCGACGGTGCCCATGCGACAGGTGCAGGAGGGGTGGTAGGCGCTCTCCCCGTGCTGGCGGACGAAGGCGTCCAGTTGCTCGTCGGTGCTGACGTCCGGTCCTGGTGACAGCTCTTCCTCGCGGAACTCGTCCATGGGCGCCTGGGCCATGATCTCACGGGTGAGGCGAATGCTCCGGCGCATCTCGTGGCGGTCCTGCTCGGTGCTCATGTAGTTGAACAGCATGCGCGGCGCCTGGTGCGGGTCGGCGCTCTTCAGGGTCACGGAGCCGCGGCTCTCCGGGCGCATGGGCCCGACGTGCGCCTGGAAGCCGTGACGGTCCTGGGTGGTGGCACCGTCGTAGGTGATGGCCATGGGCAGGAAGTGGTACTGCAGGTTCGGCTGTTCCACGCCGGCGTCGCTGCGAATGAAGCCCCCGGACTCGAAGTGGTTGGTCGCCCCAAGGCCGGTGCGCCTGAGCAGCCACTCGGCGCCGATCATGGCCTTGTTCCACGGCTTCATAGCGCTGTAGAGGCTGATGGGCTTGCTGCAGCCGTACTGGACGTAGATCTCCAGGTGATCCTGCAGGTTCTGCCCCACGCCCGGTCGATCGGCCACCACGTCGATGCCGTGCTCGCGCAGATGGTCCGCCGGGCCGATGCCGGAGAGCATCAGCGTCTGCGGCGAGTTGATGGCGCCGGCGCACAGCAGTACTTCGCGCTCGGCGTGGATGTTGCCGCTCTGCCCGTTCTGTTCCACCACCACGCCGATGGCCCGCTCGCCCGCCATGAGAATGCGGCGGGTGAATGTGCGGGTCCGGATGGTGAGGTTGGGCCGTTTCATGATCGGCCGCAGGTAGCCGTTGGCGGTGCTCCAGCGCCAGCCGTCCTTGGTGGTCTGGAACATGGGGCCGAAGCCTTCCTGCTGGTAGCCGTTCATGTCCTCGGTATGCGGGTAGCCTGCCGCAACCCCGGCCTCGACGAAGGCGCCGTACAGGGGATTCTTCATGGTGCCGGTGGTGACGTGCAGCGGTCCGCCGGCGCCGTGGTACCCGTCCTCGCCCTGGTCGAAATCCTCGGCCTTGCGGAAATAGGGCAGGCAGTGCTTGTACTGCCAGTCCTCCAGGCCGAAGTCCTTGGCCCAGTTCTCGTAGTCCAGGGCGTGGCCGCGGACGTAGGCCATGCCGTTGATGGAACTGGAGCCACCGAGCACCCGGCCACGCGGGCAGTACATGGGGCGGTTGTCCATGTGCGGGTCCGGTTCGGCGTGGTAGTACCAGTTGTACTTGTCGTTGGCCAGCGGGAATGCGAACGCCGAGGGCATGTGGATGAACAGGCTCCGGTCCATGGGGCCCGCCTCCAGCAATAGGACGGAGGTGTTCGGGTCCTCGGTGAGCCGGTGGGCAAGTACGGCGCCGGCCGAGCCCGCGCCCACGATGATGTAGTCGAACCGCTCTTCACTGGCCATGGGGTCTGCTCCGCTGTTTCGATGCGCGCCTGTCCGCCACCCACCCATCTACCGGACGGCGGACAGGTAACGGATTCACTCAGTAGGGGGCGTCCACCGCGCCGGCGGCCACGAACACGCTCTTCAGGCGCGTGTAGTGGGTCAGCGCATGGCGACTGTTCTCGCGGCCGATGCCGGACTGCTTCACCCCGCCGAAGGGCATCTCGATGGGGGTGAGGTTGTAGTGGTTGATCCAGCAGGTGCCGGCGTCCAGAGCCGCCACCACCCGGTGAGCGCGGTTGAGGTCGCGGGTGAATACCCCGGCGGCCAGGCCGTAGTCGGTGGCGTTGGCGCGGCGGATCACTTCGTCCTCGTCGCGGAACGACAGCACCGACATCACCGGGCCGAAGATCTCCTCGCGCACGATGGTCATGTCGTCTCGGCAGCCCGCGAAGATGGTCGGTGCCACGAAGCAGCCGCCCTCGCAGCCGGGCACCGGGACACGTTGGCCGCCGGTGATCAGTTCCGCGCCTTCGGCCTTGCCGCGCTCGATGTAGGCCAGCACGGTTTCACCGTGCTCCGGCGAGATCATGGCACCCACGTTGGTTGCGGGATCCTTCGGGTCACCCACACGCAGCTTCTCCGTGCGCGCCTTCAACCGCTGCAGAAACTCGTCCATGACGTCCTCATGGACGAACACCCGCGTGCCGTTGGTGCAGATCTCGCCCTGGGTGTAGAAATTGCCCAGCAGTGCACCGGAAACGGCATCATCCAGGCTGGCGTCGTTCCAGACGATCAGCGGGGACTTGCCACCCAGTTCCATTGTGACGGCCTTGAGGGTGTCGGCGGCATCCCGCATCACGGCCTTACCCGTACCCACCTCGCCAGTGAGCGAGACCTTGGCCACGTCTGGGTGGCGTACCAGCGCCTGGCCGGTCTCGGCAAAGCCGTGTACGACGTTGAACACGCCGTCCGGCAGGCCGGCTTCGCGGAACAGCTCCGCCAGGCGCATGGCGGACAGCGGCGTGAGCTCGGCCGGCTTGAACACCATGGCGTTGCCGGCGGCCAGTGCCGGTGCCGATTTCCAGCAGGCGATCTGCAGCGGATAGTTCCAGGCGCCGATGCCGGCGCACACGCCCAGCGGTTCCGGGCGGGTGTAGAAGAAACCGCCGTCCACTTCCTGGTACTCGCCCTGCAGCGAGGAGGCCTGACCGGCGAAGTATTCGAGACAGTCGGCGCCGGAGTCCACGTCGGCCTCGGGGGTCTCGGCAATGGGCTTGCCGCCGTCCAGGCATTCCAGCTCCGCAAGCTCCTGGCGATGGCTTCGAAGCAGTTCCGCCGTACGCTGAAGTACCCGACCCCGAGCCGTGCCGCTCATGGCGGCCCAGGCGCGCTGACCGGCCCTTGCCGCCGCCACCGCGCGGTTCACATCGTCGGCTCCGGCCAGGGCGACCTCGGCGAGCGCGGCGCCAGTCGCAGGGTTTCGGGTCGTGAAACGTTCCCGTTTTTCAGAGTCCACGGCGACGCCGTCGATCCAAAGCAGGCAGTCGTTGTGTTGTTCAGGCATCAAGGGTCTCCGGTTCGCGAGTGCGGAGCTGCATTTCCAGATAGTCGCGGGCCATGCCGCGAGCTTCTGCGACATTCAGGCCGCCGGTGCGCAGCATGGCCCG
>LKMJ01001145.1_pt1 | contig 22776 bp, 28 predicted proteins | sample 643391 | NCBI WGS metagenome assembly LKMJ01 (sample SAMN04112250, study PRJNA286221) | soda lake metagenome | biome: soda lake; feature: Kulunda Steppe; material: water; isolation source: sample PL-Br10 brine of Picturesque Lake | place: Russia: Kulunda steppe | collected 2010-07
CACACACACACACACACACACACACACACACACACACACACACACACACACACACACACACACACACACACACACACACACAAGCACACACACATACACGCATACACACAACACACACATACAAAAACACGAGGACACACACAAACATGCACATTTCTATACTTCCTGCGAAGGTAGAATGCAAGAGCCATTGTTGCCAGATCCACAGCTACAGTCTGATCAGCAGCAGGGAAAAGATCATGGGCGTGGACTTCTTCAGACTTGCTTGCTGTATCTTCGCTTCTGGCTTGGCCGTTTGACAGGCAAGTGTTTGCACGAATTCAGCCTCATGATTTGTGAAGTGGACATAGATTTTAAGGAAGGTTATGTGCACGTGTGCATGATAGAGTTGAATTGCCCTCCCTCTATTCACCATCTTTATTGCAGCAATTGTGCTGAAGATTGTGCCTCCTTTCAAAGGCGAGCAGAAGGCACCCCTGATTCAGGCAAGTCATGCCCCAATCGAATGCAACAGCTGCAAGTCCCCTGCTCAGCATCCGAAAGCAATTTGCAAGCTCAAGCATTCCCTCTTTCTCTCTTACCCCACTTTCCTCCCTATATCTCTCTCTCTCTCTCTCTCTCTCTCTCTCTCTCTCTCTCTCTCTCTCTCTCTGTCCGTGTCTTTCCATCTTGTTCCCTCTTTTTCGCGATCTCAACTAGGATTCTGTTAATGCAGGCTGAACGCATGGAGATCCTGCGAAGAGCTGCATGTGAGCGTTATGACGAGGCTAGCCCTGAGCACAGGGAGTCCTTGAGGCAGCTGTGGTGAGTTGACAGCTTTGACCAAGAGACACAACTGAATAGTAATATCCTGCCAGCAGAGGCCAGGGCATTTGGCTGCAGCCTCTTTCTTCCTCCTTTCCTGTCTACTCCACCAATAATCCAAGTGGTACATTGAGCCATGGCCTAAACAACAGCGCAACAGCCTGGCTCTGGCAAACATTTCTATGCCAATGCGCAGGGTGCATGCCTTTCCAGCTGCTTGCTTCCCAGCCAATATCAAGTCAGAGCAATGGAAGGATATGGGCTGGCAAGGAGAGGACCCAGGCACAGATTTCCGTGGTAGGGCATTAGGCTTGCATGGAATATGAGAGTGTGGGTCGTGGATGCCTGATGAACCAAGTTTGCTGCAGGCATCCCCAATTTCTCCCTAACCATTAATTATGCTGCACCATGAAACGGTGCGCAGTTGGCATAATAGATGATGCGCTTCCAATTTTTATTGTGTGTTAAGTATGCACCTTGAGTGTACGTTGGTAGCTGGGGTGCTGGCGTGCTGCTGGCAATCCTGGTGATGCAAAGGCATGGAAAAGCACTGTGCCCACCAGCGGGTCCACCACCTCATGAATTTGCCCAGTAGAACTGTATGCTAGACAGCAAGGCCTGGTGCTGTTTGGTTTGTCCCCTGACGCTTTGTTAAAGGTATTCCAAACTCTCGCATCAGATGCTGGCTTTGTTGGCAGCACAGCGACTTGGCAGGCAGCGCGTGATTGGGGTTGCGCAGTTGGTTGTCCCCTGCACCAACTCAATCCAGCTCCCCCTGTTCCTCCACTTCAGGCTCTGGGATCCTCGGGCTACAGAACTTGCTGTACCTGGCCAAAACGCACCCACGCCACTTTCAAGTGCTGCTGCATAAGATGAATGGCACGCGCGCGGCATGGGAGTACCCATTTGCGTGCGCCGGCACCAATATCACGTTCATACTGGCCGAAGCTCTTGAACTTAAGCCAAACAACCGTGCAAGGTGGGGCTGTAACTCAGTTGCTACACTGATGCGCTGTGGGGTACAGAGGCGTCGTTTGTGCACCCTCTGCGCAGGGCACGCTAACCATGTATAGGTGCCTGAGTGCTACTTTCCTAGGTGGTGCGGTGGCACCTTGATCACCTCCAAAGTGAGACGACGACAAAAATTATGATGCTATCTGTCTCGTGCCACATTGAGTGCTTTGTCCTTGGGACACGCACTGCATCATCTCCTTAGCAAGCACCATATGGGCAGAGCACATGCAGGTCATTGTTTGCAGTCAACAGCGTGCATAGATCACGCGCCTAGCTACATGGTTATGCACCAGGCCATCTGGGCAAGCGTTTATCTGCTTGCATCTGGTCTCAGTGAGCGATGTAGCCTTACAGTCCCCCACGCCTGCTGATGCTGACTTTTGGAAGGGAGGACGCATCACAGTGAGTTTGTTTGCTGTCCACGCAGGCCTGTGCCTGCTCAACGGTGGCCACACAGCCCAGCTGCAAGGGGATTTGCAAGGTTGCTGCGATGTATGGATGGACTTACAGCTTTCTCAGAGGTGTACTGTGCGGCTTTCCTGCTCCTGGACCACCATTGGCTTGCATCTAAAGCATCATACATGGAGTTCAACCAGGTATGTGGGGTGCTTTGGTGCTGCCTCCTTGTTGGAATGCATGTCACGCTGTCTGGGCTGCATTTTTATGTGAGCTTGAGAGAATTGAAGCAGGACCTTCAGATATATTGAAGAAGCCCCTAACAGTTGTCTGATCACTAATGATAGACTTGGCTATTTGCCTGACTGCCCTTCCCTTTATGCTGCCTTTTGCAGGTGCTGGCAAGTGTCAAGCAACATGTTCTGGGCGCTTTGGCAGCAATGCCCAACAGCATCGAGCAATTCTATGATTTCCTGCGGGTGTCCACTGGAAGCTGGGATCTGTAAATGGAAAGGCAGGAGCTCACTGGTTAAACAGCTAACCATTAACCATTCATGTATGTCATGGGCCGTACATGACTTATGGTGCCTGGTATTGTACCCTTACGTTCCTTGCTCAGGCAAAAGATGCTAAGGATGAAGAGAAGTGAGTGCGTGCCGTGATATTGGGAGTACTGGTGCTCTTGCATGTACTGTCATTCAAAAACACCATTCCTGTTGGTGCTGTATCCTGGTTGCTTCATGTTTGCTTGATGGTTTACCCGCCAGCCATTGGTCTTCGCCAGCTAAAAAATAGTCCGTTATGTCCGAGATGAAATGGTAGAGTTTGTTGTGCCGTTGAGAAAGGGATTCAAAGACAGTCTGACTAGGTAAGACGTGCAAGAAAGGCCACACAATGCCTACACAGAGAAAAAGTGGCAGAAAGGGGAAGAAGGAACGAACACTTCTCTCTGAGAGAGCACACAAACAAGTCTGTTTGAATACAATTTTGAACGTAGGTTTTTCCGGGCCTTTTCCTGGGAGAATAAACAAACAGGCCAAGAACTAACAATTCCTGATGTTCAGATTTTTTACGGCCGTGCCAGTGGATGTCCCAGTTCCTCTTCATATTTTTGTTGTAACCTTGCATAACATTTTATTGTGATGATAATATGAAAAAAGTGATGTGTACGCGGTGGGGTATGGACCAGCAGGATGTGTTTCGCGTTGATAAGGGCAGGGAGGCACCACCATATGAAGTCTGGCTATTTGAGCGACACATCTCCAAGGCTACATGCATTGCATGGTCTTGCATACTTGCTTCCTTTTGCGTCAGCATTGGGACACAGATGGGTTCCTTGCTCCAAGGGTCTATGACGTGCAGCTTTGCAGCCGTAGCACTCGCAATGCTGTTCTCACCACATCTCCTTGGAAGTGGAGGGCCTGCCCATGAAAAGGTTACTTAACGCACATGCCCATGCATGTTTCCGCACACATGTCCTTGTTTTTCCTACCTGCTGGCTGTCGTTCCAGCGGATGATCAGTGACTTCTGTTCTGAGGCGTATTTGCGTTGAATGCAGCCCTTTCCTCCAGCTTGAACATCAGCTGTCACATGTCTGGGTACATGCAGGTTCGCCTGCCTCTGCTCATCGCCAACTTCTCTACTATGGCAATTACACTCATAGGTGAGAGAGGTTGGGTTGATAGCCTGCAAACTTGCAATCAGGCACTCGTACCATCCCATCCTTTTATCCCACATCCCTTGCAGTTGCGTTTGGAGAGGAGGCGCCTGGAAGGGACCTGGTGGGTGCACAATGCCTCGGCAGGGTTTATCTGCGTTCACAATGCTGATCCAGTGAGTTGAGCCCAAGCTTCCCTTTGATCCCATGGTTTTCCTGACCCTAGAGGCTGCTTGCCGCAATGGCTGATGTAATCTCTGCTCTGCAGGTGCTCGTGGCTTCATCATGGCTGGACCTGTGTACACAAATTTACCTTCAGCTTCCAACCCTCCTCTTTGGGCACTTTGGCAGACTCTGGGCCGGTGAGTCTTGACCAACCACGTGGTGTAAGCCCTGTGCTGGCAGACACCCACTTGATGCCTTGTGGGACAGTATGGAGGCCTCTTGTGGTGAGTAGTAATTGAGGTGGTGGTTGGTGGTTGGTGCGCAAACATGGCTTTTGCTGGGCAGCAGGCCTACAACAGAGCTGGCTTCGTGCACTTGTAATCAGCTGCTTCCTCTGCGTGCTCCTGCAGTTATGGCCCTGGCCCACTGGGCCGTGATGGTCCCTTACTACCAGCGCGTTTTGAGCTACGGCTTCCTTTTCGCAGTGGCAAGGGTGAGCGAGCACATCAGCGCATACTAGCATGTGTGATGCACTGCACGTTGAAAAGATACCCCACGGAACTAGCCTCCTGTTAGGATCTGCATGCTGCAGTGTGGCCCTGTGGAACGGCCATGTGCTCCTGTTTGAGGGGGCTGCGCTGCGGTGTGAGCGCGCCTGCGAGTCACTCACCGTGTGAGCCTGTGAGCCTGTGAGCCTGCAAGCCAGTTCCCGCCCCTGCTCCTGGCCCCCCTAGATCAGATGTGCAAACAAGGCTTCAGCCTAAGGCCTCCTGCGGGGCCCAGCTGTGCCAAGGCAGCAGAGCGGCAGAGGCTGCCCGGGGCATCCATTTTTGTTTGAGTCAAGTGGTGGTGTGCAGCACTCTGGTTCACGGGATCTCTAGGTAGAACACACACCTGCCAATGCTCTTGTCACGGGGCACGCGTTGCGGGGCTGCACGGGAGTTGGGCGCGGTCAGCAGGAGGCGTGGTTGCAAGGCATGGTTGGCGTGCGTGCGACACGTCCCAACATTGCGCTCCCTCGCAGGCCACATTCACCCAGAGCTTGTGCTATGCGGTGTACATGTTCTGCAACGCGCTTGAGCGGCGCGCCTACCGAGCATCCCTGGGCTGCAGTGGAGGGGACGCGGGCTGCTGCATCGCGAAGCAGGGCGGCGCCGCACCCTCCCGGGCTAGCACGCAGGCACAGGGCGCGCCCTTTGCGCTGGCTGGGTGCGAGCCCCTGGGTAGCACCTCGGCGCACGCGCAGCCGCATGCTGACAACAAGCAGCATGACACCCTGCCTGCCTACAGCTCCAAAGTCAGGCGGATTCGGGTGAGCGCTGTGGCTGAGCCTGGGCACGCGTGCTCCTGCGCCTCTCCTGCGTATGGCTGTCCTTTCGTGGCTGCTGCCCTGGTACAATTCGCTGGCTGCTGCCCTGGTACCTGTCCCAACCCCTGCTCTGCCATGTGCCTCCACAAACGGGGGCTACGTGGCTGAGGTCCATGCTACGCTCGCTTATGGTTGTCTGCATAGCGCCACGTGTCAGTCGTGCCTGCACACCGTGCTGAGGGCCGTGCGCTGCGCACTCTCGTGAGGCCGCAAGCCTCCTTGCAGCCATCCGTGCATTCGTGTGTGCCTCAGGCGGTGGACAGCCCATCCCATCCCAGTGCATCAGCTTGTTGGAGGGCAGGAGTGCTGAGCAGCCCATTGCCCCTTGGCATGCAACTGTGCATCTTCTCAGCAGGCCCCCAAGTCTCCAAAACTTGCTGTGTTTCTTGCTCAGTGCGCTGCTTGCTGGGATAGCCATTGCCACAGGCACCCGCTTGCTCTGTGCTGCGGCCGGATTAAAGTTAGAGTAGAAAGGCTTTTGGGCCCTCGTGGTGATGATGGGGTTGTGGTTGTCAGTGGACTGGAGCCCGCTTTTCATGTGTGTGTGTGCCCCTGGCTGCAGGCATCCGTGAAGATCTATGGCACTTTCAGGCTTGATGACCTCGCACCATCTGCAGCCAGTGACCTCAGGACGGCCTTACAGGCTCGGTGAGCGTCCCTGCGCTGGGCTGGGCTGCTCCTGCGTACTGACTTGGCTGTGGGCTGTGCCTGCGTGCTGACTTGGCTGTGGGCTGTGCCTGCGTGCTGACTTGGCCGTGGGCTGTGCCTGCGTGCCGACTTGGCCGTGGGCTGTGCCTGCGTGCTGACTTGGCTGTGGGCTGTGCCTGCGTACTGACTTGGCTGTCGGCTGCGCCTGTGTACTGGCTAGGCTGGAGGCGCATGGCCAATCCTCAAAGAGCATAACCCTGCCAGAGCACACTTTAGTGTTAACCCTCAAAGAGCATCACCCTGCCAGAGCACACACGTATTAACCCTGTGAGCTGATGGCCAAGGTATGCGGATGGGGGAGTGCTTGGCACACGCTTGTATCCCCGTCGTGCTCCTGGTCTGCTTCCTTCCTGAACTGAATGTGTATGAGCCTGCTTCCTTCCCTTGCAGGTTTCAAGGTTCAGCTATATTACCAGTTGCCATGCGCTCGGGCTGCATTGTGGTGTCCTTTGACGTGCTGAGGCCCATCCTGCCGCACAGCGATGACACCAGCAGCAATGCAGACCGTGCACAGCCCGCAGGTTGCTCACCCTCAGCTGTGGCCGCAGCTGTGCAGCACTGGCTGCAGTGGCAGCAGCGCAGCACCGCCACGCGCGCCCTTTTTGTGCAGGTGCGGGAAGCAAGGGCCAGGACATGAGCGAGCCCCCGGTAGAGCATGGATGGGGCCACCAGGCATGTGCAAGCCTGCCGCAAAGGGCTGGCAGAGCTCACCATGCCGCAGGCTGTGGTGGACGCGGCGGGCCCGTGCGCAAGCTCCCTAGCTACTCAGGCATAGCACCTGCCTTGCGCCTCACTCCTGCTGCCCCCAATGCATGTAGGCCCCGCTTTATGTGGGTGCGCTGGCTGCAACGCCCCCCCCCTCCTACCTTGGTGTCTTGTATGTGTTTCTGTGCGTATTTGTGTATAATGTGCACCGTCAGAAAAACCAGGGACCCTGCCGCGCAACACCACAGACAGCACGTGTGTCCACGTTTCTTGGGGGCATGTCCACGTTTCTTGGGGGTACACACAGTCTGCGCCTCCTCCGCACTTTGCCCGCAGGTTAATGAGCAGGTGCTGGAGTATAGCCTGAGGGAGGGAGGTGCTGATGCGCCGCATGAGGCCCAATGGGAACTAGTTGCCTGCAACCCCATGCCTGTGCGCAAGTGCTCGCTCTTGCTGTCTCCCAGCGCGCTGTGCTTGTGCCTCGGCAGCGCCTGCGCTGCTCAGGGCCATGGCTCATCCCAGCAGCAGCAGGTGCAGCAGCAGGAGCAGCAGGGGCAGCAGCAGCAGCCTGAAGAGGTGCAGGAAGTGCGCATTGAAGCAGAGGTGGCCCTGCCTGCTGGCGCAGTGCTAGTGGATCATGCAAACGCCGGGCCTGACCACTTCTCCATCGTGGCCCGGGTGCGGGGCTGCTTCTGCACAGTGCAGCAGCTGCAGCAGCCGCCCGGTGGGGCCCCTCAGCCGGCCCCACGCAGGCTGCAGCTGAGCGTGCGCCTCCCGGCCAGCCTGCTGCGGGAGGTGTGCGCCGCACGCGGGCTGGCCGGCCAGGCGCCGCCGCCCGCCGTGCTGTGCCTGGAGGTGTGGCACGGCAACAGGAGCTGCGTGGCCTCCAGCACAGCCGTGCTGTGGCCCCCGCAATCCCAGCAGGCTGTGGCGCAGCTGCGGGACTGGGTGCTCCAGGTGTGCCTCACTGATGCATACTGCGCAGCTCATCAAGCCTCATGCGTGCAGCTCCCTGTACGACTAGTGCCGCCGCTGGTGCTCAGTGCATCAAGGAGCGCGCGTGGTGGTCTGCTTGTCCCATCCTTGGGCACAACTTGTTGCCCTTGTTATCAATGCCGCGATATGCGCAGGAGCAATGTGTGATGGGTGCACCTGGGCACACGGATGTCGCTCTGCAGCGCTCGCTCGAACACTTTTATGCTCACACGCACCGTGGCTGCAGCGCCCTGCTGTGTTTGCTCTGTTGCGTCTTTGACAAGAGTTGCATGTTGTGTTGTGCTCTGTTCCATTTCGCTTCTGCATCACATGTCATGGTGTGCGCTGCACAGTGTGAGCAGCATGGTCGTCCTTGTATGTGCTTGTGTGTGTATGTGTGTGTGTGCTCTTTGATAAGCTGCATTCATGCACACACGCATGCATGCACGCCCATGCAAGCACACACATCCACATGCACAGCTGTGCACCTGCTTGTGTCCTGCAGCACCCTGCATCGGCTGCCGAATTTGTCGTGGACCTGGCCCAGTGGCTGGAGCTCCACGCCGACCCCCTCTCCAGCGACACAGAGCATGCGGGGAGTGAGGGGGGTGCAGCTACCTTGTCCGCCTCTGCCGCACACAGCCTCAGTCACTTGCACGGCTCGGAGCACATGCTGCTCGTGGGGCGCGACCTGCTGGCGCACGCCGTGTACTTGGGCCAGGCAGCCATTGCGGACGCACTGCTGGCGCAGCTTGTGGGCCCGCCCTTCTGCTGCAGCTTAGGGCTGCTGGCGGACAGCGGCCCGCAAACCGGCGAGAGGGGCCCGCCCAGCACAGGCCTGCTGCTGGCAGCGCTGCTTAGCTCAGAATTGGGCATGGTGGAGAAGGTGTGGGCTGCATGGCTGCTTGCCTGCTTGCTTGCCTGGGCATGTTTGGGCATGGTGCAGGAGGTGGGGGATACGTGACTGCTTGCTTACTTGCTTGGGCATAGTTGGGCATGGTGGAGGAGGTGGGTGCGACACCTGCGTGCGTGCATGCTTGCTTGCTTCCACACATGCATGTGCTCTCGCCTGGGGTGGCTTGACCTGCTCCACAATCGCAGGTCGGAGGAGGGGCCGGTGGACACACGCATGTTTTGTGCAGGTCCAGGGATCTTTGATTGTTGCTGGAGACTCTAGGCCGTTTAGAAGCATGCAGCACGCATTCAGAGCTATGCGCAGGCGGTCATGCGCACCACCCCCGGTATAACGGGCTCCTTGCATGTTTATCCCCCCCTCCAGCCACAAGCGCATGCCTACGCCTGCGCCCGCGCAGGTGCTTGGCTGGGGCACTGCGCATGGCTACCGCTGGGGCCGTCAAGAGGCCCACACCACCGCGCGCTACTTGCAGCTGTTGCCGCCTGGCCACGAGCAGCTCGCGCAGCTGCTGCACGCGCACGCGCTTGCAGTGGAGCTGGAGCGGCAGGGCGTGCCACCTGTGGTGTGTGCCAGCCCGCTGGAGAAGGTGCAGCAGCCGTCGCAACCGCCGCAGACGGCGGCGCGTGAGCCGGAGGGAGTGCTGGCTGATGGCCTGCCCGCCTGGAAGCTGCTGCGCGCATGTGTGCAGGGTTTTGACATTGCGGATGCCAGCGAGCAGGAGTACCAGCACTATGTGTTCTGCGTTTCCTGTGGCTTCATACGGCCCGTCGTGAGGTGCGTGGGCAGCGCGGCATGGGCATGCGTCACATGCCTGCCGTCTACCTCACAGAGCCTTTGCTGCATCCATTTGTCAGCTGCCACATAAGGTCTTTGCCTCACTCACCTCCTGCCTCTCCACAAAGCCTGCGCCTCACTTGCCTGCAGCCCACTCAACAAAGCTGTAACCCTGCCTGCCCCATTTCATGCGCTGCGCAGCTTAAGCCTTGTGCTGCTGGGTGTGGGTTCCATGAAGTGCCTACTGGGGGGCGTGCACGTGCACCTCAACTTCCAGTTAGCCCTGACCCAGGGCTTCGTTGTCATCAGCACTGGCGTCTGTATGCTGGGCGCGCTGCTCAGGAGCACGCCTGAGGCGCGTATGGTAAGTTTTCGGGTCTGGCAGGTCCGCTGGACCCCCCTCAATCTTGGGTGTGCCTTTTTGGCGTGTCTCCTGGTGCCTCTTTAGCAATGGACACGGTGGGAGGGGGTTATGGAGGGTGGGGCGTTGGGGGGGCTGCAGCTGAGCCGTGCATACAAGCACAGGTGCAGGAGTGTGCGGAGGCCGTCTATGTTGATCTGCGCCAAGAACTGCAGCTGCACACTGTTCCATCAGTGACGCAGGGCGACGCTTGTGCTCCCTTGCTATGCTGTGACTGCTGCTGCTGCTGCTGCTGCTGCTGCTGTGTTTGCTGCTTGGTCGTGCTTTCAGGCTGCTGGAAGGGGGTTTGCACAGCTGCCTGTGTACTGCCTGCCCTCGGGCCTGCTTGGTGCACCTCTTGCCATGTGGAGCTTGGCCACAGCTGCATGGCGCCTATAAGCTGCTAGCTGTGTGAACAAGGGGCCAGCCGCAAAGGGAAATGCTGCAGGTTTTGTTGAAAGGAGTTGTATGTGGTGCGTGTATGTGCAGCAGGTTCACATGCACCTCCCGTGACGCACACCTGTGCGCTTGTGCGGAACCCCACAAGATGTGTGCGTCGCTCAGCTTGCCTGCTGCGTGTACCCTTCCTCTGCAGGCCAGCATGACGTGGCAACTGATCGCATACCGGGTGAGTGCATCCCCAGCTTCCTCTGGTCTGATTCCTTTGCACTGCCAACCGTGCGGTGCCTGCAACTGGTCACTGCTGGTGGGCTGGATGAGCGCAAGGCTTATTTAACCATTCTCCTCAGCAGGAACCCTCTGCTGAAACCAGCATAGGCGAAACAGGCAGGGGACAACTGTGTTTTGTCCAGCTGCACCACTCACATGCCATGGGCTGCCTGAGCTCACCACAGGTAGGGAAAGGCTGCATGGCTCCAGGCTCCGCACTAGCACCCAGCCCTGGCTTCCTGCCATCAGTCAGTAATTTCAACTTGGGTTTGCTTACACTCCACACGCACTCACACATACCCACTGGCTCCCACGCACACATGATTCATGTGACATTGACAAGCCACTTGCTCTCAAATAGCACAGCCGTGCATACGCACACATGCACACCGGCGTCAGTGTGCACACTGTCGTGCCCAGGCCTGTGTGCTCACTGTGCTTGTTCTACTGTGCGTGCATGTCCTCGCAAACACGCGCGCAGGCGTGGATGCTGGCCATGGCCCTGGGCTACGTTCCTTTGCTGCCATTTGCGCGCATCCTGGCGCAGACCCGGACGGACTCTGTGCTGGAGGCGCTTCTCTACAACATGGTGTTCCGCAAACTGGACAAGGTGGGCTTTGAAGCCTTGAAAGGAACACACACAGGAGGGGCTCGTGCCAAAGTGCGAGATGCGGACGGAGCATGGGGGCTTGGACGGGTGCAGAAACGAAGGAGGAGAGAGACCCAGCAGATGTTGAGGCCGAAGATGAGCAAGCCAGGACAGGGGAGGTTTCGTGGGAGCAGGTGGAGCGTGTGGTACTTCCTAGCGATGCTTGTGCAATGTGGCAGCCTCACCCTTCCTTTCCATGCCCCCCTGTCCCCCCTACCTCCCCTGGACACTCCCAGCCTCGCATGGGAGAGCGGGAGGCAGTCAATGGTGCTTGTGGATGGATGTGTGTGTTTCTGTGTGGGTGGGTTAGTGTGGCTGTGGTCGTGACTGCAGCTTTAGCCGTGGATGTGGCCGTGGCTGTAGGTGTAGGTGTAGGTGTAGGTGTATGCGCGTGTGTATGTGTAGATGCGCAAAAGATTGTGTTTTGCTCGTGGGACCCACCCATCCATGCACCTGTCCGCCCTCGTCTCCCCCCAAAGTTACGCGTGCCCGCCACTGCTGCCGGCTGCTCACTATCAGCGGCAGGGGCAGTGCAGCGTCCCCCCCTCACCCCATCGTCTAACACCGCCCCCGCCCTCCAGCTGACCCGCGCCCCTGCACTCCCTTTGCTGTGCAGGCAGTGCTTCTGGACCGCCTCTGCGCGACAGCCACTCAGGTGCTGATGTACACCGCCACTGACACAAGCTACCCACGGGCGTGCGCGGCCATCATAAATGGCCTCAGCCTGGGCATCTCCCTATTCTTTGACATGCGAAGCAGGCAGACTTTCATTGCTCGCCTGGGGGCCCGTGCCAAGAAGGAGTGAAGGGCCGTGCGCACGCAGCATGCATGCTTGCACGGCTGGGCTGGGCCTTTTGCGTGCAATGCTCTTGCTGCACGCATGCCCAGGGCAGCGAGTGCGCACACGCTTGCAGCTGCTTGCTGGCCAGCTCGTTACCTGAAGCTGCAAGAGATAGTTTTCAGTTCAATCCTTCTCCATCCTCAGTATGCATGAGCAGCTGGGCAAGGAGATTGGTCTGGCTTGCTGCAGAGCAAGGCAAGGCAAGGCGAGCACTGCAACCTCGGCTGTTTCATCCTGTAAGCAGGCCTCAGGCAGTGGCTGCTATTTGACCCCAAGAGCGCGAGGGACGGCCCGCTGCGCTCTGGACCCTGATCTGTGCGCTCATGCGCTCTGTCCAGCCCACTTTACCAGCATGCTGTGCTCTTACAAGCCAGCACACAGGAATAAATTGGAAGCTTTAATGGTAAGCTTGTGTCAGCTGTTTTTTTATAAGGCATCAATGTACCATGTCAATGCACGGGTTGTGAGTCTGTGAAGATGATGCAAATGTCAGGAATTCACTGAGGGCTTTCTCAGTTGTTGTACGCCGGCATTTTTCATTGTTTGTACAGAGTGGCAGTCTCTTGGCCATGCTGGGATGCATGAAGCTGTATGGCTCCCTGCACCAGCAAGCAAGTAAATGCTTGCAATATGCATGATGCTGCAAATCATCTGCTAATGAAGCGCTGCGCCTGCAAGCTGCTATGCACAAGACTGGCATAGGCGTCATGCAAGGATTGCTTTCCTGCATTGATAACTTAATGCTCTAAAGGTCATATGATTTTACTTCTGTGCTGCGCTGAAGATCTGGTGGTGAAGGTATATACAGATTTAATACATGAATTGGCGGATAGAAGGCAGTGTACTGGAAAATGTTGAAGAGCGCTTTTTCTGACCATTTTCATCCAGGGCCGATAGAGCAAGTCCAGTCTGCCTAAAACAAGAGTATCATGCATCATGCTCTGCATATCATGGCATGCTGTTAGTCATACTGGTGCAGGCCTTGTGTTGCCATTGCATGAAATGTACAAGACAGCATGCAGCAGTGCTTTTATGCTCTTGCACAATTGGGGGCGTCAAGTAAAGCAGATGACTGCTAAGACTTTTTCTTGCCAAAGCTTATCATCGCCAATTGTCAATGGTGTTTGGGAGAAGAAAGTTGGTCTTGTTTGTTGCTCTTCTCATCCTTTGCTTAGCCTGCTTACATTCTTGCATCGATCATAATTGTTCTGTTTTTGTGCTGTGGTGCTAAGTCACTCAAAATTGCAATTAAGTGCACATGCTTTTTTGTGCCCTTTCTGTTTTTGCCCTTCCTATTTTTGTGCTGTGGTGCTAACTCGCTCAAAATTGCAATTCACTGCTCATGGGTTTCCATTATGGTCATGGATAGGCAGGAGAAGAGAATGCCGAAAACATCTTTGGAGCGGGCCAGTCAGGGCTTTCGGTGGCAGTCAACGGGTATGGAAGGATGTTGCCGCCGCAGCACAGTGCATGCAGTGCCATGCAAATTAAGTAACAATGGATTTAGACCTTCAGCCAGATGGGTTTACTGCTGGGCTTGCTGGACACTGCCAGCCCGACAAAAAATATCCAGAGCTTCAGAAAGGTAAAGAAATGATTTGTTTGTCTGCTTCAAGAGAAACAATTTCACATCCACAGCTCCGATGTTGTCAGAGTAAAAAGCGCCTGTGTCTCCAACGTAAGTCCTACCAGTGCAATCAGTAAATTGTTTTGCGAATCTCCTTCTCAAACAGCACATTTTTATGCAAGGGCATAAAAAAAGACATGCTTTTCGTCCTGGACATCATGCAAGTCACATTTGTCACAGAGCCTATTGTGGATTTGCCAACAAATGGTTTCAACTCTCAGGGTATGGGCACGCAAGCGAAGTGCACAAGTTTAAGTCTGACCTTCAGCCAGGTAGTTTGACTGTTCAGATTGCTGGTGAACACCAGCCATACAGAAAACATCCGTCAGCTCTGAGATAAAACGATAGGAATCATTAGTTTGTCTCTGGAAAAAATTGAAGACATCCTCAGGACACGCTTGGGAGAAATATAAAGCTCCAGTCTGATTAGCAGTAATGCAAACAAAAATGAGCAATGTAACGAAGCACATGCCTGCTCAGTTCCAGCTCTAGGTACCTAGGTAGCAAATGGGGAGGGCCCCTTACAGTGCTTGGTTTGAGAGGCAAGTCCATCCAAGCATGATAAGTAGCCAGTTTTTGAGCGTGTGTCCTAGGCACCATCCGACTCCCTCCATACCGCATGCAAGCGCTCACGCAAATCCACCACGAAGTCTTGTAATGGAAGGGGAGTTGCAGCCTTAATGCAATTGGCATATGTACCTGCCGCGCGTAGACCCACACACGCCTCTATGAACTCCGCAGTCCAACACTTTCTGTAGGAAGCACCTAGAGCAACATCTGCATGCACAATCTTCGTGAACGAGCCACTATTCCCGCTAAGTAGAGAGTTGAAAAACTTGGCAGCAGCGCGGAACCAATAAAACTGCAAAGGCTCCTGGCCACACTCTCGCAAAACAGCCCAGTTGGGCATGAGCCTTTTCACACCAAGCACACCCTTGAGAAAGCACAGATGCGCATTTTGAAGGGGGCTGTCAAACTCACTGCCCTGCTTATAAACCGCGTTCCCCAGACCTGGCAAGCATACATACTGGCAGGGATAGCGTAACATTTAGCCAACGAAAGGAGAGCATGTGACCTGTCAATCAAATGATGCTCTCGTGCAAATTGCCTAACTCTATGACAACCAGCCATGAAAGGACCAAGCATATGTATGTCCTATAGAAAACCATGCCATAGGAATTTGAAAGAATCCTTGTTGGCTAACGGAGCACCCCCCACACTGAAGCGGGGACGTTGAAGCCATGTGAGTTAAAATGGACAACTTCAGACTTAGCGGTATTGATGGTTAACCCTTCACTCCTGGTATATCCTGGTATATATATGGTCCAAACGATTGAGCATGGTTTGCAGCTGGTCTGGCCTATTTGCAGTGAGACATAAGTCATCTGCATAAAGCATGTGGGTGACCCATACGCTTACCGCACGGTGCTAGAGCCAGTGATTGCTCCTTCTACACCCTCCGTAATGAGGTCGATATCATTAATACAAAGTGAAAAAAGCAGAGGGGACGCCCTGTTTGACACCTTGTACGCGTGTGGGCAGGGCACGAACGCGCTTGGGACCATATGATTCATACATTCTAGTGGATGCACAGAACGTTATAAACGCACCGTTAGACGCATATAATGGCGATTTGCTTAATGCCACGGGGTTTCTTGTCATTACAATGAAACTTAAGATAAGAAAAAGGAACACCAGTGATTGAACTGAATGGTTGACGCCCCGTGGAAATCAGACATCGCCCTTAGAGGCCGAACATAGGTATATGGTTGCATGCTCCTTACAAATGGGTGCTAGATTGTATGCGCATACGCTTTTGTCTTAGCTGCACACATACATACACGCATGTACATTCCGAAACCTTGACGCTGCATTGGATTGCATGAGGGGTTGTGCAATCTGAGCTTACATGCAAGCTTCGTATTCGTATTCAATAGGCTTATCAATGAAGGCAAGTCTTGTTGTCAGAGGCGTAAACATGCTTGTCCATGCTTATGCGCAACTGTGTCATTGCATGGTGTTTCTGCATACTGCAGGTAGGTTATAGATGTCACAGGCGCGCCCTCGCGCTAGTGCTGCAGCAAAGTCAAGGTATGAAGCAATTGATGCCGAGGAATACCAGGATGAAGAGTCCCATGGCCAAAATTTATGCCTTCCTCAAGGCTTTGGCATCACTCTTTTTTGCCTGCTATTCACTGCTGTTGCCGCTACGCTTATAGCCTGCATGGCAGTAGGTATCTTATCTGGGCCAATAGGTATCTCTCTCTTGTTTTTCAGTGTAATAATTACTACCTTGGTTGTATGGTGGTGGGCAGGATGCCCTGTGTGAAGCCCATATTCTGCCCTGTTATTCGGTGAAAAGCAATGGATTTTGTGTAAGGTGAAGCTGCAGCAATTTTGTGTCATCCTGAGAGCTTGTTTAGCATCACCTTGTTGGTAGCCAGGAAGGATTTACAGCCAGTGGCATCTGCCCTGCAGCACAGCAAGCACTTGGCCTGTGTAGCACTTGGCCTGTGTAGCTCTGACACACAGGAAGGCATGCCGTTGTGTACACAAGGTACTAGTCCGACTAGAAGAGTCTTCTAGGCAGGCAGGGGGGAAGAACAACAATGGGAGGCAAAAAAGGCCCTGTTCGAAGGACTGGTTGACAGTCTTTGTGTTACATGCCCACGCTCTTTGCGTTACATATGTGATTCTAGCTGGAAATTATTTGATGTTACTGATAGCTGGATATTTTCTGAGAAATTTAACTCAATCATAATGAATGTGAGCAGCAATAGCAAGCATACTCCTCTGGAGACCTCACGGCAGCTGTGACACAGCCAGAGGGCAGTCAAGCTGTGTGCGGCAGGGCTGATCTGCACTGTACTACCTGACATGCTCGCGTTGCCGCACATGTGCCAACACCTGCTACCAGAGCAACAGCATCAGCCCCAGTCAGGGCCAGCTGTGTGCTTTACTTGAGGTCTGCCCAATCTGGAATTTTTGACGCTTGCAGCGCAAATGGTACGCACAAGCACCCCGGTACATGCCTCAGATGGTGGTCAAGGCGGTCGTGCCTCTGTGCTTGTGTACGCGTGCTTTGTCAAAACAGCACAGATCAAGCGAGGACGTCCTGGGTGGACGAGGCCGCATGCCTAAGTTTGTGGCCCAGAAATCATGAGGCCTTGTGCAGATGGGAGGACAAAACCAGAGTTCAGGTCGATGTGTCTCTGGCTCGACTAGGCGCTCAGGGCAGCACAGCGGGCGTGAAGAAGTATTAAACCGTGCAAGCCTGGCAGTTAAGAGGAGGATGAGCATGGGCAGCCAGACATCGGCGATCATGATCTAGGTCTTGAAAGCCTTAATGCATCAGAAGCACTTTACAAGTGGACTCTTACTTAGTAATTCATAGCAGGCTAGGGGCTCCCAGCTTTGTTGAATGAACCAAATGATTTGGGCATTACAAATACGATTGGTAGAGCTGAAGTGGCTGCTATCACAGCCGCGATTCTTCACTAGCCACTCCCATATTGCCACTGACAGCCTCTCCTCTCTCCACCAAATCAGAAAGCACTTGTTGTACCCTGAGCTTCACTGCCACCACGTACACGGGGATATTTTGAAGATACCAGATAGGTATTCATGCAAATTACCCGCAACTCACCAAACCCTGTGCACCTCCTTAAAGTCAAATCTCACGCTGGTATTCCTAGCACTGGTAGGCTGCAGTGTCACACTGTAGCCTACCACTGGCTACGGTAGCCAAGTATCAAGCAACCCAAGTTGACGCAGACCTTGCAGACGCAGGGATACTGTGCGCTGGCATTGGTGGTCACCCTTCTGATAACATGACCTGGCTTGCCTTAGAAAGGGATATACCCTCTGATGCAACATCCTTAAGGCTCTCCAACCTACCTGCCGGCAGTCACGGTGCCCCAAAGCCCATTTACTTCTCTAACCTCTACGACAATCTAAAGGCACATTTGCACTCCTAACTTAAACTTTCATGCAAACCCTACAATCGATCAATGCTCATGTACAACAAGTAAGCTATCATGGTTTACTTCCTACAGCCCACGAAAACATCTGCATCGCTTCCCACAAGTACAAGAAAAGAAAAGTCCACACAAACAGGGTAACGCAGAAAAGAAAAGAAAAGAAAAGACTACGCTAACAAGGTAACCCCTGTTCGCGTGAATTAAGGAAGAAGTTTACATCTGGTGCAAGTACGAGGCATCATGATACCTTCATCATCAAACTAGGAAGGTCATCAGAGGGGGCCGGGAGGGGTCTGAAAAGAGCCATGCCTTACACATTCTATCAGGTTGTCAACACCATATTATCCCCGGAGCGACTACTGAACACCACAACAATGAGAATTTAAGGTGACTGAGTCCGTGCATCCTAGAGGAGGCACCTAAGGAGCTTGCTGCTGGGCAGCAGGCGTCAGTGCCCGCGGGGGCCACGGCGCCCTTTCACGGCGCCATGAAAGGGAAATTATTCGGGGCAAACAGCGCCCTACAAGGGCGGGCCAAGGACCCACCGTTTGGCGGGATAGGCTCCAGTAGGGGATATCTCTCTCTGTCCAAACGTGTGTAGGAGCTGAGATCAGGGTGATAATGAGCAAGTTAGTTGGGTTCGTCTTCCAAAGGTACATATAAAAGGAATATACACACCACCAGAAAAGAAAAAAAAGAAAAACTACAAGTTTTTTGTAGTACGCAAGTTTTGTAGTACGCTGCTCACATCAATTAAGGAAAAGGGGCCACTTGGGAAGAAAAGCCCCTTCACCAGAAAATAAAGGGTGGTCAGTGAGGATCAGGAGGTTTGTGAGCAGACAAGCCAGCAGACCTCTCCTGATAAGTTTGAAGGTGAGGAGAATGCTTGAGAGAATGTCTGGTCTGCACGAGCTTTTGAGCTGAGTGCACAGAATGGGCATGAAGTTTGAGAGCGAGTTTCTTGACTCCTTGCGACTTAAGGCCTAGACCCTTCAGAGCAACCAAAACGTGAGGAATGTATATAACACCCCCTACACATGTCATTTTCTAAGGGGAATGGCATTTTTTTCATGGGCTCCGGGCTTGGAGCTGCTGCTCAGGGCGAGTGTCTTCGCAGTACTTGATCTCAGTGAGATTGATGGTACGAAGCTGCTGAGGGAGGTTCTTGGGGCAAGTCTCGTTTATTTCAGAGCTTATGAATGTTTTCTGTATGGCTGGTGTTCACCTGCAACCTGAACAGTCAAACTACCTGGCTTACTTAGTAAGCCTTAATTTAAGGTCAAATTTAACTTGTAAACTTGGGGCAAGTCTGTCTGGGCTGATAGGCTGTGGCTGGTGGTTGGGGTCTACCTCCAGCTGCAGTGGTGGCTGCCGCTAAAAAAACCTGCCCCCCACCGTGGGTGACCCAAAACCACCCTTCTTCCACTCGGTTAAGTAAGGCCTTGATCATTGGGACGGTTCTGTTGATTTTCGGCATTGATGTTGCGTGTTTTCTTTTGAGTTACTAAAATGGCGTCAGGACGAGAAGTGAGCGTGTCTCTTCAATTGTGGTTTATAAAGAATCCAAGTGTGATGAAACAAGCTTTGGTTGCTTGTGGAAACAATCACGAACCAACATATGTTACTCGTGAGCCTCGAGGGACTTGCATGGGGTCTAAAGGGGTCCTCCTTTGAAGGAAAGTTGCCAGTCGATTTGGCTTCTTTGTTGGCTGCACTGCAGATCGCCAATGGATTCGGAGACGCGCCTCTCAGACACGGGGAATACTTTGTCGTTTCAACAGTGCCGCGGATGAATAAACATCCACTCCTTACACATCTAATAAATGATCAAGTAAACATTAGCTTGATAATCAGTTTGGACAGCAGCACATCACAGACACCCGTGAAGCAAACCATTCCCGAACAGTGCATGCACCAGAGGGGCCTCCAGGCGCAATCATTAACCCCTGGCACATGGTGCATCCAAGCCCCTTGCCAGCCGCTCATGCGCCTTTGTTATTTTCAAACTCCCACAAAGCCCATCCGTTTAACCAGCAGTGCCCGCCGCAGCTCTCCCCTGTCCCCCTCCTTCCTGCCACCCCTCCCTCCACCCCCTCCACCCTCACTTCCTGGCTTGCTGCCCCTGCGCCCACCCCTTGCCCCTGCCAAGCCCTCTATACCCTGGCCCACCGGCCCCTGGGCTGCCTCCCCAGTAGCCCCCAGTGCGCCCCACTCCTGCACGCCCACCACTGCCACCACATCCCAGGCCTCCTGCATCGCCAGCAGGGCCGACGCAAGCCGCGCTTCTGCCGTCAGCGCCAAGGCCGCCTGCACCACCTTCCGCGCAGGCCTTGGGTGCATCACACCACGCTGCTGCTGCTGCCGCCGCTGCTGCTGCAGCGGCGGCGGCGGCGGTCCGGCCACCCCCTGCCCACCACATCCCGCATCCCCCGCTTCAATTGCCCCTGCTCCTTTGCCCTGGGCCCTCCGCCCGCCCAAGTCACCGCGCTGGCCACGCAACCTCCGCGCATGCCCCTGCCATCGCCGCGCCACCCCGCCATGCCCACCTTGCAGCAGCATCGCGTCTGTGGCCAGCAGGATGCCCACCCGGAGCGGCACACCATCACCACCTTGACCTGCGTCCCCAATGGCAGCCTCTGCCGCAGAGGGCCCAATGCTCTCACCCTCCCTATACACAAACCGCTTTGACAATTCACGCAGCGCCTCTGCTGCTGCGCTGTCCAGCACGCACTCAACGTCAGGCAGCATCACTGCCGCCAGCCCTGCGGCCAGCTGCACCTGCTGTGCTTGCTGCTGCAAGGCCGGTGAAAGGGGCGGCGCAGGGGCGCCACGCTGCAGCACGTGCACCCGCACCTTGCACGCACCCATGGACGCCAGTGCCTGGCGGACCTCATTGGCGGCGGCTGCTGTGGCGGCTGCGGTGGCAGCCTCGTCATGCCCTCCGCGCCCAAGCATGCACAGCCACTGCTGCCGCGCGGCATGCAGCACGTGTTGCGTGCCGGCCTGGGCAGTTCCGCAGAAAACGAGGCACGCCTGGTGAGAACAGGTGGCCCTGCATCACCATCATGCTGCTGGTGGTGTCACCATGCTGGTGGTGTCACCATCATGCTGCTGGTGAGAACAGGTGGCCCTGCGTCACCATCATGCTGCTGCAGATCTCATTCATCTCCGCTGTACGCATGCGCTTGTGATGCTCCTTCAACTCAACCCTCAGCTGTGTGCATTTTGCCCTGGAGTGCTACCTGTCCTGTCAGAGCAGCCATCGGCCCATTCCCTTGGCATATGCAGCATCACAGGGCTGTGTCCCAGACACAGCGCGCAGCTGTCAGGGTAGGCTGGTAAGGCAGCCTCAGGGGATTGGCCAGCAAGCCAGGACAGGCACCCGTGTGCGATACTCATGCCCGTCAGCAGTGGACCGTGCCTCTACCTGCTACGTCTGCCACAGGCGCACCTGCTAGGGGACACCCACGTGCAATACGCATGCCCGTCAGCAGTGGACCACGCTTCTGCCTGCTATTTCTGCCACAGGCGCACCTGCCAGGGAAGGATGGCGCCTGCCAGGCTGACCTGCAGATGATGGACAGGTTCCTCCAGCCGCCAGGCTGGTCGGCTGCTGGTATGAGCATCAGACACAGGCACAGAAACGTTGCCTTGACCAGCCCCACCCCCACCAGCGCCCATGCCTGTGCCGCCGCCCGCCTGCAGCTGCGCTGCGGCAGCCAGCAGGAGCAGCCCCGCCATCGCGCCCTCTGCTGGCCCGAGCGGCAAGCCAATGCCAGCGGCGTGCAGGGGGGCCCCTGCCGCCAGCGCAGCATCCCAGGTGCTGCCTGCTCCCCCTTGGGCAGCGTTTAAGAAGCCTGTTGGAGCGGTAGCAGGCGCATGGGCATGTGGCGAACCGGGCAGGGGCCAGGCGCTGACGTGCACCTGCCGCGCACGCGCCAGGAGGGCAAGGGTGGCAGGGGCAGCAAGGGGGTGGCGGGCGAGCACCAGCGCCCAGGCCGCGCAGGACAGGCGTGCAAGGGGCATGAGTGGCGGCTGCGGCGGCGGTGGCGGCTGTGCTGCAGCAACTGGGCCTGGGTTGAGCGCTCCTGCAGGACCACGAGGAGGCTGAAGTTTGGGGGCCACTGGTGCCTCAGCAGCTGCCACTTCTGCAGCTGCCACGGCTGCAGCGGTGTGGGTGAGGGAGGGGGGGGTGCGTGGTCCCAGGACGCGTGCACATGCCAGGGCAAGCGCCGTGCCTGCGTCCAGGCCCAGCAGGGGGGGGGTTGCTTGCGCGGGGAGGCCCTGCTGCGAGGGTTGCCGCTGCTGCTGCTGCTGCTGCTGCGACTGGCTCTCGTCTGAGTGGCAGAAATGCTGCTGCTGCTGTTGCTGCAGCTGCAGGTGGTGCTGTTGGCTGTGGTTCAAGGCTTGGGTCAAGGAGGGTGCAGGTGGCGCGGCTGCGGCTGACGCATGCGCAGCCTGAGGCACAGCTGCCCGCGCCAGGGCCGCGTACAGCTTGGGATCTGCGTGCCTCAAGGAGGCGGCAGAGAGCAGCATGCTGGCCGCAATGCGGGGCGGCAGTGCGTGCTGCAGAGCTGTTGCGGGGTTGAGGGGCGGGGCAGGCTGCGGCGGCTGGTCACGGACCCCAGGCAGCGCCTGCACCTGCGGCGTGGAGGGCTGGCCCACCCCTTCTGGCCGTCCGCGCGGCTCAAGCGGCCTGGGCATGTGCGTGCCCGTGTCATGCTGGGCTGTGGCATGTGTGGCTACAATGCGCGGCGCGGGAGAGGGCGGCTGGCCAGGGGCGTGTGGGGTGGGCAGCGGAGGGGCCTGCTTGAGCCACAGCAGCACTAGCTTGGTGGTGCGCGTCATGAGGGCGGGTGAGTGGTGGTCCACGGCAGCGTACGCGGTCAGCAGGGCGGCCACCTTTAGGGCAGCGGGGGCACATGCGCGCACGCAGTGGGGTGCGTGTGACACCTTGTTGGGCGCACGCCATTTATGTGGCCTCTGTGGGAGGCATGCTGTGCATGAGGGCAAGTTGGCAAATGTCCTCACTCAGCTCAGGGTGGGTGGGGTGGGGCGCACTCTGGAGCAGCCGGGTGGGTGGGGCACACGCAAGAGCAGTCGGGTGGGCATGCACCGGAGTCAGG
>LKMJ01001146.1_pt1 | contig 22771 bp, 14 predicted proteins | sample 643391 | NCBI WGS metagenome assembly LKMJ01 (sample SAMN04112250, study PRJNA286221) | soda lake metagenome | biome: soda lake; feature: Kulunda Steppe; material: water; isolation source: sample PL-Br10 brine of Picturesque Lake | place: Russia: Kulunda steppe | collected 2010-07
AGTGGGGATTACGATCACGGAACGATCTCCAGATGATTAGACTTGCACTGAGAGATACGATTGTAACTGGAAAACCTCTCAGTCCAAACAGAGCAGATTATCTGGTAGACCGGTACAATCTAATCCAAACTCGGGATGAAGTTAGGACAATAATTAGAGCTGTGATTGATGATAGTGATCTATATGACCGAATCGTCGACGACTCTCTTTGGAAAATAACAGATTAAACTTGTTATGAAATAAAACAATTAATTAACTCAATTTTATCTACAATAAATTGTCAAGCGCTCCGAGGACCTCTACATCACTTATTATCGAGGAATTCTTCGAGTTTGGCAGATTCACCAGCGTGCCAACTTTTGCGAGGGCGTACCTTAACTGGAACAATGGTTTCGGCGTCATCGTTCATAACATAGGCATATCCTGGGTTTTTTGGGATTTGCCGCATGTAATGGTTGATTGTCTGGGCATCATGAAGTTCGGAGACCTTGTCGCCCACCGCATCAGAGTCTTGGCCTGCAGTGAGGCGATGGATTATCAGTGTGTCACATTGGGAGAGTATGCGGTTATCAAGAGCACCGGGTTGCTGGGTAGCCATAACTAGGGAAAGCCCGGGGCGTCGACCTTGTCGAACCCATTCTACTAAGGGGTCCGTGCTGGGTTCAGTATGGCCGGATGGGGCAAACAAGTGTGCTTCATCGAGGAACAGCCAGACCAGTGGGAAATTAACCTCGGTGTGTTCCCCTTTAATTTTCTTGACTTCTTCCCGGCTGCGGTCAAAGCTCCGCTTGTTGTACATCTTCTTAACAAGAATGCCGGTGAGCATAGTGCGAACATTCCAGGGTAGAGCCCCAGCACCACTTAGGTCAAGGACAACGAATTCGCCGCCTTCAACAATTTCCTCGATTTTGGAGCCAGAAGAGCTGAAAATACCCCAGTTCTGGGCTTTTTTGAGGCGACGGTGGAGTGCGTCTTTGATGTTGGCAGATTCTGGAGAAGCCTCGACTTTGTCGAGCAGGTCCATAATGCTGTAGTACTGTCCGAAGTCTTTCTCTGCCTCTTCGATAATCTGAGAAAGAAGCCCGGCCTGTGCCTGAGTTTCGTCAATATCGAGGAGATAAAGCCAGTCTTCGACAGAGAGTTCGGATGGGTAGAGTTCGAAGCCTTCGTGGAAATATTGTTGAATTTCTTCGTACTGCTCTTCAAGCCCAGCTGGGTAGTAGACCTTGACTGGGTACTCGGAGGGTGATAGATTCCAGTCGTCAAGCATCTCGGTGTCTGGGGTTTGGACTTGGAGACTCCAGTAGATACCCATCGCGTCGATGACCAAGCCGTTTAGATTCGATTTGACCTGGGTGGGGAGTGTCATCAGTTCTTCCATCATCACGCCAAGCGTGTGGGATTTACCGGAACCGCGCTTACCGCAGACTGTGACCATGTGCGGCTCGTTGAGGTCTAAGCGGACCTGTTCACCAAGCTCGTTGTCGCTGTGGAACTTGCGGCCGAGGTGGGCGGACAGTTCCTCTTTATCACCGCCGATTATCATGATTCTCCCCTCATAAGTTCAGCTTTCACGCGAATCTTCAACAGCGACTGTTTTAGTTCCTCGGCAGCATCCGAGTTACTTTCCAACCCTGCGATCACTTGTTCAAATGCGTCATCGTTGAGTTCGGTGAGCTTGGAGTTAATATCGTCTTCGGTAGCATTTTCAACCAGCTCAATATCGATGTCGCTATCGTACTTCCTGACAATGTCCTCGAACTCGTCTTCGCTAAATGCCTCTTTCTCAAGATTTTCTCGTGCTCGCAACCATTGACGCCAGTATTCTCCGTATTTTTCATGATCGAAACGTTCCGGTTGGCTATCTAACTCGGACTCACAGTCGTTGAGAGCGGTGTCGCCGTGGCGGAGCCAGCTGGATTGGCCGGGGATGCGGTCACGGAATTCCTCTAGTTCCTCCTGAGCGTCAGCGACCTGGTTCTGTTCCTTTTCGATTGCGTCCTCCAACTCTCCCCTGATCAGGTCAAGATCGGTATCGAGGTCTTCTAGATCGTTATCTGAATTGTAGGTGTCGACCTGGGGGACAATGCTCTTTCTACTACGCTGCAGCATGTTGAAGAGACGATTCAATTGGATATCGCCCTCAAGATAGCCGTCGAGGTCATCAGCGATATCTGCATCTTCGATGTTCCGTTCGACCTGGCGGGACTTCCAGAACTCCTCGATGGTCGTGATACAGTCAATCTCAAGTCCCTCAGATTGGAGTTCTGGTTCGACATCGAACCATTTGACCTTTGCTACCAAGTCATTCAATTGTTCCTGTTTATCAAGGACGCTAGCCGCCTGCTTGACCTGGGTGACGAGATGTTCGAGATCATCAAGGATGAGATAGCGGAGTTCGGCATCAATCGATCCAAGTGATCTGATAGTGGTCGCGTACGTCGCCACAGCTGTATCAGCAAAAAGGTCATTGGCACCGATCTCGCGGACTGATTCTTTCACGCTTTGGTGGTCGAGGTTCCAGTCAACATCGACTTCATTTTTCAATTCATCGAGACGGGTGGTATCGGCATCGTCGACACTATCGTACTTAGCTTTCAATTCCTCAACTGGGCCACTATCTGGATCATCCTGTTTGGCCTGGTTCAGTATCTCAATGTTAATAGCACGTCCAATCTGTTGTCGTGTCTGCTCACGTTGGGTTTCAATCTGGACATTAGCAGGGATAATAGTGGTCTCAGCATCGTCTTCGAAGGCCCAGCTATAGTCATCCCAGTATTGGCCGAGGATCAGCAAGAGGTAGACCATCGCCCGGGTGACGTTTTCGACCTCGGTCGTGCCAAAGATGAGTTCGAGGATCTCGTCGAAACCAAGGCCATCCTCGTCGAGTTGAGATTCTATTTTGTTTAAAATCGGGCTATAACTGCTGAATTCTGGGACAAGGCGGAACTCGCCGTCATCTTGCTTTTCAATGAAAGATTCGTTGTCGGCGAAGGATTTGACAATGGAACGAAATTCGTCGCCGGATTCGCGTGTGCGGCTGACTCGTCCGAATGAACGGACGTCAATCCGTGGATGGTTGGCGTTGGTATGGATGAGTTCACCTTCTTGTTCAAGATATTTGATCCCATAAACGAGATTGAGGTAGTTCTTCCCGGCGTAGGATCCGTTAAAACCGAGTTTGGTTCGGGGATAGTCTTCATCGATGTTGGTGAGGTTACTATCGACCGCCGTGATGATATCGAAACTGATCTTTTCTGCTGTCCGGGCAGTAATATTATTGTGGATTTCTTTCCCTGCCAGTTCTGCCAGGGATAGCTTGAGGAACATCACGTAGGCTTGGTATGGATCAGTTCCCAACACAGGGAATTTGTCCTGGATTGCTTCAATCAGGTCGTAGTAATCGCTGTCTTCATCAAAGTGGGCCTCAATTTCTTGATTAAGTCTAATTTGGATATCGTCGGTGATATTCGGTGCACGGCTGTTCCGTTCAGTGACGTAGAATCTCGCCGGAAGATCACCCTCCGAATCCCGGCCCAGTCGGATAACGATATGGAGTGCCTCGTCATCAACTTTGACCTGAAGCTGCTCCGGCAGCGAGTCAGGTGCAACGGTGAGATAGATATTTGACGTATAATTAAGTTCACCTTCTGTGTCGAACTGCAAGTATTGATGGTTCTTGTTGTCGAATAATGTGTCTGGGAAGCACTGTTCTTGCATCGCCTCCCAGAGTTGGATCAAGTTCTTTTCCTCCAAATCGAGATCGTCGACCGTTTTTCCCACTTGGTCTGCGAGAGAGAGTTCATCGTCGCCTGCTGCGGTACCTGTAAGTTCATTCGGGTTGAATTCGAGACGGTCGCCTTCCTGTTTGAAATAATCAGGACCGCTGGCGGCCTGTGTAATCAGATCGGTCGCTTCACTTCTCTTAATCTGGAGCTCGATGTCATTCGCAATGCCCGTTATCTCGTTGGCGGTGAAGTAGACTGGGCGTTCCTCGCGTTGTAGAATTCCAACTTTGGCAATTTGGCGGAAGACTCGGCGCTGGATCTCGGTAGCGTCGTTGTAGTCTGTTTCGATGGTGGTCTCGATGCTTCCTTCGCCAGGTAGCTCGTCTAGATTGACACGTTCGACCTGTCCACGTAGTTGTTCACGGACTTGGTCGCCATGCTGGTAGAGGAAATCAAGATCAATACGTGTGTCACCGTCCCAATGGTCAAGAAAGGCAATGAGGATACGTTTGTAATCACGGAAGGCACGGACGACAGTTTCGCCTTGTGTTTCATCTTCAAACTTCTGGACGATGCTTAGTGCAAAGTCAAGAGTATCATCGGTGAACGGGTAGACGTAGCCATCATCTCCAACATCGGTTGTTTCAAGTGTATCAGACCATTTTTGTATTTCTCCATTACGGTCAGCGAGGAGAGGAATAACATAGAGCCGGTAGAGTTTTGCGAAGAGTTCCTTGGTTTCATTTTCGGAGAGGTCAATATTGTAGCTGACACTCTCAGTAATACGGTCGATGAGGTCGCGCTCTGCACTGAACCGGTTCTTAAGTTCGTCGAGGGAAAGTGTGTTAGCGAACAGTATGTAGGGCGGTGTATCGAGTTCCTCAAATCCGGAAACAGCGTTCCGGATCATCTTTTGAATAATCGCTTTTAACCGATACGTTCCACCAGGGTCGACGCCTTGGCGGAACAGTTGCTCGAACTCGTCAATATAGAGTGCAGGATAGCGACCTTCTCGGTTGTGGTAGTAGGTAGTAAACCAAGTAATAGGCTTATGGGCGTCACCAGCAGTCAGTGATTTGGTGACGCGAGCGATGTCCTCCAGAGAGTCAGGATCTTCAAAAAGGTTAATCAGATGCTCACGTTGGCTGGGCGGGAGTGATTCGTCCAAGTCTTCCATCGTGAGGTCGTCCAGCTTCCGATCGTTGAAGATTGCCATCAGGTCATCTCTGTCGACATTCTCACTTTTGTTGACTAAGGATTCAAACAGGGCGTGCAGGAAATCAATCGGAGTGTCGTTTTGCTCCAGACTGACTGTGATACAGTCGAGTGGTGTCTTGCCGTAGTAGAGCTGACTAAATTCATGTCCACCGAGCTCTTGATCTTCTTGGCACAGAGCGGCGATGTTTTCCATCATGACGGTTTTTCCGGAACCGTACGCTCCGTGCAGGATGACACCGGGGCTATCCTTGTTTGCGAGTCCGTTGTGCACGCCGTGCAGTATATCTGCACGTTTATCTGTGAGAATAAAGTGGGTTCCTTCTTCGAGGAAAGCCTCAAAGGCAGGGAGATCCTTGTCAGCGGCTAGTCTTTCACATTCGCGTCGGACACGTTTGATTGTCTGTCGGTCGAGGATATTGACAATATCCTCTTTGGCTTCTTTGATTGTCATAAGTTGATCCGGTATTTTATAAGTGATTGTTTTAGATCGGTGATCTGTTCGACTATATATATTCTTGTATCGAGTACGTTGTGCTCCATAATTCGGGCAGGATTCGACATCAGGATAATCATGTCACCGCTACCATCATCACGGTCTCGAGGACGCAGAAACTCGGTACTGTAGTCCGTATCAGGCGTACGCCGCTGACATTCATTAATAAATTCGAAGACAGTGTTGTATTCGGTATGAATGTCATTGATCGAAACGATTGCGATATCACTACCTGCCCGATCAAGGTGATCCAAGACGTTACGTACGATGCTCATTGTTAGGTAGTAACTAGCTCAAGGACTGTCTTGCCTTCGTAGCGGTCGGTTGCCACCCGGTTCTGGTCCAGTAGTTCTTGTATGATGTCATCGACTTTATTATCATCCCACTTGAAATCCAATGACAGGAGTTGCTCTAACTCGGTGAGTTCTATCCGGTTGCCGTGTTCTGCGATGATTTCTTCGACAATATCTTCATCATCACCCTGGAGATAAGTATACTGGGCCGGGTTTACTTCCCACCTTTCATTGGTCTTGCCAACAATTTCGAAGTCCTTGAGTAAGCAGGCGATTGCTCCTGCTGTTACTTTATTTTGGATCCACGTGTGGATTGTCTCATCGAGATCTGTTCCCATATCATAATTTCCTGATTGTACTTTTTGTTCGATTTGCTGCAATACATTATAGAAATGAGTAAAATTAGTCCTTGATTTCCGTTTCAAGAGGTGGAAGCTTGCGACACGGAAGTCAGAGGCGGTGAGAAGTTCTTTCCCATCGTCAGTCAACTCAATATGTCCTTCAGCTTCTTCGAGAATGTCAATGGAACAATTTTGATCTTGAAAAGTGAATTTGAACCATGCATCAACCGATTTGAACAGCTTGGTGTCTCTTTCACGATTGATTGCTTCCATCTCATCGCGGAGTTCCTCCTTTGTAATCTGGCTGCGGAACTGGACAACTTGCGCGAGTTTTTCGATTCCTTTGAGAAGGTCTTGGTTTCCGACTCGGGGGATCGATTTGTATTTCCGGGTCATATATAATCACACACCTTGGAAGGTAAGACGGATAGCTGCCATTTCGCTAAGAGAAGTTCCACCGTGATAACCATGGTCGTGGCCGCTTCTGTTCTTAATATCGTATCTGGAGAGGAGGCCAATGTCTGGCAGTTCGAAGACGCCATCGCCGCATGGTTGGTAGCTATCAATACTGCTGAATTTATTGACTTCTGTCGCAGGATCTTCGTCGTTAGTGTTGCCGAAGACAAACTTCGAACCGGACTGAAGATAGTCTACTTTGTCGATGATGGCTCGTATCTCCTCATCGTTGACATTGGCGGCATCTTCCTCGGTTAGCATATCACGAACCAGGTCGACTGGCGGATCGGTTGTGTCGGTAGCAACTGTCAGGTAATGGTTGTCGCTGCGGTTCGTGAAATCTGCGTTTCGAAATTTCACCTGATAGGCTTTATCGAGCGTAATAGAGTCTGTGAGCATCTGCTGGGTGAATTGATATTCGGGGTGTTCGTCAAGAATCATGTCCATTTCGTATCGTGTAAGTTTCCCGTGATCGGAGGTGATGTTTATTTCGGCTGTACCGGTAATCGCTGTGTCAACTGTGTTTTGAATGTCGGCCAAGAGGCTCGTGAGAAATGCACCGAGTGTTCGGTAGTAGTTCTCAAATTCTGCGAAGGAGAGTGTGTCGTGCAGATATTGATCGAAGTCCTCAAGATAAAGTACAATGTGTGACTTCTGTGCGTCTCGTGCCTCTGGTGAGGAATCGAATTCATCGGATTCGAGAATTCTGTGGCGTTCGTCAAGTGTTACCTCAAGTTCGTCGATGAATCCTTCGCGGACTGCGTCGAGATGATCGGTCTCGATTGTGGAATCTGAGCTGAGCCTAATATCTGCGATTTCGTCGGCGACACGGGTGATTCCGGATTCGTTGAGCTGTGGTCGCTGTATGAGGTGAAAGCTATTTTCTGTCTGCTTGTCTATGAACTCGAAGTCAGTGTCACTACTACGATGTTTGAGGTTGTAGATACGATTGTCGTAGCTGGGTTTCCAGCTGTATATTCCTGTTTCTTCCGCAGGTAACCCGGTGAGAATGGTCGAGATAGCGGAGGGTGTGTAGGAAGGGATGTTTGAAAAGACAAGCTCGGTCTTGTCGGGCTCGGGGTTGAAGTATCCGAATTGATTGAGTAATAGGTAATCGGTGTAGCCGAAGCTGTCAATAATAACAGTAATCGTGACGCCATCCTCATGTTGTGGTGTGAGCAGATCGGAGAGATGGAGCCATTCTTCGTTGGAAACAATCTCTCGGTACTGCGTCAAGACTTCGGAGCAGAACTCGTCATATTTGTCGATCAATTCCTGTCTTAGCAAGGGTGAGACTTCATTATCTTCTCGCGTATCCGCAAGGAAGGAAGTCCACAAATCTAAGAAGTCTGGTAAAGTGTTGAGTTCGACATCAAGTTCTCTGACAGTCTCCGCTTGGTCTTCAAATTCACGTTCACGTCGTTCCTGCTTCCGGGCTTGGTTGAGCACGGTCAGGTACCGTTGAGTGAGATGGTTATCGTGGTTGCTATCGAAGGCAACACGTACGAACTGTTGGAATATCGATAACCAGCGTTCCTCAGGAAAAGCGTCATTGACGAAACGAGGATGCTTGATGAGTGCGACTTCAGCAAAGAGATTGAGCAGGGTATCGACTTTGTTGACGGTGTGGACCGCCTGGTCAGAACTATAGTCATCAATCTGCTGGCTATCGCTTGATAACTGATCGCGAGCTGTGCTTACGAGCTTGGCGAAATCAGTTTCATCGATGCTGTCGAATAGGATACCGAAGTGTTGTGTTAGGTTTTCAGCAGCTCCCTTCGGTTGTTGAATGTTGAGAGTACTGCCGTCACTTGTAACGCGCTGGTAGGAATCCTGAATGCTGTCGATAGTGGGGCGATCCAGTTCGATATCAGCGAGTTCTGACAGTGTTGCGGTGAACAGACGTCGCTGGGCAAGCCACTTCACGACGAGATGGCGGAACAGATGCCGGATCTTTGGGTCTAGCTGTTGAATCTCTGTTGCAACATCGTATTTTGGTTCGTTTTTAGCGAAGCGTTCACCGTAGACTGCGATTAGCCGAGTGATGTAGGTGTTCTGTTGTGCTGTCGTGTCCAGCGTGTCGAAGAGGTCTGTGTTTCGGATACCAATATTGTTAAGAAAGAAATCTCGGACTAGTGTAGGAACTGCTGTGAGGTTGTCGTAGGGAATGTAGAAGTCATCAAGTTGCTCGTCAGCACTTGTTTTGATTTGGGTCGGTGCCAGTTCTGCTCCGGTCGCAGCAGTGGTGAAGATGCGGAGCGTGTATTCGGCAAGGTCATCAATGGTGTTTGACCGTGGTTCCACTCCCGCACCAAGTTTGAATGACTCACGGATTGTTCGCGTAGTGTCTTCAAGTTTGACACGTTCGAAGTGGGCGAACTCTGTGCCAGGAATGTCGTGATAGTTGTCGACAAGTGATCGGGGACAAAAGAAGACAACTGTAGCCTCTCCGTTCTGATCAACGAGATACTCAATCCCAGTATATATTCTTTCTCGGAACTCCCACTCGTCGACCGGCATCGCGAGGACACGGACTTCCTCGCTGTCCACGATGGCGTTAAGAACTCGTTTGTCGAACGGAACCGGTATATCGGTCGGTATGTATAGTATTTTACCTTTTTTACTTGTAATTGCCTCGCTGGTGGCTGTAAGACGCCCGAATGAGGTGAAATCAAATGAACCCTCAAGATGTTGTTCTATGAGCGTTTTCATCTGTAGGGCCGTTCACAACCCTCCTACTTAATGCTTCCAGCGTGCGTAGCTGTTGAGTACGACTTGCGGAGGCGAATCACTGTGTTCATTATAAAAATACCTACGTATCACACCTAATTTATAACGGCTGTTTCTCGTTGTGCTGAGCTTTGAACAGCCAATAATAGTAGAAACTTTCTTGAAACCTGGGGGAGATCAACATCCGTGACCAACAAATGAGCTATCTCTTGGTGCAATCCTGTTCGGCACGGAAACAGAATGTCGAACAGCCCGTACCGGCCCTCGAACTCTATGATGGGTACTTCTATCGAATAATCAAGAATTCTGCGCAGTATCAAACGGGGACTCCGGACGTCGACATCCGGATAATATCTGCTAAACATGGAATCCTTCGCCCGGATGAACTGATTGGATATTATGAACAAAAGATGGACACTGAACGAGCACAACAACTCCGTGGTAGTATCGTTCCAACTCTTCAAGAACTAATACAAGAGAAAAATTATGATAGAATTGTTATTAATCTTGGAAAACAGTATCAGCAGGCAATCGAAGGGCTCACCGAGTCGATTGACGTACCGGTTACGCAGATAGAAGGTAATGGTATCGGTGAGAAAGGACACATTCTCAAACGATTCTTGAATGGTGAGACTGCGGTGGCTGGAGGGATGAACTAATGTCGACTATCAAACCCGAGAGACATATTGACTCATATGCTGATTTTGAAATTCTGGCAACTGCTGGTGATGCACGCCGGGGGAGACTCTCAATCGGCGACGCAACAATCGAAACGCCAAACTTGTTTCCAGTAACCTGCTTCTTCGGAGGAGGACGGGAGAAAGCAATGTTTGGTGGGGGAACTCACAGGACAATAAAGGAATTCATGGTCGGACATGAAGAAATTGGTGGTGGTGACTACAGTGAATTTTTTGATGGGGCTATGACGTCTGTCGCGTCGCTTACTGACTTTGGAATCTCAGAAAATCTATTCAACGATTATCTATCTGGTCCGATCAAAGAACGTGACGCCTTTGAGCCATTCAACGGAACGCTATTCATCGACTCCGGCGGGTACAAACTACTCGATGGTGGGACCCTCAACGGCGCTAATTTTGAATTTAACCTCGATCAAAAAAAAGTATATGATATTCAACAAACATTGGGTGCAGATATTATCGTCAATCTGGATCATCCTATCGAATCTGATGATTCCTACCAAGAGCGCGTCGACAAAGCGAACGAAACCGCACAAAACGCCGCTGAACTCCTTCGACTCTCGGCTGATTACGAAGCCGCACGCTACCTAACTGTCCACGGATACAATTACGCGATGGTAGACACGTTTCTTAATGAGTTGACCAATGTCTTGGGCACCGAAATCGTGAAAACTGCCTTCGACGGCATCGCGCTTGGAAGTCTTGTTCCAAAAAAGGATAACAAGGATTTGTTGATTACCGCTGTCAGTGAGTGCCGAGAAGCCTTGGACGATTATGGTTTTTCCGACCTTCCGTTCCATGTTCTGGGTATCTCGAACCGCTCGATACCACTTCTCGTCGCACTTGGTGTGGATACTTTTGATTCGTCGTCGTATTTGTTAGGGGCAGTAAACGGGAAATATTACCATTCACTACTGGAGAAAGTTCCATTAGACGACGCTGACTTCAGTGACTGCTCGTGTAAAGTTTGCTCTGACCCCGATCTTGTTGATCAAATGAAAGGGAACACCCAGTTTCGGAAAGATGAGCTTGGTCCGGTGGCAATGCACAATCTAATTATTCAAAAACAGGAAATCAGGACGATTCGTGAGCGGATCGAACAGGAAGGGACTGAAGCACTCATCGACTACATTGATTCTACACTCGGACGAGACCAGTCGACGCGAAAATACGCACACAGAGTTGTCAACGAAGGATTGGGAGGATACAATCTATGAAAAAGCAGCCAAAAGTAAATGAGGTCAACGAGTTTCTAGAAATCGCCAGCGACTTCGAGGATCCACTCGAAGTGATTCGAGAATCGCTCTCAAACACTTATGACGCTAACGCGACAGAAGTCAAAATAACCATCCGAACTGGTCCCAGCGGATCTGACATCATTATAGAGGACGACGGTGATGGAATGGACCGTCGGGATCTTGAATCGTTTTTTGACCTTGGCAACTCCCGAAAAACCGATGCGATAGGGTACAAAGGGCATGGGACCAAGATATTCTACAAGAGCGACCGAATTGAGGTAAACACGACATGTGATGGGAGTAGTTTCAGAGCTGTAATGGAAGAGCCCTGGCAAAAGCTCAATAATAAGGAACTCCCAGAATACGAACTCACCGAAACCGAGGTTAGATCGGGTAATTCAGGAACTCGTATCCAGATTCACGGGTTCAGATCTGGTCAAGGCTTCGAACCGGAATCACTGACTTATAATAAGATACACCACTATCTCAGATGGAAGACAATCGCAGGTTCAACGAGTCACTATTTCGGTCACGATACTCGTGAGATGGAGATTGAAGTCGACCTCGACGAAGATATCGACAATACCCAGCCAAACCTCGAAACCAATAACAAACTGGAATTCCCCACAGAGCAGCTTGAGCCCGATGATGGACAATTCCCGGCCGAATACATGTGCCGTCACTATGGACCAAAGACGATTGATATCGAACTCTCCGATGGGTCTACCACAGAACTGGAGATCATCGGCATGGTTGCTGGGAAGGCGGCAAGGAACGAATTGCCCACCTATGGGCGGCATTCGTCACAGTTCGGTGTCTGGTTGGCTAAGGATCATATCAAGGTCGAGCGTCTGAACGAAGCCATCTCTGCTGACAACGAATTTCTCCATTTTCTCTTCGTCGCCAACTGCCAAGACATCGAACTTTCGGCGAACCGGGAGAAGATTCGGAACAAATCGACAGAGCTCTACCAAGAAATCACCAAAGAAATCGACCACTTCATGTCGAAAGTCACCGAACATCCGTGGTTCAGAGAGTATCTAGAAATCCGCCGGAATGCCGAACTCGACCGTCGTGCCTCTTCACATTCCGAATCAATTGAAGAGCGCCGGGAGCGACTCGAAACGCAGTCAAGGTTCGTTCCGTCGAATCCTTCAGAAGTCATCGCTGCACTGGAGCGTTCGAATCAAACAGCAGACCATCAGATCCACATCGCTGAATTCGTTCCCAGCGAAGATATAAATGCAATCGTTGAATTCGCTGATGGATTGGTACCGGCATCTGTCCAGGTCTCTGTTACGGACTTATTGGACGAGGAATTGCCCTTACTGAATACAGAGGCGGTCATCTGTTGGGACTATGGTGATCGGGACCGACTACGACAGGTTGAACGAGAAGGGTATCTTGGTGGTGATTTCACGGTAGATTTCGAAACAGATCAGATTACGTATCAAAACGGATCTGAACATCGTATTGATATAATACGACTCGAAGATTGTGTGGAATAACGAGCTAGTCAAACAATTCAAACGTAGACTGGTCGGGCCGCGGATTGTTCCCCAGCCATTGTGCCTGCTCGCCAATTCTTTTTCCCTCAAATGGCCAATAGATGTCAACATCATTTACAGAGAGGAGGTTCAAAATTGGCTGAACGTACTCTGCGCCTGCGAGGAAGACCACTTTATCAACATCGTCTAATAGTGGCTGCAGTTCCTTGACGACAGTTTTAGCCCACTGCTCAGTTTCGGCTTCATCGAGCATACTGATGACGGTATTGTAAGGTTCGAGAATAGTATCTGGATGGACAAGGCCATATTTTGCTGAAAGGATACGCCATGTATCACATCCTTCGGCCCATCGACGCTTCTTTTGAAAATAGCCTGAGGTATAGAGCCTTTTAGCTTCAGTTGATCTAACATGTTTCTTGTCCCCACAGCCGACTATTCCTAGTACGGTTGTAGTCATTTTTTAATAGTCGGAAAGACCGCTCTGTCTCGTATCCGAGTCAAATTCGCTGTTGTACTTACTGAGTCGGTGAGCTGCCTGTAGTAGTGTACCGAACTCGAACCAGCCAGCAACGGAGTTTCCGAGATCGCCTTCGACCAATCCAAAGGGGCGAAATTGCCAGTGTTTATCTAAAAGTCCATCGTTCATTACGGCCTGTGACGGACCGCTGTTGTCGACTGAGTCAATGAGTTCTCGATTCTTTCGCAATTCCTTGACTAGCGTATCAGACAATCCCCACCCAAGCCCGTGGAGGGTCGGCTCCAGACCGACCACTTCCCTAGCCTCTTTTGCTTGCTGAATGCGTTTCTCGGGTTTCGCATTCTTGAGACCACCAAGCATGTATCGCTCCTCTAAATGCGACTCTTGAATCATATCCTTGATTTCTCCGATATGATCCTTGTACGGAGGCTGGACCGGAATATATGCCGGTGGATGTTCTTCTGGGTCGTGCAGTTCAATAAATTCTCGAATACTCTGGATCGTCGCCTCCCAGTGAGATGTTGCACCCGTTATTTTTGGTAGATTATACTCTCTGCTATCGTAGGTCTTGAAAGGGAGATAATCCTTTGCGACGACAGCAGTGGCTTCTTTTTCTACTGCTTCTTTCAGGATCTTTTCGTTCGTCAGCTCTGGGTTCATGATGTTAGAGTCCAGAATCCGGTTCTGACTCCGCCAAAACGATGCGGGTGCACAATCACCGGCCTTCTGGAGTCGGTATGGCCAAGGATGTTTGAGTGAAGATGCGGCGTATATTTTGATTGGACACTCCTCCAGAATTAGTTCCAAGCGGTGGAAATACCCGAGAATAAAATCGGCATCGAAGTGGTCCAAATCTTCGGGCGTAGCATGGAAGTCCTCTAGCTCTTCGGCGATATACCCGAGTTCTGGACGATTACCCATATCGACTGGATAGAAGATACCCTGATTAAAAGAGTTCGCTCGAAGAATTGAGGGAAAATGGCAGCTAGATAATGATTAGTAGGGTCAACGAAGACGATAAGACGGTAAGCATGCGTTCACGGTCTATAAGCCGTGGTCGAGGGGTATATCTAATTTAGACGAAGATGTATCACTCATCACAGATATCAAGACTGACGTGGCACGGAGGCTGATCACACCGTAACGCGCGGCAGGCCGAGATATAAATCGGTGAGATATTCGAATGAATATAAAAATATAGATATATTGACATACTTAGATTGGCTCAGTAGTTGATTAGTTCACGTATTTACTAAGATCATGACAAGTAGATTTATCAGCTGGAATTTCTTGTGGAGTAATAATGGACTTACATTTTCATGCGGACCGTGGGATTCGTGAGTTTCTCCAATCAGATGTCCTTCCAGATTTACGTCCGGATACAACTGATGGAGAGTATCTTGACCGACAAACAGCTGAACAACTCTCAGACCTAACCTATCGTACAGGCGTATCCTCGGATGAGACCGGTGAAATAAATTGTCTTGTACCAACAAATGTCGCAGATTTCGACGACGAAAACTTTGACACGCCATCTGCCCATCTCGCCTCAGTTTTAATCGAAACAGAACATATTGATGAGACTGACTTGGAGATTAAGATATCTGGTTTTGTTGAATCCGTCTTAAATGTAAGATATCATGGGTCCGCATTTGCCGATGCGCCAGAAGACGTGTTCACGGTTGAGTTTGCTGATGGGACGGAAATCGAACTTCACGGCTCTCGATATCCGAAGCCAACGGCAGGACCACCACTCGGGTTTAGTATTGACACATGTATCACCCTTGACTCTGATACTTCGTGGCAGGACACAGTTACTGTTGAGGGTTACGAGAGCGTCGCGGGACGGTACAACCCCGTATCAGATAATCATACTCAAACCACACTCCAACAAGATGGACTACCGGAATCGGATATCAATTCTGGCGGTGCTGACGAAATTACAGTAACCTACATGCGGCCAGATCTTTCCCTTGAGCTTTCTGTTGAGGTCGTGCAAGCCGACCGTCAGGGCTACTCCAAGGTGCGGATTCGTGCAGAAAATTCAACACCAGTGGCGGAGACGGATGACAGGCGACTTCGAACTGAACGACGCATCTATGCACCTATCGTTAAGTTCAGTTTCGACGATTGCCCAGTATTGTTCCCTGCCCAACAGCACGATATCAAATTGAAACAAGCCTTAGAACCTGAAGAGGCAGCTGGCACCAATGGTGATACCGACGGTGAAACTGAGCTGTACGATGTATACACGCAACGAGACTGTTTCCTCACGCGAGTAGTTGACGACTTCGACACCCGATGGGCACAACGGGATAGGAACCTAACTGGTTCGACATTTCTTACAACTTCATTTGGCGTGTATGACTATGTGCGGCAGGAAAGTGCCAATGAAGATATCCCAATCCATGTGCTGATTCGGGCGGACAATGACGAGCTGGTCAATCAGATGAACTCATTGAACGATGATATAATTGACTTACTCTATTCAGACCAAGAACTCGTGAATAATCTACGGACGACACTGCAAGCAATACGTCAGTACTTGGCTAAAGAGCCGCTCCCAGTTGCAGACAATTATGACCCGAGCAATGACGACGAACCTGCGCTCAAACCTTTCCAATGGGCTGCGATTCAGGAGCGCGTCAAGGTGCTCGCCGAAGAAGGGACAAATCCACTCGTCGTGCAGGCACCGACTGGTGCTGGCAAGACTATTGTCTATTTTGCGTCGGCTGCTCTCTCCATCCTTCATCGGGATACACGATCGGTGCTCCCATTCCCGACACGGATGCTCACTGAAGACAAACTTGAGGATGTCATTGACTTGTGTTACTGTTTCCAAACTTACACAGATACCGACGTTGACTTTGATTGTGGCATCTGTGTTGGTCAACAATGGGTTGATTGGTCAGAGGATAAAGAATGGCTACACATTCGAGATATGATAGAATATATCGGAACATGTCATAACTGCGAATCGGACCAATTGGACAACAGGTGTGTCGACTGTAACAACTCCCCGTGTACCCATAGACAGCACCGACACATCGTTTGCTGTCAAAATTGTGGGTTTGAATACGACTTCGTATACGACGTCAAACGAACCTACCAGTACCTTCCCCGAATCACGGTCGGCACGCCGGAGAAGTTCCTCTCCATGCCGACGTTAGAGACACACACGGATCACTCGACATTTTCATCCTTGCCGTTCTTCGGTGCACCATATACAAAGTGTGAGAATTGTGGTCGTGCGCTCAGTGATATGAATTCGTACCGGGCAATCAATGAAGCTCATGGCCTCTATTGTCACACTTGTGGACGAACAGAGTCAACGGAGTGGGTGTTCAATAATGAAAATCGCCCGGAAGCCAAGCATTCACCAATTGGGCATGTTGTCCTCGACGAGACACATATGTACACTGGCCATTTCGGAATTGGGATGTCAATCGTCATTCGATTCTTTGAGGTACTTGCGTCCCGCTTGCGACATCCGGAAAGCCGCAATCGGGACGCACACATAATTTCTATCGACTCCGGAACCGCCACAATCAGTAATAAACTCGAACACATCTCACGTCTGTTACGAACAGATATCAATGAAGTCGCAGCGGTGCCTTCTACTGGCAAACACGGCGAATACTTCGAATCCAATCGAAACAGGGTTCGTTACCGGGTGCTTGGACTATCGCCAGTAGGGTTATCGAATCGAGGGTCTTTCCGTCGGAGCATTGTAGAAGAATACAACGACTTCCATACACCAGCAGGACAGACATTTAGAGACGATTTACAGGAATTAATCAATGGGTCTGCTATCGACACAGACATCGGTGCGTACGAACTCATTTTGGGGTATCTTTTCAGGAAATCCGACGGGCGAGCATTGAAAAATTCGATTCGTGACCTTGCCGATCAAATCAGTGATGGTCGCCTTGACCCACCGTTTCTCTCTGGTGATAGCAAGCGAAGTGAGATGACCGATGAGGTAGGGATGCGTGGCGGTACACCTGAGCCGGTAGTGTTGGCGAATCTCGTGATTTCACTCGGGATCGATATCCCTTCGTTGAATAATCTTGTATTGTTTGGGGCACCAAGGTCTATGTCCGAACAGATGCAAACAATTGGCCGTACCGGACGGAGCGGGGCTGCTGGGCATGCGGCGATCCATCTGTATCCACAGAAACCGCGAGATATGTACCTGAAACGTGAGTTCCATCAGGTTTTGGGCGAGGTCGAAGACTACTTTGATCGAGCCGCTATCCAGCCGACAAACCCTCACGTAGTCGATCTACTCTTCGACTGTGTTCTTGGTCCATTCATCACAATTGAACTTGCAATTCGTGAGAGTGGAATGGGTCGGCCGAGAGATCACGAAGCGATCGAACTTCGCCAAAACGGAGCGCACCACCTCCCACATCTCGTAGAAATGATTGAATCAGAGTCACCACCACAATCGAACGAGCACGTTAAAGCGATAATGGATGATCTCCTAACAATTTTTGCCCCAGATGATGTCGGCTTTGATGATCGTATAACCGAAGAAATCGAGCTAATAATTTATAACCGCATGAAAGAGTACTTCGGTGACCAGACGCGCGCACCAATCTGGAAACCACAAGCAATCGACGACAGTGCCGGCGATCTGACCAACATCAATGAATGGTTCAGTGAAAATGCGACACGTCCAGATCTCCGTGGATCTAGCGGAGACCGCATCGCTGTCGAAACTAATTGGGAAATCCTTGAGATTGGAGGTCAGTGATAATGAGCGACATATCTCCATTTCAGACGCTTCTTCGTGCGTACCCCGGTGCGATGCGTTTTGACGGTGAACATCGTGTTGCTGTTCACTCCATTGAGAATTGCACGCCTCGTGATGAGCCAGTTGCACTCCGACAACGGCTAGCGAAATTAATCGGTGAGGCTGATAGTGAGAGACGAAAGTATCTTGACGAGGCGACCCAACGGCGACTCAATAGATCTGATCACTTGAGAGAGGGTGACGCTGATAGAGAAGAAATAGATTCCTCTGACAGTCGGGCTGCGGCTGTGTTCGAACGATTAAGCGAGAGTGAAGGGCAGAATACTCAGGGGATGACTAACGAGACTGACGACTACGCCGACTACGACGTCGACGACATCCAACTACTAGAAATAACCAACGACACCCGCATTGTTACGACACCGTATCCACGGTCATACGAATGCGATCTGTGTGGCCATTATCATCTGCTCACGCCTAACCAGATCCGTAGCGGAGCACGGGATTGTCCTCACGAATTCACTGATTCACTCTCTCGTTTCCCGTACTTTTCCGTGTGTCCCCGGTGTGCTCATATGGAACATGCAAGCCCAGATATGAACCTCAGCCATGATCACACTGGGCAGGTTGGATGTCCTGAAACGGGCTGTTCTGGTCATCTACATGTCGACACTGGTGATCGACTTGGAGAGGTTCGATTCAGTTGTTCTGAGTGTGATTGGAGCGGTGACTTAGAAGGTTACTGTCCGGAGTGTCATAAGCCCTCGACGAGTGAACAACCTGCAATAGTCTCCCAATTACGCCCGAAGCCAATTGATTCGAAGGTTGCCGAACCACTGATGATTGACGATATTTTCAGTGACAGAGGTGTTGAGTACGAGCAGCTACGGAATTCAGGAAGACAAGATCGCAGGGAGGATCGTTATCACTGGGAACTCGATGGTCTCGCGACAGAAAGCAAGGAGACTATCCGAGACCGTTTTGGTATCGAAGACATATTCACTGTCAAAGATGTTGACAGCGTTTCAGCTGTGTTCGGTTATCAAGCGACAGTAACCGCCCGTGACACGGATTTGGATGATGATCGCGGTCGACTAACTCGGACGTTTCAGACTGAGGCAAATAACCCGTGCGCGTACGTAACTTCTCAGAGTGGCCGAGCATTGGTGTTCAAGTTAGACGACGAACGGTTGGCCGACGTGCTCGGGGTATCTCCAGACATCCTCGACCGATACGTAAGCGAGGGTGAACTACAAACACTTGATCGGCCAGAACTCGAAAAACCCTCGCTGGCTGAGCTTGAGTTGATCCCACTACTACATTCATATCAACACGCGCTGTACAAAGCTGCAATCGAGATAGCAGGGTTAGAAGACTTCCTCGGGGCAAAAATCCTTGTATCTGACCGCGCACTCGTCTTGGTCGAGCAACAGCGTGTTGGTGCAGGTGGACTCAGCCAGATGACACTAAATGAACCTGGCACAACGCTACTGAAATTACTTCGTCGTGCGAAGGAACTTCTGCAAGAGTGTCCACGAAACTGTGAGGAGTGCTGTCCCGCTTGTGTATTCCTTGATGATGCACACTGTCATCCGTTCGTTTCACGTGAGGTCTCACGGTATGTTCCTGCCAACAGTCTATTGGACCGCCATGGTGCACTGGAGGTGATGCAAGATGCTTGATGACGAGTTGTACGTCTGGATTATGAAAGAACTGCTCAACGAGGGAGAAATATCGGTAGCAGACATCAAATCGAAATATGGAACTGATTCCGATGAGGTTGTTTTTGGAGAAGAATTTCTCAACCGGTACGCAAACAATAATATCGTTCGTCAGGAGAGTACTGAATTCGAGCTTCTCGATTCTGTAGAGCTACGCGAACGTTACCGGGAACTGACCGAACGCGAGCCCATCGAAGTTGATCAGATTGGTCACAACCCAGTCGTAAGTATTCCATCGTCGATGCGCTCTGATTGGCACCAAACGGTTCCAGAACCGGAGGATACGGTAGTATTTACATTGCAGGAAGCATTGAGTACGACGATATCACAGGGAGAGTCTATCGTGCGGCTTTCTGTACCGTACTTTGAGATTTCAGGCTTCAACATCCTCGAATCAGAGTTTCTGGAGCTTGCTGAGCGTGGAGCAACTCTACAGGTATTGACTCGTGAGGTACTCGACCCACCACGTGATGACTATGGGCATAATAAAAAGAGAAAGGCCATCAACGAATTGGTGGACCGATACGAAACTGCTGCGGCTGATGGGGCCGAAATAGAAGTGCGAGACTTCTATCGAAGTTTTGGTGAAGACCATCCGAAACTAGATCGGAGCGTACACGCGAAACTCGCTGTTGCGGATCGATCGATTGCGTACGTTGGCAGTGGTGAGATACGTGACAATTCGATGAACCTCAACGCCGAAGCAGGCTACATAGTTGGCAAGGAGTCACACGCGATATTCTGGGCAGACTCTTTCGATTTTATTTGGGAGAACGCTACTGAGGTCACCGGCGATGACATGTCCACTTGGTCCTGATTACGACTCTGGGATGACTATTGTCTACTGAAAACTGTGGAATTTCATGCGGCGCTACGCATCGAATTGAACCCTCGCTTCGCTTGCATCGACTGGAACTGCGGTGCGGGGCGGTGTCTTTTGGTATCTGTCTCTCTTAGAGACACAGCCTAAGGGGATCTGCCCGTTCGCTGGGAACGGAGCTGACCGAACCGCCGCTACTTGGCAGATTTCGGTCGACACGGGCTCCACTCGAAAAGGTGGTTTCGGCGAATATCCGGGGAAAATCAGCAATTATTGACGTAAAAATGACCGACTGGTAGTGTTGCCACTCAGCAGGGGGTGGTCAGTCGAGTTCTCTGAGTAGCTTGCTCACTCTGACCGCCTTCCGATCTCCGGCGGCGCGGTCGAACTCGACGACAGCGTGCTTGAACGTCGCCGGATCTCGGCCAGCGTTCGCCCATGCAATTTTGCCCCAGTGCACGACTTCTGGAGCCCACTCACCAGGCTTTGATTTCACCAGCGAAAGAATTTCTCGAATGCGGATCCTCGCCGGCCCGTGTAGGTTCTCGACCAACTCGGCACCGTAGCGGTCCATCCAGTTCTGCCACGCCCGCCCAGCTCGCTCAAGATCTCGCGGGTCGACCGAAAGCACGTCTTCGAGAATCTGAGTTTTGCTCTCAATCACGTCTTCGGTGACCGAGATGATCTCGATGACCTGCTGGCGGATCTTCTCAGAGACGTACTGCACGTTGCCGTTGTCGCTCTTGAGCACGCCTTTCAGCTTCTTCAGCCCCCGATAAATCGTCGACGATGACCCTACCTCGTCTTTGAGCTCGGAGACGTGAACCTCACCGCCGTCCGCAAGCGCGACCTCTTCAAGCATCTTCTGGTCGCGTTCCGAATCGCAGATCGATAACAGCGTTTTGGTCAGAATTGACTCTTGTTCGGCTTCAATCTCCGGTGTCGGGTCGTCGTAGATCGCTACTGAATTGTCGGAGGCCTTAGGATCGAAATGGTCGTCAGGAATGAAATACGGCCCCGGTTGGGTGGGGATTCCGGCCCATTCGAGCACATTGATGAGGTTCTCATGCAACTCGTCTCTAAGGTCTCGACGGTCAAACCACGGCACAGAGTTATTGTTCAGCCCACTCTTGAACAGCACACCGAATTTCGGATGGTACAGCGGATCGTCTTCTGACTCCTCATCACGAACATGCTGGGGGTGGTAGTGTTTGAATTGCTTGCCGAGCTGTCGACCGGGCATGATTTCGCTCGCGGCTTTCCGGTCGACTCGTACTTGATGATTGTAGCCCAAGATTTCGGTGTTATCGTTAGAATAGACGAACTTCGAGCCTTCGAGATTGCCGAGCAAATGAAAGATTCGCCACAGAATGCCGTCCATCTTGACAATCTTCTTCGCCATCGCTCGTTGAATACGGACGTAGAGCTCCCACTGAGTAATGTTCGAATACTGGTGTACTGACCCGGCAAAGAACTTTGAGTTCCAGCCAACGCCCAGCTCGTCGAAGGTGGCTTTCAGGATCTTCGGGAACAGTCGCCGGATCTCATCGGGCTCAATGTTCGTCGCCGTCTGAATATTGACATTCGTTGCCTCACCCAGACCGCTCGGTACCGAATTCGGGGCTCGGTCGTCGTCGGCCCAGCCCAATCGTGGTTGGATCAATAGCGGTATCTTCCGCTCACCATGACCATAGGCGTTCATCCTGTATTCATACAGTTGGTCGACTGAGTCACCCGTACGGGGTTGTAGGCCGCTTTTTTGATGAGCCAATGAGACGGTCCACTGTTCACCTTCAACTTCTACCTCGATGTTCTTGACGCCGCCGTTGATTTCGTGAGAAAATATAGACCGAAGAGCCCAATATGGCTTGTCGCCGTGATTGGCATACAGAAGGTTCCCACGAACTTCGTGGGTCTGAGGCTCAATGACGGCCATTACTGGCCGACCTCCCTGTTAGTTTCTGATTTTTCTGAATATTGTCGATATAATTCGTCAGTAGATTTCGCGGCGCACCTTCTACAAACTGGCTCACAGGTCGTAGCGTCGATACCCTGGGCAGGATTCAGACAAAAAGCACACTTCGCCGAGGTTTGATCTTGTATCCCCTCAGAATTGGAATTTGATCTCCAATTAAGTTGAATTAAACAGAATTGTCTAAGAGGAGTTAAGATAACTTTAATATGGAAATGGGGACGGAGGGATTTGAACCCCCGATCGACTGATATCTCCGGTCTGCGCCTCGGAACTCCAGAGGGTCGTCAACGCGGTCGATGATCAGTCGACCGCTCG
>LKMJ01001147.1_pt1 | contig 22769 bp, 14 predicted proteins | sample 643391 | NCBI WGS metagenome assembly LKMJ01 (sample SAMN04112250, study PRJNA286221) | soda lake metagenome | biome: soda lake; feature: Kulunda Steppe; material: water; isolation source: sample PL-Br10 brine of Picturesque Lake | place: Russia: Kulunda steppe | collected 2010-07
CGGAACCCCCCCCCCCCCCGACCTTTGCTCCTGCTCACTTCCTCTTTTGCTGACTTCACTTAATGTAAGCAAATTAAAAGAAACAAGGAAGTTTTAAGCATTCTACTTCTTTTCTGCTCCTCATCGCTGCTGCTGTCCCCATTGCTGCTGCTACTGTCCTCTGCATCAATGCCCTGGCACTCCATGTTGTCGCTGAAGACTTTCCATGCTGGTGCCTGACCGAGCCCCCTGCTCTAGGACCTGGGTGCTCTCAGCCAAGTCTGCTCACAGCTCCCCTGCACATTGCAAGTTTCTACTGCTTCTTTGCAGGTGCCAAGGAGGTGCTCGCATTTGCTGCTGAACTTTTGTCGAGCTGGCGCTGCTCTGCTACTGCTGCTGCGCCTGCTGCGCCTGCTGCTGCTGCTGCTGCTGCCTTCTACTGAGCATCGACGGCCCTCTTCTCATCCAGGACAGGCTGCAGGGTAAGTGCCCCCTGATGCGACAAGCACCCGATACAAAGACATGCTTGCAGTACTTGCTCTCCACCTTGTGCTGGTGCGTCCTGTCCTTCAGCTCATCGGTCATGACATGATCCCACTCCTTCCCCTTTTCTCTAGTCATTTTGAATACATTAATACATGTAAGAATGTATAGGAGTGGGTACAGAAAGCTGGGGGGCAGTTAGGGGCCCACAGGCCCCTTTCTACCCCCCCAAACCTCTGCCTCTCAAAAGAACCCCTAAATAAGGACGAATTGACGTTAAGCATGCACATTGTTTGTATCAAACGCGCATTGGTCTGGGCAAATGGGCGCATGACCTAACCCTGGTTTTTTGCACCCATCAGTTTGGGCAGTTGACGCCAGATCCAGTCCTGTGCACAGTATGCGATTGAATCGTCCATGTCATCAATGGGCTTGTTTTCCAATTACCTTGGCAGAGATTGTGGACGTAAAGAAAAGGATTGTAAAGAGATAGCCTCATCTGACTGTGGGTTGCCTCCTAAAACATCCCTTTGCCGGACAACCTCACCATCCATCCTCCACCTACAAATAGGAAGGAAACATGATGTGTAACAATACAAAAAACTCCCTGTCTGTGATGGCCACTAAACCTGTCTATGACCCTCCGATCCAACAATGAAGTTCACCACCTATGCTTCAGACCAACAGTGCTTTTCAGGTCTCTACATCAATAGTCGATTCTCTCACAAGCAGACAGGCAAGCATATTTCTTTTTTGCTAGCAATTCCAACTGCTCCAAACACTAGAGCATTTCATGACAAGGAGCGACTTAAATGTATGCATATCTTACTTCACTTGCAACACCCTTCATGCAAAACATGCCTAAGAACAACATCTAGTTACAAGCATCAGACATCGAAAATAAAATGAATAAGAAGTAAGTGCTTGATTTAAATGTTGTTCTCTCTGGTACTCAAATCTGGTACTCAAATAAAGCCACTTACTCATAATTGGTGACGCTGCCTGCTTGATTGTCGTCCAAATTGGCAAACAATGAAAGCTGCAACAAAGGACCAAACCCAGTCACACCCCAAAATGACATTTTGCATTGTGCAAGTGGTTTAAGCAGAAAATCTATTTACCTAGGCCTTGTCAGTGAGAGCAATGCTTGCTGAAATAGGCTTCATTGAGATACAAACAGAATAATGCTAGCCCTCTTATTCCCGGACGATGGGCTATGGTAGATCAGATTTTCACAACGCAATGACAGTTGCCTGTACCTACCGGCCTGCTTGACTGGTGATTTATTGGACATGAACCGGAGCAATCACGCAGAATGCGGAAGTTGACAACCTCCTGCAATGGTAGCAAGCACAAACGCACAGCAGGAGATTGACAGAGCTAAAGCTGAAGCATAACCTTGAAGTTGGCTCTTCTGACTAGCTTTAGTTTGACTTGTCTGAAAGGTGTGCAGGCAACTGCACCGGCAACTGCACTGGCAATCCATGTTGCAAGCTTTCCCATTGCGGCTCGCATAACAACCCAAGCCATTCTTTATATCCTTCTACATACTGTCAAAAATTACTCAAATGACCATCCTGCCCTTACATGTCTGACTTGCAAATGCATCAATGAAGCTACATTGAGCCTGTGAGCACCCTCTTGAGAAATCAAACAATGCATTGAACATAGGCAGTAAAATGGGCCAATACACTGACTTCAAATGACAGTTTGAATGCTCACCTGTTCAGACACAGCCCTTATGGATGTCAAAGCAGTAGACTCCCGTAAAGTGTCCCCAGATCCCTTGGAAACGGTGACACGCATGAAAAACCTGAAGCAGCATAGTGCAAGATAGGGCTACATTTGGGATGATTTGTGGCCAGCAATATTCTCCTATCATGCTCACAATGGAATAAGAAGGGACGAGTGCTTTTGCAGGAAGAGGCTGCAGAACCTGAATTGAGGGGAAGCTCAACTTTTAAAGATGGTTTTCACTCCTTTATGCTGAATGCAGCTTACAGTGTTTGACTTCACGTGTTGGTTTTCATATACTTACAAGTGCTTCACTCTATGAAAACCTGTGCACACACTGATTCATAAAGTAAAGCCTAAGGCCACGGTCACACACATTCTTTTTATGCAATCCAGTTCAAGAACGCCCACAAAGAACGCTCTTCATTTGCATGAGCTTCATCAATGCTTTTTGCTGCCTTATGAATGTTCAGTGCAAATGAAGAACAGCCCTGTTAATGTGAGCGACACTAGCTGGTAATGATTCTCCTGGCCGACAGTGCACTGAGATGATATTTTATGTATATGTCAGCCAGGCTTACACTTGTGTGGTGCCAAACATAGTGAAGAATATCAGGCAAACAAAAAATGTGATGGATGGTCATCACTGACATTTCCTGGGCCTAGACTATCAAGTTGAGGAACTTTCGTGCAATTAATGCTTGCTTTGCATGCGTGATGACAAATTCATACATGAAGGACTGATGCACTATGGCCACAAACATACGGGGAAAGAATAAATTGTTTTCAATTATGCCAATTCATCTGCGAAGTTTCCAGTATCCTGTCCTGGCACTCTCCCCTGATGGCTCAGGGTCGATTGACTGTCATGCAAGACCTGTCATGCAGGCCATGAGCCGAGTGCTTAGATGAAGGTATCTGCAGCATTGCAGGCTCTATATGAACAGTGCAGTTTGTGTCATGTTTCTACCTGATTGCAGTATGAGGACATGTCATAAAAGCTTTTTGAATGCTTTTGCTGGTCTTGGGAAGCTAAGAAACATGAGTGTGTGGTTTCCAAAAGTAATGCCGGAAGAGAGGGGTGGCCATGGGGGGACTGTTCCGGTGGAGGGATTTTTGGTGTGTGTGACCGTGGCCTTCATTTATGTAAAATTGAAAAAAATGGTCGTTGGCAGCAGGTTCGACCCCAGATTTGTGGCCTCCATGAATCCCTGCATAGCCTGGAATCAATACCTTCCCTCTGGATGACAAGGCAGGATTGTTTGGGCTTGTGGTTAAGGTGTGCTACCTCGGGGAAACAATGCAGACTTGTTGTTGCAACATTTCAGCTTCAAGCACCTGCTGCTTCCCTTGAAACTAATGGGAGCTTGCCATCTCGAGGGGAAAAAGTCTCGCTGCCTGACATCACAAGATGCTCTTTTTATTCCAAGCAAGGAACTGCAGAGCCTTGCTGGTAGGCGTTAGCATGTTGTGCAAAAGTGGCACTATGCCAGGCCTCATAACACGCATGAATTCAGCATGCCCACACACTGCAAACATACAGAACCACAAGGCAGGTTTATGATGCAAGCTTGCGGTATGATTGTATATGTATAGGCCAATTCTGGGCCAGTGCACACTTCAATTTATGAGCACAAATCTACCTTTCTTGGGGATCTGCAGCCACAAGGCGAGACGCATCCACGTGCCATACGCTGCCTTCCTGCCTGCCTGTAAAGAAACCTCCATCTCTAGTGAAGCAATCACTGAATCCATCTTCGCGTTCACAAGCAAAAGAAAACCTGCATGGTATGGATGACAACTTACTGGCAATTTGTAGTGTCACCATTGTCTGCATGGCTTTGCCAGAAATTCATCAAGCTATATAGACACGTTCTCAGCAATAGCGACCTGCTGCCAAGCTTAATCTATTTGCTGATTGTGCACATAGACATCAGCTGTAACAGATGCATGCACTTTTGTAGACACAGGAGCAAAAGTAAAAAAATACAGTAACTTTAAAAGCATTGAGTCAAAGTCACATTTAAGACCAAGTTGCCACGTTAAAAGAGTGCTTTATTTTAGATTTAGTGGCACAAATGGCCCTGCATGGTCAAGGCCAGTAAGTGGATGTGTGCTGCATGGAATGACCCTTTTGTAGCCATCATGCTATTGCATGTGGAGCAGAATCTATGGAAAGTGGAAATACTCATGAGATTCCTTGCCAGAGGGAGCATTGATGTGAGCAAGATATCAACAAGCATACCTCATAGGAATTCTGTTGGTTGGATCGCTAGGGTCCTCTGATGCACTAGCATCGATGCGGATGTCAGTGTTGGACCTTGACACAGTTTGAGGAGTGTCATCAGTGAACGCGGCAATAAGGTCAGCTCCAACAACTAACAACTCCTGCAAAAATCAGTGAGCAGAGCCCATAATCGGATGCAAACTTCTAGCATCTGAGGGTAAGCAAGCGGGTCCTGTTTGGTTACAAAGTAGCCTGCTCTGTTGGGTTACAAAGTAGCCTACTCTGTCGGGTTACAAAGTAGCCTGCTCTGTTGGGTTACAAAGTAGCCTGCTCTGTCGGGTTACAAAAAAGCCTGCTCTGTCGGGTTACAAAGTAGCCTGCTCTGTTGGGTTACAAAGTAGCCTGCTCTGTTGGGTTACAAAGTAGCCTGCTCTGTTGGGTTACAAAGTAGCCTGCTCTGTCGGGTTACAAAGTAGCCTGCTCTGTTGACATGAGTGAGGCCCCTGGATGAGGAAAGTGCCTCGGCCTCCTAGTGAAAGCTTCAACGCCTTTGCCAGATCAAAAATTTGTGTTGCCATATCAAGCATAGTGCGCTACATTGCAAATTCGCTGCAGGAACACCCCATGATTGAAGAGGGCTCCAACAGATGGTAAATCAAGGGCTTCAACAAAAGAAAAACAAAAGTTAGGACAGAAGGATACACTCTACTATTATTTTAATGCCATTTGTGCCCAATCCAGGGCCGTATCACAAGAAAGTAGGGCAATAGCTTAGGGTTTGTGCGAAACATAGAGTTTTGTTATCCTTTAATACAAGAACAGCTCTTAAATTATGAGTTGTTAGACCTATTTGTGGTCCTATACCCAGTGACCTGCCCCAAGGCTGGTCCAGGACAAATCTATTCAAAATTTCCGTATTCTCAATGCAAGCCTGTCCAATTCCTGATAAACTATGATCTAAAAGGCTCCACAGGCTGTAGCAGTGCACATTCTTATAACATAAAAATCGGCAGACAGGCGCTGCTTCAAGGCTTCCTGGGGAGGCTGCTCACTATTTTATGTGCCCTTGCACAGGTGCTTTCAGGCATAAGATGCACAACTGGCCATTAATTAGGTCAGAGCAAATTTCTGGGGTAGGCATGTTTTGCAGGCATTTCCAGTCCTGCGTTTCTATGGCTACCTCAATGCGAGATGTAATTCAATTCTCTGCGCAATTAAGAAGATTGTAAAACATTTGCATCCAGATTTTAAAAGCAAACTTTTGAGATCAAACTTGAAAGTTACTTTCTAGAATGCTCAGGATAATTTAGAATACTAAGGATAATCTGAATCGTGTGTACTAAAATTATGATAAAAACTGATGGAATTCTAAGAATTACACAAAGGCACCCATGCGAGCTTGGCATTAAAAGGAGAGATTGATTTTTGTCAGAGGGACAATGTTTTTCCTGACCATAAGAGAAACTGACGAAATGCTTTTCCCACCTTTGTGTCCATCATCATTTGTGCAGTATTCTGGTTTGCAAATCGAGCTTCTAGACGCATCATCAGCCTGTCACCAGGGACAATGCCTGCAAAAAAGCGCCTCAACTCAGTTATGAATACTTGCCATTGCCATTGCAAAGTGTGTAGATGATGTCCGTATGCTGATACGTGATAATGCGCATGACGGTGTTTGTACGCTGTGTGTGTGCATGACAGAATCTGTGTGCTGCGTCTGTGTACTGGTATGCGAACAACTGCATGACAGTGTGCATTGAGTTGATTACTGAGGACGTCATCAAGGACAAAAAAGCTGAGCCCATGCCTGCAGTTATGAGGTCCACATTGCTGACCCTCTGCAGCACATTCCCTGCAAAGGCATCATTACTGAGGATACCGCACTCCTGACTCTGCCCTGCGCTGTTTGTCTTGCCTAGGCACGACCATTTGAATTCAACCTGTGCAGCAAGGCCAAAAAAGGGGAAAAGAAGCCAAAAATTGCAAACAGAGCATGCCGGCAGACATGACACGGTAACTTGTGGGAATTTAAGAAAGTCTCGTGGGGCATGCAAGGAACAATATTTTGGGGTGGTTGGTCGGGTTGGTCGAAGTGATCCCCGTCCCCCCGCACCCTTGCTGCGCAAATTGGAGGAACGGCCTAAGGGTGCAGCAATTTTTTTTACAATTAAGTGGCCTAACAAGCTTTCTTGCATTGCAGCTGGTACGCGCTGACATGCCTTTTGCAAAGCAGGCACGTTTGTTTGCGCTCTTGCCCTCTTTAATGCTTGTAATCCTAGCGAACCATTTAAAAATGTAGAGCTTGAGTACTAGAGGGAAAAAATTCAGAGACAGAGCAATACCTGACATTACAGCTTTCGCACAATATGTAAGAGCAAAGGATGGTCGGCATTTTTAAGCACAGAGCCTGCACCAAGACGCACTCCTTACCTCACTGCCTGCACAGACAGAAGCTACAGACACAGAGCCACTGAGTCTCAAGCCGGAAATTGATGGCAATTGGTAAGTGTTGTCTACCCTCATGGTGACCACTGGCGCTGAGCTGGCTTCCTGGTAGATGCCATGCAAGCAAGAGGTATGGTGGCAACAATTGGTATTTCCGAGGGCAAAGCAAGATACCAGGGGTACCCCAGACCATCAAAGGACAAGACACTGCAACAGGTGTCTGCCTGGCAAGACAAAGTGCAGAATAGAGTTTCAGCCAGTTGTACAAGCAGCTTGGCAGGCATCATTGAAGGGCCTTAAAGGTCCCAGACCCCAAAATAGGTGAATGGAAAAGATCTAGTGCTTGCCTGCGGGCAATTGCACGCTGTACCAAAAGCTTCAGACCACCCATAGTTGTTTTAACAGCCCACTTGAGGCTTGTGCAGACCAGTGCTGTGCCCATGGCCGTCTTCAAATCTTTGATAGCATACTCAAAACTCAGCTGCCCCACCCACAAGCTTGTCATCTGTGCAAAGGAAATCCTTTTCAAACTATGCGCATAAATATGGGCACGCATATAAGTACATAAATAAGGAAATTTCTGACAAGCTGAGGAGGTGGTTCTAGGGCAGCAAGCAAAGCCATACATTGATTCTGGGTGGTAATAAAAGCGAGCTTCTGGTGCGCATGAACAGGTATTTAAAAGGCTCACCCTTTTTGCAAGCTCATAACTGGATGCCTCTGAAGCCTCGTCCAAGAAGCTGGTGACGACCAGTACAATGCAGTACTTCCTGTCAACTGAGAGCGCTGACAATGATGCATCGTCCAAGGCAAGACTCAATGTCGTTTCCCTGCACCAGAAGGCAAGCACAGTGCATGCATCCATCTAGCAAGACACCTCTGTATTTTTGCTGTATAAACACAATTTATGTGGATATAAAATATGCTGCGTTTAACATGCATTGCGGAAAAATTCTTTACCCACAATTGCTGAATAGATGAGTCTACATAAGTAAGGAGTGCACTACTCTTGAGAAGTACCGATTGTTCATGCTCATTGGCATATTTGCTCCAGTATACTGTACTGAATCTAGGGTTACTGCAAAATATTAAATAGTTATTGGAAGTCCCCGCTTTCTGTAATCCATAATTTACTTTATCAAAGTCTTGTGTAGTATCCAGGTTCTGATCCAGGCTCCCCCAGGGGGCTGGCCAAAGAGCCACCTGCTACAAAGGGTCAAAGGACACTATCTGATGCAGGTTGCACAAAACGGAAGCGCTTGGGCAATGAGCTATCCTGGGAGCTCCGCATCCGCTTGGGTCCCATCATTGCACGTCGGGTGGAGGAGAATGATGGACAGCAAGCAGCGGCCATAGCAGCCCAGCCCCCTTCCCCATCTCCCAGGCCAGCATTGGCAGGCCAAGGAAGCTGCCGCTGTTGTTGAGGCTTCTCAATACCAAAAGTTGTTTGGGTGCAACTCCTCCAGAGGCAGGGGGAGGAGCAGAGGGAAGGGAAGGGGGAGGGGAGGGATAGGGGTAGGGGAAGAGGGGCTAAGCCAATGGAGGTGCCCTCGGAGTCTGAGGAGGACACATCTGAAGCAAACACAGACATGCAAGAGTAGAGGCTGCTGCGATGCTGGCAGAGTGCCTAACTTAGAGAGTTTGCCTTAAATGTAATGATTGGAGGTGCCTCGCGGAAACCAAATACTTGCAGACAAATTGTTGAAATTATCTGGAGATCTTGCGCAAAGTAGCACTTGCGGTAACATAGAAGCTGTATGATATATTCTGCCAAGTGATCAAATAGAACCTCAACTTCAAGTTTAGCCTCATTCTGGATTGAGGAGTCTGTCAAGATTTCATGAGACCCATAAAATCTTCTAGCGCCGCACCATAGAGTTAAACCAAAAACAGTATTCCTTCTAGGAAGCACTGATCCACTTGGCCCCTAAAGAGGCTTCATGGTGTGTAGATCAGCAGCAGAAGGGCATGAACACCCCGAGTCGTTGCCAGCAACACGCACTTAGATAGAAACTTAGTTAATTCTTAAGACTTTGCGCGCTATAGAAGCACCCTGATGTTGATGTTGTGATGCATCAAAGTTGGGACATGCCATCTAAATAATGCATGTGCCCATTCCAGTATTTCACTATTTTTGGCCTTAAGAAATGATGTGATTTGCCCAAAAACTGGTCCTGATAGTGCAAATTTATGCAAGCATGACATGGCTGAAATCTTGGAAGTGAGCATGCATTTGCAAATCCTTCGTTGGCCTGTCGAAGCAGAACTAGCAGCATGATATTGACAGGTCACACTATGACATCTTGACTTACTCATTGGCTTGTCTTAGAGCTGCCTCCACCTCATCAGTTGTCATGCACTCCGCACTCAGACTGTTGTCAAGTGCCCATATCACTGGATCCAGACATCCACATGAGTAAATCAGTTGGCGTGGCATCATGCACGAAACGCGCAAAAAGGTGAATGTCAAACAAAAAAGGCGGTGCTAGGTCACACAGTTGACCAGCTTCATTGCAGAGCACAACATTTTGGAGGAGTTCAGCCTGTTGGTGCTCATGCCAGTGCCTCTGTACACCCATCAGCATCACTGCTGTCTTCTGACTCAGCCACTAAGAGGTTTAGTATCCCACTCCCAAATTCCATTTCCTTTTGCATGCCTGTTCTCTATCCCTTGCTTTGAAACAGCCATTACAGAATCCAATTCCCAGGATTTAAGGAGTCAAGCTTTCTAACTTGCATGCTGATGCAAGTAGAGCACACATGCACCTAAATCATGCAATGCATATATTTCCTAAGCTGTACATTTCCAGCTTGCACTCCAGCTTGCACTCACATCTCTGAATTGGTCGCCCACTGGGGTCACTTGATCCTTGACCATTCACAATTATAGGATCATAGCCATTATTGTCTCCTGGGCACAGCTCGTTCACCTGTAGGGAGGTTGCCAAATCCAACAATTAAAAGGCAAACGTCATCTGCACTCAAAAATTCAAAACTGCGTGCAAAGGCACAATGCCGCTTGTTCCTTTTGATGCTGAGATATCTGTTTGGCACTTCAAACGTCCAGAGAACAGAGAATACTTCCCCTTCATCATCACATCTTAAGCCACTGGCAAGAGGCATTTGCGCCGTTTCATTTTACTGTTTGTGCTTATCTTGATCATACCATGAGTGCTGAGCAACTTATCTTCATCATATGCGCTGGCTAGCCAGGTATGCTTAGCTTTGCACAGCAACGTCACTATAGAGCCAGGACAGCCTCCATGTCTGCTTATTCCTCCATTTTGTCTGAATCAAATATCTACCTGAGTGATTGTATCAGTAATGCGAGCCACAGGTCGGTCACAAGATTCGCATCTCTGCAATTCTACGGAGCCTGCATTGGAACAATACGCCAAGGACATGGAAAGCAGTATCTTAGCCCTTGCCTATTAGGCATTTTGCATTTTGCGATCCAACTGCAGCACAGTGCTCAGAATGAGTGCATGAGGTGGCAGGCCTCATTAAATCAGTAGAGTGTACCTGATGTGTTGAACAGTGTATCAGCAGGATCAGCAAATGAGTTGAGTGTACCTGGTGTGTTGAACTGTGCATCAGCAGGATCAGCAAACAAGTTGAGTGTACCTGATGTGTCGAACAGTGCATCAGCAGGATCAGCAAGCAGGAAAGCTTGAAGGCGGTTGTTCTCCCTCAGCTTTAGCCTTTGGCCTGGAATGATGACTGCATTCCCTGACAAGTGGATGCGCAAGGTCCTTCTGGACTGCGCAGAGTGGGGAAGGGAAACACAAGCCTATGTTTTACCTCAGCCGCATGGCAGCCTTCCAAATTTGCAGAGAATTCATAGTGCAAACACAATATGTGTTGATCGATACATTAATTTTGCAGATTATCCATTTCACCAAAGCAAGTCAAATACACAATAATTTTTGATCATTGAACATGCCAGCCTACATCGTTGCTCATGTCCTCTTTGAGTAGAGGGTGCCTCACAGCAAACAGTAGTATGCACATGCAGCAATATCAACACACCCACAAAGTGTGCATACACTGCCGTCCTGCCACTCACATCATCCCTAATGACACATCTTGAGGTTCCCAGCAGTGCCATCGTAGTGGAATCAAAAAGGTCTGAGCAAGGTCTGTCAAGTGTTTTTGCCCGAGTGCTCAGCTCAACCAGGATCATGTCACCCCTTGAAGTGAACTGTGCTGTTGTCAGGTTGCGCGTGAGAGCCACGCACTGCCCATCACAAGCCTCGCCCTCGCTGAACTGCAAGTAGGAAGCAGGCACGGTATGGGAGCTCAGGGCAACGAGAAACATGCTGCAAGTGCAAACTTTAAGTGCAACGCCGAACAACCTCTACACGATGGAGACCTACCCTGGTCATTGTCTTACGGTGCACTTTTGAAGAAGAGGATAAGCAGATTGCTTGGCAAAAGCACTTCTCGTAATATGTTGTACTGCAAAAAGGATTTCCAATGGCAAAAAGACAGCAGCTGCAGCAACAGCAGCAGCAGCAGCAGCGACAGCTTGCTTTAAAGTCAGGAGCAGAAGCACCTCGCTGTACAAGCAGGCAGCTTGTCCACGCTTCATGCTGTATCACTGGCCTGTCAATACCTCGTGACGCACATGAGTATCTGCCGTATCTTACAAGGACGACTGCTAGTCACCTGCTGATATGCCACAGCTCTAGGCACAAATGCGCAAGGTGCCATGGCATGCATGCACATATTCACACATACACACACAAAGTAGTGCATGCAACAATACATTAAGTCTCACACGTATGGGTATGGCCGCACCTGGATAGCCCCTGTTTCATTTACGCTACAAGTGACTGACCCTGGCAGCACACAAGCCTCCAAGGCATCTTGGCAGGCAAATCCTGTGCCATTTTGAGGTGAAACACAACAGCAGCTTTTTTCATTGCAGCAAATGCATAAGTTGCAGTAGAAGCTGTAAGCTTTTGGGAGAAAATGTACGGGGCGAGCTGCTCAAGCTATAAAAACTGCCCCTTGGGGTTTTCTAACACAATTTGCGAGGTGTGACGCCAGAGTGCCCTCTGGTGATGGTGATGCAAAGAGCCTGAGCACATGGGCAACAGGCTTGCACCTTGCCAAAGCAAGGAGAGCCTTCATGAAAAGAAATTATCAGTCACAAGATGAAGAGTCCAGAAGGAATTCTGCCATTGTTGGGCACACGCCTGCAATGGGCCTTTATGGGAAAATCATAGGGCAAGCAGGCACAGACACTGCCAGCACACCTGTGGGGCAGACGTCTTCACCGCCAACATCACTGTTGCTACAGACCTCATCTTCATTAAAGACGCTGCGGAGCCTCCCTAAGCTCTGTTGGACTAATGGCAGCTCACAAAGGCTAGCACAGATTCCCTGCAAACGAAGCCAGGCTTGAATTAAATTGCAGCAATGCTTTGAAACATCATTTTTCAGTATATTCAGTTTTTGAAAGAAATAAGAAGAGTGCTGGATGCAATGTTTGCCACAAACCATTTGTTCGAACAACCAAGTCAGGCAACACAACAACTATACAAAAAGCGCAAGGTCTGATGCCGGTGTTTGCAGGCTTACCCTGAATGCACTCTCATCTTGCCCATTGTCTGTGTCACATCGATACACAATTGTGGCACCCTCAGCATCGACGTTGCAGAACTGTAGTCAGGAGCAGGACACCATGAGCCTTGGAAAATATTCTTTTGGTCTGGTTTGCCAAAGCAGGAGAGTGCAAGCAACTGATAACATTTCAGCAAGATGAAGAACAAGCCACCCTGCTCGACCTCACCTCTGATGACTCACAATCGTCCCTTTTCAAGCAGCCATCATTTGAGGTAGGGAATTCCTGGTTGCCAACAAAAGTTCCAGACACTGCTCCATTATTTGAGCTGCAAAGCAACCAGCAAGGTGTGCGTCTCTGTTTGCAACCTTTCCTTGGCTGTTCAATCCAGGCACAGCACCATCGGCAACACCACAGAGGAAGTGAAATCATGATGAGTACATAAAGCATGCCGTAGCAAAAGATCGTTTTCAGACACTGGTTCAGACCAATTCATGCAAACTATGCTGGCCCCAGTGCTGAGACGTGTCTTGTCTGCTGTACAAGCCCAGCTCTGTGTCTATGACAGGTCAGACTTCTAAGCAGAGCCAGTTTAGGGACTCAGGAGACAGGGGGCAATCTCCCCTCTTGAAATCTAATTTAAAACCTGTATAACACTTTCAAGTATACACCACAACTCAATAAATTGCATCCTGGATTATTGTATGATTGTCCCTGAGCATGGATGGGTCTGCACGGGCAAAATAACAACACAGCTCTGGCGATGGAATCCACACAGCTCTGACAGATGGTGATTTGGCAATGGGGAGCAAAGCACACTCCGAAAAGGCTTGCCTTGCACACGCCTCGCACAACAGAGGAGATGCTTGCTCATATAAGGAGTTGGAGAGAGGGGATGCACCGTGCTTATACAAGTCATTGCTCACACAAGCAATTGCTTTCTCACCAGAAGTCGCGGTCCACAGCTATATCAGCCACACGTCCATCCACATGGCCACGGACCTTGCAGTCACTAGATGAGCTACAGTCACCCAGTAAGCCACAGATGGCGGCTGGACGGCGTGCCAAGTTGGGGACGCCATTCTGATAAGAATAAGAAACAAAGATAAAGCAAGCAAAAGTGACGAAGATGAGGGGAATGGAAGGGCATGGTCAAGAGACCCCTTGAAATTGATACGTGTGGGAGCTTGCAAGCCTTGCGCCACCTGCCTTGCAATACGACCCGTGGCTTGCCATGCAGCACACTGCCAGCGGCAACGTCAGGCATCTAAAAAATGACCTTTGGGCTCCTGCACTGGTCCTCACAGCCCTTTAACAAATCTATACACAGCATGCTTCATGCGTCAAGACAGCCTGTAGGGTTTCCGCTAGGATACGCATAGTCCCCTGCTTTTAGCCTTGCGTAATTGCCTGGTGGGTGACTGTTATACGCACCTAAATGTGATCGCCCCATTATTCTTGCCTCTTACTTAAGCCTTGCGCCACGCACCTCGTCAGAAACCGACGAAGCAATCACAAAGGCAGCATGATCACAATTTTGCGTTGAGTAGCCAAGCTCCGAGCAAACCTCTCTAAAGCTGGCTCCAGCTGAGATTGTCGAGGTAAACTGGCAAGGCAAAGGAAAGGAGAATCCATGTGAACACCGAGACGCTCAACCTCTTGAACCATCGTTGCCTGAATCAATTGCTCCACAGTAGAAGCTATACTACACTGCTGTTTTTAAGGCAAGCAAGATAGTGCAAATTCAACTCTGTCAGGCAGCTACAAGTCCTCATGAGCCGATCCAAAGTATTACCACTCCTGCACTCACATTGGTGAACCAGCTCTCAGTGCAGGTGTTGCAAATTGAGCAAGGGGAGATTTTGCACATGAACGGCAGTGAAGCATCACAAGCGCCTGAAACAAGTCCCCTGTCGTCTCCCCTTCGGGCGTCCCAGAGAAAGCACTGCCCATCTCCAATGATGGCTGGTGCCTTCTCTGCTTCAATAACATAGTCTGTGCTGCTTCCATCAATTGCAGCAAGTCTGTTGCCTGTTCCTCGATACCCAGTCCAAAACTGCAAGCAGAGGTGACCCACAAATAACAATGATTTATTAGGAGCAACCAATGCTTCTGTTTTGAAAGCTCTTGAAAACTGTGTAAGAAAATGAGGTTAATGTCCTACTCAAAAATGCAAAAGCTGCTGTAACAATTTGGCTTGAACTTGGTAAAAGTGAACCCTACTATGCTGTTACTTGGTAATAGCATGCAACCCACTACCAAGAAAACTTCCTCTACCTATCTATAAGCCTTGATGCATCCCACCCTTCTGTACATGCACCCATCGTATGCAATTTTGCACACACCAAGCAAACCTCCACACAAGCCCTTAGTGCTCCAATTGCGCTTCTGTGTGAAGTTTGTGCTGCTCAGAAGCAAAAGCCTCCTCAACATATTGAGGGCATGCTTGTGAGAGCAAGTAGCAATGAGCCTTGCGATTCTGGAAATATCCCACTGAGCACCACCAAGCAGCACCTTTCATGCCACATCTGGTGACAAGTCTTATCGATCATAAACATAAAAAAATACCCAGAGCATCTGAGCATGCCCATGGAGTTTAATAGGCAACAGATCTCACGAAGTTCCGACTTTTGCGTACATTTCTACGTCGTCTGGGACAGCAATCATTTTTTAAGGGACACAGCTCTTAATGGCATTCTTAAATCATGAAATGAGTAAGGCACATTTTACTGCATGGGCCTTGGCAGCAAGAGCTACCAGGTGTGAAATAAACTCGGCTGTTGGCTCTTTGACAAACCCTTGTGCAGATCAAGATTGTAAATAGGGACACTTGAAAATCTTGTTTCTTGCCCTCTTTTGTGCTTATGTCTAAATGCGCTTTTTGAGGAGGCAAAATTATGACAATTGCTGCAACACAATTCAGGCTAAGGCAGTGCTGTCTGCATCTTAAGTTTCTTGGCTAATTACAAATTGTTCCAAAGACGCAAACATTGCAATCAAGCATGCCAATGTAATTGCTCTTTCCAACGAAAAGGTATTCAAAGTGCATGAGGTCGTGTAAGACATTTGCTTGTATTTGAGCGGCACCAATCGCACCTGTAGGCCCAAAGGATCGGTGTTAGCATCAAAGTAACGTCCAATTAGGGCCTGGACAGCCAGCTGGTGCTCTGCTTCGCTTTGGATTGAAATTAATGAGCCCCTGATCTCTCTGCAAGAGCGGTCAGCCTGAAACGGGCAAAGGCACGTCCTTTAAATTGCATGTGTGCTTCACTTTATTGCTGTGGCTGAAATTGCTTGAGAAGCTTGTGCTCAATCTCCTCAGGCTCCATCCAAAGTCTTGCCCGTTCAAACCCTGCTTAAACGTATTAAAAAGGCTGGCAACACCTGTCCAGTGGGCTTTGGTTGCGAAAGAAATCACTTGCTTCAAGTTAACTAAAAATCATGGTTGGATTTAAGCAGTATGCATACAACTGGGCAGTGCCTTGGCAAGCCACTGTGCTCACAAGCTTACCTCTTGGAAAGAGCGTCCTTTTCCTTCCTGGACACCAAGCAAAATATAGGTCCCTTCATCAAATTCAAGACTGTCTACTGGCTGAATCACAATGGGGGCCTGCAAGCACAAACGTGCAGCTTATCTAACGTCTTTTTCTTCATGCTCTAAATCAAGCCTCAGTGAAGGGCTTATTGATGTCGACATAAAATTATAAAACATGCCCATATTTCTTTCCCATTTCCCGGGCCAATTCCAGGACTTTATTATGTACTATGCATGCACAATCAGGTCCAGCATCACCTTAAGTGAGAGGACTGGGCCAATTATGGGCTCAAGAAATGTGCTGCGATTTGCAAATCCTTGGCAACGTCCTGTGTAGTTCCCTGGCTTACCAGTGAAGGGGGACTTGGGGGAGGTGGAGACGAAGGTGGCTTAGGGGACACAGGAGGTAGTGGGGGCGGGGAAGGAGGTGAGAGTGAGGGAGATGGTGGCTCTAGGCTTGGAGGGGGTGTGGGTGGAGGGCTCATGGGCAGGGAGGGTAAGGGAGATGGCGGCTCAGGGCTTGGTGAGGTTGGAGAGGGAGGGGGCGGCCCAGGGCTTGGCGGCTGGGGTGAGGAAGGCAGTGGCGGGCTGGATGGCGCGGGAGAAGGTGGATATGGAGGCGATGGAGATGAAGGTGGAGGACTTGGGGGCTCACCTGAATGACAGTTTTTATGGGAGGCAGCACTGGCACATGATGGCCACCAAGCAGTGAGCAAGGACACATTGACAACAGAGGTGCTGAGCACAGAGGGTGAGGGCAACATGCAGGTCGTCCAAACGTGCACGGGCAGTGCCACCCCACTGCAGACCTACCCTCCAAATTTAACACTCTGAAACAAGGGTGCAAACAGGTGCCTCCTCTGAGCTTTGATACACCCAACCCCACAACTCTACATGACTCCCGCTTCTCTGCTGACAGACACAAAAATGCAGCATTGTGACCAGCATTGTGACCAGCATTGTGACCACCACCACCACCACCACCACCAGCAGCAGCAGCAGCAGCAGCAGTGCTGCCTTCCACATTTCTTATAACCATAATCAATCAGGATCCCATGTTGACGACAAAAAGCACTTCGTTTATTCACTGGCCCAAGCTTATCAGCATGGCAAGCTAATTGGATTGCCTCGCAAAAAGCAAACAAGGCAAATTTTGATCAACTGCAGCAACTGAAACTTATGACTCCTTACTCGGGGGCGGGTAAGGCGGAGGGTAAGTAGGGCTGTCCTGCTCACCCAACACCTGCAAAGTCAACACCAGCGACACCTTAGCAACAACGCCTCTGCCAACAATGCCTACACTGCCGACTCCTCAGCCCACACCTGACAAAGCCATACATCAACATGACAAGTATAAAAACTGTGTAAGCAGTATCCAGCACACCATTGACTGCCAGCCTTACACAAGCAAAGAAGACCACTGGTAGGTAGTGCATGAGCCCCACCAAGCCCAACCTCTTCAGGGCCCTTCAACTTGCCATTTCGATTTTGCTGATCAATGCATAGAAAAAGAGCGCACTCAGCAGTTTCATGGATGTCTTAGCCATAAAGAAAAACAGTTAGATTTGAAATGCAGCCGCATGTGGGCCCTGACCAATCTACTAGCTTGGCTCACCCGATGAAAAGGGCTTGGAGCGCCCTCAGATTCTGCAGTGTCGGACCCTGACCTCTGGCCACTTGATGGGGCAGCATCCACCAGATTTGATTCCTGCGAGTGACAGCCCAGGAGATGCCCAGCAGTTTTAACAGCAGGTCCAACAAATTGGCTTGCATCCGGAGCAGCACATGGACCTTGCACGAGTGTACAATAATTAAGCCGATTAACACCTGTGATGACCAGACTGTGGACACAAACACCCCACCTGGAGTGAGGCCTGGCTGTTCATCGACTTCCCAACGCCCTTGGGATTTGATCTGCTTAAAGCCCGGTCGTCCACATGAGCAGCCTTCTGCAGAGACAGCATTAATCTCGCCCCTGAGCACCTCCCCAGAGCTTGCCTTCAGTGTTTTTGGATGGAAAATGGGTTGGGACGCGTGCTTTCAGTGTTTGCAGGATGATTCTTGGGATGCATACTTTACCTGCCCGACATATTATTGTGGTGCATGCAGCTGAGTACCATACGCACTTACATCATGAGTTATAATTCAAAATTTGTGAGCTCTCTTAATAAATGAAGTTCAGACCCACCGCTCCAGTGGATTGAGGATGAGTATTCAAAGCCTTGATCTTGTTCACAAGGTCTGTCATCTCCCTCTCAAAGCTGACCGATGATTCTATCGACAGTATAGGCTTCTGCAAAGAATAGCAAGGAAACACTGAAAGGACTATCAGACCAAAAAGACACAGCAAACATCTCGTCCTCTCTACGATGCACATTACAATAAGTACACTCAAGCCATTCAGTAGGAAGAAATGTCAATGTTTCTGCTCTTTCTTTCACGTTACAGGGACAGCGTGATTCACAGCGCCTGCGTGCCGGACCACAGGATCAAGATAGCCTTGTCTAATTTCTTTAATGTTATTACTTTGTAGTGGCCAGGCGCAGCAGCGGGATTTCACACCTTCAAGACCAACGCATATAGAACACCATGCAAACCTGTCCAACAGATGCCTTGCTTTTGTCCAAAGATGTCTGGAAGCCCTGCCCATCAAGCGCCGTGAAGTCCTCCTGCATCCCACCCCAAGATGTCTTAAGCCTTAACTGGACTCAACAGGAAGACATGCAAGGCCAATGCTACCCACTCATGATGCATAACTGCACAACAATGTTCTAACCCTAAAGGGGGGGGGGGTCCTTGCATCACCATGTGGCATTCAGCACACTCATGCAATTCAGGTGCGCAAGGCTTTCAAACGATGGAGATGGCCATGGGCTGCTTATTATGCAGTTATCAAACTGAGGGAAATAACTCATCTTCAGGAGTTCTCACCTGTGCCCAATTTGTCAATCCTGCTCGTGTACGAATCACAAGGAACAATTGGGCAAGTCATGTGCTGGATTTCAAGAATGTTGGGAGCACATGCTTATTGTACTAATGAGCCATCCTTAGCGATAATGAACCATCCTTAGTGATAATGAACCTGTGATTTTGACCATCCTAAAGTGGAACAGGTCAGAGGACTTGCAGCCAATGTTTGACAATTTGTTTTACGGAGATCACGCTCACAACCCTATTGAGCGGGTATCCGATCCTCACAGAGACATGCTCTTGCACATCATATGCGCATGCACCCATCAAACAGGTATCATGCAAGGCTCAAACTGCGCAACAATTGCAGCGAAATTTATGAGAAGCCTATGTGGCACAACAATGATGACCAGCTGTCAGCGTAAGCCATTGGTATGCCAACCAAGAATGTAAAAAGCATAAAAGAAGTGAGAAAATGGGTCCTCTCATGAGAGCCAGGCTCTCACACTTTGGTCAGAGTATATTACTCTATTCTGGGCTTTTCTCGGACAAGAAGCCCCCAAGTTCATCCGCCTACTCACCTGAAAATCCCATAGCCAGTGGCAGCAGTGCATGAGAGAGGATAATGGAGGTAAGCGACATCAAGATTGGAATTGGAGGAGCTTTCCTCCAACCGAGACGCTTTAAGAGTGTGAAAATCGTTCTTAAATAGAACGAACGTGGTAAGCCAGCCCCGTAAAAGTTTAGAACTAGTTGAACGGTATCCTCGGTAAGATACTGTGATTCATTAAGAAGTCTTGTTCGTAATAAAAGAGGCCCCCACTAATGCTCGTTGTCCTTGGACGGCACACGGACCTGCTCGCAATGTAGAAAGAGTTCACCAGCTGGCTGACAGGCTCACAAGGTGATGGCACATATTTCAACATGTTAATCAACCAGCCTTCATGTGGCCGCATGCACAGACTGATGCACACCCACGCGTACACATTCTTGAATTTACAAGTTCGCACAATACACTTCCGGCAATAGTTAGCTAGCCCTCAACACTTTTTCTTGAGAAACTGGCTCATTTCAGAATGCTCCTGACGTTCCACATCCCTTTTTGCATGTGGGGGTTTGCCTGGATCTTGCACCAGCTCTGCATCTCTCCCTTAATTCATGCCAATGGTGGAGTCTTTTCTTTTTCTCATAACCGGCATGCTCAGATGCTCCGCAGGTATTGTTCAATCAAGCTATCAAAAGGCGCCTCCAGGGGGAAAGCACTATGCTGCATAGTCTATGCACCAAGAAGTTGGCAGTGAGAGCGCATGGCCAAGGAAGACCTTGCCGCGTCCCATACAGTAGAGCCCTCCCCAGTAGTTGCTCCAACATCACTCAGACCTGGTTCTAGGTCATGTTACATGAATCATGTATAAAGCTTTATCCAGCCCAGGTGTAACATTAGAGTGCTGCTGTGTACCTCGCAAGGTCCCCACGCGCAACTTCCAATGTACAATTACACATTACAAGCCAAGCTTACAATTCCAGAGTTGGGAAAAGGCCAGGTAATATCAAGACTCTAAGGAGGAGTCAAATGGTAACTACCAACCAAATATCAGCACCAAATGCTAACAGCAATTTCAGAATATCATTCTTGCTGCGCTCTTCCCTCTTGATGAGTGAATTCAGGGTAGAAACATTCTGAAAGTCAAGGCTCATGTTTTGAGATAAGCAAAATTAGCCCAAAGAGAACATAACAAATCATCAGACTTGGCGTAAGTCCGTGATTAAAAGAGGTGAACAAAAAGAGCAAAAGAAAGGAGAAAGACCATCATGCACCACTGTCTGCACATGGGCAAAAGCTAAGACAGGTGCAGGAATTGTCAGGCAAGCAAAGTTAACACTCAACTTAATCTAGCAGGCTCCTTAGCCTGTCTTTTGGATGTTCTGCAATCAGGGTTGGCGCTGGCGGTGCACGAGTCTGGCGCTGAATTGGAGCTAGAGGAGCTCAGACTGGGTGTTGAGGTAAAACTGAAACTAGGGACTGGATTGGAACTGTTTGTCAGGCAAAGTTAGCAAGACTCTAGGTTCCTCGTTCCATTGTCAATCCCTGCTTGGTGTTGATCTTTCAAATCATGAGTGGGCGTGGGCCCAGGGGGCTAGTCGTGCCTGCGGGCAGCTAACCCAGGTGGCTAGCGCGGATATCAGGGTGCTGCAAATCAAAGATCACACGTTTTGGCCTCTGTAAGGAAAACCTGCCAGAAGGTGTGCCTAAAGCCTCTTCTTCTGCCCCTCCTTCTCTGTTTGCTCATCCTGCCTTGCCAAAGCGTATATTCCAGTGTCTTGGGTATGCCTGTGTGCCCTTGGAACCATGCAGTAAGCCAGGAGATTGGGGGAGCGTGAGGGGGTGGCATAACCTGAAGGAGGGGCTTCTAGACTTCTTCGCCTCCCAGAGGCCTAGCTGTAGCTCACCCATGGGGCAAACCTCGTATAAAAATCATTCTTTCCTAGCCTCTGAGGCTAGGAGGAGTCGTTGGGCGGCACCTCAGTGTGCACCCTGAGGTCCTTGTCCTTAGGAGCTTTTGGCTTGCTTATGGTGAGTCACCAGTCGGACATTCACAGACCATGAGGATGTTGCAGTCAAAGCAGACCTAGCAGGCCTGGCCCTCTCCTTCCCATCCTTTTTTCGTGCTTCTACCCTTCCTTTTTTTGTCACAGCTACGGTAGCTGCCCAACTGTCAGTGAGCCTGTCAGGCTCGGCATAGTCTTTGTAGCTTGCGTTTCCTGCCTCTCATGCCTACCTCTGGGCCTGCTGCCTCACGAAGGCTTGCTCGTTCCTTTTCCTTGAGCATCCTCTCTTTGTTTTGGCCCATATGGAAAATTACTACTTCCTGGGCCTTTTGTTAAAGAAGCAGGCTCCATTAATAGACGATCTAGAAAGAAGAGAAAAGAAGAAGTAGGTAGGCAGCAAAACCCTCCCTCAGAATTAGACGACCTTTATACTTGGTGTGCCTTCCAAGGTCTGAATGCATTTTCATCATAATTGGGTTGCTTTGCCTCTTAGGTCGGCGACTGTTGATGGACCGCCTTTTTTCTGTACCTAGGTATCTGCATTTGGATTTGGGCAAGCAAACACAGCGCAACGTGGCACGTTTCAGGTACACTCCCATGCGCTGCATGTTGAGACAAGAAGCTGGGAACATCATGATGGTACATGTGATAAGTGTGGATTGCAGGCAATTCAAAACGAAAAACATGCTCTTTCCCTGTGTCCTTGCATGCAAATGTGTTCGTTGAGGCTTCACTTTGCAAGCTTGTTTCACGATTTACCACTGGCACACAAAATTACTGTCAATCAGACTGGAGCTTTTTATTTCTCCCAAGCTTGTTCTGAGGATGTTTTCAATATTTTCCAGAACAAACTAACGATTCCTATCGTTTTATCTCAGAGCTTATGGCACCCTACTTTGCCTGCTTCTTTGCCTTGATGATGGAAAATGCTCAGATCCCAGAGATGTCGAAGGCAGCCAAAGTGACACCATTGCATAAGAGGGGTCCTGTGCTGGATCCAAACAACTATTGCATGTTGGCTGCGAGCGGAACAATGTACAGGCTGTATGTGAATGTCCTGAGAGTATACGTGCCGGAATGGTGTCAGAAGAACAATAAGATACCTGACACACAATTTGGTTTCTATCCCGGCAGAAACACTCTCCAGCCCATGTTTATCCTCAGACGTTTGCTGCATGCTGCACAAACAAAAAACCCTTATGGCTCACCTAGGTTTGTTTGTTTGTTACAAGACGCGAGCGGACACAGCAATGTCCTTAAGGCAGGCAAGGCAGAAGAGCTGAAAAACGCTAGGAAAAGGAGAACTGCCAGAAAAGCCAACTAGCTAAGATGATGCC
>LKMJ01001148.1_pt1 | contig 22768 bp, 20 predicted proteins | sample 643391 | NCBI WGS metagenome assembly LKMJ01 (sample SAMN04112250, study PRJNA286221) | soda lake metagenome | biome: soda lake; feature: Kulunda Steppe; material: water; isolation source: sample PL-Br10 brine of Picturesque Lake | place: Russia: Kulunda steppe | collected 2010-07
ATCGGCTGAGCTTCGCTACTGACTGGATCGAGACGTTTCTTCCAGATGTTCAGAAGTTACGCTGATCACTCAAGCCATCGCGGGTCGCGGTTGATGAGACTGCTGTCAAGATCAACTGCGACTGGTCTTGGGTGTAAGCTGCAATAGACCTAGACTCACGGCTCATTCTTGATGTCGCAGTGTTCGGACGGCGAGGCACCGATCCAGCCGCTGCATTCTGCATCGATTGAACGAGAAACACGATCTCGACGACACAGTGTTTCTCGTCGATGGCTACGGATATCTGACTGCACTCTCCCGATTAGGATTGAGCGGTCAGCTTGACTACGTCGAGAGAAATCTGATCGAAAAGTGGTTTCACACATTGAAGATGATAGTTGACCGCTTCCATAACTCATGGGGTGGGCAGTCGGGTGAGCGTCAGAGAATGGCTTGAACAGTTCGTACACTACTATAATACACAACGACCGCACCAGTCACTCAACGGACAGACGCCAGCGGAGGTGCAAAACTAGACAGTGTCAGAATCACCGTCTTGTCACCTCGGTCAGCAATCTCCTCATCTACCTCATGGAGATTCTCTCATCGCGGGAATTCAACTCGTCCGTCGCTCCGACGGACGAGTGTCACGACTGGCTGTTTGTCCGACTCGAAGCTTCCCCGTCCTTTTTTGAGTCCGCGCGAGCGCGGACTCTCGTCGTCCTTTTCGATTCCTTTCTCACCCGATGTCACGTAGATTCCGTCGGCTTCACATACATCCGACAGCATCACTTCGTCCGACTCACCGCACAACTCCCGCAGATCGCGGCGAAAGTTCAACATCACTTCGTAGTCGCGCTCAAGTTCCGACGCGATCTGTGCGGTGAGTGATCAGCGCAACAGCTGAACCCCTCATGCAGACTTGAACCGGTGTTGGAGCGAACAAGCCGCTGGACTCGTGCCAAGACGGATCAAAACATATGCAGGCCACTCTCCGCACAGACCGCATCTCCCTGATCATGTAGAACATCTCCTCAATGGGAAACTTCCGATGCTCGAAAAACGAGCCCGTGAGATCGTTGAAATACGTCTCACACTCCTTGCAGCGGTACTCTTGAGTGCCTTCTCCAGTTGTTCCCTTTTTGATGACTGGTTCATTCTCCTCAAAATAGACGTGCGACACCGTTGCGCTCGCTTCGGCGCGACGGACTCGTTCATAGTAGTCGTCCGAATCAGCAAGGAACACTTCTACGAATTCCTGCTCATCAACAGCAACTAACGGACTCGTCGCTAGGAAGTTACGACTGGTCGGGATGAGTGTTTCTTAAACAAAACATTTGCTTGATCACGTCACCGACTCTTCCTCTCGGAGGTCGTGGTATCTGATACAGAGATCGACTTGCGGTGGGAGTTCCAGTAGTTCGCTTTCACATTGGTCCGAAACCGCCCAGGCGTATTCGTTCGGTTCGTCGCCCGGGTCCGGTATCGAGGCAGGCAAGTCCAAATTCGAGCGTTCGACGTTGTCTGCTAGCCGATCCACTGGAAGTTTTCCCGATTGGACCTCGTCGGCCACGTTCTTGACTCGTTCGAGCTCGAATTTTCGATCGACGGACTCCTCCCACTTGTTCAGTGAGATCATTACTCCCTCGGGTTGTGGGGTGTTGAAGCCGTGAATCCAGTTGCCGTCGACGCGGTGGTGATACTGGAATTCTTCGAGGGTGTCGCAGTCGTACGCGTCCCGTCTGGTGATCCAGCCGCCGAACCGGTACCGTCGCCAACACTTGGTGCCTGCGATGTATACCGGGTTTTCGCCGGCGTCCGGTGGTGAATGGATTACTCCGGGTTCGGTTTCGGGCCACTGTCCCGGTGGGTGCCCTGACCACGGTTCTGATCCATCTGCGCTGATTGCGAGTTCATCACACAGTTTGCACACTGGGTTGGAGTAGCCTCGCGGAAGGCGTTCGGCGTGCTGTTCTTTACGGCCGCAGATCGAGCATCGGAGCGTGATCGAATCGTCGACGCCTTCTGCCGCGACGAGAACCTCATCTGGTGGTACAGCTTCGGGAATGAGGTTCTCCCGATCGAGCGTGTCTCGTGTCTCCATCGAATCGCACCTGACGGGTACTACTCACGTTATTGGTATTTGATTGTATCGGCAATGTTACCGTTCACATGGGTCGATAGGCACGAACGGTGAATTCGACTATCGTCGTGGGAGGGGCGAACCGGTTCCTGACCGAGACACCGATGGCTCACCGGTTGGGCGTTATCGGGTCGGCTACTCTGGATTGATTTTGCTGTTTAAGTACTCTGCAGAATAGATATTTCCGTAGCGTTACGATATTGTCACGTGACAGAGGGGGATTGGAGTGTCGCGAAAACAGGTGATCCCGGATCTCTCGCGGGAGGACGCGGTGGAGGCGCTTGAGAAGCTCGTCGCGGACTGTTCGGTGTCGGAGCTTAGCGGCCCGGTGTCGGGTGTGCTCGATCAGACGGATGACCCGCGAGTTGTGGCGGCGTTCCCCGTCTTCGTCCTGGCGGTTACAGCGGGGAAGGATGCAACGCCACCTGGTTCAGGAAGTCGTGACACACCGCTCGGCGAGCAGTTGCCTGGATCGGGATTCGATGACGAACGGGCGCGTTTCGCGGCGCACGTTATGAACGCGGTTCTCGCAGTCGCGCGTGGATTGTTTTCTGATAGTGATGAGTGGGAGGCGGTGGCTGAATCGGGTTCGGAGGAACGACTCGAGCGGGTACTCGAGTTGCTTGATGCGTACGAAGCGGATGAGGATCGTCGTGAGGCCTTCGGGAGGTGTATCGAGGCGACGGTCGGTGGGGATCCGAGTGCGGTCGAAAACCCGGTTTTCCAGTCAGTGGCGGATGAACTCGGTGTCGACGAGCGCCAAGCGGTTGTCAGGGTTTTTCTGAATCTGAGAGAGGTCGTCACGACGATGGCGTGCCAATCGGTTCTTCGGGGGTTGCGTCGACAGCGACTCGGCGAGGAACAGTTGGAGTCGGTTCGTGGGACTGACCGGCAGTTCGAGGCGCTGTTGGATCCCGTGGTTCGTCTATTCGGGTTCCGACGGATCGACGAGTTGTACTATCGAGTCGTCGCTCCGCAGGAGCCGCTCGTAGCCTGGGAGTTCGGGCTTCAGCCGGCTGACGTGCATGCCGGGTACGCGATCGAACGAGACGTAGTGGTCGGAGATCGGGAGTTCGATCCCGAGGCGGTTGCCGATGCGCTCGCGGACCCGGACGATACCGATCGACTTCTCGTCCTCGGTCGTCCCGGCGCTGGAAAGACTACGTTCTGTCTCAGCGTGATCGACGAGTGGGTCGCAAGCGGCCGCGGTCCCGTTCTGTATCGGCCTAGTGGGATGGCGGCGATCACCGATACTCGCGGGATCGAGGCGGAACTTTTCGATACTGACGATCACGTTCTCGTCGTCATAGATGACGTAACCCGGGAAGAGACGGCCTCCGTCGCCGACCTCCTCGAAACGTTCGCTACCGATTCCGACGTCTCGTTCCTCCTCAATACTCGAACTGTTGAATTCGACGCGTTCGAAGACGAGGACCTCGCGGGTACGGAGGAATCTCTGTCCACCGGGGGTACCCCCGATCGGACGTCGTTGTCCGACCTTCAAATCGCAGAGATCGCGCCGCTTTCGATCGGTCAGTGCCATCAGTTCGTAGCGCAGTATGAGTCCGCGTTTGATTTCGAGTTGGAACTCGATCCCGAATCGTTACTCGCGGAACTCTGGCGCGGGCATCCGCTGGCGAAACCGCTTCGACCGCAAGGGCTCGACGTCTGGGATCCGAGAGTGATCCGTTCTCCGAGTTCGACTCGGTGGTTCGAGAACCGCCGGCTCCAACCGCCAGGGCTGCTCCTGTTACAGTACCGATTAGCTGGACGTATTGGCCCGAGGGGCGAACTCGGTAGTCGAATCCAGGTAATCGAGTACATCGAGGAAGTCATCGGAGCGGTGGTGTCACCGGACGACGGGACGGTGGTCGGTGCTCGGTTACAAGCCTTCGACCGGGAGGTTCGAGAGACGGCTGCGTTCGTACTTTCGTTGGTTAATGCGACTCCGAATCTCGATGTGAACCCGGCGTTCGTCGTGGGGCTCGCACACGTGTACGATATCGAGTACGCCCGGATCGTGTCGCTCGTCGAGTGTTTGGAGGGGTGGCTGTATTTCATCGACGATGGGTCTTCCACGTACACGAGTTACCATTCTTACTGGTGGGTGCTGTGTCTTCGCTACTTACTCGTCGGTGAAGATAACGAACTCAGCGGTTCCCGCGACCAACCCATGGAGCGTGCAGTGGTACACGAGCGATTCACAGCAGCTCTAACGGCACTCCGCGCAGTGACTGCGGGGGAGATCGGCTCGGACGAGGTTGCTGACGCGGTCGCCGCATCAGAACACGGGCAGATGATCGAAGAAGCGTTTGCGTCTGCACGAGAGATGGATACGGGCGAGGTCGTAACCGAGATTTTCGAACTCGTTCGAGCCTGGCCGTTACTGGCTCGATTGTTCCAACGCGACGGTCAGATACAGTACGACCCGGGTTCGATCGCGGAGCTGTCCCCGGAAACGCTCGCGGAGCTATACGTTATGCTCGGGCGCGCCAGTCGAAGGCAGGGGGACGTTGAGGCGGCGGAAGCGTGGTTGGAGCGAAGTGAGCGACTTCTTGCATCCGTGTCGGACGCAGGGGTCGAGGCCAGTCGGCTGATCGAGCTCGGGAATCAGTATCGATTGACGGGGTCGTACGATCGTGCGCTTGAAACGTTTCGAGAGGCGCGTCGAATCGCGGCCGAGAGCGGTGCTCTTCGGGAGCAGGTTCGAGCGCGAAACTACGAAGGCGTCGTGTTCCGGTGGCGAGGGGAGGACGACGCTGCGCGTGACGCTCACGAAAAGGCGCTCTCGCTCGCCCGTAGCGAGGGTATCCGCGAGCTCGAAGCCTCTACGCTGAACAACCTCGGATGGGTAGTCGGCGACGCCGAAGAAGCGTGGGAACTCCACCGGGAGTCCCTGTTCGTCGCTCGCGGCTACGGCCCTCGGTCGGAAGAAGCGCGGGCGTATCGATCGTTCGGCATCCTGGCCACACGGCGTGAGGAGTTCGAGTTGGCGAGGGAATACTTCAAACGCGCGCTCTCGGTGTATTGTGAAGTCGGTGATGTGGAGTCGTGGGCGTGGACGCAACTTCGGTACGCGTCCGTTCTCGAAAACTTGGGGTACTCCAGCGTTGCATATCTGTGGGTTAGCGAGGCGATCGATCGATTCGAGGGGATGGGCTATCGGTACGGGCTCTCCCAGGCGTATCAATCAGCGATTCGAGTCATGGATGCAATGAATGCCGATAAGATCGACGAGAGAGTTACCGCGTTAGATCGGCTCTGCGAGGTTTCGGCGGAACTCGACGACGGTGCCGCCGTCGCGCGGTTCCGTCGGGATCTCGGGAAGATTGAGCGGAAACGCGGTAATCGCCAGGAGAGCATCGAAGCGCTGGAAGAGGCGTTATCCCGGTACGAAGAGGTGAATGATCACAGCCAGGCATACGATACGTTACTTGGACTGATCTTCACGGCTAACGAACTGGAGAGCGATACCGCTCTCGAGCGATACGTGGCGTTGAGTCGTACGTATGCGGAGCGAAACGGGATCGAGGCACCGAAGGCGGTTGGTCTGGTGCACCTCGTGGGGGGGCTGGCCGCGTTAAGTCTCGAACGGGAAGACCGAGCAGTAACGTATCTCGAACGCGCGGTAAAGAGTCTGAGGGGTACGGACGCGTCATCGCTGGTGGCGCATGCGAACGTAGCGCTGGGGAAAGCGGCGTTTGCGGCGGGTGAGATACAGCAGGGACGCGATGCCTTCGACTCTGCGATCATCTCGTTGAACGGAAAGGGATCCTACGAGAACGCCTTGGATGCGGTTAAGTCGTGGCTGGAACACGAACGCGATGGTTCGACGTGGAAATTCGATCCCTGCTATCGGGGGCTCGAAATCCTCGATCACGTCGAAGGCCGGGCTGACGCGGACCTCTCGGAGTATAGAGCTTTCTTCGAGAGCAAACTCGACGCGCTCAGAAGAGAGAACCCGTTCACAGCCGAGGAGTGGGAATCGTGGATCACGTTTACGTTCGAATTCGAGAGGGGTGAAGCCGCTGAATCGTTCGAAGACCGTGTCGAGCGAGAGTTCTCCGACGCGTTTGCACCGGCCGGTGAACCGATCAGCGTCGATTGCTGGGACGAGTGTGTCTACGTTCAAACGCTCACCGATGCGGAGAGTGACCGGGAGCGGCGAGCGGACGAACTCGTCGAGTGCTTTGCTCACGACTGGAACTGGACACGAGCGGCAATCCTCACGATGGACAGTAACACGGGGTCCGGTCGTACGCTCGTCTACGAGCGGGACGAGAACGGTGATCCGGTACCGATACAGCATCTCCGCGGTAACGAAGGGTTCGAGATGCTCGATGTCATCATGGAACTCCTGACGGAGACGGGGCTTCGGGTTCGGGCGACTGCAACCGGCGATCCGGGTGGGGACAGATTCATCATGGAGATACGGCGAGCCGACTCGTCGAACTTCATAGATCTCGTCGCCGAAGTCTACCAGTGGGTAGTCGAGAGTGACGTCGAACGGCTCCCGACCGAGTGGGAGTCGTTCTGACGGCCTTGGTTTTCCTATCGATTACCAGGTTGATCATCGGGCGATAAGCTTCGCTCGAAGCGGTTGGTAACACGTTCTCTCAAAGCGGTTGGTAACAGATTACCAGAATGTTCAATATACGGGGCTGTTTCGATTCGCCTATGGCGACCGGAAAGCTTCCACCTTCGCTGGCCGATCGAATGGTGGAGTTACTGTTCACTGACGTTCATACTCTGCGTTTCAATCGAATTCTGTACCCTGCTTGTAGGGGGAGTGAACTGGTCGACGCCGTGTTCCGATACTGCCGTGAAAACTCGTATACACCTCCGAAGGGACTCGTGTTAACGGTGGATTCGACCATTACAACGGAGCTACAAGAACGATACGGCGACCGCGAACTCGAAGTGGTGGAAGGTGATTTCCTCTCGGAAGAAATCGAGAAAGAGATTGAGGGTATCGGGCCGTTTGATTACGTTCTCAGCGATCCTCCTCAGGTGCCGTGGAAGGAGTTAGACGAGGAACGACGGCGGGAATACGCTGCCTGGTTAACCCTGGTTAGTCCGGACGATCCTTCCGTCGATCCTGATGGGCTCTACATCGAGCGCTCGCTTCAATTTCTTCGACCGGACGGCCGCGGGATCTTTTTGACGTCGAAATCGTTCAAGAGGTCCGAGGTTGCTGCACCGCTTCGGGGTGACATCGCGCCGCTCGTGAACGATATCGTCGAACCGGCTCCGGAAATCCAATCGGCGTTCGACACCCCTCAAATGATCGCTGTACTCACAGGAAGAGGGGCTGGAGAGTATACGCCCGACGACCGGGTCAACCGTCCGGATCCGGAAATAGTCGAGTCACAACTCGCAGCGACAGCTCACGAAACAGCTAGCGAAGACCTCGCGGAGGCAATCATGACGCCTCTCGAAGCGATGGACGTGTACGACGATACCTGGGATGTCGCGTCCGTGTACTTCGATATGTTCTCTAAAGAGTACGATGGCTCGCTGGTGTTCGAGGACCGGGACCGCCGGGAGGTTCTGCACGGGTACGTCTCGCGTGCCGAGTTGAAAATCGACCGGAACGGTTCGATCGCCGCGCACACGCGACCAATTCCAGAAGATCGGTGCCTTCCGCCGACCGCCGGGATCGAAACGGTCGTTTCCCGTCTCGGCCGTCACCGGTTCTGTTTCGTCGGCGAACCGGACGACCCTCAAGGTATCGTGACGCGGTATGACCTGAACAAACACCCGCTGTACCACCAGTTCTACGACATGTTTGCCCGGTTCGAGATCGGGTTGCGTCAATTTATCCGAACAACGGAACCGGACTGGGAGTCCGATTCGACAGTCACGATCGGAGTTCACGGATCTCCGGAACTCGTTCCGGACCGCCTCGCAACCGCACAGTTAAGCGACCTGGTGGAAATTGTGCAAGAACTCGATCACACGCCCGACCTGGTTCCGAACGGGTCGGACTACGAAGCTTCCCTCGACGATCTCGTGGACCTCCGGAACGACATCGCTCACTACAATCCGATCGTTCACGTCATGAGTTCCCGACCGACCGACGACGAACCCGAACGTGGAGCCCCGCAACTCGCAGAAGAGTACGGGTTGCTATCCGGATGCGTTACGAACCTGGAATCCGGCGATTAGGACTCGTCATCGTCGTTCTGTCTGCGTCGATCCTCGTCGGTGTACTCGCCGGTCGAGCCTTCCCGTCGCGCATCCCGGATCCGTTCGGACGTAGATTCGTACGCGGCACGCGTTCCCTCTCCGCTGTGTTTCATATCCAGCGAGCGATTCGGATCCATTCCCATCTCGGAGGCGGTCAACGCGGCATCCTGATTCGCACCGATGAACAGGAACTCCCACCCGTGTTTCTCGCGGCGGGCCTCAACGAGGTTACGAACCTCGTCGTGAGGCGTCTCTGACGCGTTCTCCTTCCCGTCGGTCAACACGACGATGATCACGTTTTCGGGCCGTTCGGACGCGTCCAGAGACGCGAGGTGATCGGTGGTTTCGTGGATAGCGGTCGCGATCGCGTCGTGAAGCGCCGTCCGACCGCCGGGCGTGTACGTGTCCGAATCGAGGCGCGGAGCGTCCTCGATTTGCGTTCCCTCGTACACGCGGTCGACGTTGGTGTTGAAATCGTACAAGGTTACCGTGGCCGTCCCCTCCTCGTCTCGTTGATCCGCCAGAAAACTGTTGAATCCGCCTATCGTGTCGTCTTCGATGGCGGCCATCGAACCGGACGAGTCGAGAACGAACGTGACGTGCGTTTGCATACGGTATTCGAATAGTAAACGTAGTACTTAAACGACAAATCCGCCTTCCCAGACGTTCACCTCTCCCCCAATCTCTTTAGAGACGAAGAGATACCGAAGTGGAAATGGCGAGACCGGAAGCCGAAGAGGGAATCAATCTTCACCCCTGATTCGGTCTGGTTTTGGAGTTTATAAATAGTAGTTAGTAATTATTGCTCGATGACTCCAGTTCGGCGCGTTACAACAGGGACATCCACTATCTCGCCGGAACGTGATGCGAAGTGTACTCCCGCCGGGGGGCCCGTATGAGGTGTGTCGTACGGAGTCTCTCGTTGAGCGCGCACGCGAAGGGCGGAGCAGCCTTATCAGCGGAGTCGCTCTCGACGCTCGCTCTCTCCAAGAATGACCTCGTCTCGATTACCAGCAACGGGAGCAGGTACGCGTTCGCCAGAGTGACTGCGGCGGATACCGGTGACGGGAAGTTACCGGCGGTCGGGCTCGATCGGTACGTGTGCAATCAATTGGGTGTCGACCCGGGCGATCAGGTCGACGTCCAACCGGCGACGCTTCCCGAAATCAGCCGGATGACGGTTCGTATTCCCGATCCCTTGTACTTCCACGGGCGCGCGACCGAGGTAGAGGGGCTCATCCGTTCCAGGTTGCGACACCGACCTGTGCGGGAAGGCCAGCCAGTGATGATCGATCTCGACATCGCGGACATGGCGGTTGGCCAACACGTACCGGTCCGACCGACGGACCTGTACCCGACGGGCCCGGGAGTCGTCACGGACGAAACGAGCATCGAGTTCGACCAGGAGTTGAACCTCTGGAGTCCGCCGGAGCGATCCACGATCGAAGGGGACGGGTACGACGAAATCGGGGGTCTCGACGACGAACTCGAGAAACTCCGCGAAATGGTCGAACTGCCGTTCGAGCAACCGGAACTGTTCGAACGGCTCAACGTCGACCCGCCAACCGGCGTGTTACTGTACGGACCGCCGGGTACGGGGAAGACGGCGCTCACCGGAGCGATCGCCGAAGAACTCGACGCCTACTTCATCCACCTCGACGGGCCCGAAATCATCGACCAGTGGCGAGGCGTCTCCGAGAAGGCGCTTCGAGAGACGTTCACTGAAGCGCGGGAGAACGCGCCAGCGGTCCTGTTCATCGACGAGATTGACGCTATCGCGCCCAAACGGGACGGGCAAATCAGCGGTCACCACGCCGACAATAGGCTCGTCGCCCAGTTGCTCACTTTGATGGACGGGCTCGAAGCTACCGACGATCTCGTAGTGATCGGCGCGACCAACCGGATCGACAGTATCGATCCGGCGCTCAGACGCGGCGGCCGGTTCGACCGCGAGATCGAAATCGGGGTTCCCGACGAGGCCGATCGTCGCGAAATCCTCGAGGTCCACACGCGAGGGGTTCCGCTTGACCCGCGCGTTGATTTGGACGATTACGCGTCGCGCACCCACGGCTTCGTCGGGGCGGACCTGGAAGCACTCGTGACCGAAGCAGGATTGAACGCGCTCGATCGTGCCGATTCCAAACTTCGAAGCGGGGAGGGCGAAGGAATTCCCGAGGAGATTCGGATCACGATCGAGGACATGAACCAGGCGCTTACGGAAGTCGAGCCATCGGCGATGCGCGAGCACACTGTCGAGGTGCCGACAGCCAGTTGGGAGGACATCGGCGGGCTCAGCGAGGCCAAAGCGAGATTGCGCGAAGCTGTCCAGTGGCCGCTCGAGTACGGCGGTGTCTATCGCTCGCTCGACATCGAACCGCAGTCCGGAATCCTCCTCGCCGGTCCACCCGGCACGGGGAAGACGTTGCTTGCAAAGGCGGCCGCCAACGAAACCGAGAGCAACTTCCTCGCGGTAAACGGCCCGGAGCTGATGAGCAAATGGATCGGTCAATCGGAGGCGAACGTCCGCGAACTCTTCGAGACCGCGAGAGCGAACGCGCCGTGTATCCTCTTCTTCGACGAGATCGACGCGATCGCCGGTGAACGCGATGGAAGTCCGACCGACTCCGGCGTGACGGATCGAGTCGTTTCGCAACTGCTCGCCGAGATCGACGGCGTCGACGCCCTCGAAAACGTGATCGTCGTAGCGACGACGAACCGACCGGAATTGATCGACGACGCGTTACTCCGGCCAGGGCGACTCGACTACCACCTCGAAATCCCGTTACCTGACCATGAAGGGAGACGCGAGATCTTCGACGTTCACACGCGGGAGAAACCGATCGCCGACGAGGTCTCCTTCGACGAGTTGGTCGAACGGACCGACGGGTGGTCCGGTGCGGAAATCGAGGCGCTCTGTCGAGAGGCGGCCATGGTCCTGTTCCGGGAGGTCGCCACCGAAGTTGAGGCCGACTGCGTCGAGGACGAGGTAGCGTCGGAATCCATCCGCCACGAGCATTTCGAACGTGCACTGTCAATCCTCGAGGGTGAGGACACACGCCCCCAGGAAGATACGCCTAGAGCCGGGAACGTGTGAGCGACCACACAGCGGACGCCACTGATACGGAGAGGGTTCCGACGGGCGATATCACTAGTTCATCGGACCCACGCAGCCGCGTTCGCGGTGTCTCACCGGTCGGATTCAACGTCCGGAACTCGGCGAGAAGCCGGTCGAACGATTCAAGAGCGCGGTTATTGAAAGCCGATGAGTCCGTCCCCGTGCTGCTGGCCATGTCGTTCTACCTCCGCCGATTTTTCGGAGGGGTCACGGGAGAGGACCTCCAGTTCTTCGTACGCGAGAGTAGCCAACTGCGAGGTCGTCTGCTGTACTCGATTGAGAACTCGCCGGTACTCCACGACGTCGAACGCATCCCTGGACGGGTAGAGATGATCCTGAACCGCGAACCCGTTCCAATATTCTTCCTCGCCGTATGTGAGAGTGAGAACGTCCGGCTCAACCGGTCGAACTCGTTCTTTGACTAGCGACTCGAATTCGTCGTGGTGAGCGTCAGCTTCGACGAGGTCTTCGCGCAGTAATGCTTCTTCGTGCATCTCCCGTTCGTTCTCTGGGAGCGAGTCGAGTTCGATTCCACGCCGCATTTCGATCTCTCTCGACGTGTACTGATCTCGGAGTACGACGGAGAACGGGTACGGGCAGAAGACATCCCACCGCGGCTCGTCTCCGGTGGTTCGTAACCGAACGTACCATCCTTGATGGAAGACGTCTAACCCGTGAGTCCCCTCGTCGTCATCCTCTGGTCGGACGTTTTCGTTGATGCGATCCCCATTGGCGTGTGCTGCCGCTGCGAGCGCTCCTAGGGATTTGTACACGTTCATAACTATGGTAGGATTCCCAACGTAAACATTTAAACAGCAAAACGGTTTAGACGAGTCTGACTTACCTCTACCATTGATACAGATGCACTATTTACCGATTAGGCGAATCGAAGATCGCTAATAGTAATACTTATGAGTTTGTAGACACAATATACGACTGTCGTTCGATCCGATACTGTCGGCTCGTATGTTGTTGACCGGGGCGGAGCATCGCCTTCGACTGGGCCCGACGCGCCATAGCGTCATCACACCCCGCCCATGCTCACTACGCCAAAAGAGCCGCGTCTCGCCAACGGACAGCCGTGTCCCGAGTGCGGTGAACCCGTAGTCCGGAACGCTCACGAATCGGTCTGTAGCGACTGCAACGTCGTCACCGACGATACGCCGATCGACTACGGACCCGAGTGGCGCGCGTTCGATCGACAGGAAACCTGGGAACGGTCCAGAACCGGACCCATCGTAGCGGGCGAGCGTCACGATTCGGGACTAACGACCCGTATTTCGACCACCAATACGGACGGAAACGGCCTCCCACTGTCGGACACCGAGCGCCGCCGCGCGGCCAGGCTTCGCCGACTCAACCGGTGGTTCGTCGAGTGTACGGAAAGTGAGCGATCGCTTCGCGACGGGTTGATCCAGGTGAGGAAACTGGCGACGGATCTCGACCTCACACAAAGTGTAATCGCCAGGGCTCAGACCCTGTTCAGGATGGCCGTCAACGAAGGCGTGCTCTATCACTACGGTATCGATCGAACTGCGGCGGCGGTCGTCTACGTGACTTGCCGACTGGAGGAACTATCGGTTCACGTCGACGAGGTCACCGTCGTCGCGCAAGCGGATCGAAGAGGGATCCTTCGGGCATACCGGTTTCTCTGCCGGGAACTCGACCTCGAGGTCCCACCGCTGGAAGCAGGCGATGCCGTGCCGGCGATCTGTACCGAACTGGATGTAGGCCGGGAAGTAGAGCGCAGAGCGAAGGCGACACTCGACGCCTACCGCAAGGACAACATAGGGGCGGGTACGTTCCCGAGTACGCTGGCGGCAACGGCCGTCTATGCGGTCTGTCGCAACGACGACGCGTTCCCGGACATCACCCAGACGGAGGTCGGCGACGCCGCTGGCGTCAACAACTGCACTATCTCGACACGGTACGCCGAAATGCGGGAATACGTCGAGTGATGATATTTTGATCCGTGAGCACTCCCTACCTTTGGAACGGCGGCCCTTTACCTACTAATTCCCAGTCCGTTTCGTCTTCGACTTTCCTGAAGTTCGTTCTTAGCCGATGCTCGTGGCCACAATAGTTCGCTACGAATCGGAATAGAAACTCGCTTCGAGTCGGAATAGTCGATTTGTATTATCTTTAAATTCGGGGAGATAATAGTTTTCACCATGAGTACGCAGCGCGCCCGGGAGGAACGGTTTATCGACGAGTGCCACGCGTGGAACCCGTGGTGGGAAGGCGAATACGAGGAACTTGAACGCGCCTCAAGGTGGCACCCCCGGTCTGACCTGTACGCCATCCTCGATCGGCTCGAGAAAACCGGGACTGAAGCGGCGGACGACCGCCGGGTTCTCGCCTGGTACGGACAAACGGGCATTGGAAAGACGACACTTCTCAAACAGCTCGTTGCAACCATCATCGACCCGCCGGGCGCGCGTGTAGGATACGACGTTACTCGACGAGAGTACGACGTCGTCGATGGGTACGAACCGACCGACGTGCTCTACATCCCGTTGGAGCGGTCGCTGTATCACCTCGAACGATCGACCGATGCTCTCGAAACGCTCGAACGCGTCGTCGAGTACTTCGAAACCCGAATCGCCTCGGGACCGAATCGGTTGATACTCCTCGACGATCTGGGTGCGCTGGATGCCTCGCCAACGCAACTCGCCGAAACCGCGGACCGGATGAGTGACGACCGAACGCAACTCGTCTGCACCGGGAGCGTCCGCGAACACGTCGATCTCGACGCCGAGACCGAGTTCCTGACGATCGATCCGATCCCGCTACTCCCGGTGAAGTTCGTTGACTTCGCGGAGATGCGACTCGACGACGATCTAGCCACGCGCCTCGAGACGCTCCAAGCCGGAGCGAGCACGGAGGCGCGGGACGATCCATCCACCTTGACGCTCCAGGATATCCGTCGCCCGCTACTCGACGACCCGGACCCACAAGCATTCGCCACCGCATTCAACGAACTGTACTTCGACACGCTGACTGAGAAAGACCGACGAGCGATCACCCGAGAGGCCCGAGAGTACCTGCGACATGGGGGCTTCCCCCGCCAGTTCACCGTCGGCCACTCCTCGGCGGTCGCAGCCGAAACGACGAACGAACTCGTTCGCTCACACCTGGAACTGTATCTCTTCAAGGAACTCTCCCGGGCGAAGTCGATCGACCGCCCGGAGAACCTCCAACAACTGTGTTCACTCGCGGCCCTTCCCGGAACGAACGAGTACGGCTATCGTGACCTCGCCGAACGTCTCGACGTCGAACGGCGAACCGTCCGCAACTACATCGAAACCCTCGAGGACGGCATCGTGCTGACCGAGTCGACCAACTATGCACTCAGTCGTCACCGGAAAACACGCCTGTATCTCAGGGACCCTCGTCACGTAGTCGTCCTCTCTCACCGACACGCCCACAAAGGGTTCGAATCGGTTGAAGGACGTTTCCCGTATAATCCGACGTTCGAGCGCGTTCTGTGCCGAACCGTCGTTTTCGACCATGCAATGCGACTCGCCTACAACGTCGGACTCGAGCCGACAGTCGAATTCGCAGAGACTGACGCCGGCGTCGTCGAGTACGTGTTACGGCGAAGTTCGACAGTGCTACCGTTCGCGCTGGGATATGAACCCCGTGCAGGAAGCGCGACTGAAGCGGTTACCGAATTCGATCCGACGACCGGTAGTCACGACGACGTTAGCGAGCAGTACCGAGCGCCAGTTCGATTCGTGCTGACCGACGCCGTTCCACGCGAACGCATGCGTGAAGGCAATCTCACAACGACCGTCGACGGGGTTAACGTCTGTTATTTACCGTTCTGGGCGTTTCTCCTGATCTGTTGACCCTGTAGCGTTCTCCACGAGTTCTCTTCAAAAACCCAGTACTGTGTGAACTACCCCACCCTGCTCGCGCTGACGCGCTCGCTGAGGGTGGGGCTTCCTGTTTCCACGACGCACTTTGCAGGAACAACCGCAGTTTCCACAGGGAGCGCAGTCTCTACAGGCGTTCCTTCGGAGTGTCCCACTCCTAGTGGCTCGACGGCACGGACGGCCCGCGCAACCGCGTGCGGGGTACTTCACCCCACGTAGTCGTCATTGAGTATGTGGAGAACTGGTGGTCAAGCACTGTTGAGATTCAGTTCGATTACTCGGCTCCGGGTTACTTCGAGTTCGTTTACAGCGGGAAGTCCGTGCCGTGGATCGGGGAGATGGCATTCGGCGATGTCGAAGGTGATGGTGTCGTTGGTTTGCCGGCAGCGGAGGTAGACGGGGGTGATCGCGATGTCTGGGGGGATGCTGTCGGCGATGGCGAGGACGGGGTAGACGAGTTTGTGCTTGGCGAGGGAGGCACGAGGGCCGGTTTTTGCTTCGATGACGAACAGTGTCGTCTCGCCGTCTCGGCGTTCGGCGAACAGCGTGTCGATTTCGACCTGCCCGTTTCGATGTGTGACGGTCGATTCGAGGTCGTTGTGCGGGCGGAGGTCGAACGTGAAGGTCGAGCGGCCGGTGGCTGGTGGGGCGAGTGCGCCTGTCGTGTCGAGGTCGAGCGCATGGGAGAGCACGCCGGAGGCGAGCCCGAGATTGACCAGCGACGTTTCAGAGAGGGTCGGAAGGACGGTAAAGCTCAGTAGTCGGTCCCGTTCAACCAGACTGGAGACCTCTTCGGTGGGTTCGTCGCTGAAGATCTCATCGTCGTGAAGGAAGAAGTCGGTGACGCTGGTTGGGGCGTCGACGAGCAGGAACGCTGTACCCGTCCCGTCAGGAGCTGATCCTGACCGGAGTACCATGACGTCTGCGTCGCGTAATTCTGGTGCGAGATCGTCGAACCCGTCGATCGAGATATACCGCGGTGTTCTGGGACTGGCATTGAGTTCGTGTTCGGATACGTAGTCTCGGAACGATGTTGGACCGAACACCTGCTGGTTTGAGGCCGTCATTTCGTTCAACGCAGGTCCGAATACTGACCCCATCACTCAGAGAAGATTATCGAGAGTACTTGGTACCTATTGGTCGCGGTCAGTGTGGGTCAGTGCGGGACTCCAGTACCCTCCCGTTGAATCCGTTTTGAGGCGAGCGCGCTACTCTGGTATACTGAATTTCGATTACCAGTAGTGATAACCAGTACCCAAAGTATATCACATTAACAGATAATTCGAGTGTAATGTATCTCTATTCGCCGGACGAGATCGACCGGGAGCGAGCGAATCATCAGGCGGTCATCCAGGGCGCGGATGATATTGACGTGAAGCGGATTGGGAATCTTGGTGAGCTTGCGTTCGAGCAGTTCTGCCGGGAGTATCTGCCGGTCGAGATGTGGGAGTGGCAGAACGAGGAAGCGATCCGGCGGTGTAATCCCGAGAGTTTCTCCGGGCACGATTTCGAGGTGTTCGGCTACGAAGTGGATGTGAAGACGTCGAGGGACGTGTCGGCGTTTCGCCCGGTGAACTTGCTGGAGAACGACCCTGACGACGATATCATCGTGATGGTCTGGCACAGGGACAACGAGGATGCGTTGATTCTGCTCGGGTGGGAGCGTACTGAGACGCTCAAATCGAAGGTTGAGACGCAAGAGGCGTACTCTGGTGAGGAACCGGAGAAACTCGCGCACCTCGCAGCGCGGCCGATGAACGAGTTGCAGGAACTGGGACCGAACCGACACATCCGGGCTAGCCGTCTGAGCGATGCCATATCGCCAGACGGCGTCCAATTCATGGTTAATCTGACGAAAGAACGTTGTGAGAGCGTCTGAAACTGCCGTCACTCGGCGACAAAACAAGGCAACTTGACGTCTTTTTGTGCAGACGCCGTAGGCATATATGCGCTGTACCCCTATACATTACCATCATGAATGCTGATTCCGAGGAAGCGCTCTACAAGGCCCCACGAACGGATGTTTCCCAGAATCAGGGGCGATTCAGAATTCACTTCAATTTTCCCGGGCGAAACCTCCCTGATCACAACGACCACGGCTACGGGCCGCTCGCAACTGTCGTCGAGTCGTTCATGGATCCAGACACGCTGATTTCGATGCATTCCCACCGAAACGACGAGATCGTCTCCTGGGTGCCAGCTGGTGTAATGCGTCACGATGACCGGGAAGGGAACAAGCTGGTCACCGACTCAGATCACCTCATGGTGATGAATTCAGGACGAGGATTCTGGCACGAAGAGCGAACCCTCGCGGATGACCCACCGCTCCGGATGCTGCAGATCTTCGTCAGGCCCCACTCGCTCGATCTCGAACCGAACATCCAGCACGGCCCCATTCCAGATTTCACCGCTAACGAATGGCGGCACCTCTTCGGACCCGAGGGAACGGATGCTCCGTTCTACGTACGCAACGACACGCATCTCTTCGATGTACGACTCGACGAGGGAGCCAGTGTTGAACTCCCATCGATCGCAGGATGGGATACGTACTTTTACGTCTTCGAGGGAGCTGTCAAGACAAACGATACCCGCTTCGGCGAGACGGAAAGTGGGCTGCTTGTGAGTGAGAACAACGTGGCTGTGACCGCACGAGAGAACTCAATATTGGTCGCATTTCTCGTCAATCCCGACGCACCGATCACCCGTCAAGGAACGATCGGTCGATAACACGCCGTACTGAGCTGTTGCAAAAGGACGAAGTTATTTATATTCGATTCGTATTATTGCAACACAGTGTACAGCGAAGCAGAGCTCCGGTTGCTCGCAACCCTCCGTGGGGAGCGCACACTCAGCGATCTCGCCGACGATCTCGATCGAAGCCTTAGCTACGTGTCTGAACTGGTCACGCAGATGGTAGAAAAGAATCTGCTCCACACGGTCCAGTCAGGGAAAACGCGACGAGTTCGTCGGTCGGAAACAAAAGCCGTCGAACTGTTCGATAACCTCGTACAGCGCCATCCGCACATCCCGTTTCCCGAACTTCTCAACGGAGCTACTCTTCGGGTGCTATATTACCTCGATACGCCAGCAACTGCAACGGAACTCGCTGACTCCGCTGAGGTACATCGAAGCACAGTTCACAGGTCACTTTCCCCCTTACAAAACCGCGGGATCGTGTATCGAAAGAACGGCAAGTACGCACTCAACGACGAGTTCGAGGGACTCGCTACGGTTGCGAGAGAATTCGCTCACCAGCGGAATCGCAATCGGATCGAAGACCACGCCGAGTCATATACGATTCTCTGGGAGTCCCTCGACGAGTTCCTCATTCAAACCGATGAAGAGATCGATGCAGAACCGTTTCTCGTAACGGGACCAGAACGGTTCCAAGAATACGGTCTCCCGCTTTTGGCCCGTCAACGCCGGTACTATTTGTACAGAGAATCGAAGACAGATCTCCCGGCGTCGGAACTGTGCTGTCATATGTTAGTCATCGATGACGGGACGCGATCACAGTCGTACTGTCTCCTGTTGGTAGCAGCCACCGATGTAGATCGAGAGGAACTTCGACCCATAGCAGAGAGATACGATGTCGAAGACACCGTGTCTGATCTCCTCGCGTATCTCGACTCTGATGGGGAGGTTCGGGCAGACTCGCTTCCGACATGGGAGGAGTTCGAAGAACTTGCTAACGAGTACGAGGTGAGCGTATGAGAGAGCGATTCGATAGCGACTACATTCGGGCGGAACTCAAACAGATCGGCGGAGAGGTGGAAACCCCACTCCAGGTCTTCTTGATTGGCGGTGGAGCGATGGCGTTTCGGGACCTCAAAGATGCAACCAAAGACATTGATCTCATCGTTACCGGCGGAGACGGCCTTCGTCAGCTACAGACTGGATTACAGGAACGTGGCTACGAGATCGTCAGGCAGCCGGGAGAGGAGTACGATGCGCTCGGGGCACAACGAATCCTCGAAAACGAGGACGGCTGTCGGATCGACCTCTTCAATCAACAGGTGATCGATAAACTCGTGCTCTCACAGGGGATGAGAGACCGCAGCGAGGAATTTCTCAGCGCGGGTGGATTGCCGGTTAATCTCGTGAGTGTAGAAGATATCTTCCTATTCAAAGCGGTAGCAGGGCGGACGGACGATATCGAGGACATGTTCGTGCTGTACCAGACGGATCTTGATTTCGACGTGATTGAGGCGGAACTCCAGTACCAGATCGAACTTCTGGGGCAGGAATTGTTCGTGACGTCGTCAACGAGGCACTGTTGGTGCTTGAGGAGCGATATAATATTACGACACCCATTGCTGACACCGTCGCCGAAATCACGGAACGGGTCTACCAAGAAATCGAAGTGCTACACACTATCGAAGACACTTCTTCTCTCTCCGAGCTCCAGGAGAATCTCGATTTTACGTCTGAAGAGATCGAGGCCGTGATTCAGAGCCTTGAGAGCAAGGAGGTTGTGACTGTCGATGGCGATCAGGTCAGTAAACGATCCTCAATCCTCTAAGAATGACGGTTCGCCCTTCAAAATAAGCAGCGAAAAAGCGGTTCATGCGCTATTCAGCGCGCTGTTGAGTTCGAACAGTTCTTGCACAACATCGCTTTCCGCGAGCTGGTATCGTTGTGGCGATGTGTTCGGTACCTCTTCGATGATGTTCAGTTCCAGCAGCAGATCCGTATATGAACTGACGGTCTGGCGAGTGACGCCAGCGTGCTCTGCGAGTTCGGTCTTGTTGAACTCCCGGCCCGGTGGGAGATCTAATAGGGCGTCGATGATGATCGGCACGCTTTCGTGACGGGTCAGGTATAGGAATCCACTCGGATGCTCTAGTCGGGCCTCCTTCGTATCCACGCCCTCTGGCCCGTTCGACAGCGTTGACTCGCTCATGCATCCATTAACGACACTCGCGTCTATAAGTCTTCCCACTAGCGTTAATCTGTATTAACGTCGGTTTATAACAGAGGGGTTCGAACAGCTTGATATGCGGAAGCCGACGGTCAAGTGTGCGTTGCTCGCTGCGATGATCGCAAAACACAGATGGGGGACTCCAATCGACGAAGACAATCTTCTCGCCATTGCCGCCGTGGATCAGAACGACCACCCAACCGCACGTGAGGTCTTTGACGAACTGCGGGGGGAATCATACATCACGAACCGTGGGAAACGTGGTATCGAACTGGACAACGGCGAGTTTGGAGCGCTTGCAGACGTTCTCTATCACGAGTGTGGGTGGGAACCCTTCCAGATCAGGAGCCGACTCAAGCACTACGAGGGGTGGGATCAACACGAGTGGGCATGACTGATTCCCACTGGCTAATTTCGATCGGCATCAATAAACTCAGAATACTATCACGTTCTGCGATCCAAGATTGATCCGTCAATATATTATTTCCCGGTATAGGATTGGAAATTATGCCGGCTAGCCCGATTCCGGAGTTACTTATAAGTCTTTACAGTCATAGCATTACGAGAGTTTCGACCCCGAACGCCCGGGGTGATGTACTCACGGGGCTGACTGGTGTCGAACGTTGCGATCTGCGCTGCCAGCGTTTCTTCGTCAGTGACGCCTTTCTCGTCGATGAGGTAAAGCGCGTGCCGTCGGTATCGGTTCGACAGCACATCGAGATATCTATCCACGTCGTCCGTCTCCGTATCCGCTATTGACTTATCTCCTGCCCGTTCCGAATTGATTTCATCCATTAGTCGGCCCCTACGTCAGGCATTACCACACAAGGAAATAAAATTATAGGTTATTAACTATTGGTAGTATGAACAGAATATCCCACTAGTAGACCGGGCCGTAGGTTCACTCACCTGTCGCTATCGAGTGAAAAGCACTCTCCGAAGTAAACACGCCCGATCGGGTGGGCACACTCTGGTTCGACGCCCTGGATACGGAGACAGGCGAACAAATATGGCAGTTCGACACCGACTCAAATACGATCGACTCGTCGCCGACGGTGGTGGATGGCACCTGCTTCGTTGGGTGTTACGACGGTATCGTGTAGGCGATTGATGCGGGCGTCGACGGGTAGAGTGAAGATTCTCGCGTCAGGCTCGGAACCTTGGAGCATCACAACGTAAATATAGCGGCTCTTTCCCCGGTCAGAAACTGATTTACACTGGAAAAGAGGTGTGGTGGTGCCGCCCATTCTACCGGAACCATCAATTCACTCGGGACTGATGTAGACATATGCTCAGCGGGCTACCCGACCGCCCCCTCTATCAACCCGAAATAGAGGCCCTCACAGATAGCGATGCGATACGGTTTGCCTTTCCCGCGACTCCCGACAGTATCGAAGATGATGAGGAAGGTCGAACGCGCATCTACGACATTATGTTGTTCCTTGAGGAATCGGTCGCGGTCGTTGCATACCAAGGAGAGGGAGGCGGGTGGACTGCCGTGGCGAACGAATCCGGCGATGAGCCGTATGAGACGGCAATTAACGCTCTCATCGACTATCGTGGATATGAGATTGAGGAGGAAGGGGCCATGCGAGAGATGGTACGGGAATTGTACGGAGTGACAGACGAACTCCTTGGTGAAGGGACAGATCCTGAGTAGCGAGCGAACTCGCTCGCCACGCGGGACGTCCCGCCGGGGAGACGGTCGCGGGTGTTCCGGCCAGACCCATGAGGTCGGCGGACGATCGGGACGATTCCCTCGAGTGACCTCACCCGGTGTCGGTCGCCGATGGCGATTCCGGGTGGACCGCACCGGCTGCCAGCCGCAAGAGCGCGAGGCCTGCCCCGAGCAGCATCAGACTGACGACGACCCAGTGTGGGTTCCACGCTTCGGTACCGTGGACGACGTCGTGTAGGTCGAGGACGTAGTGACTGACGATCCCATCGACCACGTTGAACACGCCCACACCGATGAGAATCGAACCGGCGAGGAAGCGCCCCGAGAGTCTCACCCGCGCCCGGTTCACCGTCCGCCAAAGCACGACCAGCCCGAGCGACACGATTCCCAGCGTCAGGAGCAAGAACAGCCCGTCGTACGTCACGTTCGCTCGCAGCCCTTCGTAGCTGTGGGGGTCGACGTACCCCGAGAGCAGATGGTGGTGCTGGAACACGAGGTGGAAAACAACGATGTCGACGATCGCCCCGAGGCCGAATCCGACCGTCCCGCCTCCGAGTAGCAACGCTCGTCGGTACGCTCCGGCTTCGGACGCGCCCATGCGTGTCCGGTACAGCGTCGCTCGAGGAAAGAACACTGCCTGCGAGACTCGAGACGATGTGGACTCCACCCCCGGCCCAGACAGGCCGTCGTTCGACGGGGTGGAATACGATTCAGTGGTGGTGATCGTGGTCGTGACCGTGGCTCTGGTCGTGACCGTGACCGTGGTCGTGTGCCCCCTCCACCCACTCCGACGCGTCGCGCTCGCCCTCCGCGAACGCCCGCACACGCTCGGTCAGTTCGCCGCCCTCGAGGACGCCGTCCTCGA
>LKMJ01001150.1_pt1 | contig 22754 bp, 11 predicted proteins | sample 643391 | NCBI WGS metagenome assembly LKMJ01 (sample SAMN04112250, study PRJNA286221) | soda lake metagenome | biome: soda lake; feature: Kulunda Steppe; material: water; isolation source: sample PL-Br10 brine of Picturesque Lake | place: Russia: Kulunda steppe | collected 2010-07
CGCCCGTGATAGGCAAGCCGGAACGTGCCCTCGTCGTTTTCGAACAGAAACGGATCGGGCGTACACATCGCACCGTAATCGGCAGCAACCTTTTGTGTGTTATCATGCAGATATGCGTCCCACTGGATCGTTCCGTCTTCGACGAGTTCGGCCATCGTCTCGAAGTCGTCGTCTGGGTATTCTTCCTCGTCGTTTGAGTTGATTCCGACGACAGCAACCTCGTCGAACTCCTCGGCAAGGTTGTTCATTTCGTCGAATTTCGCCTGTGCATACGGGCAGTGATTGCAGGTGAAGACGATGAGTACCCCCTCGTACTCTTCGAAATCGGCGAGCGTGTGCGTCTCGCCATCGACACCGTCGAGTTCGAACTCGGGTGCCTCATCACCTTTTTCGAGTACGTCTTTCGAATCGAGTGCGACCATACACACACTCTGACCGCAATCCCCTTACAGATTCTGGCGTCGGCAACGGGGCGACTGCCAACAGACCATGACAACGTTTTTGGTTGTACTCAATTGCTTTCAGGTATGAGCAACCAGGATGACGTACTCGACTTACTGCGCGAGAATGCACGATACAGCGTCGAGGATATCGCGCGCCAGACTGACACCGACCCCGAAGATGTCGAGAAGATCATCGAAACGCTCGAAAATGAGGGTGTGATCAAAGGCTACAGGGCTGTCGTCGACCGGGAACAACTCGATGCCGAACCCGTCCGGGCGGTCGTCGAGTTGAATATTACGCTCGACCGGGAGACCAGTTACGACGACGTTGCAAAACGGATCGCCCGCTTTCCCAAAGTCGAATCCCTTCACCTCGTCAGCGGAGACTTCGATTTCATGATGGAAGTCGAAAGCGAAACCATGCGGGAGGTATCGAATTTCATCAGCAACAAGGTCGCGCCTGTCCCCGAAGTAACGCAGACCGTGACCCACTACGTCATGACGACCTACAAAGAACAGGGAATCGAGTTCAGTGACGGAAGCGACGACGACCGCCTGTCTGTCTCACCATGAAGGTAGCTGAACGCCTCGAAGATGTCCCACCGTCGGGAATCCGGCGGTTTTTCGAACTCGCCGAGGAGATGGACGATATCATCTCTCTCGGTGTTGGAGAGCCGGACTTTTCCGCGCCATGGGCGGCACGTGACGCTGCGATTGCCTCGCTCGAACAGGGAAAAACCTCCTATACGGCAAACCGTGGCCGACGGGAACTGCGCGAGAAAATCGCCGAGACTGTCGACGCCCGGTATGACCTCGCGTATGACGCCGATGATGAGATTCTCGTCACGACAGGTGCAAGCGAAGGAATCGACCTTGCTTTCCGTGCACTCGTCGATCCGGGCGATACGGTCGCTGTGGCACAGCCATGCTATATTTCCTACGTTCCCGGTGTGATCTTCGCGGATGGTGAGGTATTGCGCGTTCCAACTCGCCGCGAAGATGAGTTCAAACTCACCTACGACGTGTTAGCCGAAAACGGCGCCCAAGACGCAGATATACTCGTCTACTGTTATCCGAACAACCCGACCGGCGCGACGATGACAGAAAGCGAACTCGAAGAAGTCGCCGAGTTCGCCCGCGAACACGACCTGACGGTCCTCTCGGATGAGATTTACGCCGGTTTGAGCTACGAACACGAGCATACCTCGATTGCAACGCTCCCGGGGATGCGCGAACGGACAATCGTCTTCAATGGCTTTTCGAAGACCTACGCGATGACTGGGTTGCGACTTGGGTATGCGCTCGGTCCATCCGAGGCGATCACCGCGATGAACCGCATCCACCAGTACACGATGCTTTCGGCACCGACGACGGCCCAGTACGCCGCAATCGAAGCGCTCGAATCCTGTGACGATTCCGTTTCACAGATGCGCACTCAGTACGACCGGCGGCGCAAACTCGTCCTCTCGCGCTTTTCGGAGATGGGCATGGATTGTTTCCGAGCCAAAGGGGCGTTCTATGCGTTCCCGGCCTGTCCCTGGGACGACTCCGACGAGTTCGCCGAGGCACTGCTCGAAGAGCAAGGTGTCGCCGTCGTTCCCGGCAACGTCTTCGGCGAGGGCGGCGAGGGACATCTCCGTGTCTCGTATGCGACCGGTATCGACGAACTCAAAGAAGCACTCGACCGCATCGAGCAGTTTATCAACTAATTTCTGAGTTATATTCCGCTGCTTTTTCCACCGGCCTGTCGATTGGTGAGTTGATGTTTCCCACGAAGGAATTAGTATTTGTGAGTACAACAGTATTAGAAGAAATTAAGAGAAAACTGTCGTTGAGTATGAGTGAATTCCCCGCAAACTTTTTTCCTCTGTTCACAGTAGAACGTGCGTAATGGCAATAGATGAAACGGGGGGCTCCGAGGAGAACTCTGGTTCGGGGGTGGCTGTTGACTTCGACGATGGTGTCACAGTCGGGGAGTACTCCTGGAGCGACTTCCGACGGGAAGAACACGACGGGGGACGGTTTGACCGAAGTCAGTATCTTGGATTCGACCCACGCGACACTGGTCGGCGGATGCAAGCAGCAGCAAGCGCCGGGAAAACGATAAATCAGTTCGTCGAGCGATACCGTGATCCGGAAAGCCGAGGTGTCGTCCGCGGGCAATATACGTGGGAACATTTCAAACAGGAATATTATTACGACGAGGATGGGAACCCGCCGCTGAAAGACGGCGAAAAGGTACCATTGAACAAGGCGGAGTATCTCGGCTTCGATCCAGCGGAAACCGAACCACGTCTCAATGGCGCTGGCACTGCGGCGTCAGCACTTTCAGAGATTATTGATGAACGGACGGTGAACATCCACGAAGAGGTCGACGAAGACGAGTTTTTCTCGAATCAGGATGGGACGGCGACTGTTGCCAACCGGTATGATATGGAAAAGGCCGTTCCGATGGAGAAAAAGACACACTTCGTCGAAGAAAACCGATACTGGGTGAACAAGCCGTTTGCGTATATCGTGATTTTCAAATCTCAGAAGGAAAACGAGGTCAAATACTACGTCGTCGAACCCCACCTCAACGAAATCGAGGAGGAACTGCTCGATTTTCTCGCACAGAAGCTCAAAACCGCAATCAAATACTCAGAAGACGACGTCATCGTCCAGGGAAGCGAAGCCGACCGCGCGAACGTCATCCAGCGTGAGGCCGAACGCCTGTTGAAACGGTATAATCTCTACAGCGGGAAGCCGAAAAAGAAAGAGGCTGAAGACGAGTTGGAGGCGCTGGCTGCCGGTGAGGACAAACCCGCACTCGAATCGAACTCGGAGTCGTCGACAGACCGGGATTCGGGCGATTCTTCGGGAGGACTCGTTGCCACTATCAAGGGTGTCTTCGGTGGAGACGATAGCTCGAAAAACGGTCGCAATAAGAGTGAGTCGGCGAACGGGACTGATGAAACGGAGTCGGTGCCACCCGCAGAAGAACTCGATGGTATCGAGGTTCGGCCAGAACCACAAATCATCGAAGATGACCCCGGAAAGCTAAACGAATACCAGGTCGAGAAGATACTCTACGTGCTCAAACGGGACTTCATCGGCTACTCTCGGATCGATCCGATCAAACACGATATCAACGTGGAGGATATCTCCTGTGACGGATACAACAGCCGGGTATTCGCATACCATTCGGATTTCGAACAGATCATCACGAACGTCACACACGGCAAGGAAGAACTCGACGATTTCGTGGTCAAACTCGCCCAGCGCTCGGGCAAAGGTATCTCGAAACGCCAGCCACAGGTCGATGCGACGCTGCCGGACGGCTCGCGTGCACAGCTTACCCTCGGTGCGGAGGTCTCCGACCACGGAACCAACTACACGATCCGTCAGTTCAAAGACGTCCCGTTTACCCCAATCGACCTGATCAACTGGAATACATTCAGCCTGGATGAGATGGCCTTCCTGTGGCTGTGTATCGAGAACCACAAGTCACTGATTTTCGCCGGCGGTACTGCATCGGGGAAGACGACGAGCCTGAATGCGGTTTCGCTTTTCATCCCATCCAGTGCGAAAATCGTCTCTATCGAGGACACCCGTGAGGTCGAGTTGCCCCAGCGAAACTGGGTCGCAAGCGTCACACGGCCCTCTTTCGGAGAGGATGACACCGGTGATGTCGACGAGTTCGATCTTCTCGAAGCCGCACTGCGTCAACGTCCAGACTATATCGTGATGGGTGAGATTCGTGGTGAGGAGGGTCGAACCGCATTCCAGGTCATGTCGACCGGTCACACAACCTACACCACCTTCCACGCAGACTCGGTGGGTGAGGTGATCAAACGGTTTACGACCGATCCGATCAACGTCTCGAAGACGCTGTTTACAGCGCTTGATCTCGTCTCCATCCAGACCCAGACCCGTGTTGGCGGGCACAAAGTGCGTCGAAACAAGGTGTTGACAGAAATAAACGAGTACTCACCGGAAAACGACGAGATCAACGTCCGGGATGTCTACGAGTGGCGTGCTGAGACGGATACGTTCATTCAGATGGGTTCTTCGAGCACACTCGAAGAGATCAAATTCGACCGCGGGTGGAGTGACGACCGACTCAATGAGGAACTGTTCAAGCGAAAGGCGGTGATTGCATACCTCATCGAGAACGGTCTCAACACGTACACGGAAGTTGCAGCGACGGTGCAGGCGTTTATCAACGATCCGGATACGATCCTGGCGATCATCTCACGAGGTAAACTCAAACGCTCACTCGAAGACCTCCGCGAGATGGAATCTGTCCAGATTGAGGTCGATGCCGAGAAAGAAGAACTCGTGCCACGCCCCGATGCCGATGAGGAGATGCTAGAGGAGACCGGTGATATCCTCGAAAAAGCAGAGCCGTTGCTAGAGCGGTATCGGAACATGGAGACTGGCGAGCTAATCGACGCGCTTGAAAGCGGTGATGAGCCCGCGGAGATGGAACCGCCGAGCGAAGAAGAAGATATCGACTTTGGCCAGTTCGTGCCGAAAGCCGGGTCTGAAGGTGAAGATGAATGAGCCTGGATACGCGTACCGAGGAGAAAGGCCAGCAACGCGGGCGAGGTGACTCACTCGGTGGTCGCTTTTATTGGCTCTACCAGATTCTGTTCGACGACAACAGCGACTTCGTCAAAAGTGTCGAGAAGAAACTCGCACAGGCCCGGATGGCCGATAATGTTGAGCTATTCATTGCGCGTGCGCTTGCAGTCGGATTGATTGCTGGCCTTGGTCTCTGGATGCTCGGTATGTTGCTCGGCTGGCTGTTTCTCCAGGTCGTCGGCTGGTCGGGTATCGTCCCACTGCCTGATACCCTCTCACAGGTCGCTGCTGTTCTCCGAGAACCACTCATATTACTGATATCGGGGCTGATATTCGGCTCGATTGGATTTGCAATCGGCTTTGGATCGCTGATTTCAGTGCCGTATTTCAGAGCGAGTGGCCGGGAGCGCGAAATCAATACGCTGCTTGCCGACTCTGTCTCCTTTATGTATGCGCTTTCGGTCGGTGGGATGAACCAGTTGGAGATTCTCAGGTCGATGGCGAAAGCCGATGACACCTATGGGGAAGTCTCAAAAGAGTTTCAGTCGATTGTTCTCGAAACCGAATATTTCGATACAGACTACCGAACTGCAGTCCGGAACCAGGCACTGGAGACACCGAGTGACGAACTCGCCCAGTTTTTGACGGATATGCTGTCGATTATCGATTCAGGGGGTGATATGACCGACTTCCTCGAAGACCAGAAGGACAAACACCTCCGGACTGCCCAGCAAGAGCAGGAAAAACAACTCGACACGCTCGAACTCTTCGGCGAAATGTATATGACACTGTCTCTTTTCCCGTTGCTGTTGATCATTATTCTCGTCATTATGGGGTTGATGGGCGATGGTCTCGACGAGGTGATGCTAAATGGGACAGTCTACGGGCTCATTCCGCTGATTGGTGGTGCGTTTCTCGTCCTCGTTTCGACAGTCACCCAAGACGAGGTCGGTGATGGGTACCTCCGTCCGGACGCTGGTGAAGATTTCACCGTCGACGAGGGAATCGGTGTGTTCAATCCCGGCCTCGTAGAGAAATACACTGGCGATAAGAAGGTCTTCGACCAGATCAAACGCCGCGAGGGAACCCACGAGTTGATGCAGATCCTTCGTCGGCCACACATCTTCTTCCGCGACCACCCGAAGATGGTGCTTATCGTCACGGTACCGCTGACCGCGCTCATCCTCATTGGACTGGTTGTCGCCGGAAGCGCCCCTACATCAGTACAGGGGATGCAAGACCAACCGGTCTGGGGAACGTTCGTCTGGATGTATATTCCGATTTATGTGAATATGCTACCGCTTGCGATCTTCCACGAGTGGAACGTCCTCTCGCGGCGTGCAATTCTCGGCAGTCTCTCCGAGAACCTCCGGAAACTCGCCAGTGCGAACGACACGGGAATGACGCTTCTCGAATCGATCAAGACAGTCTCGGACACGTCTTCGGGGAAACTCTCGGCGGAATTCGAGACCATGCACGCGAAGGTCAACTACGGGACGAGTCTGAAAGATGCCTTGCGGGAGTTCAATAACAAGTATCATATTCCGCGTCTTGCCCGGACAGTGAAACTCATCAGCGAGGCACAGGAAGCCTCGAGCCAGATCCAAAATGTCCTCTCGACGGCAGCCGTCGCCTCCGAGAACCAGGACGAAATCGAGCGCGACCGCAAGGCACGCACGCGTATGCAGATGGTCATTATCATCATGACGTTCCTGACGCTGCTTGCAGTGATGGGACTGCTCAAAGTGCAGTTTTTGGATACGATGGCTGCACTCGGCGGTGCCGGTGAGGAGGGTGCCGATGAGGCTGCTGATGACTTCGGTGCCGATATCGATACAGGCTATCTCTCGATGGTCTTTTTCCACGCGGTGACCATCCAGGCGGTTGTCTCCTCGTTCATTGCAGGATACATCCGGAGTGTTGACCTGATGGCTGGGATGAAATACGCCGTTGTGCTGTCGACGATTACGCTCGTGACGTGGGTACTCGTCGAACAGGCATCCGACGGTGAGGAAGAAGCAGTTGCACTGCTCGTGTTGATCGGCTCGACCGGCTGGTCGGTCTGGGGACCAACGAGACAGGTTGAGACGACAGAACCAACAGATCGAAAGGATCAGGCGCAGACGACAGACGGGAATGATCAGATGCAGAACGAGACGGAGCTATGAACGACCGGGGACAGACAGCCTACGATTACCTGCTGGGGACCGTGTTGCTGTTAGTGACGATTATTACGGTTCTCTCGTTGTTCCCTCAGGTTTTCGGGCCGTTTATTGATCCGGTTACGACGGATCGGGAGAAAATGGCTGACAGAATGGCAACAGAAGTGATCGACGAAAACAGTACGATGGGAACGGAGCGAACGGTCGATCTCGAAAGTATGGAATCGGGTCTCGATGAGAATCGCATTGATCAGTTGAAAAAGCAAGCAGGTGTTCCCGAACTCCGAAACGTCGAAATTATCGTCCAAAACGAGTCGGGTGACCAGTTCAGAGCAGGTGACCAGCGAGGTGACGGAGAGCCCGCTGCAACGGTAACCCGACACTTCCGGTCGGTCACCGATGGGACAACTGACTGTCGAGATGGGTGTCAACTCGTGGTTCGAGTGTGGTAACCATGCGGGAGATGCAACACAAACGTAATCGAGGACAGGCATACGCACTCGAAGGAATTATCGGTGCTATCATCGTCGTTTCCTCGCTCGTGCTTGGCTTGCAAGCGGTCGATATCGCACCGTGGACTGGTCAGGACGACCACTCAAGCGAGCTTCGCGTTCAGGCTGCAGATACGCTCGACGGCGCACAGGACAGTGATGCGCTCCGAGTTGCCGTCACCTGTCTTGATGAAGAGGATGAGATTCATCCAAACGTCGCCTCGACTGATGGAACCACAACAGAGTTCGGAGAGATCCTCTCGAATACAATCGAGGGTGAGAACTATCGAATTCACGTCGATTATCCTGCTGGTGAGGAGGTCCACACGGCCGATGTCGATACCGACTTGCGGCTCCCAGACCAGCCAACAGCAACCGTATCGAGACAGGTTGCACTGTTCGATTCTGACACTGTTTACGAGGGCGAGCAGTGTGAACCGCGGACCGACGGTGATGGACAGGAAGAAACACTCGGCGACCTCGACGATGATGAGATCTATCTCGAAAACCAGGACGAAGATAGCGAACTGTACTCTGTCGTCAGAGTTCGGGTGGTAATATGGTAGCTGATCACAATACCGACGAACGCGGGCAGTTGATTTTGATCGCTGCCATCATCGTTGCAATTGCCATCCTCGGGGGTATCGTCTTGTTGAATACGATTCATGCCTCCCCGGATGTAAGCGCACAGACTGACGCACAAAGTGTCTCGGATACAGATCGGGTCAGCCAGCAGATCCACGCTGATCTCCATGCGCTATTTATCGCAGCTGGGTCTGATGAGACTGAAGCGAACGTACAGATTCCGTGGGCACCAGATCAGCCAGGTCAGTCAGGTCTAGAGGAGGCACTCGGGGACTACGGCGATGAGTATACAAATATTGTCTCGACGAACAAATCCGCTATTGCAACCGTCGAGTATGATGGTGGCGAAGATGGCGCTGTTGCCTACGGAAACGAAAGTACCGACGAGTTTGTCGATGGTGATCCTGACTGGCTGATCGAAGGTGCAGATGCGTTACCTCGGCTGTATCTGGACATTGCCGATCCTGATGAGGGCCTGACGATTGTCATAAACGAGAGTGATTCTACTACTGATGATCTCGAAATCGATGTTGACGATACTGGTGTCACCGACGCCATCGACTGCGGCGGGGAAACGCCGACCGAGATTGATCTCGTCTACGGCGCTGGTGAAATCAAGACCGACGGGCAATACTGTGCAATCGACGGTATCGACCAGTTTGAGGACTTCGATGATTACAATGTCCGTTTCGAGTTCACCGGTAACCCGGATGGGATGTACTACATTTCGGGTGTAAATGCAGATGACTGTGCCGAACCGTGTGAGGAGGGGATTGTCAACCCAACGTTCGACATAACCTACCAGGATCCGAACATCGACTACGACGGGACGTACACACTCTACGAGGAGGGGAAACGATGAGCAACGACGAACGTGCCGTCTCGATTGCGATTACACACGCGCTGACAGTTGCGATCACAACCGTGTTGGTTTCCGGGCTGTTGATCTCGTCGGGAACACTGTTACAGTCACAAGAAGAACGTGTTGGCAGTCAGCAAATATCGGAGATCGGTAGCGATGTCACTTCACATATTCACCATTTCGACCGGATGTACGACCGCAATGCAGAAAGCAATGCCACAGTCGAGCCAAAGTATCCGAGTCAGATCGTCGAATCCTACTCGTATGTGATCGAACTCAGGGAGGAAGGTGGGGATGCGGTCGTTGAGGTGCGAACACATCGACTCGATGAGTCGGCTGAATACGAACTCGATGTCGATGCAGAAATCGATGAAGCGGCGGTCTCCGGTGGCATTGTCGAAATCAATCTCTGTGAGGGTGATGAAATCACACTCGGGGGGTGTTCGTAATGATATCGAGGTCTGAACCTGAACGGACAGGAAAAATGCGAGCAGTCTCTGATGTCGTGGCTTTTGTTCTGATGTTTTCGATTATTATTTCCGGTGTTGGAATCGTCTCGATGGGTGGGTTCGAACAGCTCACCGAGTTTACCAACAATCAGCAAGTCGAAAACAGTGAACGCGGGCTGGAAGCTGCTGCCTCGAATCTCGATAATCTGCATCGCAACAGCGACACCTACCGACAGTTCGATCTCTCACTTGGTGGTGGGAACGTCTGGTACAACGAGACCGAGATCAGGATTGATGCCGACGACTCTGAAATAGACGACCAGTTACCGCACGATGGAGAGATCCCAGTCAATGCCCTCGAACATCGGTTCGAACTCTCCTCAGGGGTGACAAGCCTCGCGTATGAGGGTGGTGCCATGTTCCGAACCGAGACAGCCTCACCCCGGTATCGGCCATCGATGCAGTGTGTGGGTGGCCCAAACGATGACAAGACGATCATTTCCCTCGTCAATCTGACTGCCGAGGATCCAATCGACCGATCCGGTGCCTTTGCGAGTGAAATTGCCCTACAACCAACCGGTATTCCCGAAGAAGCACCCGTTGCAGCCGACAACCAGTTCATCAGTTTTCAAGCTGAACTGGTCGACCAGCACCGAGTGTACGAATCCGACCCCAGCGGCGATATCGAGATCGACGTCTCGGGTGCTGCATATCCCGAACAGTGGGGACAGTACTTCGAAGACAAAGGCTGGGGTGACGAAGGCGATGATGTCTATAGCTGTGGCGGGGCGGAAACGGTCTTGATCCGCATCTCGACGATTGAAATCGCGCTCTTCGACCGGGATCCGGTTGGCTGATCCCCTTTCAGAGACGGTCTGGTTTTGTATCTATCTGATAGCATATAAATTGTAAACTTTGTTTAATTGTTGCAACGTGCACAGATATAAGAGTATACAGAAGTTGGTATATAGTAACCAGCAAGGGGGTTTTGCATGTCTCGCACCGATACACAATCGACAGACACACAAGAAAAGCGACAGACAAAGAACGGTCTTCACTCGATGTTAAGGGACGATGAGCGTGGGATCTCGGAGGTGTACGGCACACTGCTTATCATTTCGCTTGCGTTTACGACTGCAATATTGCTCGTCGGTCTCGGCTTCTACGTGATTGGGGATACGACCGATGAATTCGAAGAGGGGGTTTCGGAGGATGCAATGTATGAGACTGCTGACCGTCTCGACCAGTTGCAGGTGGCGACTGATGACGATGCTGTCACAGAAGTGCTATTCCCTGATGAAAGTGAAGGCCATCTCGATACAGCCCAGTGGAGCCTAGAGGTCACAGTCGAATCCCAAAACGAGGAACTCGTTGGTCCCGAGGGGCCAAATTCGGTTGAAAACGAGTTTCTCTCTATCGTTCACGAGACTGGGGATGGTGACGTAATGGTCTATGAAGGTGGTGCACTCTGGGAACCGTCTGCTGGAGAATTGACAACTACTGACCAGCCACTCGATGATAGCGGTGATTCCCTCGAGTTTTCGATTGCCGGACTGTCGGCAGATTCGAATCTAAGGGCAGGTCAGGAACTCACAGCAACACGGAATCTCGAAGAGAGTGAAAGCATCCAAGAGGAAGTCAACGAAATCATAGAAGAGTACTCTCAGGTCGAAGATAACGGCGACGTTATCGGAACAGCGCCTGTCGATGTGACAGTCAGCATCGAAAGCGAATTCATCGAGGGCTGGGAGAATTACGCTTCGGAGAATTTGGACGCTTCGATCGATGATGAGGATGATTCGATCACGCTCTCGTTTGAGGACATCGGCACCGAGTTCCCACTGGAAACGAGTCCAGAGGATTTCCACGAGAACGTTATTTATTCAGGGATCAGCGATTATGCAGAGTACAATACCGAAATCTCCGAAGCTCAGGATAACGGGATGGAGATTGCACCAGGCCGGTATACTGTTGGCGTTTATAACCCGAATGAGGAGGAGTGGACAGTGGAGACTGGTGCCAGTGGTTTTTCCGATGAGTATCCTCTTTCAGTTGATGACGATACCTATGAAAGTGAAGAAGGTGTCTTGCTCTGTGTCCAGAGTCAACAGCCTGGGCAATGGACTGATGATGACTGTCTCGGCGATGAGAACGATGACGACGACCAAAGCCTGCTCGGCGTCCCGAACAACGATACAGACTCCCTTTCAACTGGACACTTCCAAGTTGAAGAGGTAACCGTCGAAGACAATGAGGTATCTGTTGGTGATAACCTCGACGTCAAGGCCGACATAACCAATACGGGCCCATGGCCGGACGAACAGGATATTGTTCTTGGCTTTGACGGAAATCTCGTAGAAATTGAGGACAACATCCAAATTGATCCTGACGAGGACGAAACAGTTGAGTTCGAGTGGGAGACCACCCCAGCACAGGTTGACTTCGACGACGATGGTGAGGCCACTGGCGAAGTCGTTGTCGACGGTACTGGATCTAGTACGAGTGATTCAAGCGACGAAGTGACAATCACTGCCGACTAGAACCGAAACGGTCGGTTCCGACTCGCTTGTCTCTTTTACCGTCCTAACCCTCGCACGCAGGAGCGATAGACTGTTGTCCCTCTATCGATAATTCGTTCCGACGTCCCAAATATATCAGTATTAGTTTCATTGCCTGCCCGGGAAATATATGATTAATGTATAAAATACTATCAAGAAAATCAATATTGAAAATGAGAATCGGGGACGCAGAAAAAACTCTCTGATGGGGTGATATAGCCTCTAGAACTGGCGTTTGGTATCTTACGGCTAGTTAGAATTGGCTGGCAAATGGATTCTAATATTTTGGAAGTGAAATATCAGTTCGGGTAAATGGAATACATTTATGTGTATCAAGCAATCATGTATATCTAACAAAGCGTAGCGTGTACAAATGATTGGGACTGTTATAAAACCACGAACGAGGAATCGACGGAGAACAGCTGCAGTGTTCTTTTTGGCTGTAGTTGTCTGTGTTGGGATGGCAGCATTTGCAGTTGGTCCGGCCGCTGGCGCGGGGTTGGCAGGGGGGGATGACTCCACCGCGCAGGTTGCAACAACGACTGCGAGCGATCCTGTTGAAATAAATGAAAGCGAGATTGACTCGGATTTCGAACTCGAATTCGAAAGCGTTGATGGCGTCGTTGGAGAGCAAATTAACGTCTGGGTCAACAACACTGCGGAAACAGACGGTGATCAACCGGTCTGGCTCACGAAAGAAGCTGACGACGACGAACGACTCGTTGCATTCGACGACTTTGTTTGGCGCGGCGAAGAGGGTGATGGCCTTCTTGAGACCGAGTATTTGTTGACGCCGGACTTGGAGGGTGAGACGGTCACTCTGACCGCAGAGACACCGACGGACACTGCCGAGATAGAAATCGATGTTGAGCCCGGTATTGAGTTCGTTGGCGAAGCAGGTGACGAAGATACGCCACTCGAGACCGATCAGATCGAACTCTCCGAGGAAGATGAGTGGGATGCACCACTGCTTGATCTAGATGAAATTGAAGCACTCGATCCTGGCTACGTTCTCTCAGAGGAGTTCGATATCAAAGCATACGATGAAGAAGATGAAACGTGGGAAGAGCTAGATGATGCCATCTTGAACGATGACTCGTACTTTTACGAGCTTGATGCGCGTGATTTCGTTTGTATAACGGACGATGAAGTTGTCGAGCCGGAAACACTGTGTGGCAACGTAAATATCACTGAAGGAAACATCGACATTGATGACAACGAATTGTTGATCGAGGGTGGCGAAACGCAGATGACCCTCGAAGCTGCCCAGATTGGGGCGTGGACTGAAGACCCAGAAGAAGAGCGAAGCCCACTAAATGTTCCCTTCGTGATCGACCAGTCAGGTTCGATGGTCATGGATTTCGAGACGAGCTGGCCACACTCCGGTGAGGTTCAAAATGCACCTGGTGTGATCGACGTGCCGGATGTGCCCGATATGATGGATACAGCCACAATCGATGACCTCGAAGACGATGATGGTCTCGCTGAGAGCCTCTTTGGCGGTGACGTCTATGGCTATGAGTGTCGTGATGACGGGATGTTCGACTGGTCTGATTTCTGTGACTGGACAGACGAAGACCTCGATCACAGTACCGAAGGCTATCATATGATCTTCGAGGGCTGGGATCTATTCGATGCCGAGGACCGACAGTACGAGGTCTACTTCCGTGGTGAGGATGAGTGGGTCTCGGCTCACGATACAGTCGATGTCGAGGCACTCACCTCTGCGGAGTTCAACTCCGATATCGACCACCGTGATATCTACGACGTGAGTACCTCGTGGTTCGACGATAGCTGGTACTATGCTATCGACGAGGATACCGAGGTCCGTGTCTGGAGTGATTCGAGTACACTTGCGTTCTGGGAAGATGACGAATTGCTAACGAGCGAAAGCGGCGAGGAGATTGGAAGCCTTAGCCAAGAAGAGGGTGTCATTCGTGAGACCGAAGTCGAAGAGCGGACGATGACGGTCGATAGAGAAATTGACGATATCGAACCCGAGGGCATCTACGAGGTCGATGGTGGTCTGTTCGGTGATGATGGCTGGTTCTACGATGTCGAACCAGATACGAAAGTCCGTGTCTCTGCAGATACGGGCTGGTGGTTCTGGAGCGGTGAAGAGACACTTACCCACCCACAGGGTGAGGAAATCCAAGACCTCGGTAAAGAAGAGGGCGTCATTCAGGAAACTGAAGTTGACAAAGCTACCCGAACGGCTGCTGAATCTGTCGATGGTATCGACAATGAAGATATCTACTATGTAGGTGAGGAAGGATGGTTTAGTGATGATGACCGGTGGTTCTACGATGTCGATGGCGATACGGAGGTGAGTGTTACTGTGGAGAACTGGGAGCCCTGGGAAAGTGACGATGTTTATGATGGCAGTATAGTGGATGTGGCAAGTCAGTCAGATGCTGTCTGGGAATCGACACTCGACGACGAATCTGAGGCGTACGGATACGAATGTAATGCTCACACTGATGGTGATTTCTGCGACTGGACGAGCGAAGACGTTGATGGGTCCACCACTGGCTACGTGATTGATTTCGATGAAGCGGACTCCGCCGAGTTCGAGGGAGTCGAAGATGAAACCGAGACCACTACTGAAACAATCGACAAGCGAACACTCGACGCTGTTGAAGGTGACATTAGCAGTTACGAATGTGCCTACACTGATGGCCTGATCACCAGCGATCCGTTCTGTGATTGGACGGGTGACGAGTTCGACGGGGACACCGAGGGATTCTATCTCGATGATAGCTACAACTTCGAGTTCTACGACGAGGAAAGCGGTGAGTGGGTCGAGAAAGAATCCGATGTCGACGACGTCACCTACGAAGACCCGTCACTCGGTGAAATCGACGGTGATGTGCTCGGCTACGAGTGTGCTGATACGAGCGGCATCTTCGACTGGTCGTCATACTGTGACTGGACCAGTGAGGAGTTCGATGAAGACAGACAGGGCTTCTGGCTCGATGACGACAACTTCAACTTCGAATTTAGGTCTGACGATGGCGAGTGGATAGAAAAAGAAGAGATCGACAAACAAAGCGTGGAAGCTGCTGCCCGTCCGGATGTCGACCTCGATGAAGAGGATCTGTACTGGGTCGACACTGGATTCCTCGATGGGTTTAGCGAGGTCTGGCTCTACGATGTCGAACCGGACACTGACGTGCGCATCCGTCACGACGGGTTGTTCAGTGATACCGAGAAAATCGAGGCACAGGACCGCGAAGGCGAGCGATTCGAGGCTGTCGATTCCTTTATCGATATGCTCGATCCGGAGATGGACCAGGCGGCTGGCATCTCCTTCGACGAGGATGATGACGAGCTACAACCCGAGCATATGACCTTCCTCGGTGACTGGATTCACGACTGGTTCGGTGACGAGTACGAGCAGGAACCACCATTTGACGAGGCAACGTATGAAAAACAGTCGCTGACTGATGATCTAGAGGCAGCACAAGAGAACATTCAGGACGACCGCCTGCAGAAGATAATAGATAACGAAGTCGATGAAGAAGCCGAAGTCTACGGTGGGACGAACATGGCCGCCGGTCTCGAAGAGGGCCTTGCAGAACTCGAAGCAGATGACACTGACGATAGTGAAGACGCAATTGTTCTCGTGACCAACGGCATCCACCACAAGGTCGAAGGTGAGCTTCCGGATACCGATAACCTCGACAGCAAAACTCTCGAATTAGCAGAACAGGCTGCACAAGAGGACGTTACCGTTTACACGGTTGGTCTCGGTCCCGTTGCTGATGGCTGGTTACTCCAGACGGTCGCTGATAAAACAGATGGTGAGTACTACCACGTCGATGAGGCAGAAGAGCTAACCAACCAGTTCGAGGAACTCGCCATGACAGAATTCCTCTCGCCGGCGATCCAGCGAGACTACGCTGAACTCGAAGCCGTCGTCGATGGTGAGGCCCACGACCTTGGTATCGAGGGTGAAAATATCAACGACCCGGAACGATTCAATAGTGCCGAGACGGAGCCATTCAATTTCGCTCTGGATGACCTTTCCGCCGAAAACGCAACTCGCCTCGGATTCAATCTCACGCTGTATGAGCCAGCCGACCCAGACGAAGCTGGTATCAGTGAGACGATAAACGACCAAGAAGTCGAGTATCTCACAGGCGATCAACCGGGCGATGAACTGGCGACGATCACGAGCAACGATACGGAGCTCCACCGGATCTATCGTGACGGAGATACGATGGATGATCTGCCCGTTGCCGAGTGGCAGGAACATCCCAGTGATCTCGATGCGATGGAAGAATATTTCAACAGCCCTACGCTCGACCTTTCCGATAGTGAGGCAATCGTTGCCTTGACTGTCGATGACGGTGAACACGACGGATACGTGTTGATGCACGCTGATGCGACGGACGGGGCGGATCCACTGGCAGGCGGTGGGTCAAATTTCGAAGTTGAGGCGACTATCGATGGCGACGATGAAGTGACTGTTGGCCCAGAGTACGACGAAGAGATCACCGTCGACGTTGATCTTGAAAACACCGGTGACTCCGGAACGGAAATGGTTGCGCTGTATGATTTCGATGACAATCTCGTTGCGTACCAAGAAATGGAGCTTGAGTCCGGTGAAACAGACTGGACGCAGTTCGACTGGGAGCCATCGCTAACTGCTGCCGGTGAATCCGGAAATCTCACGGTTGAGACGCTCTCCGATAGCAACGAAACCGAAGAAGTTCACGTCAACGATGGGGAAGCATCAGAACTGACAGTCGACGTTACAGATTGGGATACAGACAGGGAGGAAGACGATCTCCGTGAGGGCTACGAGGCTGGCGAGAAGATTAGCACTGAAGTCGAAATCGAAAATGTCGGTGATGCTGACGCCGAGAATGAATTAGTATGGATCGAGATTGATGGTACAGTCGTTGGAACGGAAACAGTTGACACTCCAGAAGATGAAAAGGACACGAAAACTATCGATTGGGCGGTTATAGGAGATGGTGATCCAGAGGATTCGACGGATACAGAGTTGCGAATTGCCACTGCAGATGATGAAGAAATCCAGGAAATCGAAGTCGGTGGTGCAGATGATATGTTCGAGTTCATCCCCTCGGTCAGCATTGATATCGATCTGATCGACCTCGAAGACTGATCCACCCGTTCCCAGTCAAAAACTCCATTTGATCACCAATAAACCACAGCTGGTAATATAATACCTATATTCGGTTACAGTTAAGTGGTCGACCGAAATTATAGTTAACAACCTATTTGAGTGATTGGATGAACTGTATCGATAACCGAACGAAACAACGACAGACAATCACATGACAAACAACCAATTTCGCCCCATACAGTCGGATCGACGTGGTATCTCCGAAGTGTATGGGACGTTGCTTGTCATCTCACTCGCATTCATAACTGCAGTGTTACTTATTGGACTCGGTGCGTTCGTCATCCAGGATACAACGGAAGAATTTGAAGACACGGTCGCAGAGGATGCGATGTTCGAACTCGATGACCGGCTTGGAGAGATGCAGGCCGGGGAGACAAACGAAAGCAGAGAGACCTCTTTTCCAGATGGTGCTGAAGAGCATCTCACGACAGATCCCAACGATGGGCACGTAAACATCACAGTCGAATCGACAGCACAACCAGATATTGTTGAAGAGTCAGGGCAGTCATCGTATGAATTCGAGCTTGGAACGATCTCGTACGAAGACCACGATGGGGATGTGATGGCCTATCAAGGTGGTGGGCTCTGGGAGCAAGAAGACAGTGTTGTCCGGCTTGCATCCGCACCGCCGCTCGATTACGATGGACAGACAGTCGATTTCTCATTTGTCTCGTTCAGTGAACTCGATACAGCAATCAGCAGTGGTGAACAACTCCTCCAGCGCGATGAGCAAACATCGACAGCCACCCACGAGGAGTTTCTTGAGGAAGTTGCAGACCACTGGCGAGTTGATGGTGTCGACAGGACGGCCCCAGTCGATGTGACCATCGAAATTGAAAGCGAGTTCGCACAAGCCTGGGCGGCGTATATGGAAGATGAGATCTCACAGCCACTTTCGTCCAACCAGATCGAGCTTGATGAGAGTGAGAACACTGCTATCTTCGAATTCGATGGAGTTGGCACAGCCTTCGGACTCGAAACGGCTCCGGATGATTTCGATGAGAATGTCACATATGCTGGTCTCTCACAGCTTGCACAGTACAATACCGACGTGACTGCGGAAAATGGCACGGCATTCACCGTCGATGATGAGCACTCGATTGCAGTGTACGATCATATCGAGCGAAACGAGTGGATCTCGATGGAAAACCCAACGTGGACTGATGAAAGCGGTGACCCTGTCGATGAAAGCGAACTCCCAATCGAGGAGATTGACAATGCCGGCTCATTGCCAACAACCTACGAATTTATGGAAGGAGCGCCTGTCTGTCTCGCAGATACTGTCACCGACGCAATTGCAAACGATGCGTGTAATGATCTTTTTAGTGCCGACGGAGAGGCGGTTGGTGATCTCGACGTTCTCGCTGGGAATGTCTCACTCGATATCCTAGATAGCGACGACACCGTGACTGCGACCGAAGAATACGCCGAAGTCGATGTCGAGGTGACGAACGACCTGAACGTTTCGAGCACGCAGTCTGTGTTTCTCACTGATTTCGATGGAGAAGTCGTTGATAGTGCGAGTACGCAGCCACTTGGTGAGGGTGAGTCAGAAGTGGTGACACTGGAGTGGCTTCCCCAGCCAACAGCTGTCGGGACGGATGAGATAACCGTCGCAGCAAGTGGCGTAGATGCCGACGAGACTGCTGAACTCGAAGTCACTTATCCCGAGCCGGATTTCGCGGTAAATGATGTTAGCTTTAATTCGAACAGAAGCGTCGGTCAGACGCTTACAGCAACGGCAGAAATCGAAAACTTTGGTGCCGATGGTGAACAGACAGTCTGGTTCGAAAGCCACGACGGTGACGCCGTCGACGCCAGAGATATTTCTCTCGATACGGGTGAGGACACGACTGTCGACCTCGAATGGCAACTGGTAACCGGCGATAGCGGCACCGATTTCGTCGAAATCCGGACGCCAGACGATACGCTTGTCGAGGAAATAGAGATCCACAGTGGTGCCGAGTTTGCTGGCCTTGCTGAAGATGCGCCCTTTTTGTACGACCGAATCTCGGAGTCAGATATTGACGACGACGTAGACGCCGGCTATCCACTCGACGGTGTCGATGAACCAGTGTATGATCTGTACCTCTGGGATGAATTCGACGAGACTTGGACCAGCAAAACTCCGGCCGAGGTAGGCACCGGTGATTACGAGCAATCGATCCGCGACGAAATAAACGACGCTGCCCAGGCGGAGTATGGCACGACGTCTCTCGAATACAACCACTACGAACTCCAGGACAACGATGCCGTCTGTCTACTTGACGCTGGGAGTAACGAAGGTGCGAGTAGTCTCGATGCGGACGATGCCTGTGGGGATGTCGATACGACAGAGCCAATCTCGGTGACGGAGGATGATGAATTGAGCATACAGACTGAAGACGCGCAGGTGTCGATGCTAAGTACGCAAATCGGCAACGAAGTCGACAACTCAGAGTTTGCTCGCCAGCCCAAAGATGTCGTCTTCCTGGTTGACCAGTCCGAACTCATGGTCGATGAGTTCGAAACTCGGTGGCCACACTCGGGTCCAGCTGGGGGTGCGAATGAGAAGTGGTCAGGTGATGATGTGATCGTTCGCCAAACCATTGAAGAAGTTGAAGATGGCTTCGGAGTCAGTGTCTACCCAGACTGGGAAGACTGTGGCGAGACAGTAGGTGTCTGGTCGTGTGATGGAAGCGGCAGTGTGAACGACTCAGGCACTGAAGGGTATCATCGCAACTTCGGGGGTCTGTTTGGTGCCGGCGGGGATTTGAGCGATTACAGGCTGTATTTCAGAAGCGACGATGGCTGGATTCCTGTCGAACAAGAGGAGGTCCCAGAGGTTATTTCGGATCCGTCAACGCCACTTGACGAAGATGACGTGTACCTCGTGGACGCACCAACTGGTGAAGATGATGTGTTCTTTTTCGATATTGACGATAACGAAGATGTTCGCATTTCCGCGGATGACAGCTGGCTCGGTTGGTTGAGTGAAGGAGAAGACACAGAGCCACAGGATGATGGCGGTGTCCGATTTAGCGCAGTCAACGCATTCGCCGACCGCCTCGGTGATGGGCCGGATGGCGACCAGGCAGCAAGCATCTACTTCGGTGAGTTCGACTCGAACAACCAGAGCTACGTCCACGAGGACTTTACCGACCCTAACCTGTTTACGACGACCGATGACGAAGAATACGGCGAGTCAGTCGAAATCGATAGTGCACTTGATGCAGCCAATAGCTATCTCGATAGTCACGGTCACGAAGATACTCCCGAACATATCGTGATGATCTCTGCAGGCAAGTATAACTGGGACCAGGGCGACATTGATCCGATAAACCTCCACGACCAGCAGGCAGTCAGTGCGGCTGAAGACGCCGCGGATGACGACCGCACGATTCATTCGATTGGCCTCGGGCCAGTTGCTGACCAGTGGTTGCTTCGGACCATCTCTGCGGAGACGACGGGTGGCTCTTACGACCACGTTACGGAGGTAACAGACCTGCTCGATGTGACTGAAACACTCGAAGATGATCTGCTGACACGTGATGCAATCGAGCGCGATTACACGACACTGACCGCCCGAGCGCCATCGGACGGTGGTGGCTTCCGCAGCCAGAGCCTCGACTTCGATCTGGCTGGCGTCGAGAACGTCAACGACCCACGGGTGTTCAACGATAGTTCGTCAGAACCACAGACGGAACGAGTCGAGGGCATTCTCGATGAAACAGAAGACGAGTTGACCTTCGAGTGGGAGGTTGCAACCTGCAATGTCGGCGAAGAATCAGGAGCTAGTGCGACGTATCCGGATGGTGATGAGCGCCCCCACACCGTCTGTGAGAGTCCAGAAGCAACCGAGGAAACGATCGATAACACAAGCTACACCGTCTACGAGGATGGTGACCAACTCGGCGACTACGAAACTGCATCGTGGCAACCGGAAATCGAAGATCTCGACTCGCTTTCTCCATATCTCGATGGTGAGGAGTTCGATCTGCGCTCAAGTGATGCCGTCGTCGTCGCGGACTTTGGAAACGATAGCGAATACGATGGCTACAGCGTGTTACACGTCGAAGCACGGGAACCGATTGATGACGACAGCTTCGAGTGGCGACCGGATATCGGCGACGGTGAACTCGACCAAGGTGAGCAAAATGTCACCGAAGACACCCAGGAAATCGGAAGCGAACGAGCCGAGGTGACGGCAGTCAGCGCACAGATCGGAAACGATGTCGACACGTCCGAATTCGTCAGACCGCCACTTGATGTCGCCTTCGTGACTGATCAGTCGAGTTCGATGGTCGAGGAGTTCGAAACTGTCTGGCCTCACTCTGGCTGGGCCGAAGAAGGACTTGCCACCGAATCCGATGAAGGTTCCCTGTTGACCGAGCCAACCATCGAAGAACTCGATGACGAAGACGGGATCATCTTCGATACGGGACTGGGAAGTATCGAAGTCTACAACGACTGGGAAGGTGGATTGCTTAGCACCGGCGGTGTCGACCGGGTTGACGAAGACGACTACGATACGACGGGCTATCACATCAACTTCGATGGCTTTATCGACGACAACTGGCGAAACACCTTCTATTTCAGAGGTGACAACGAGTGGGTGCCGTTCGACGATGTCGAAAACCCCGAAGCACTGTCCGATCCGAGTGTCCCACTCGACCGGGATGATGTCTACTACGTCGATACGCCATCTACTGATGGGCCGGATGTGTTCATGTTCGATATCGATGACCAGCGAGATATCCGGGTCGAACAGGACGGCTTTTTCTCTGGACTGGCCGCCCTCGACCCGCAGGATGATGATGGGAACCGCTTCGGTGCGTTGAACGAATTCGCTGCACAGCTTTCCGGTGAGGATCGGATCGCAAACATCTACTTCGACAGTGAGGATACGGTGATCGACCAGGGGATGACCGATGTCGACTCGTTCGACCCGACGACCGACGAGAGTCAACTCGAAACTGATCTGTTCGATGAGGGGACCGACCTCGCAAGCGCGCTTGAGACAGCCAACGACCATCTCGATAGCGAGAGTACCGACGAACATCAGGAGGTCATTGTCGTGTTGACCGATGGGATCCACGCGATGGGGGATACCGATATCAGCGCTGCCAACGAACTCGACCAGCAAGCACTCGACGAAGCCGCACGGGCTGCAGACGAGGACCGACGCGTTGCGACGGTCGGTCTTGGACCGGCTGCTGACCGCTGGCTGCTCCGAACAATCTCGACAGAGATCACCGGCGGTCCGTTCACCCCCGTGCTTGATGCCGAGGATCTCGAAGCGGCCTACCGAGAAGACCTTGCCCAGCAGATTGCTGATACGCGCGCCATCGAGCGCGATTATACGAGCCTGACGGCGATTGTCGACGGAGAGGAGACGGACCTCGACTTTGGCCTGGCTGGTGAGGAAAACATCAATGATCCTGCGGTGTTCAACGACGAGCAGTCAACCTCACAGTCAGTCGTTCTCGACCGGACAACCGGTC
>LKMJ01001151.1_pt1 | contig 22753 bp, 27 predicted proteins | sample 643391 | NCBI WGS metagenome assembly LKMJ01 (sample SAMN04112250, study PRJNA286221) | soda lake metagenome | biome: soda lake; feature: Kulunda Steppe; material: water; isolation source: sample PL-Br10 brine of Picturesque Lake | place: Russia: Kulunda steppe | collected 2010-07
GTGTGTGTGTGTGTGTGCACCTACTTCACACATCATGCACAAGCCAGTTCAATGGAAAGACACAGAATATCAAGCTCTTGCCTTCCCAACCTTGGCTCCGTGTTGTCCGGCTCTTATGGCCTGCATCCTGCAAATAGGTGTATCGCTCGTCAAACTTATTAATTTTATTAAAAGTGGGCGCTGATGTCGAAAGAACTTATGCAACGTCCTGTATTCAATCTGCTTCACAGGCAGGCCCTGGAAGGTGAAGCATTACATGGCTGGTAGTGGGCATGCCCACCCACACAGAAATAGATCTACCTTCCTGCTGCTGCTGCCCAATTTGCCTCCATGGGGTTGCTCTGGAGGAAGAGGCGTTTTTGCAGCCTTGTTGGCACCGCTTCCACTATCAAGTGAGGGTTTGACTGCTACTTCTTGCTTCCCCCTCCCCTCAGGAGAATGAAATTTTGAAATCTGTAAGCAACAACTTATCTGTAAGCAGACATGCTCAACATTTGACTTTCACTGGGCGCGCTGGCGAATCACTGTAACACAATCGCCTCCCCAAAGTGCACGCAATGAGTCCGAGCCCAGCGCTTACCTTGCTGCTCGTGGATTGCAGTGCATTCAAAGGTGGAGTGAAACTCAGCAGAGCCATCCGAGCAGCGGCGGAGATCCTGCCAGTAGTGCAGAGCACAGGCCCCTGAGTTGCCCCATGTGCCGACAGCCCTACCATGCCATTGTCTATGATTGCGTGGACCAAGCATTCAGGTGCGCGTGCTTATGATCCTCCACAACGCACAGCGCCCTGAGGTCTCCCGCTTGTTATACAGATAGAAAGCACAGCAGTAGACGTGCCTGCTCATGCAAGGCATGGCAGGCAAAGCATCTGTGATGTGTGAAACCAGGCAGGCAGGCATGTCTTTGTGCACCAAACAGAGCAGATAGACCTTTCAGAGCAGATAGACCTTTCCTTTGTGGAGGGCCGCATGCGCAGCAAGCCATGCGGCGCGCACATTTCGTACAGAGGGTAGCACCAGAGGCCCACTTGCTGAGCCGCCCGCGACCTGCGCCGGGGTGCGTGCATGCAGGTTTGCATGGGTGGACCCAAAGTATGCCGCAGCAGGGAGGGCGCCCCCCGTGGGGTACTCCATGCAGCTCACACCGCAGCAGCGCAGGCGCCGAAGCGTGTACTTTTGTAGTAGGCAGCCAGCGCCGGCTAGCGCGGCTCAGCCTCGTGCGCCAGGGGCACAGCCTCGTGTGCCAGCGGCACTGCCTGCAGTCTGGCAGCAAGTTTCTTCAAAGCAGCCCCGCAGGCTTGATGACCCCTTGACAAAGCAGTGGCTGCAGCGGGAGCTGCAGGTGCGCTGTCTTGCTGCCAATTCCGTGGTCAGCGAAGTGGCAGTGGGGGCCGCAGGCGCGCTGACTTGCTGCCAATCTTGTAATCAGCGATGTGGCAGCAGGAGCTGCAAATGTCTAGATCTGCAGCCGTTGACGCAACTGGTGTGTGTGCGTGTTTGTGCATGTTTGTGCGTGTGTGTGTTGTGAGTGTTATGCGTGTGCGTGTGTGTGCGCATGGGTGCATGGGTGTGTGCGTGTGCGTGTTTGTGCGTGTGTTTGTAGAGTGTTGTATGTGTGCGTGTGTGTGCAAGTGTGTGTGTCTTGTGAGTGTTGTGCATGTGCGTGTGTGTTGTGAGTGTTATGCGTGTGCGTGTGTGTGTGTGCATGGGTACATACGTGTGTGTGTGTGTGCGTGTTTGTGCGTGTTTGTGCGTGTGTTTGTAGAGTGTTGTATGTGTGCGTGTGTGTGCGTGTGCGTGTGTGTCTTGTGAGTTTTGTGTGTGCGTGTGTGCATGTGTTTGTGCGTGTGCGTGTTCGTGCCTGTGTGTCTTGTGAGTGCTGTGCGTGTGCTTTTCTGTGCGTGTGCGTGTTTGCGCGTGTGTGTTGTAATTGTGCGTGTGCATGTGTGTGTGCGTGCGTGCATGTGTGCGTGTGCGTGTGTCTTGTGAGTGTTGTGCGTGTGCATGTGTGCGTGTGCTGCGAGTATTGTGCGTGCATGTGTGTGTGTGCGCGCGTACGTGCATGTGTGTGTGCGTACGTGCATGTGTGTGCGTGTGCGTGTTTGTGCATGTATGTTATAGAGTATTGTGCATGTGCGTGTTTGTGCGTGTATGTTATAGAGTTTTGTGCGTGTGCGTGTGTGTGCGTGCATGTGTGTGTGCCTGTGCATGTTTGTGTGTGCGTGTCTTGTGATTGATTGTTGTGCGTGTGCATGTGTGTGTGCGTGCTTGTGTGTTTATGTGTGTGTTGTGCGTGTGCGTGTGTGTGTGTGTGCGTGCGTGCATGTGTGTGCGTGCGTGCGTGCATGTGTGTGTACGTGTGTGTGCGTGCGTGCATGTATGCCTGTACGTGAGTGTGCGCGCGTGCATGCATGTGTGTGTGCGCGTGTGCCTCATGGTGTGTTGGGTGCGCTGCGCTGGCCATTTATGGCATCCTCAACACCTGTGCCTGATCGCAGGACTGCGTGATTACACAATTAGATAACACTTTTGCCTTCTTTGCCCTGATGGCCCAATGCTGTCTTGCAAAACATAGCTGATGCTGCACGTGTGCTCGGGTATCAGATGCTTGGCTCCTGCACCCAAAATGCAAGGTTTCATAATGCCAACAAACAGAGGGGAGGGGTTAGTGTGCTTCAGAACACCCGCATATGTGAGCCCTGCGCCCTCTCCAGCAAGTGGCTGGCAGCCACCTATCTGTGAAGCGCAAGGGCCTCGATTCAGGGTCCAATGGAAGCATGCTGGGCCCACCTGCTGCCAAAGGCATGCAAAGTCAACCACACCCTTGCTGCCCTTGCAGTGAAGCAGCCCTCCCTCGGGCGCGTTCCTGCACCTGCGCAGCCGCAAAGCCCGGCCATTGCCATGCCATACCTGTACGCGCAGGCCCTGGTCCTGGAGGAAGATGTGACCCTGCTCATGGCGGCGGCCTGGGGCAGCCTCCTGTCCTCTTGCCTGATGCCCCCTTCCTCCCACAGCCTCGGCAGGTACCCCTCACCAGTCCCGCCCGCACCCAACTTACAGCTGGGCACTGAGGCCGCCCACTCCACCGAAGTTCCCCACCCCAGGCCGCTGAGCACCCAGCATCCACGACTCCTGAAAGGCCCAGCCCTGGCCATGCCCCCTACCAAGCGCGCCCCAGCCGCAAAGCCACCGGTCAGGAGCTGCGCAATCCCACAACCGCCGGAAAGCAGCCACGCCGACGCGCTGCAGGGCTCCTGCTCGGCACTGCTCAACCACACCAGGGCCCCTCAGCTGAGCTCCCAGGGCCCCTCACAAATCCTTCCTGGCCCGCAGCCCCGCCTCACTGCCCAACCCGGCATGATGATGGGCACAGAGGCTGATCCCAGGGGGCAACAACAGCCGGGGGAGGAGCACAGCCGCTGGCAGCACCGCTTGGCAGGGGCCATGCAACCTTTCTTGGGTGAGGTGCAGGCGTGGCAGCTGGCTTACGAGCTGCAGGCGTTCCTGGCATCTGGGCTGTCCATTCAGGTGTGAGCATGTGCGCGCTTGTGCATGTGTGGCATGTGCGTTTGCGTGTATGCGTGTGTGCGTGTGCGCGCGCACGCAATTTCCTTAAGGCCCTAGAATATTTTCGTCCTGCCTTGAGCTGCTGCACCTTCCCTCCTCCTTCACACGCCTGTCGCCAAACGATGTGTGTGTGTGTGTGCATGTGTGTGTGTGTGCGCAAGCGCGATTTACCCTAGAAAAAGGCCCTAGTATTTTTTTGGTGTCCAGCCTTGAGCTGCTGCACCCTCCCTCCTCCTTCACACGCCTGTCGCCAAACAATGCCCGTATGCCCTTTGATTCCATGCAAGCCTCGCTGGCTGTGTTTGATCCCTCTCCCTGCAGGCGTACGATGCACACACCTTTCAGCCAGCCGCGCAGCCAGCAAGGTCCCTGCTGGGTAGCACCAGAGAGCAGAGTAAGGGAAGATGCAGGGAGCATGATGAGGATGATGAGCCTTGTGGAGCCAAGAGGCGAAAAAGCAGTGGTGCATGCCTTACCTCCAATGATAAAAAGCAAGCAGAGGTAATTGAGGTTTTTGACGAAGAGGAAGAGGGGTGTCACAGACCCAGCACACCCATTGTTATAAGTAGCAGTAGCGACTCAGATTGAAGTACTCTTGCATGACCAAGCAAAAGTAAATTCGTATGCTGCTTAAACCACAACCACACACAAGAAGGAGCGATTAGTGCTTAAGAAGACATGATCAGGATGGGCAGTATGCATGAATTTGATTAACATGCATGCAAGGTTGTGCAAGATGTGTAAGATCAACAAGAGGTATCTTGGGGAAAGTGCAAGACTTCTATTTCATCTGTTTTAGCCCATCATGACATGCAATTATAAATAATGATTATCATTTGCCTATTCAGATGCTGACTTATCTTGCTTTTTTGCCTTTCCACCTTTATTGAAAGTGCTCAGTGCATTTTTTATGCCAGCTTAAATTGCCAAAATTCAATCACGCTCCTTCTTGTTTTTGAATTGCCTAGGCCACCAGATGCAACGAGGGCATTTTCATCGCAAAATATGATACTTTACCAACCTTGAGCAAGCAAGCAAGCCTTGTATTGATGTGATTGTGTTCTTTTTTTGAACCATTTCATATGTGCTGGCCAAGCTTGTTTACTAAAGCGACCTTTTTTATTTTATCTCTATTCTCTTATCCATGCTTCGATTGCCTTATCATTCAAATATTTGGGTCTTTCTGTTGCTTTTAGCCGATCCCCACCATCAAGCTTGTTTTCTCCTACACCAGAATGTTTGGTCGTTTTCACAAGATTAGAAGCAAGAGTTAACCGCCAGCTTGGCCATTAGGCTAATTGGTTTGTGGCTGGTCACCGCAAGCCAGAAAGGTAATACGAAGTGCTTGAGATGAAATAGTTAGGTCTGTTGTGATGTTGAAAAAGTTTAGTTACAATGGGTTTAGACCTTCAGTCAGATGGGTTGACTGCTGGGCTTGCTGGGCACTGCCAGCCGAACAAAATATATCCATACTTAGCTTTTTTTAGTGTCCTGTGGTGAAAGAAGTAAAAAGTAAATACATACTTAGAAAGAAACCCATGTCACGTTTGTCACAGTGCCTATTGCGGATTCGCCAACGTCCAGTCTCAACTCCCAGAGTGGGCACGCAAGCGAAAACGAGCTAAATCACGAAGCACACGCCTGCTCAGTTGCAGCTGCAGGTTTCTAGGCAGCAAATGGGGAGGGCCCCTCGCGGTGCTCGGCTTGAGAGACAAAGCCATCCATGCATGATAAGAAGCCAGTTTGTGAGCATGTATCCTTGGGTCTGCGCCATCCGATTCCCTCCATACCGCACGCAACTGCTCGCGTAGACCGACCACAAAGCCTTGCAATGGAAGGGGGATAGCAGCCTAGGCCTTATTAAGGCCTCAATGCAATTGTTTTACTTATCTGTCGGTATACCTATCAAGAAAGGAAATCAAAGACAGTTCGTATTTACTCAAGTTCAGTTGGCTTACACGTTGAAAAGTTTAAATCAGGGTGTTGTCTGTCAGCCAGACAGGTTGACTGCTGAAGCTCGCTGGCCTTGGCTTAGTAAAGAAATTGAGTAGGTTTGAGATGGAAAGGATTCTGCCACACTTCTTAGCAGTGCTCAGTACTGCCGTGGCTTGCTGGTCATGGCCAGCCTAGCCCTGGCATGGGCTGCCAGCACAGTGAGCTCACTCTATTTCAATAGAAAAAAGGAATTCACCTGCAAAATTTCATACTAACATCGTAAGGAAAAGGTATGCTTCCAAGTCTACTCTCAATGCAATGCAGCGACCCTTAATGCCTAAATGCATGATTTTATAAATAATATCTATATGTGTGGCAACTAATTGTCTTCACTCTAATTGTCTATACTCTTCTCGACCATGCTTGCAAAGTGTTAGTGGATATCTTATCATTTGATATTTTATAAATTGGAATTAAAGTATTTTTGTTATCGCATAATGCGTTAAAAGTGGTCAACGTTGGGAATCGGCTTGCGTCACGGTGAGTACTTCTCACCTTGACCTCTGCACCAGGATCACTCATTATAAGCATCACAACATGACATGGATGTGCCCAAGCACTCATGAGAAGACTGTGCGTCCAGATGGCAGGTCACTGCTTTCGCATGTTTTTTAGTAGGTTACCACATCCTATGACATATTTGTAGAGTCTGGGCAGAATCATCCTGCAGCAAAGGCTAATAAACTTGCACAGACTCCTCTGTGAATTCTTTTTGAATAGGATCGTGCTACCATGAAGGTCATCACGTTTAAGAGGGAGGGAGGGCGCCCCACCCAGCAGCAGGATTTCGCTGTGCATGTAGAGGCAGCACCACCAGCCCCTGAAGTCAAAAGGGATCCATATCAAGGTTTTGCTGATGATGCGAGCACGAAGCGGTGCGTCTGCCCTGGCAGTATGTGCTCTTTTGACCCAGGTCAAAGGCCATTGCCCACCTAGGAATTGTTGATCCTGGGGACTGTCCTCGGCAACGTTGTCCTCGAAACAGGTTGCATGCAGCTGTGCAGGTGCTGCTGATACCTTGCCATGTGCAAGCTGCTTATCCTCAACTGGAGCTTCTGTCTGCGCTCACAGGACGACAAGCGTGCCTCTGAAATTCCTGCAGAGCGCGGGGTCCGGCAGCGATCTTGCAGCACGTGGGCAGGAGCCGCTGGGTGCATCAGGCAGTGTGCACTATGCCCCTAGCCTAGATCCTGCTTGGCATCAACAAGCCTTGCCAGCGCGGCCGCTGCAGCAGCTGGTCAGTGCCAATGGCTCGGGTCAGGAGGCCGTGCCTGGACTCTTTCCAAGCAGTGGCATGGTTGCGAAGGCCAGGCCGGGTCGTAGTCTGGCAGACGCGCTGCAAAGGCAGGCAAGTTTAGATTGGGGAGCAGACCAGATGAGCGGCAAGCCAGTGCCATCGCCATCATCATCGGTGTCACGGCCAGCAGCAACAACATCAGCAGCAGCAGGAGCGGCTACAGGGGCCACAGATGGTGCTCCAGGCACCGCAAGGCCCGCCACAGATGGTGCTCCAGGCACCGCAAGGCCCGCCACAGATGGTGCTCCAGGCACCGCAAGGCCCGCCACAGATGGTGCTCCAGGCGCCGCAAGGCCCGCCACAGCTGCAGCCTCTAGGCTTGCACCTCCTGGCTCCTCTTGGCAGTCAGCCTGCTCCACGCAAGCACCGCTTGATGACGGGCGAGGTGCCAAGCTGGAAGCTAGGGAGCCTCCAGCAAGGGTGTTGCCGCCGCCGCAGCAGCAGCAATTGGCGAGCGGCGCCCCTGCAAGCCTGGGTCCCCAGCATCCGCGCGCTGGCACAATCCCGCCACGGAGTGCATCGCGTGCAGGTGGGCGTGCTGACGCAGGGCAATCCGAGTCTCAGCCTCAGCCAGTCATTTGTCTGCAAGGATCGGCCACGGCGCAAGCGACTCATGTCCCATCTGGTGCAGTTGGGCATAGCAGGCGCGAAGTCTTCCACAGGTGAGAGTGATCCTGCTGGACGCAAGAGGCTCCATGAGGGCCCGTATGGGGAGTAGGCCAGTTGTGGAGGGCTTCTGTCAGGTTAGATTGGAGGAGTGTTCCATCCATGTGTGAAATTAGCCTGAACATATGCAGCGTTGTGGGGGACAGGTCAGGCATGAAATCTTCCATAGACTGAGCGGCAAGCACTTGCAAGTGATCTCGTGCACCACCAGGGGGGTCAGGAGAAGGCTGGACACACAAAGTAGTCCATGTGCCAATCAGGCATAGCATAGCATAATGTGTTTAGTATTGACTCACTTACGCTGTGTTGTATGCCTTGGCCCACAAGCTCCTCTGCCCGTATACTTTCTTGAGTACCTCAATTGGTTCATTAGTCCTGTGCGCATTTGCTTTGCAGGTAAATGGCTGCATGTGCGCACGCACACATGGCAACTAAACGATCACACTTGTTCCTCCATCCATACAGGCAGGCAAAGCTGGCTGCACAAATGCAGCGCATGGGCATGCCGCCCCTGCTTGAGTGGGGCAGTAGCAGCCTCATGGTTGGCAAGACCCTCACGCCCAGCCAGCTGATGGAGCGGCGCCAAGCTCTGCAGGTGCGTTTTTGGTATGTTGTGTGTGAACTCAGATCAGACTGGGCACGCTTTTGCACGCCCCAGACAGGCTGATGGTGTGGCCATGCCTGGCCCTCATCCACCTGCCACTCTGCGCACTGTGTGTGCCAGCTGTGCCCTCATCCACCTGCCACTCTGCGCACTGCGTGTGCCAGCTGTGCCCTCATCCACTTGCCACTCTGCGCACTGTGTGTGCCAGCTGTGCCCTCATCCAACTGCGACTCTGCGCAATGGGTGTGCCAGCTGTGCCCTCATCCACTTGCCACTCTGCGCACTGCGTGTGCCAGCTGTGCCCTCATCCACCTGCCGCTCTGTGCACTGTGTGTGCAGCCGGGGGCCGATCGGCCTGCGGAGCAGCGGAGGCAGCAGTGGTCCAGCAGCAGGGTGCACCAGTCACGACCGATGTCGCGGCCAGCGTCAGGGCGGTTGCTGCAGCTACGGGAAGAGCAGCTGCTGGTGCAAGAGGACGAGATGCGCGCCAAGTGGCGGCAGCAGCAGGAGCATCGGGCCCAAGGGGGGCAGCAAGCACCTGGGCTACCTGCTGGCACACTGCAGGTGGTGTGCGTGCCTGTGCAAGTGGTGTGCATGCCTGCAGGTGGTGTGCGTGCCTGTGCAAGTGGTGTGCATGCCTGCAGGTGGTGTGTGTGCCTGTGCAAGTGGTGTGCATGCCTGCAGGTGGAGTGCATGCCTGTGCTGCTGCAGTCCGCCAGCGGGCACCGACGAGAAGCCTTGACTGCACAGGCTGAGCCCTGAGTCAGCTCACTGTTGAGCTGAGCACTGCCGGTGGCGTTTGAGTGGGACCCTTGGAAAAGCATCAGGAGGGCCCTTGCAGGCAATGCTGAGGTGGACCTGAGACAAATCCAGGGGCACCGTCTCAGGGGCAGCCGCTGGTGGTTCTTAGGTGGATCTGAGGCGGATCTAAGGTGGATCTGAGGGGGTCTCCTGGAGCACCATCAAAGGTGGCAATGACGACGATCCCCTGGCATAGAAGCGATAGTAGGTTGTGTAACATGGCACAGCTGCCCTGTCTGATTAGAGGAGCAAATAGTGGGTCGCATCACGCGACGCAGCTGCCCAGAGGGGTGGTGCTCGGAATAACAGTAGCACATGGTGGCCGATTGCCGCGGAGAGCTTCCGTGGAGGGTGGCGCTCTGAGAGAGAGGAGTACATGGCGGGTGATCCCCTTGCTTTGAAGCCATAGAGGGTTGCATCACGTGGCACACTTGACCCAAAAGACTGTGGCAACCATGTGCGCCACGTGATTGGAACTTATGATGCACTGTGCAGCGTCATCAACGTAAAGGCATGCACTGCGAGCAGCCTTTTGTGTGGAATGGAATGATGACCTGTTCAGAAGAAAGCTCGCGCTCGCTCTCCGCTAATCCTAGCTTTACTCAAGTGGAAGAGTGTGCACGGCATGCACTGCATGCAAAGGTTGTGTTCTGCAACTTGTGAAACGTGAAGCCGTAGCCCTTATGCAACAAATGGAAGTACAACTGGATGTGCGCACACAAGCACTCGCACGTTGATATATGTGCTGCGCACTAAAGCACATGCGCTCAGTCATGTAGGCAGTTGTGGACACATACACGTAGACACGCACGCACAAAAACACACAGGTACAGCCCGTGCACCTCATGCGCAGGCTGCTGCTGCCCAAGCCCCTGTCCATGCCTGGCGTCAGGAGTGGGAGGCGCGCAAGCGCAGGATGGCGCTGAACGGCCCTGCAGCGCAGCGCGCGCGCAAACTGAAGGCCCAGCTGGCAAAGGAGCACAAGTCGCTTGAGGAGGGTGGCAGCAGGTGTGGGGGCCGGCGGGTACTTGTGGCTGTGAAGGGCTGTTGTTTGTTTATAGGAGAGGCTTCATGAGGACGGCTTTCTCAGAGGGTGGGGTGGATGAGTGCACTTGTCTAACTTGCTGTACGGGGTTGATTATAAGAGAGGGTCGCGTGCAGGTGTGGGCAGCCTGCTGCTTGCATTGCTCGGCTTGAGTGGTGGCAGAAATGCTGCAGGCACAAACACAAACTTTTGAGATGGATGGCCACGTGGGATGGAAGATGGCTAGAGAAGTGAATGGAGGATGGCCAGAGGGTGGGGTGGAGGATGGACAGAAGAGGGATCGAAGGATTGTCAAAGGAGTGAATGGAGGATGGACAGAGGAGTGAATGTAGGATGGGCAGAGGGTGGGGTGGAGGATGGTCAGAGGAGGGATCGGAGGAATGTCAAAGGAGTGAATGGAGTATGGACAGAGGAGTGAATGGAGGATGGTCAGAGGGTGGGGTGGAGGATGGTCAGAGGAGGGATCGGAGGATTGTCAAAGGAGTGAATGGAGGATGGGCAGGGTGGGGTGGAGGATGGTCAGAGGAGGGAATGGAGGATTGTCAAAGAAGGGAACAGAGGATTGTCAAAGGAGGGAATGGAGGATGGGCAGGGTGGGGCGGAGGATGGACAGAGGAGTGAATGTAGGATGGGCAGAGGAGGGATCGGAGGATTGTCAAAGGAGTGAATGTAGGATCAGAAGGTGGGGTGGAGGATGATCAGAAGAAGGAAAAGAGGATGGACAGCCGAGGGCTTGGAGAGCATGCAGGCAGTCGCCGCTCAGGCTTTGGTGTCTGCAAGTGTGTCTGCACAGGCTGTAAGGGAAGCGTGGCCGTCATGCGCTCCAACGAAGGTTTACGCTACATGCCCTTGACAAGCATACGTTGAACCAGCGACTAACACAGAAAGAAGGACCGGCTGTGCAGGGGCAGGGTCTGGCAGTTTACGCCAAGGCCATGGCATGTGTGAGCGGCCAACATTGTTTGAGATTTGGTGGCCACTGCATTGCACTGCACTGCACTGCACTGCACTGCACAGCAACATCTTCTGTGGCCCTGACGGGGGCCCATCTGCCCGGCCTGCCCCGCAAGGTTGGCAGCTGCTGCATGGTATGCTGCCCACCCTTGCCCAATGTGTCAACCCTGTGTGTGTGGCAGTGAGCTGGCAGCTCAGTACGAGGCCTTGTACCAAGGCATGTACAGAGTGGGAGAGGAGCCCCTGGCTGCGCTGGACGGCTTCTCACACACCCTGTTGCAGGTCAGAGGAGCGTTGCTGGATTGCACAGCACTTGCACAGCCCCCACAGGCGTGCATGGCCCGGTTCAATGTGTCCCACGACTTGGAAAGCGCAGCCATGCCCGCACATCCAGGTGCACCCAGCGCTGCTGAATCGTGCTGGCACTGGCGCCCACCTCCATTGACAATATTTGCTCATGGCTTCTTCACCTTTTCAAGACCCCCTGTCCATCGTTGACCCTGTCACGTGCACACAGTCTGCACACCGGCACGGCCCCTTTGTTACATCCATCGCTGTAGCCATCCTTGCTGCGACCATCCTTAGGCTATTTGGTGTTTATATGCACGCAGTCTGTGCACCCACATGTCCCCTTGCCATGGTTATTCTTCCTGTGACCATCCTTAGGCTAATTACTTCATCACGTGCTTGTAGTCTGTGCACCTGCACGCCCCCTTGCTGTGACCATCCTTGCTGTAACCGGCCTGAGACTATTGATTTTGTTGTATGCTCGCAGTCTGCGCAACCGCACGACCCTAGCCTGACCCGCCACAAGACCGTGGTGCCCAATAATGAGAGCACAGGAGGCAACAGCACGGGGCTGAAGTACTTGTGAGTCGGGGTTGATGTGGAGATGATGCGAGAAGCTCGCCAGTTGGCTGCACACGACGGGGATCTTAAACCTGAATAAGGCCATGCCTGGCAGCAAGAGCGCAGGAAGCAACAGCACGAGGCTGAAGAGCAAAAGGCTAGCGAGTGCTGCCTCCTGCCCTCATGTCTGGGGAGTGATGCATGGCCCGCTGCCAAACTAGGGTACACGTAGGCCGGCTGACCTCTGATTGCTGCCGGCCTGTGTTTGCTGACAGCCTGCAAGGACAATTTCTGACCACATAGAGCTGCATGGAGGACCGCAGTTCCTCATGGCATAGTCAGCCCCTTTTGGTGCTGTCAGAGCGGCCTTGAGACTACTTGGTGGCTTCTCTTCCTATGTGCTACCCTCAGTGCACCCGTTTGATTGACTGAAGACCTATCGCTTGTGTGCAGCTGTCAGCACTGCCCATGTTGGCACCTGAGCCCAAGAGCTCTGAAAGCAGGCGAGTGTTGGGAAAGGAGCCAGCCTGCTCCTAGGATTTGCCAACCACAGGGTGCACACACATCATGTCTCACATGCTTAAACCAGCAGCACCAAGGGCCTGCACAAAACCATGAACGGTTGGTCCCAAGGTGATGCATCCAACCATAAAACGACAGAGGGGTGTGCACTCTGGGATGCGTGCGCGCGGCTGGCATGCTGCAAGCACCCGCAGATTTGATTTATTTTTTTTTACAAGCACACGTGGCAGTGCATGAGAAGCGGTGGGGTGCACAGCTGCGATGAGGAGGCTGCGGTGCCGCCCCCTTGTGCAGCGGGACCAAGCACCAGCACGTGCGCTCTTGCAGGGGAGGGGTGGACATCCAAGCCTGGAAGCAGGCTCACGACCGCTTGGACGCATACCAACGTGAGCAGGCTCAGAAGCAGCGGCAGTGCGCACCGGCAAGGAAGCCGAGCGAGCACGACGCCCGGCTGGAGCAGCTGGCCGTGCTGTTTGCAGCAGTGCGCAGGGTGCGTGTGCGGGGCAGGTGTGCGGAAAGTGTAGGGAGGACGCACAGCGTGACCCAGGCTTGAGGCTTCATGCAGGCTTGGGAGCGCGCACCTGCGCTGTGCACATGGCCAGGCAGAGGGCCGCTGAGGCCATGTGTAACACACCCAGGCACGGCTTTGGAAACAGATCATCACCAACCTCCTGGCCAACCGCCAGGCTCAGCCTTGGGTTGGACTGAAGATCTGTCATTTCATGGACTGGAACTCGTTCCCCGGCCTGCACACAGAGCAACTGGACAGCGTGTTCCACGTCACCATGCCGGGCCGGAACTCGTTCCCCGGCCTGCACACAGAGAAGCTGGACAGCGTGCTCCGGCACCAAATGCTGGGCCGGCCCTCAGACGCACCACAGCATGCGGCAGCTGTGTGCGGCTTGGGTACCCGGCAGCAGCCGCTTTGTACGGGAGCCTTGTGGGAACCAGAGGGGGACCTTGGGAATCAATAGGGGGCCCCCGCTGGCACAACACTTGCGCGGACCTCCGTATCCGACACGAGCAATGCTCAGTTTGCCATAAGCTACCATGGAGGGTGGCGCCCTGAGTGAGAGGAGCACACAGCGGGTGATGGACGCTGCGAGCTGCCGTGAGGGGTGGTACTCTGAGTAAGAATAGCACATGGCGGGTTATCGCTGCTGCAACTGCCATGGATGAACCTGCTCCAGGGCAGGCAAATGGGGCCTTGCAGGCCAACTTGCAGCCACGCCTGTGCCTACTCCCGCGCGCCATTGCACAACCTTGCGCTTGCCCTGATTGTGAGCTGCATGCAATCGGCGCGCCCATGCTACGCCTGCCACGCTTCACACACGCACACACACATGCACACACACACGTTCACATGCACACACACACACGTTCACATGCACACACACACACGCACACATTCACATACACACACACTCACACATGCACACACACGCGCACGCGCCGCATGCATGCACACAAGACGCGCAGGAGGGTGGCACCCTGGGCATCGATGTGCCGCGCCCAGGGGGGCCCGCTGCAGGGCCTGCGGAGACTGCACCGGCAGGCCGCGCCGAATGCGGGCCTGCATTCCACCGGCGCCCTTCCAGTGCGTGCGCGAAGCCTGCCACCGCCCCAACCAGCCGCACCCTTGGTGACAGCCAGGCTGTGCATGCACGCGTGCCTCACGAGGAAGGTGGCACGGTGGGCGGGGCAGGCCAGCACCCTCGTGGCAGCAGGCACAGCCAGGGCAGCAGCACAGAAACGGTGCTTCCTGCCCGGGGCAAGGCTCTAGAAGGGGATGCAGGCAGCCTCAGCAGCTGCATGTCCCCCGGCACCACCCAAAACAACCCGCCGTCATCACCGTTGCTGTTGCCACCACAGCCCCCCAGCGCTGCCGCCGCTCACCAGCACACCGGCTCCTCGAGACCCACACTTGCCACACCACATGCACAGCCATGCCAGCCATGCCGTGCGGGCCCTCCAAGCACGCCTCCAGGCCCCGCAACCGTCCCCCCAACGCACGAGCTACAGGACTCCTCGCGCGTGTGCCACCAACGTCAGCACGCCCCATCCCTTTCGCGCCCGCTCCCGCAGCACGGGCCGGCCACGTCCCACCGCTATGACGCGCACCCCAGCGGCAGGGGAGCGCGTGACCAAGGGCGCGCAGGGCAGTTCAAGGTTGTGCACTACCCGCGCAGGCACACCAAGCGCAGGCATGCCCGGGCTGCTGAAGCAGGGCCGGCTCCGCAGGGCCAACAGCAGCACCAGCAGCACCACCAGCAGCACCACCAGCAGGGCCCTCGCACCAACGGGCAGCAGCAGGGCCAGCAGCAGCAGCAAGGCCTGCAGCAGGGCCGACACAGCCCGGGCCAAACATCAGTGCATGGCAGTGCTGTGGCAGATGATGAGGCGGGGCAGCCCTCACAGCCCTGCGACCTGTCTGCCGCGCCAGGCTTGTGCAGCAAGGGCTGTGTTGTGGCCAGTCCGCAGGGCGGCGAGCTCGGGCGGTTTGCGGGTGGGTGGCACGGGCTGTCTGTTTGTGCGCCTCTGCTGGGACGGTCTGGCTTGGGACCGTCTGCATGTACGTCTTAGAACCAGCCTACTGATAGACAGATGACCATGTCCTCTGCACGCATTGAAGAAAGCATGACAGGCGGAAGCCTCGCCCTGTGTGCAGATGTTGCACAAGCGCATGGGGGGCATATGCTCCTGGGCGGCAATCAGTCCTTCTGATATAGCTTGATGGCAACAAGGCCTGACGTGCGGCAATGTTGCCCTGGTGAAGGCATCTTGTCAAGGCAGGGAGCGCAGGAGCAGACCTAGGATTGCCAAAAAGAATTGCCAAGCAGTCATCCCCATGCATGTGTATGGGCAGTGCCCCAAGCAAGATGGTGGCTTGGCAAACCTGGACATGTGACAAGGGCCTCATGGTTCTCAGCAGGCGTGGCCCTGCCTGCTCCTCCTGACTCCTTACCAATGTGGCCCTGCCTGCACCTCCTGACTCCTCACAGATGTGGCCCTGCCCGCTCCTCTTGACTCCACACAAACGGCCTTGCTTGCGCCCACTGCCCCCCACACAGATGCCTCTGATGCCAGCGCCGTTGAGGATAGCAACACCAGCGATGAGTGGGGCGTTTCTTCAGAGGATGCAGACACACAGGGCTTCCCAACGACCTTAGAGGGTGGGTGGACTTTGGCAGGGGTGGTGCTGCCTGGGATCGTCAGGTGGGAGGTGGCCTTTGAGGATTGCCATCAGGGACACTAGGACTGTGCATGCCTTCACGGGCTGCACATTCAAGAACAGTCCCTAGATGCAATGACCATATGCTGAGTTCAAAGCGCGTACGCGGTACGCACGCGTGGTCTGCTTTGAACACTATATGCATGCAGGTCAAAACCTCAATAGTGCATTGCGTACCTGTAGCCTCATTGCAACCTCATCCTGTGGCAGAGCCGTCACTGTGCTGGCCTCCTCTGAATCCTCTGAGCGTGCGGCTCCGCTCTCTGTGCTGGCCGCAGGCAGAGGCCACCTGAGCATGCCGTCACCTCACCAACCTGATGTAGAGGGGCATGCTGTAAACAGGAAAGGTTTCCGAACTGCTTCTAGCCAGCCGGGCCACTTTGACGGAGGCAGTCAGCATGACGGCGCGTCCAAGGCGGCGTTGGAGGGCCTTTCTGATGGTTGGGATGCAGAAAGCAGCTCAGGAAGCTGGGGAATAGAGGTCCGTGCGTGTGCAGGGGTGAGAGCAAGGGAAGCTGTGGGGAAGAGGGGTGTGCAGGAGGGAGTGACGTAGTTGACTGCACTTGGTAGCCTTGCCATCCTTTTGATAAGAAGGTGATAGGGTAGTAGTAGGTGTGGAGGCATGGTCGCTTAATTCAAGGGTGTTTGTCCAAAGGGGGCGTTGGATCCAATTGGTCCGTGAAGACTGGCAGGCTCCAGCTAGGCCCCTCTAAAAAGGCGAGGTGGTGCAGCTAGACTTCAAGTCGGTGGTGGGGTCAAGTGAAACTATAAAAACTAGACTGACAGCATGCTGTAATCTTCCAGCCGGCCTGTATCCTTGCCTTGAGCCGAATTCGATAGGAAATTCGAGCTTGGGCTAGCCCCAAGCCCTTCGTGCCCTCCCCTTCATTCTGCTGCATTCCCAGCTCTCACGTATCCACATCTTGACACACATCCGGAGAGGCAGTTGAATGTTGAATGTTACTGTGATGTGCAGGCTACACCTTCCCCACCGAAGTCCAAGCAGATTTGGGATGTACATTCCAGCCTGAAGACCCAGACATGTGTTTCTGGTGCAGAGCCTCAGCCAAATCTCACCGTCCAGGAGCTCTTCCAGAGAAGGGGCACGGCTCACCCTCCATTTGTGCCCCCTCAGGACACAGACGTGCCTGAAATACACTTCACACCAGGTAGACTCGGTGCTTCAGGCCGCAGACGAGAAGGCCACAGCTGTGTGCTTGTTTGCGACTGACTGGGGACCCTCTGGACCCATGAGCCCCTCTAACCACGCGCCTGCCGAGCCAAAATGACTGACTGGTTCATCCAGACTGAATTGGAAGCTTTGAATCTAGCATAATTACTCCTGTATTTGTAATGCACGCGCCTGCATGACTGCCTGATATCAAAGTGAAATGATCTGTGATGAACACTATGCCCGATGCGACAATAATGGGTCAGGCGCAGGTGCGCTCATGCTGCAAACCAATCCCTGGTTGCATTGCAGCCCCTTCATGGCTCGTCAAGCCCTTTGAGCAGTCGCCACCACGTTACTTGATGTCTGGCAAAGGAGGTGAGCAGCCGCAGCGCCAGGAGTCCCTTGCCCCTGTGCAGTCTCTTTGTCCATACATCTGCTGTATATTTTGCGCGCCTTAGATGTTTTGGGCACACATTAGCAGCTGTCCCTCCCATCTCCTCGCTAAAGATCGTCACATCACTTACTCCAATTTTCACCGTGCAGCACCAATATTGGAGGAGGGGCCCTGATGTGACAATGTTACTTTTCTGAGTCGCCATTCTTATCTCTCTTCATTCCTTTAACACGTAACATCATTTGAAAATCATGATAGGCTAGAGGGGTTTCCTCCAGGCGATGGCCGAGGCGCGATCAGCGGATCCCGGAGCAGCTGCCCAGGCAGCTCCTTCACTGTCGAACAAGTACACTGTGGGAAATGTAGTGAAAGCACTCGTGGCGGGCGGCCTCGCCGGGGGCATCAGCCGGACGGCAGTGGCGCCGCTCGAGAGGCTCAAAATCCTGATGCAAGTGCAGGGCAACGACCGGGTGTACAGGAACACTTGGCAGGTGGGGGGGAAGGTGGTGTGGATGAACTGGTGCTGGGTGCTTGAATCTGAACGAAGTATGCATTCGAGCAACAGCCTGACCCAGGTTGCCCCACAACAAGCAAGGATCCCTGTTTCCCCCCTCACCCAATGTAGTACTCTTACTGATCTTTTCTCTCTCTCACTCTCTCAAATACACAGGGGCTGATGCACATGGCGCGGACCGACGGCATCAAGGGTGGGTGACCGCGTCGGTCTGCTTTCTCTGCCTCTGCCCGACTTGCAAGCCTGCAGCCTGTCCGCCCATCCCCGGGCGCAGTGCGCCCAGCCCTGAAACACTTGTATCCCTGCAGGTATGATGAAAGGGAACGGGGCCAACTGCCTGCGCATCGTGCCCAACTCGGCTGTCAAGTTCCTTACCTACGAGCACTTCAGCAGGTTGGTTTGCGATGGGCTAGCACCCCGGGGCTGGGAGGGTGCAAGCCGTCCCTCTTGCGTGTGCTCCAGCTGAATGTTGCTCTCCAGGTTGCCTGCAGCTTTGTGAGGGTGGGAGGAGCAGCAGGGGGGTCCAATCAGTGTGAAACACAGTGGTCACCTGTGAACGCTTCTGCCCCCTTTCCATGCAGCAAGCTCATGGAGTACCGCAGCCAGAATGATGGTCCAGGGGAGATGACGCCAGCGCTGCGGCTGGTGGCGGGCGCAGGTGCAGGCATCATTGCCATGTCAGCCACGTACCCTCTGGACATGGTCAGGGGCCGGCTGACTGTACAAGAGGGCAAGGGAGGCCAGTACAGGGGCATATGGCACGCGGCATCTGTGATTATGAAGGAGGTGTGTGGGCAGGGGAGGCCCTATCTTACCTGTCTGAGCCGCGGCCTGAGATACCCCCACAAAGAGTAAGCTGTTTGCTAACACAAACGTTTTAGCACTTGGGTGTGCTTGGCATAGTCACGAGCCCCTAAACAGCGCATCTGATGGAAATGAAGCCCTGAACTGTGCCAAGCCAAGTCTCCTTGGCAGGCATGTATTGAGCTTTTGTACGCATCGCCCAAAAATCCTGCACGCAGTCCTTTCAGCCTCACCCATGCACCCATCCCATCTTCTACCAATGCAGGAAGGGGCATTGGCCTTGTACAAGGGCTGGCTGCCCAGTGTCATTGGCGTTGTGCCTTATGTGGGCCTCAACTTCGCTGTGTATGAGACCCTGAAGGCCTGTGTCCTAGACTATTACGGTAAGGACCTGGGTGCACTGGTTGGTGTCCATCATGATAAAGCTCGTCTGCTCTACAGACTAGCGGCCCCTCCCAAGCTGCCCACCAGAGCTGTAGCTTCAATGCACTGATGCTGAGCGGAGAGGGTGCTCCATTTCACTGTATTCTCAAGTAACCTGGCATGTGCAGGAAGCATGCACTGCAATCATGCAAAATCAGCTTGTATATATAATTCGCCAAATACAAGCTGATTTTACATAATTGCAGTGTATGCTTGGCACAGTTGCAAACTGCTCATCCCCAGAAAACATTGAACACCTGCAAATATATGGGCAAGCGCATACGTTCTTGTGCGACACACATTCACACATACGCACATATACACACATGCGCACGTGTGGTTGCATTCATCAGGGTTGCGAGATGAGCGTGACTTGAGTGTGTGGACAAGATTAGCCTGCGGGGCAGCTGCTGGCACAACAGGGCAGACGGTGGCTTACCCTTTTGATGTAGCCAGAAGGCGGCTGCAGGTAAGCCTTGAAGCATGCATGTTTCTGGTGTGTGCATTTGCACATTGCACAGGGGATTTGACCAAGCATACGGTCCAAAGCTGCTACTGCCCACTCTCTCTTCGACTCCACTCCCAGACCTTCAAAGTGCGCCTTTGCCTTCCGCCCTTTCTCGCCCAACGGCAACAGACTGGACTCCCCGGCTTCTACTCTCAAAAGCTTCCTGCACGTCTGATCCCAAATGCATCCTGCGCACTGCAGGTGTCTGGTTGGTCCGGCGCTGCTGCGCTCCATGCAGCTGAGAATGGAGGGTCTGCAGTGGCCTACACCGGCATGATGGATTGCTTTGCTAAGACAGTGCGCGAAGAGGGCATGTCAGCATTGTTTAAGGTGCGCAAAGCGTTGGAGCACACAGACTTGTGTGAAATGCGTCTGTGAATATGAGCATCTGAGCCAACCTCTCAGCAGCTGATGTCATGTAGGTCTGACCCTACTAGGTTATATTGGTAATACTTAACCAGGGATGTAAACCCAAAATCTATGGAATTTTGTTTGCTATGACTTGACATGATTACAAAGTTGTATTTTGACACTGCAGGGGGGCCCTCTCCTGCTTGCTTTCGCTGCGTCTTTGTATCAACCACTTCAGTGAATGCTGCTTTCAGCATCCTCTCTGCTGTGCTCTACTCTGTTGAGTACACCCCACCTCATGATCTCAGTGATTGCTGAAGTCCCCTCCTCCTTCTCCTTCTCCCCCTCCTCCTCCTCCTCCACCTCCTCCTCCTCTGTTCAGGGCCCTTAAAATACCCATGCTTTGTATCTTGTGTTGTATGGCCCTAGTTGGGAACTGGAGGGGGCTAGTAAAATCTTATCTGACCACCCTGGCCCAGCTTCACTTTTTGCTATGTCAATCTGGCGTTCTATGTGTTAGAAAAAGGACTGCACAAATTTTATCACCGGGCACCTCCAAACCTGCGTTCTTAACATCCCTGCCTTCAATGCATGTAGCTTCTGGTTTTTGTTAGGCACACTGAGACTGGAATGGTTGTTGCATGCTTGGGGTGACAAGCAAGTGCAGACGAACTATTGATTGATTGCAGGGCAGTTGGGATGCGCAGTCATGACATTGTCTGAATACAAGCCACTGCACTTTGTTTCCTAGCGTGCGCACACACTCGCATAAGCACACATGCGCACATACACACACACATGTGTGTATATCGTAAATGCAGGGGTTGGCACCCAACTATGTTAAGGTCGTCCCCTCCATTGCCATTGCCTTCGTGACCTACGAGCAAGTAAAGGAGGTGCTTGGAGTTGAGTTCCGTATCTCAGAATGAACTTCTTCCTTGGCACTCCTCTTCCACAGTTTTAAGTTGTCAACCCTGCGCTAAGCATGAGGTCCCTGAGCTGCAAATGCCTGGGGATACTTGCCTGGCTTTTTCACAAGCCTGAACCTGAACCGGCCTGGCCTGGCCTGCCCTCAAGCACAAGAGCCTTGCATTGTAACTGACAGTTGTGCCTGCTTCCGTTAAGTTAGGTGCATGAGAGCGTAGGGTGTGGAATAAAGGGCTTGCCCACCGCTTCCTAGATAGGCAACGTAGATGGATTTAGCTACATTTTTGGCCAGGGATGACGAGGTGCAAGGGAGGGTCCCATCTCATGGGGGGCGTGTGGAAAATTGCTGCTCCTGCATGGTTGCTGGGGACTGCTTTGGGATGAAGAGGTCTTCAGAGCTAATTGGCAGCATGCATCTACACGCGCGCATTTTGGAGTTCGCCTGCCTGTTGAGCCTGCGTGCACTTACGACTTTGTACCATCATTTCCACTTATCAAGTGTGACTAGTGACTAGGGGCTGGTGAAAGGGGTTGATGGGCAGCTGAGGTAGCAGGCACAGCCTGACTGTTGAGGAATTACAGTTTATGCAGCAGAGCCCCTTAGGCTCTGGCATCGCCAGCCTTTGCACTTGATGCTGTGTCTGGCAATCAAGTCCGTAGAGCCCATTTTGAGCGCCCTTTTGTTTCTCCTTCCAGAGCGTGACCAAAAATTTGATGGTGGCACTTGTATGGAACTCTTTATCCACAGTGTGCCAATGTTTTGTTTGTAAAGTTTTGCTGCGTGCACTCAGTCACTCTGTGCACCCTGCCACTCTGTTCGATGTTGGCCCTTAATTATATTTTTGTTAAGCATATATTTTCTACTACACTGCTCCTGGTTTGTACTGTGGGAGTGGTGCAGTTGTGTAAAAACTCTGATTATACTTTCAAGGCGAATCTCATAAAATAGCAGCTACCCCTTGAGTTTGCCAGTTTGTCTACAAGGATTGCCCATTGACCTGTGTGCATTTGTAAGCTTGCTGCAAAATCAAATACAGCGATACCAGCGGCAAGGAAAACTGTCCGGTGTACATGGTGTAGGTTAAGGTTAGGTTGAGGTACATGGTGTAGGCCGCTAGCTGAATATATGTGCCACCAGAGACCTGGGATGCATGCCCCCATAGCGCACTGCGCCTGGCAGGTTAGGTTGCATAGCTGTATCTGCCGAACGAGGGCAGCTTAGCTGAAGCCTGAAAGGCCTGCAACCCCAAACCAAAACTAAAAGCGCTCAAATCTGGAGAAAGGTAGTGTCTGGAAGCCAGATGTTTTGGTGAATAGCAAAACTGAAAACCGGAAGACGTTAGAAGGCAGTTCACGAGCACGCAAGGGCAAGATCACAGCAGAGGATGACAACTGGAGAGATCAAAAAGAGCAAGGCTCGCTGACTAGCTACTTCAACCATCCAGCCGCTAGAGCGCTTGCACGTTTGCGAGCCAGTCCATAAGCACGCTCTTGGAGGTTCTCTGGTCTTGATGGATCTCCATGGCGCAGGAGTGCTTCACTGCCTACGTAGTTGCTCTTTTCTTTTCCTAGATATCAAGTGTAAGCCGTCAGTCAAAAAGGTGCGACAGCAAGGCTGGATGTGGAATAGATGTAAGAAATATAGCTTTTTATGAACGACAAGTGTACCTTTTTACTCCACAACTCAGCAAAAATTATAGCTTACTTAAACGAATGTTGGTTGATAATCAATCAATTGTGTTTCGGCTGGTGATTTCCTCTGAGAGAAATATCATCACTCCCTTTACAATCGTGCTCAAGCATACATGAGGATTTAAAAGTCATCTATAATACAACTATTGAAATAAATCAAATTTCACTTGGACGCTTTGGACGTTTCATTTAGTTTTCCTAATGTCTGCCTTTGAAGAAATGGGCGTATGGTAAGTTGTAACCTCTATTTTTTAGAACTTTGCACCAAGTGTGCCAATGAGATCTCGAGCGGCACTTTTTTCCTTCAAGCTGCGTGGTCTTCTACCATGCATTGTGAACATGTTGCGTTGAGTGCGCGCATGCATGCATGCATGTGCTCATGACACACACACACACACACACACACACACACACACACACACACACACACACACA
>LKMJ01001152.1_pt1 | contig 22749 bp, 11 predicted proteins | sample 643391 | NCBI WGS metagenome assembly LKMJ01 (sample SAMN04112250, study PRJNA286221) | soda lake metagenome | biome: soda lake; feature: Kulunda Steppe; material: water; isolation source: sample PL-Br10 brine of Picturesque Lake | place: Russia: Kulunda steppe | collected 2010-07
CGACGACCTGCTGGCCGACGCCGGGGTGCCGCCGCACCTGCGTCGCCCGCCGTTGCGGACCCGCTACCCGCGCTGGGGCTGGCGCGAGGCCGTGCGGATCGCGGTCACCCGCCGCATGGTGACCCCGCAGTACCTCAACCTCTACCGCCGTGCGGCCTGGCACCGGGCACGGGCGGCGGCGACCGGCAACAACATCGTGTTCCAGGGGATGCTGTTCACCGGCAAGCGGGTGGAGTTGCGCGCACGCCGGGGACACGGGCGGCTGGTGATCGGCCCGTGGTGCTGGATCGGCAACGACAACAAACTGCGGTCCCACGAGGGGCAGCTCACCGTGGGTGCCAAGGTCGTCCTCGGCCGGGACAACGTGGTCAACAGCTACCTCGACGTCGAGGTGGGTGACGCCGCGATCCTGGCGGACTGGATCTACGTGTGCGACTTCGACCACCGCATCGAGCGCCTGGACATCCCGATCAAGGACCAGGGGATCGTGACGTCACCGACCCGCATCGGCGGTGACGTGTGGATCGGGGAGAAAGCCAGCGTGCTGCGCGGGGTCGACATCGGGCAGGGCGCGGTGGTGGCCAGCCACTGCCTGGTCAACCGCGACCTGCCTCCCTTCGCCATCGCCGTCGGCGTCCCGGCCCGGGTGGTGCGCTCCCGCCTGCCGACGGGCATGGACCCCGAGGAGGCGGCAGCGCTGGTGCGGCTCGGGCGTCCCATCCCGGGCGATCCGCTGGACCGCTGAGGACTGGCGGCCCGGATCCGTGCCCGCCGCCTGGCACCTGACGTAGGGCACTTCTCCTCTGCGCCGGTTCGACCGGTTTACGCAGGATCGGGTCGCCTCGGTCGCCGTACTTTTCGTCGCACGCCACAGGCCCGTGTCTAGGCCCCGTTCGCGACGCAGGGCCGCCTGGGACGGTCATCGTGGCCGTCCATGCGTCCGGGCGCACCTCGGAGCACGGGAGGACGTGGATGATGCAGGGGCTGGACACCGAGACGCTGCAGATGACGCTGGAGGCGATCGGTGACTTCGCGTCACGGGAGCTTCACGACGAGCGGTTGATCGAACTCGATGAGGCGGATGAGTACCCGGCGGAGTTGATCCGCCGGATGTGCAGCGATGAGCTCGGCATCCAGCTGCTGTTCATCGCCGAGGAACACGGCGGCATGGGCGGCAGCGCGTACGACGTCTACCGGGTGTGCGAGCGGATGGCCCGCATCGACCTCGGTGTCGCCACCTCGGTGTTGGCCACCTTCCTCGGCAGCGACCCGATCCTGATGGGGGGGACCGATGAGCAGCAGCACCGCTGGATGAGCAGGATCGCCAACGAGGGCCTGCTCATGGCCTACGGCGCCACGGAGGCGGAAGCGGGCAGCGACCTCGGTTCGCTGAAGACCGTCGCGATCCCCGTCGAGGAGGGCGGCGAGGTGGTCGGCTACCGGATCACCGGGCAGAAGCAGTGGATCTCCAACGGTGCGGTTGCGGACCTGTACTCCATCCTGGCCACCACCGACAAGGGTCCGACCTGGTTCATCCTGGAGAAGGGGCTCGAGGGTTTCTCCTCCGCGGCACCGGAGAACAAGCACGGCATCCGGCTGTCCAACACCGCTGCGCTCTACCTCGACGACGTCCACGTGGGCGCCGACGCCCTGGTGGGTACCGAACTCGGTCAGGGTCTGGTGCAGGCGCAGCAGGTCTTCGGCTACACCCGGCTGATGGTCGCGGCCTTCGGTCTGGGGGGTGGCTGGGAGGCCCTGGACCGGGCTATTCGCTACTCGCGTGAGCGCATCCAAGCCGGTGGTCCGCTATCGGAGAAGCAGGGCTATACCCACAAGCTGATCGTGCCCCACGTGCTCAGGCTGGAGGCGGGCCGCGCCTACATCGAGGAGACCGCGGAGCGCATCGACGAGGGCACCCACGGCCACCTCAACACCGAGGGCGCCATCGCGAAGTACGTCGCGACCGAGGCCGGCAACGACGCCGCCGACGCCGCGATACAGGCACTGGGTGGCTACGGCTACACCCACGACTACATGGTGGAGAAGATCCGGCGTGACGTGCGCATCACCACGATCTACGAGGGCACCTCGGAGATCATGGAGATGACCATCGCCCGTGACCGCTGGCAGCAGCACCTCAAGTCCCGCGGCGCCCACTACCACGACCAGGCCGCGGAGCTCGAGCGTGTCCATGCCACCCACCCCACCATCGGAGCGGACCTCGCGGCGCTGGCCCACCACGCCATCGCCGAGCTGCTGGAAGCGGCCCGGGTGGCACGGCTCACCCGCAACCAGCACGTGCTGTTCACCCTGGGTCGGTTGCTCGCCGAGGTGGAGGCTGCCGCCGCGTTGGTGCGTCGCGCACGGCGAGCCGCCGACGGCGAGCTCCCCGACAAGACCGATGGACGCTTCGACGCCGCCGGGATCGCCGATCTGAGCCGGGCACACGCGCGGCGGGTCGCCAGCCAGGTCGCTGAGCAGGGCGCCGCGCTGGTGGTGTCGGCCGGCGGGGCCGAGGACCCTGCCGCGCTGGTGGAGGCCATCGGGGGAGCGAGGATCCTCGCCGCCCAGGCTGGGGGACTGGCCGATCTCGACCGCGCGGCGGATGTCATCTACGGGCGGGTGTAGCGGGCACAGCAGTGCACCAACGGGGCAGCGGGAGGCAGCATCGTGGAGCCAGTAGCGATCATCGGGGTCAGTGCAGTCCTACCGGATGCATCGGACGCACCCGCCTTCTGGGCGAACGTGGCGGGTGGCCGGTACTCCATCAGCGAGGTCGACCCCGAGCGGTGGGACCCGGAGCTGTACTACCGCCCGGAGCCGCAGCCCGACAAGACCTACTCGAAGATCGGTGGCTGGTGCCGCGAGTGGGAGTGGGACCCCATGGGATGGCGGATGCCGATCCCACCGAAGGTCTCCGAGGCGATGGATGACGCGCAGAAGTGGGGCGTGAACTGCACCCGCGAACTGCTCGCCGATCACGGCAAGGAGATCGACCGGGACCGCACCGCGGTGATCGTCGGCAACGCCATGGGTGGGGAGAAGCACTACGAGACCGCCCTGCGGATCGCCGCACCGGAGGTGGTGCGCTACCTGCAGCACACCGCGTCCTTCGGCGCGCTGCCGACCGAGACGCAGCTACGCATGGCGCAGGAGCTCATCGCCCGGATGGGCGCTGAGCTCCCGCCCGTCACCGAGGACTCGATGCCCGGTGAGCTGGGCAACGTGCTGGCCGGGCGGATCGCCAACCTGTTCAACCTGCACGGTCCCAACTACATCACCGACGCCGCTTGCGCCTCGGCCATGGCCGCGATCGACGCCGCCATCGCCGGGCTCAACGACCGCGCCTTCGACACCGTCATCACCGGCGGGATCGACCGCAACAACGGCGCGTCGAGCTTCATCAAGTTCTGCGCCATCGGCGCGCTGTCGGCCACCGGCACCTACCCCTTCGACGCCCGTGCCAACGGCTTCGTGATGGGTGAAGGCGGCGCGCTGTTCCTGCTCAAGCGCCTGGCCGACGCGGAGCGCGACGACGACCGCATCTACGCCGTCATCCGGGGCGTGGCCGGTGCCAGCGACGGCAAGGGCAAGGGCATCACCGCACCCAACCCGGCGGGGCAGCGCATCGCTGTGGAGCGCGCCTGGGCGGCCTCCGGGGTGCACCCCGGCGAGTGCAGCCTCATCGAGGCCCACGGCACCTCCACCCGGGTCGGCGACGTCGTCGAGGTCGGCGCCATCGGCGATGCCTTCGCGGGTGCGGCGCTCGCACCGGGCAGCGTTGCGCTGGGCTCGGTCAAGTCCAACATCGGCCACCTCAAGGCTGCTGCCGGTGCCGCTGGGTTGCTCAAGACCACCCTGGCGATCCACCACCGCCAGTTGCCGCCGAGCCTCAACTTCGCAACCCCCAACCCCAACATCGACTGGTCGGTCTCACCCTTCACCGTCAACGCACAGTTGCGGGACTGGGAGGTGCCGGCGGGTCGCGTCCGCACCGCCGGTGTCAGCGCCTTCGGGTTCGGCGGCACCAACTTCCACATGGTGGTCGAGGAGTACCAGCCCGGCCGGGTCCCACCGCCCGAGCAGACCCGGGTTCACGCCGCCGCCGTCGCGCCTGCCGCTGCTGGCGGCCCTGCGGCGACCGCCGACGCACCTGCGCCCGTCGCCCCGCCTGTGCCCAAGGCGCCACTGCGCGGCGCGGCGGTCCTCGGTGCCGCCGATGAGGCCGGCCTCCGGCTACGCCTCCAGGACCTGGCCGGAGCCGCCGCCCGTGGTGAGACCCCGCCGGTACAGGCGCCGCTCGCCGATGACCTGTCGGCAGCCCACCGCGTCGCCATCGACTTCGCCGACGCCGAGGATCTCGCCGACAAGGCCGCCGCGGCCCTCAAGGCCATGGATGCACCGGCGCTGTGGAAGCCGCTGCGCAGCCGCGGGGTGTTCCGCGGTGTGGGCCCGGCAGCCACGGTGGCGTTCCTCTACCCGGGCCAGGGTTCCCAGTACGTCAACATGCTCAAGGGCCTCGCGGCACTGGACCCGATCGTGGCAGGCACCTTCGAGGAAGCCGACGAGGCGATGGCCACCTTCATCGATCGGCCCCTGTCCAGCTACATCCTGCTCGATGGCGATGACCCGGACCGCAAGGCCGCGGCGGAGCTCGAGCTGATGGCGACCGAGATCACCCAACCGGCGATGCTCACCGCCGATGAGGCGCTCACCCGCCTGCTGGCCGCCTACGGCATCACCCCCGACGTGGTCATGGGCCACAGCCTCGGTGAGTACGCCGCCCTGGTCGCCGCGGGTTCCCTCACCTTCGCTGCGGCACTGGAGGCGGTCAGCGCCCGTGGGCATGAGATGGCCAGCCTCGAGGTCGAGGACAAGGGCAAGCTGGCCGCGGTGTTCGCGCCTGTGGAGGAGGTGCAGCGCATCGCGGAGGAGGTGGACGGCTACGTCGTGCTGGCCAACGTCAACTCCACCGGGCAGTCGGTGCTCGGTGGCGCCTCGGAGGCGGTCGAGGCCGCCGTCGCTGCCTGTGATGAGCGCGGCTTCACCACCTTCGTGCTTCCGGTCAGCCACGCCTTCCACACCCGGATCGTCGCGGACGCCAGCGAACCGCTGCGCCGCACCCTGGAGCGACTCGAGCTGCGCGCACCGGAGCTACCGGTGATCTCCAACGTCACCGGCGGGTTCTACCCCACCGGCCCGGATGCCCGGGAGCGGATGCTCGAGCTCCTCGCGGAGCAGGTGGCCTCACCCGTGCAGTTCGTCACCGGCCTGCGGTCCCTGCGCGAGGCCGGCGCCGAGGTGTTCGTGGAGGTCGGCCCGAAGCGTGCGCTGCAGGGCCTCGCCAGCGACGTGGTCGGTGACGACGAGGTCCTCAACCTGTTCACCAACCACCCCAAGTTCTCCGACGAGGCCGCCTTCAACCAGGCGCTGTGTGGCCTGTACGCCGCCGGGCGCGGTGCAGGGCGCGCCCCGGCCGTGGCAGCACCCGCTCCAGCCGCACCCGCCCGCACCGCAGTGCCCCCGATCGCCGCCCCCACCTCGACGGAGCTCACTGACATGACCGAGACCGACCGTTCCTACCTCGAGCTCGGTCGTGCACTGGGCAGCTTCCTGGAGCGTGCCGGCTCGCTGGCCGCCCCGGCTGCCGCAGCGGCCCCGGCCCCGGCGGTCGGCCCTCCAACAGCAACCGAACCCGTGGCCATCACCGGGGCCGCCCTCGGCCTACCCGGCACCCCGCGGGTGTTCGACGACCACCAGGTCGCGCGCATCCTCGGTGGTGAGCAGTTCATCACCCCGATCCCCGACCCCATGCGGCAGCGGATCGCAGACCGCCGGATCACGCGGCTGGTCAAGGGCGACGACGGCCAGGCCAACTTCGAGACGATCGACGACCCGGCGGCAGTGATCAAGCTGGCCGCGCAGGCGGGTGCCCTGGACCTCGCCGCGGAGTTCGGCATCGATCCCGACCGCGTCGCCGCACTCGGCCGTTCCACCCAGCTGGCCATCGCCGCCGGGGTCGACGCCCTGCGCGACGCCGGTATCCCCATCGTGCAGCGGTACCGCACCACCGGTGTCGGCAGCCAGCTGCCCGACCGCTGGGGGCTGCCCGATGAGCTGCGCGACGACACCGGCGTGATCTTCGCCAGTGCCTTCCCCGGCATGGACGAGATCACCGACGAGGTGTCGCGCTTCGAGCAGGACGCCGGACGTCGACGCCAACGTGACGAGCTCGCCGCCGTGCGCGACCGCATCGCTGCGAGCACCCCGGACAGCGCCGCCCTCGCGGCGCTCGACCAGGAGCTCGAGGCCCTCGACCAGCGCATCGCCGACGAGGCCTACACCTTCAACCGCCGCTTCCTGTTCCGTGTCCTGTCGATGGGGCACTCCCAGTTCGCCGAGCTGATCGGTGCCCGCGGTCCCAACACGCAGATCAACTCCGCCTGTGCGTCGACCACCCAGGCGGTGGCCCTCGCTGAGGACTGGATCCGGGCGGGCCGCTGCCGTCGTGTGGTCATCGTGGCTGCTGACGACGCGTCCTCCGAGGAGCTGCTGCCCTGGATCGGCGCGGGCTTCCTCGCCTCAGGAGCCGCCGCCACCGATGAGCGGGTGGAGGACGCGGCGCTGCCCTTCGACCGGCGCCGTCATGGGATGCTGCTCGGCATGGGCGCTGCCGGCATCGTGGTGGAGTCGGCTGAGGCCGCCCGCGAGCGTGGCATCACCCCCATCTGCGAGGTGCTCGGCGCCACCACCGCCAACAGCGCCTTCCACGGCACGCGTCTCGACATCGACCACATCGGCCAGGTCATGGAGGACGTCGTCAGCCAGGCCGAAGCCCGTGGTGTCTCCCGCCAGGCCATCGCACCGGAGACGGTGTTCGTCTCGCACGAGACCTACACCCCGGCACGCGGTGGGAGCGCCTCGGCGGAGATCCACGCGCTCAAGCAGGTCTTCGGACCGGCTGCTGACCGCATCGTCATCGCCAACACCAAGGGCGTCACCGGCCACCCGATGGGCGTCGGTGTCGAGGACGTGGTCGCGATCAAGGCGCTGGAGACCGGTGTGGTCCCGCCCGTGGCGAACTTCCGCGACGTCGATCCCGACCTCGGACAGCTGCACCTGTCCCGGGGTGGGTCCTACGACGTCAACTACGCCCTGCGGCTGGCTGCCGGCTTCGGCTCGCAGATCTCCATGATGCTGCTGCGGTGGACGCCGACCCCCGACCGCCAGCGCCGCGCACCCGACGACCTCGGCTTCACCTACCGGGTGACCGACCCCACGGCCTACCGCAACTGGCTGGCACGGGTGGTGGGCCGCGCGGATGCCGAGCTCGAGGTCAAGGACCGTTGGCTGCGGGTCGTCGACACCGGCCCGGCCGGCCAGGCGGGCAGCGTCGGCTCCTCACCCGTGAGCGTGCCGGCCACCACCGCAGCGCCGGCCACAGCTGCGCCCGCACCCACCCCCGCACCCACCCCCGCACCCGCTGCTGCTCCTGCACCCGCTGCCGCGCCTGTTGCTGCTGCGGCCGAGGCCCCGGCTGGTGATCCGGTCGAGGATGCGATCCTGGAGCTGGTGTCGGAGCAGACCGGGTACCCCTCGGACATGCTCGATCTGGAGCTGGACCTGGAGGCTGATCTGGGTGTGGACACGGTCAAGCAGGCGGAGTTGTTCGTGGCGGTGCGCGAGACCTTCGACATCGAGCGGGACGACTCCCTGCAGCTGCGGGACTACCCGACGCTCAGCCACGTGATCGGGTTCGTGCGAGACCGTGCCCCGGCCGAGGTGCTGGCCAAGATCGCACCCGCGCCGGCGCCCGCACCCGCTGCCGCTCCTGCCTCGGCTACCGCTGCTGCGCATGAGGCCCCTGCCGGTGATCCGGTGGAGGCGACCATCCTCGAGCTCGTGTCGGAGCAGACGGGGTATCCGCCGGAGATGCTGGATCTGGAGTTGGATCTGGAGGCGGACCTCGGGATCGACACGGTGAAGCAGGCGGAGCTGTTCGTGGCGGTGCGGGAGCGCTACGACATCGAGCGGGACGACTCCCTGCAGCTGCGGGACTACCCGACGCTCAGCGACGTGATCGGCTTCGTCCACGACCGCGCGCCGCAGGCCAGCGTCCCCGCGGCTGCCGCGGCACCGGAGGTGATGGCCGCGGCGTCCACCGACGCTGCGGACAGCAGCGGCTTCCCCCGCCGGGTCCCGGTGCCGGTCCTCCGCCCCGCCACCGAGCTGTGTGTGCCGACCGGGGTGGACCTCGACGGTGCCCGCATCGTGCTGCTGCCCGATCGGGGTGGCGTCCACGCATCGTTGGCGACAGCCCTGACCGAGCACGGCGCCGAGGTGCTGACCGCACCCGCAGCACCCAGCGAGGAGGAGCTGGCCGAGCAGCTGGCCACCTGGCAGGAGGCCGCACCCATCACCGGGGTGATCGCCCTGGCAGGCCTCGACCTGGCACCCTTCGACGAGCTCGTCGCCGACACATGGCGCGAGGGCCTGCGGGTGCGGGTCAAGCTGCTGGCCACAGCCGCCCGGGTGCTCTACGAGGACCTCACCGCCGGTGCGGCCTTCCTGACCGCCACACGGCTCGGCGGCCGGTTCGGTTACGACGCCGCCGGCGCGCAGGACGTGCTCGGAGGTGCGGTCAGCGGCTTCACCAAGGCGCTGGCCCGCGAGCGTGAGGACGCCACCGTCAAGGTGGTCGACCACGGTGTTGCGGATGCGGCTGAAGTGATCGTCGAGCGGCTTCTCGCGGAGCTACAGGCCGACCCCGGGGTCATCGAGGTGGGCTACGCCGACAGCGCCCGTTACAGCGTCGGGCTCGCCGTCCAGCCGACCGCGCCCGACGACGCCCGTGCGCTCAACCCCGACATGGTGTTCGTGGTCACCGGCGCGGCCGGCAGCATCGTGAGCGCCATCACCGAGGATCTGGCCACCGGCGCCGGCGGTGGGACCTTCCACCTGCTGGACCTCACCGCCGAGCCCGACCGTGCTGACCCGGACCTCGTGCGCTTCGTCGACGACCTCGACGGGCTCAAGACCGACCTGGCGCAGCGCAGCAGGGACAGCGGTGAGAAGGCGACCCCGGCCAAGGTCAACCGTGCCCTTGCCGGCATCGAGCGGTCCCGCGCCGCGCTCGACACGATCCTGGCCGTGGAAGCTGCAGGCGGCACCGCCCACTGGCACCAGGTCGACCTCACCGACGGTGCCGCGGTGGGCGCCGCCATGGCAGCCGCGACGCAGACCACCGGACGGGTCGATGTGCTGCTGCACGCCGGCGGGCTGGAGATCAGTCACTTCCTGCCCGACAAGCCGCAGTCGGAGTACGACCTGGTCTTCGACGTCAAGGCCGACGGGATGTTCCACTGCCTGGCGGGGCTCGGTGACGCTGCGCTCGGCAACCTGGTGGTCTTCAGCTCCATCGCCGGACGCTTCGGCAACGGCGGCCAGACCGACTACAGCGCCGCCAACGACCTGCTGTGCAAGACGGTCGCCGCACTGCCACGGCTCAAGCCCGGGGCACGCGGGATCGCCCTCGACTGGACCGCCTGGGGCGGCATCGGTATGGCGACCCGCGGTTCCATCCCGAAGATGATGGAGTTCGCGGGCATCGACATGCTGCCACCGGAGATCGGGATCCCGATCGTGCGCACCGAGCTCGAAGCGCGGGGTGACGGCGGGGAGTCCGTGGTCGCCGGCGCCCTCGGGCTGCTGCTCGAGGAACGGCACGAGACCGGTGGGCTCGACCCTGCGGCGATGACCGCAGCCGTGGACACCTCCGGACCGATGCTCGGTGAGATGGTGGCAGCCACCCTCGCCGAAGGCCTGGTCACCGAGGTGGAGCTCGATCCGGACCAGCCCTTCCTCGACGACCACCGCATCGACGGCACCCCCGTGCTACCGGGCGTGATGAGCGTGGAGAGCTTCGCCGAGGTCGCACGCCTGCTCGCCCCCGACCACCACGTGGTCGCCGTCGAGGACGTCGCCTTCGACGCGCCCTTCAAGCTCTACCGCGACCAGCCCCGCCGGGCCCGCATCGCCGCCCGGCTCACCCCGGGCCCGGAGGGGACCCTGGTCGCCAGCTGCACCCTGGTCGGTCGGCGCACCCTGGCCAACGGCACCGAGCAGGTCACCGAGCACGCCAGCGGACGGGTGATCCTCTCACCCGTGGCGCCGCAGGCGCCCACCACCGGGGTGCCCGAGACCGATGTGGACACCACCGTCGATGCGGAGGCGATCTACCGGATCTACTTCCACGGGCCGACCTACCAGGTGCTGGCGTCGGCATGGGCCGATGACGGGACCGCCGTGGGGGCCCTGGCCAGGGACCTGCCGGTCAACCACCAGCCGGCCGATGCGCCCACGGTCACGGCACCGCGGCTGCTCGAGCTGTGCTTCCAGGTCGCCGGGGTGCACGAACTCGGTACCTCGCACCGCATGGCCCTGCCCGCACGTATCGAACGTCTGGAGTTGTTCGGTCCGATGGGTGACGACGCACCCTGCTGGGCCGTCGCGGCTCCCGACGACCAGGGCGCCGATGCCGAGGTGGTGGATGGCGACGGTCGGGTGCGGCTGCGGCTCACCGGTTACGGCACGACGGTGCTGCCGGACGGTCCTGACGCTGCGCTGCTGGCACCGCTCAGCGCGGCGATGCGATGACGGACGGGAGACAGATGCGCACCAGGGCCGCTGACCAGCACCGCGTGTCGCGCCTGGCGATCCTGACCTGGGGTGCACCGGCGGTGCGGATGATCCGCGCAGCCCGGGAGCACGCCAGCGAGCAGGGCCGTGCGCTCAGGCTCATCGCGATCCATGCGGATACGGAGCGCAACGCGCTGTTCGTACGTGCTGCGGACGAGGCCGTCGCCCTCGGCGATGGGGGAGGGGTCGGGGACACGCGGGGCACCCTCAGCGTGGCGGCTCCGGACCTCCAGCTGCTCGAGCGTGCCCTGGTCGACAGCCACGCGGATGCTGCCTGGGTCGGGTGGGGCCCCCTCGCGCAGATCCCCGCCTTCGCCGACCTGTGCGACCGCTTGGGTGTGCAACGCATCGGTCCGAGCGGGCAGGTCCTGCGGCGGTTGCACGACCCCGAGGCCCTCGCGGCGCTGGCCGCGGAGGCGGGGGTGCCCCTGGTCGAGGAGCGTGCGGTGGATGGCCTGGTCCACCGCCACCTCGAGGTCCTCACCCTGGCGGACGACCGTGGCACCGCCTGGGCCGTGGACGTGCACGACGGCACCCTGCAGCGACGCACGGAGAAGGTGCTGGTCGAGTCCGCCACCGCCGCCCGGGCAGGGGTCGAACTCCACGGGCTGCGCGCCACCGCCGAACGCCTGCTGACCCTGGCGGGGTTCGCTGGCGCGGCGACGGTCACCTTCGTGCGCCCGGACCAGCGGCCGCAGGCGGCACTGTTGCGCATCAGCGTCGGGGTACCCCTCGGCCACGGCATCACCGAGTCCACGGCCGGTCTCGACCTCGCCAAGCTGCAGCTGCACCTCGGGACCGGCGGCCGGCTCGAGGGCACACCCCCAACCCCGCGTGGCCACGCCATCTCCGTACGGCTCAACGCTGAGGATGCCGACGCGGCGCTGAGCCCCGCGCCCGGTCGTATCGACCTGCTCCAGCTGCCCTCGGGCCCCGGGATCCGGGTGGACACCGGCGTCACCGAGGGCGACGACCTCGCGGCCCACGCCGACCCCACCATCGGGGAGGTGCTGGCCTGGGGGCGGGACCGGGAGGAAGCCCGCGTCCGGCTCTCCCTCGCCCTCTCCAACCTCGCCATCGCCCTGGACGGTGGCACCACCAACAAGGGCTTCCTGCTCGACCTGCTCGGCCGACCGGAGGTCCTCACCGGCAGCTACGACACCCAGTGGATCGACCGGGTCGTGCGCTCCGGAGCCCTCATCGGCGCCCAGCACGCGGACCTCGCCGTCCTCCTGGCCGCGGTCGACGCCGCCGACGCGGAGGAGCGCTTCGACCAGGCCCAGCTGCTCAACTCCGCCGCCCGCGGTCGTCCGCGCAGCAAGGCGGGGGTGGGTCGCACGATCGAGCTCGTCCACGCCGGGCACGACTACGCCATCGAGGTGCTGCGGACGGGACGTCGCCAGTACCGCCTGACCGTCGACGGCGTCCAGGTGGAGCTCACGGTGAACCGGCTGGGTCACTACCAGAGCAGGGTCGAGGTCGGCAGCCGCTCGGTGTCGATCATCTCCTCGGTCCAGGGCGGCGACCATCTCATCGAGGTGGACGGCGTGCCCCACCGCCTCCGTCGGCGCGACGGGGGTGTGGTCCGCGCCCCGAGCCCGGGCGTGGTCGTGGCCGTGGCGGTGACCGACGGTCAGCGGGTCGCCGCCGGCGAGCCCCTCGCCGTCCTCGAGAGCATGAAGATGGAACGGGCCGTCCCCGCGCCTTTCGACGGTCGGGTCCGCCACGTGCTCACCGGTACCAACGTGCAGGTCGACGCCGGTGGGCCGCTGGTCGAGCTCGACCCCCTCGGTGGGCAGCGTGTGCAGATCACCGGTGAGCGGCTCGTCTTCACGAGCACCGACGCGCCGGATGCTGCGGATCCCGTCGCCCAGCGGATCAGCGACCTGGCCGCCGTGCGCCGTTTCGTGCAGGGCTTCGAGCTCGAGCCGGAGCAGGCCCGGGCCCTGGCGGCCGCCCCCCTGTCCAGCGAGCAGCGTTGCGATGACGTCCTGCGCGCGGAGATCGCCGTGCTCGAGGTCTTCGCCGACCTTCGCGCGCTGTTCCGAGCCCACCGCGACCAGGACGAGGACACCGAGGATCCGCTGCTGGTCAGCAGCCCCGAGGAGCACCTCCACGCCTACATGCGCGCCATCGACACCGCTGGTGAGGGCCTGCCCGCGCGGTTCCTGGCCGACCTCGACAGGGCGTTGGCGCACTACGAGGTCCACGACCGTGAGCGGACCCCCGCCCTCGAGGCGGCGCTCTACTGGATCTTCCGCGCGCAGCGGCACGTCACCGAGCAGGTCCCGGTCATCGTGCCCATGCTGCAGCGCTGGCTCGAGCAGGGGATCGATCCCTACGGCGACCTCGGCGGGATCGCCCGTGAGGTCCTCGACCGCCTGGTGTCCTCCACGGTGCGGACCCAGCCGCAGATCGCCGATCTGGCCCGGGAGGTGCGCTACCGGCTGTTCGAGGCCATCGAGATCGAGCAGGCGGAGCGCGCGGAGCTGGCGAAGGTGCAACGCCACCTCACGGCGCTGCGACGCCCCGAACTGCACCCCTCGATCCACCGACGGCACCGCGCGGCGGTGGTCGCCTTCCCCACGCCCCTGGCGCCGCAGCTGCTCGGGCGGCTCGCCGACGACCCCGAGGACCTCGGGCCGATCATCCTCGACGTGATCACCAGGCGGTACTACCGGCTCGATGTCGAGGCGGAACTCATCAGCTACCTCGACGGACGGGTCGTGCACGCGGCGCTGGCGGAGAACGGGGAGACCGTCCACACCCTGGCCACCTGCGTCGGGCTCGACGAGCTCCCCGGGCGCATCGAGGAGCTCGCGCAGCTCATCGACGACCTCGCCCACGACGCCGCGGTGCGCGTGGACGTCCACACGTGGTTCGATGACCCGCCGGGCGACGACGATGCGCTGGCGGCACAGGTGCACGCGGCCTTCGCGCCGTTGGCGGGTCGCGAGCGGCTGCGCCACGCGGCCATCAGCGCCGTGCAACGTGGCAGCGTCGACGCCGCGCCCCGGTTGCGCCAGGTCACCTTCCGGCCCGACGGCGCCGGGGGCCTCGCAGAGGTACGCACCCTGCGTGGGCTCCAACCCGTCATCGCCGGTCGGCTGGAGCTGTGGCGCTACGAGCACTTCGAGCTCACGCCCCTGCCTGCCGAGACCGGTGTCCACCTCTACCGCGCCGTCGCGAGGTCCAGCTCCACCGATGAGCGGCTGTTCGCCCTCACCGAGGTCCGCACCCTCACACCCGTGTTCGACAGCAACGGTGAGGTCGCTCGCTACGCCGAGGTGGACTGGGCCGTCGCTCGGACCTTCGAAGCCATGCGCGGGGCCCTTGCCGCCATGCCGGTGCGTTCCCGGCCGGTGTGGAACCGGGTCACCCTGCACGTGTGGCCGGTGCTGGAGTTGTCCACCGCGCAGCTCTCACGCATGGCCAACGACCTCGCGCCTGCGGCGGTTGGGCTGGGGCTCGAGCGGGTCGAGGTCAACTGCCGGCGACGTGACCCTGCGACCGGGATCGTCGAACCACGCGTGCTGCGTCTGGCGCGGTCCGTGGACGCTGGCTTCACCGTCACCGAGAGCCCTCCGCCGCCCCACCCCCTGCAACCCCTGGACGACTACGGCCAGAAGGTCGTGCGGTGTCGTCGCCGTGGTACCCCGTATCCCTACGAGCTCATCGAGTTGCTGACGGCCCGCGGGGCCGGCGGCATGACCGAGATCACCGGGGGCACCTTCGTCGAGCACGAACTCGAGGACGGCCGCCTGCTCCCCGTCGAGCGGCCAGCTGGGCAGAACCCGTCGGGCATCGTGGTCGGCACCGTCACCAACACCTCGCAGCGTCATCCCGAGGGCATGACCCGGGTGGTACTGCTCGGGGACCCGACCCGGGCGCTCGGCGCCATCACCGAGGCGGAGTGCGACCGGATCATGGCCGGGCTCGACCTCGCCGAGGCGCACGGCTCTCCCGTGGAGTGGTTCGCCATCTCCGCCGGTGCCCGCATCGCCCTCGACTCGGGGACGGAGAACATGGACGGGGTCGCGGCGGTACTGCGCCGGTTGATCGAGTTCACGCAAGGCGGCGGTGAGGTCAACGTCGTCGTGACCGGGATCAACGTCGGCGCCCAGCCCTACTGGAACGCCGAAGCGACGATGCTGATGCACACCAAGGGCATCCTGGTGATGACCCCGGACTCCGCCATGGTGCTCACGGGCAAGCAGGCGCTCGACTTCTCCGGTGGGGTGTCGGCCGACGACAACCACGGCATCGGCGGCTACGAGCGGGTCATGGGGCCCAACGGGCAGGCGCAGTACTGGGCGCCCGATCTCCTCGGCGCCTTCCGGGTCCTGCTGACCCACTACGAGCACACCTACATCGCCGCCGGTGAGCGGTTCCCCCGTCGGGCGGCGACCACCGACGCCACCGACCGGGATGTGCGCACCACCCCCCATCACCTACCCGGCAGCCCGCTCATGTCCGTCGGTGACATCTTCGACGACATGCGCAACCCCGGTCGCAAGCAGCCCTTCGACATCCGCACGGTGATGCGGGCGGTGGTCGACGCCGATCATCCGCCCATGGAGCGCTGGCGTGATCTGGCCGACGGAGACACCGCCGTCGTGTGGGACGCCCACCTCGGTGGGATCCCGGTGTGCACGATCGGGCTGGAGGCCCACGCCCTGCCCCGTCGCGGCGTGGTGCCGGCCGACGGTCCCGAGGGTTGGACCTCGGGGACGCTGTTCCCGATGTCGTCGTGGAAGGTCGCCCGTGCGGTCAACGCCGCCAGCGGCTGCCGACCCCTGCTGGTGCTCGCCAACCTGTCGGGCTTCGACGGCTCACCCGAGTCGATGCGTAAACGGCAGCTGGAGTTCGGTGCGGAGATCGGCCGCGCGGCGGTCAACTTCGCGGGGCCGATCGTGTTCTGCGTGGTCAGCCGGTACCACGGGGGCGCCTTCGTGGTGTTCAGCCAGCGCCTGAACGACAACCTGATCACCCTGGCCGTCGAGGGCTCCCACGCGTCGGTGATCGGTGGCGCACCGGCTGCGGCGGTGGTCTTCGCCGGCGAGGTGGCCAAGCGGACCGCCCGCGACGAGCGCATCAGTACCCGTACCCAGGCGGTGGAGGCCGCCAGCGGCGCCGAGCGGGCCACGCTGCGCACCGAACTGGACGCGCTCACCGCCGAGGTGCGCTCGGAGAAGCTCGGTGAGCTCGCTGCGGAGTTCGACCGGATCCACTCCGTGGAGCGCGCCCGCGACATGGGGTCGGTGACCGCGATCATCCCCGCGGCACGGCTACGCCCGGAGTTGATCGCCGCTGTGGAGCAGGGCATGGCGCGTGAGCTGGCGCGGGTGGGTCTGCAGCGGTGACAGGGCGCCGCCCCTTCACACCCGGCGGCGCTCCGCGGTCATCGCCTCGTCGATGGCGAGCACCATCGGTGGTTGGAGCTGGACGTCGAGCACCAGCCAGGTGCCCACCTGCGTGCCCTCGGGCACGTCGGAGACCGGGATCCGTACCGGTGTCCGGCTCGGGCCAGCGGCGAGCACGACCATGTCGTCCTCGATGGCGTTGACCATGGCGCGGTCGTTGGCGATGCCGGAGGGGTCGGCGTGCACCTTGCGCTCCTTCGGGGTCGGGAACGCGGGTAGCTTAGAGGCGTTCGCCCCGGGGTTCCTCCGGTGCGGCTGAGGCCACCTCCGGTGCCGCGTCCGCAGCCGCGTCCAGCGCCCGGATGCGCGCCATCGTGGCCGCGTCCCGCGCGCGTCGTGTGGCGGCGTCCTCCGCCTCACGTTCCGAGGCCCAGCGCAGGAACAGCGCCGCGATGATGAACCACAGCACCAGCCCACCGCCCACGTTCATCATGATGCCCGCCGCCTGCTGGTCGGCGATCGGATCGAAGCCCAGCCACAGCGGCGGCGCCAGCTCGTAGAGCCCGTACAGCGGCAGGGGGGAGAAGGTCAGGAAGGCCGCCGGCACGAACATCAGCACCGAGGAGGCGAACAGGTAGAAGGCGCGCAGGGGCTCCTCGATGGCGTTGTCCGCCGGCACCTTCTGCATCGCCGGCCACCACCAGATCAGTGCGGCACCGAGGTGCAGCACGTCGACCCCGAAGGAGCCGAGCTGGGTCACCTTCAGCGTGTCGACGGTGATGGGCAGATGGGTGCCGAACAGCACCGCGTTGAAGACCAGCAGGGCGATCGGCCAGCTGGTCACCGCGGCCAGCACACGGCGACGACCGGTGCCCTCAGGGAACCACCGCTCCACCAGCCAGACGGGCAGCCCTGCCAGCAGCAGCGGCGCGGCGACGAAGGTGTAGACGATGTAGCGCCCGATGCCGATGGTGGCGAAGTAGCCGACCCCGAGCTGTCCGATCGGCCACTCGGAGACCGCGAACAGCGCTACGACCCCGAGCACCCAGCGGCGCAGCAGCTTCGCCTCGACGGCCCTACCGGCACGACGGTGCGCGAGGAGGTAGCCGCCGATGAGGGCGGTGGCCATCACCCACACCCCGAGGAACGGGGTGTAGCGCCAGGTCCAGATCTGTCCCGGCGTGGAGGAGCACCACCAGGCGACGTTCACGACCACTCCTCGACGATGCGGGGCAGGTCGGCGATCCAGTCGGATCGGCGTGCCCCGAAGGGCCAGGTCCGCAGCGCCTGACCCTGGGCGTCGAAGCCGATCACCTGGGCGGGGTGACCGATCAGGTCGCCTTCACCGCGGGGGTCGGGTCCTTCCACCACGGGGCCGGGCAGGTCGAGCTGCGCCAGCGCGTCCTCGACCACCTCCAGTTCGCCGTGGAGGCCGACCATCCGCGGGGAGAAGTTGGCCACGTACTCCTCGATGCGCTCGGGCGTGTCCCGCTCGGGATCGACGGAGACGAACACCACGTCGAGGTCGTCGTAGGACACGCCCGCCGTGCCCATGGCCGAGGCGATGGCAGCGAGGTGCACGGGGCAGATGTCGGGACAGCTCGAGTAGCCGAAGAACAGCAGCGTCGGTGTCCCGGTGAAGTCGGTCGCCAGCTCCACCTCGGCGCCGTCCACGTCCTCGAGGGTGGCCTCGGGCATCGCGCGTTGCCGCTCGAGGGGGATGCCCCGCCAGCCGTCGGGCCCGGGTTCCAGGCCCTGTGCGGCGATCGCGGTGGCGCTGGCCGGTCCGCAGGCCGCAGCCAGCAGCCCGGCGAGCAGCAGCCACACCAGGGGGCGGGTGCGGCGTGTGGTGTCGGGCGGGGTGCTCACGGGTCGAGCTCCTCGTCGAAGGACTCCTCGGCGAGGTCCAGCAGATCGCGGACCTCCGCGGTGGCGGTGATGGGCGCGGAGCGGTCGAACTCGAGGGTGACCTCGAAGCTGCTGCCCAGCACCACCTCATCGGCGGGACCGATCATCATCAGGTGCAGGCCGCCGGGACGGAACCGCACGGTCTCACCCGCCGGCAGCGGCACCTCATCGAGGGTGACCATGGTGGCGCGCTGGTCCTCGATGCGGGTCTCGTGCAGTTCGATGCCCACCGCAGCGTCGGTCTCCACCGCGGTCAACGCGTCGTCGCCGTCACCGGTGTTGGTGATGGTCAGCACGATCTGGGAGCTGCCGGCGACCGGCTCCGCGGCCTGCACGGTGCCGACGTCGAGGTCGGGGGTGCCGCTCGTCCCGCAGGCACCCAGAGCGAGGGCGAGCATCACGCCGATCATCCCGGTCAGCACCGCGCGAGCGGTGGGACGCGCCGGTCGCCGTGCGGCGTGGGTACGAGCGGTCACGGCACTCCTCGGGGTGACGGCGGGGACGGGGTGCCTATGGTGCCGTGTCCGCGGCGGTGCGGGGCACACCGGCGGGTCACAGGCTCGCGAGCACCTGCGTCGCGAGGATCTTGACCACGAAGGTGGGAGGGAAGAGCAGGGCGTAGGCCAGGTTCACCCGGTCGTCGCCGTCGGTGCGGTCGATCGCGAAGGCCAGGATGGCGGGCTGGTTCTGGACCCCTGCCAGGGTGCCGGCCACCCGGGGGCTCCCGAACTGCAGCAGGCGGGCGATCACGAGCACCGCGGCGGCAAGGGCAAGGGTCAGCACGGCGCCGAGGCTGAACAGGGGGAGGCCACGTCCCGACGCGATCGCCTCGGTCAGGTCGGGGCCTGCGCTCAGCCCCACGGTCGCCAGGAACAGCAGGATGCCGAGCTGGCGCAGCCCCTGGTTGGTGGCGTAGGGCAGCTGCCAGCTCACGGGACCGGTATGCCCGATGCGGCCGAGGGCCAGGCCAACCAGCAGCGGCGCTGCAGCCGTGCCCAGGGTGAGCGTCATGCCGGGCAGGGCGATCGGTACCACGCCCAGCAGCAGGCCCACCAGTAGGCCGAGGGAGAACCCGATCGGATCGGCGACCACCGCGGCTCGCTCGGAGTCGCCCAGCTCGCTGGCCACCTCGGCGATGCGGTCACGGGGTGCCACCACCCGGATCCGGTCGCCGAGTTCCACGATCAAATCGGGTCGGGCCACCAGGTCCACGTCACCGCGGCGGACGAAGCCGGCGATCGCGTCGTAGCGGTCCAGGTCGAGCTCGGAGATGGTGACTCCGGCGTAGCGGCTGTTGGACAGCACGATCCGCTGGAAGTCGACCTCGTGGCGATCCAGTGGCAGGTCGTCGTCGGACTCCTCGCCAACCCGGTCCGTGAACCCTGCGAGGACCGGGGCGGGGCCGATCACCGTGAGCAGGTCTCCCGGCAGCGGCTGCTCGTCCAGTCCCGGGGTCCACTGGGAGCCGTCGCGGGCCAGACGGGAGAACACCAGCTCCGCACCCTCGAAGTCGCGCAGTTCGCCGAGGCTCGGGAGCCCGTCGATGGTGACGCGCACCGTCCGGTACGCGGCGGGCTCCGGCGGCTGGCGGTCTTCGCGTGTCGGCCGACGGCGGTTCCACGCCTGTCCGACCACGATGGCCAGCAGCATCCCGACGATGCCGAAGGGGTAGGCGATCGAGTACCCGACCACAGGTTCGGTGGATCCGGTGATGTCCGTGGCCGCCGCCAGCCCCGGGGTGTTGGTCATCGCCCCGGCGTACACCCCGGCGACGTCGGCGCTGTCGAGGCCCAGCACCGGTCCGAGGGCCACCGCCAGCGCTGCCACCAGGACCACGGCCACCACCGAGGCGAGGATCGCCCGTGCGTTGCGCCTGAGCCCCGCGAAGAAGGAGGGGCCGCCAGCCAGACCGATCGTGTAGGCGAACAGGGTCAGGCCGAGGGTGCCGAGCAGGTCGGGCACGATGCCGGCGACCTCGGGCAGCCACGCGGACAGGGCGAGCCCCGCGAACAGCGCTCCGCCCGGACCGATGCTCACCCCGGCGACGCGGAGCGCGCCGAGCGCCGTGCCGATGGTCAGTACCAGGAACAGCGTGAGCAGCGGCGAGTCGGTGAGCAGTTGCGTGATCGCGTCCACCTCTGTCCCACGCTCCTCATCGGCGCCGCTCGGATCTCCGGCAGGCTAACCGGGCGGGGGTCAGTAGCCTCGCCCGGCGGCCGGGCCGATCGGCCCTCAGGAGGTGGTCGTGGAGGTCGTGACTGCGGACGACGCCCTGCCCATCGTCGTGGGCGTGCTGCTGGTGCTGGTTGGCGCGGCCGGCGCCACGATGACCCAGCGGCACCTCGACGCCGCAGGACGCTCGCTGCTGGCACTGGTGGCGCTCGTGCCCTACGGGGTGCTCATCGGTGCGGGCGCAGCCCTGGTCCGCGGCTGGGACCTGACGGCGGCCTTGGTGGTCGGCGCGGTGTTGGTGCCCCTGGTCGGCGCCGTGGGACGACTGTTCGAGGTCCGGCGCGCCCGGCGGGCCGGGGATCGGCGGGGGGAGGGCTGAGCCTGCGCACCTCCTCCCTGGGGAGGGTGCCATCTTCCTCCTTACGTACGACGGCGGGTCCGCGATCGCGGCGTAGCGTGGGTCACCAGCCGTCGACAGGAGTGCCTTGTGACCGCGACCACCCGCGCGGCGACCACCGTGGCGGTGTCGGGTCTGACCAAACGCTACGGCGACCAGCTCGCCGTGGACGACGTCAGCTTCGCGCTCCCACCGGGCCGGGTCGTCGGCTTCCTCGGCCCCAACGGGGCGGGCAAGTCCACCACCATGCGGATGATGATCGGCCTGACCGCCCCCACCGCCGGCACCGCCACCTTCGGGGGCGTGCCCTTCCGCGAGCTCGCCGATCCGGCGCGCACCGTCGGCTCGATCGTGGACGGTGTGGGCTACCACCCCGGCCGCAAGGCCATCGACGAGCTGCGCATCACCGCGGCTACCGCCGACATCAGCCGCGAGCGGTGCGACGAGGTGATGGCGCTCGTGGGCCTCGAGGAGGCCGCGACCAAGCGGGTCGGGCAGTACTCCCTCGGCATGCGTCAGCGGCTCGGGCTCGCCCAGGCGCTGCTCGGTGACCCGGAGGTGCTGTTGCTCGACGAGCCCGCCAACGGCCTCGATCCGGAGGGCATCCACTGGGTCCGCCAGCTCCTGCGCCATCTCGCCGGCCAGGGCCGGTCCATCCTCGTCTCCTCACACCTGCTGGGCGAGATCTCCCGGCTCGCGGACGAGGTGATGGTGATCCGCCGCGGTCGGCTGGTCGCCAACGCCACCGTGGACGAGCTGACCGGCGCAGCCGCAGGCGGGACCGCTGTGCGCTCCGTTGACGACGGTCGGCTCACCGAGCAGCTCCAGGCCGCGGGTGCCGAGGTGACCCCTGCCGATGGGCTGCTCGTCGTCTCGATGCCCCCCGAACGGATCGGGCAGATCGCCCTCGAGGCCCAGATCGCCCTCGTCGAGCTGCGTCCGGCGGTTGCCGAGCTCGAGGACGTGTTCATGGAACTGACCGCCGGGGGAGGGATCGGCTGATGTCACTCATCGTCGCGGAGGCCCGCAAGCTCACCACCGTGTGGACCACGGCGATCCTCACCCTGGTGGGCGTCGCCGTGGCCGGGGTCGGGGGCGCCTTCTTCGTCTTCGAGTCGGAGTTCTCCGGCGAGTTCCTCGGTCAGGACGCCCAGATCGCCGCGATCATCGACCAGGTCGGCGGTGTCGCCATCGTCGCGATGATCGTCGGCCTGCTCTCGGTGACCACCGAGTTCCGGCACGAGACCATCGGCCGCACCTTCCAGCTGGTACCGAGCCGCACCCGCGTCGTCGCCACCAAGATGCTGGTCGGCGCGGTGTACGGCCTGGTGTTCTTCGTGCTCGGTGTACTGCCGCTGTTCGGGGTGCTGCTGCTCTCCGGGAGTGAGCTCGAGTTCGGGGAGCTGACGCGGCAGGCGTTGTGGCAGGGGCCCGTCGGCCTCGCCCTGATGACGGTGTTCGGGGTGGCGCTCGGGGCGCTGCTGCGCAGCCAGGTGGTCGCCGTCGCCCTGTCACTGGTGTACTTCTTCATCGTGGAGTCGCTGTTCGTGCAGTTCCTCCCCGAGGTCGGCCAGTGGCTGCCTTTCCAGGCCCTCAACGCACTGTTCACCTCGCAGGAGACGGCGGCGATGGCCGGTGACCTGGCCTCGACGGTCCTCGATCCCCTGGTGGGTCTGGTGGTGTTCCTCGCCTACACCCTCATCGCGGCCACTGTCGCGGTGGTGCTGATGCGTACCCGGGACGTGTGACGCTCACCCCCGGTCGAGTGCGGCGACCAGCGCATCCACCTCGACCGGGGCCAGCACCCGGGCCTCACGCGCGGCGAGGTGGTCGTCCTCCCCCCGGCCTTCCTCGATGGCGGCGCACAGGGTGTGCAGCGCGGCGCCGTGGTGGTCGATGCGGTCACGGGCGTAGTCGGGGCTGGCCCCGCGCGTCGCCATGAAGGGCCAGTCCGAGGCCTGGAGCTGAGCCAGCTCACGGGCGACCTGCGCACGCTGACGCTGCGTCCCACGGCCACCTGAAAGGGCGCGGCGCGCCCGGTCCTCTGCCTGCTGTAGCCGCTGCCACAGCGGCCGGGTGTCGGGCGTGATCCAGCTCGCGTGGCCCTTGGCGTAGCCCCAGGAGGACTCGGGCAGGTGCAGCCGGAGGGTCGGCGGGTGGCGTTCCAGCCGGCTCGCCAGGGTCGTCGTCGTCAGCCGCGGGTCGCTGAGC
>LKMJ01001153.1_pt1 | contig 22747 bp, 25 predicted proteins | sample 643391 | NCBI WGS metagenome assembly LKMJ01 (sample SAMN04112250, study PRJNA286221) | soda lake metagenome | biome: soda lake; feature: Kulunda Steppe; material: water; isolation source: sample PL-Br10 brine of Picturesque Lake | place: Russia: Kulunda steppe | collected 2010-07
AGACGCCGAGGAAAGCGGACCTCTCGGATCTGGCCGATCACCTCGACGTCTCGCGGTCGGCCGTCTCCCAGCGGCTCACCGCGGTGGAATCGAAACTCGTCGAGGAACTGTTCCGCGCCGACGTGGACGGCGGTGGGGCGGCGGGTGATTAGGCAGATAACCCCGGAGAACGGGAGGCGAGCCGACCGATTCCGCTCGGTTTTAAACTGATTATATTGAAGCGGAGACGCCGTAAGGTGCAAGCGCCAACACACGGACGATGTCTCCGAAGACGCGGGAAGCCGAGAGCGAAGGATCGGGCGAATCGAAAGACCACACCCGATGTGTCGCGGAGACGAAACGGGGTGACCGGTGTTCGAACCGGACGATCCCGTCGCTTTGCGTCTGTGTCAAACACTTCGGGTCGGGAGAGGACTGACGAGAACCGTAACGGAGCGACCGGAACCGTTTAGGCCGGCCTAAAAGTCGGAGGGTTTAAGTATTTTAGGCCGGCCTAAACCAGTATGGTGGACGAGATCACCGAAACCGAACCGGAGGCAAAAACCGTTCGGCGCCGACCGTTCCTGGCGACCGCCGGGGCTACCGCGGCCGCCGCCGTCGGGCTGGCCGGCTGTACGGGAAACGGCGACGACGGAAACGGCCACGGGAATGGGAACGGCAATTCCGAACCCGGAACCGTCGCGGACGCCGATCCGCTCGGCCAGCCGGTCAGTCCCGACGGCGTCTCCTGGGACGATCTGGGCGACCTCGAGGGCGAGATCACGATCTACTCCGGCCGAACGCCGGATCAGATCGATCTCGTGTTCGAACGGCTCGAGAACGAGTACGACGGCCTCACGATCAACCGCGATTACGACGGCAACGACGTGCAGGTCAACAAGCTGATCGAGGAGGGCGAGGCCACGCCCGCCGACATCTTTTACTCGCAGGACCCCGGTGCGCTGGGAGCGGTCTACGAGGAGGGCCTCGTCCAGCAGCTGCCCGGCGACATCGTCGACACCGTCCCACAGAGCTATCGACAGCCGGACGGCCTCTGGACCGGCGTCAGCGGTCGTGTTCGGGCGATCCAGTACAACAACGCTCGTCTCGACGAGACCGACTTCGACAGCTGGGACGAACTCCCGACGAGCATCTACGAGTACGCCACCGACGACCGTTTCGAGGGAATCATCTCGACGCGGCCGGACTCCGGAACGTTCCGCGGTTTCATTCAGGCGTTCGTCGAACTGGAAGGGGAAGAGGCGACCCGACAGTGGGTCCGTGACTTCATGAATCAGGATCCCCAGCTGTTCTCCGGCGGCGGCGACCAGGCCAGAGCCGTCAACCGTGGCGGCGACGACGACCCGATCTTCGCGCTCGGCAACAGCTACTACGGTGCCCGCATCCTCAACGAGGATCCCGACGCCCCGATCCGTGTGACGTTCACCGAGGGCGATCCGGGCGCGCTGTTCAGCGTCGCGGGGATCGCCGCGACGGACAACGTCGACGACCCGCAACTCGTCGCGGAGTTCACCCGACACCTGCTGGCCGTGGAGGGTCAGGAGTTCATGATGGAGGACAACGGCGAGTTCCCCGTAATCGAGGGTGTCGATTACATCGGTCCGCTGCCGGGTCCCGGAGAGCTCAATTCACCGGACTTCGATCTGTCCAGCTTCGACATGGAGCTACAGGGGGCCCGACAGCTCCTCGAAGAGGAAGGGATGCTCCCGCTGTAGGCTGATCGTCGGTCGGCGCTCGGTGAGGTCACTCGGTTTCGAACGGCGCTGGGAGCGATCATTCAGCGCATTAAAACGTCCGCGCGATAAACGGACCCTATCCGAAGCCGATGAAAGGGGAGCAAGACCCAGTCGACGACGCGGGCCCGCTCGGGACGATCGGAGAGCGGCTCGGTGGCGACAACTGGTGGACGTCCGCTCTGGCCCTGCTCAGTGCGGTGCTTGCCTTGCTCATCGTCTCGCCGATGTTCTGGCTGCTCTGGCGGGCCTCGACGGTCGACCCGTCGCGGGCGTACGATCTCATGTTCTCGACGCGGACCGCGATGATCACGGTGAACAGCCTCGCGTTGATGCTCGCGGTGACGCTGTGTTCGATCCTGCTCGGCGTTCCGCTGGCCGTGTTGACGACCCAGACCGATCTCCCGTACCCCCGTTTCTGGACGATCGTGGCCGCGCTTCCGCTCGTGATCCCGAGCTACATCGGCGCGATCGCGTTCGTCTCGATGTTCGGCTCCGGCGGCGAGATCGACTCGCTTTTCGGCGTGACGCTCCCCCGGGTTCACGGGGTGAGCGGGGCGACGTTCATCATCACGCTGTACACGTATCCGTACGTCTTTCTGACGACCCGGGCAGCGCTGATCTCGATGGACAGCTCGCTCGTCGACGCCGCCCGGACGCTCAACCACGGACCGCTGAAGTCCTTTCGCCGTATCACGTTCCCCATAATCAGGCCGGGGATCGCCGCCGGGGCGTTGCTCGCCGCCCTGTACGCGATCTCGGATTTCGGCACGCCGGCGTTCATGCAGGCGAGCGTGTTCACGAGCCGGATCTACGGGGAGTTCAGCGGGTTCGCCGTCGAGTACGCCGCGTTGCTCGCGCTGCAGTTGATCGCGATCGTCGCCGTCATCCTCGTCATCGAGGCCGGGATCGGCCGCGATCAGGACACGAGCGGCGGCGGCGGCAGCGGGAGCATCATCCGACTCGGCCGCTGGAAGTGGCTCGCGATGGGGTTCGTTTCCCTTCTCGGCTTTCTCACGCTCGTCGTCCCCGTCGCGATCTTCACCAACTGGATGTTCCGAAGCGAGGGCGAGCGGATTCCCGCCCTCGAGTTCCATCCGGAGGTCGCGCTCAACTCGGTGTATCTCGCGGCCCTGGCCGCGCTGATCGCGTGTCTGTTCGCGCTCCCGGTCGCGTATTATTCGGGGCGGACGAACTCGCTGCTCTCGCGAATCCTGGAGCGGGCGACGTACGTCGGCTTTGCGGTTCCCGGCGTCGTCATCGGGCTTGCGCTCGTGTTTCTCGGCACCAGAACGTTCCCCGCCTACTACCGGGAGGGCGTCGCGTTGCTCGTCTTCGGCTACGTCATCAGGTTCCTCCCGCAGGCCGTCGGCACGGTTCGGTCGTCGGTGCTCCAGATCGAGGACAACACGATCGAGGCCGCCCGGACGCTCAACGTCGGTCGGCTCGAAACGTTCCGCCGTGTGACGCTGCCGATGATCATGCCGGGGATCGTCGCCGGCGCGGTCCTCGTCTTTCTGACGACGATGAAGGAGTTGCCGCTGACGCTCATGCTACAGCCCATCGGGATGGACACGCTCGTCATCAAGGTATGGCAGGCCAACGACGCGCTCGCCTACCGATACGCCGCGATTCCAGCGCTCCTGCTCGTTCTCATCTCGGGGGTAACGATGATCGTCCTGTTGCGACAGGAAGGCTCCCAGATCAGTTGAGATCGGCCGACGCCGTCAGCCGTGTCGCTCACAGATCTCGAGGAAGTTCTCGAAAACCGCCTCGCCCTCCTCGGTGTGGGCGACCTCGGGATGCCACTGGACGCCGTAGAGGTCCCGGTCGGCGTCGCTCATCGCCTCGATTTCACAGATATCGCTGCGTGCCGTCCGGACGAACCCCTCCGGAAGCGTCTTGACCTCGTCGGCGTGGCTGGCCCACACCCGTGTCTCGGGGGCGAGCGAGCCGACGAGCGGATCGGTGTCGTCCTCGATTTCGACGGTGACGTCGGCGTAGCCGCCGTAGTCGCCGGAGCCGATCTCGCCGTCCAGCTCGGCGGCAATGAGCTGCATTCCGAGACAGATCCCGAGGACGGGAACGCCGAGATCGAGATACTCCGGCGCGCGACCGATCCGATCCATATCGGGACCGCCGGAGAGGACGATCCCGTCGGCGTCGATCGCTTCGGGTGGCGTATCGTTGTCGACGATCGCGGTGTCGATGCCGAGATCGCGCAACGCTCGCTGCTCGAGATGGGTGAACTGTCCGTGGAGATCGACCACGACGATCCGAGTCATTGAGTATTCGTACCGAGTCAGAAGCTAAAAAAGGTCTGAAAGCGGGATCGACCTGCGGACAGCGCTGCGGCAGTCGACGTCGCGGCCACCGGATACGACTACGAGGCCGCACAGGTGCTCCCCGAGACGCAGTCGGGGAGACGACCCATCGACCGCGGGCGAGCCGGTATGTCGGCCGTACTGGGCGGGTATCGTCGGTGAAAACGGCTAGTGGGTCGTCGATACCGGGCGATCGGTCATCGACATCGAGCACGGGGTAACCTGCGCCCGTATCGGAGAGCTACGTCGGTGAAACGTTCCTATGGGGGGCGTTAACCGGAAGTAAGGACGCCGTAGTCGCCGTTATCGGGGGCTGACGGGCCGGTACGGCCGCCGTCGAGCGAACCCGCTTCGTACCGATCGATACCTGTTTCGGGAGCCTTACCACAAAAGGAATCGAGTTAGGAAGAACCTATATACTGGTTTTCCCTTTACCGAGCAGAGCGACGATGGCGGACGAAACAGAGCCGAACTCGGGATCGGAAACCCGATCGAGGCGATCGGTGCTTCGATCGATCGGCGGGCTCGGCGTCACGATGGTCGGGAGTGCCAGCGCCTATCGTCACGATCGGACGTACGAGGACCACAGCGACGACGGGATCCCGGTCGAGCTGAAGCGATCCGAAGCGTTTCACGACCGGCTCGCCGATCTCTTCGGCTCCGAGTCGTTCGAGGGACTAAAACCGGGGCGGATGGATTTCCTCGTCGACGCCAGATACGTGGGGGACGCGACCGTCGACGACGCCGTCAAGCGATATCTGGAGGAGCTGTTTCGCGACAACGGGATCTACATGCAGTGGGTCGACCATCCGGACCGGATGGACGAGCGACAGTTCCTCGCGGAGTACGGCAACGACGCCCACAGCATCCTCTGGTCGAAGCGGGGCTTTTACGCCCGAGAGGTCGAGTCATATCTCAAGGACATCGCACTACAGCTCGTCGTCGTCCCCGGACGCCGAGAACCGCCGTACGAGGGGAGAATATACAGTGAACTCGACGATATTGTAGGTTTGAACAACGGGTGGCTCAACGGAGTAAACACGGGGAACAGAGCCGTCATGGGTCACCGGGAGTCCCGCAGAGAGCAAGCGAGACTGTCCCTCCACGAGATCGCACACCTCGTCCTCTGTCACGACGACGACCCGACCAACAGCGGGGTAATGGGGGTCCAGGAGGAGGTCGATCTCACGCCCGCCGAGTGGTCGCAGTTCCGCGACGGGCTCGACGGGGTTCGCGACACGACCGGATACGACATCGCCCTCCGCCGCTGCTCCTGGGAGGAGTATACGCCGTCCCGGCCGACCTGCTGTGAGTGACCGCCTTCCGGCACAGACGCCGGGATCGTTCGCCGAGTGTCGTTACGTTCCCTCGATCCGAACGGCGTCACCGACGGAGACGGCCGCGGCCGCCCCAGCAGGAAGTTCGATCACCGTGTCGGCCTCGGCCCGACCGTAGCCGGTCCACGCCGACAGCCGTTTTTTCGCCCGGACCTGCCCCTCGACCAGCCAGAGGACGTCGATATCGAAGGGAACGCAGACCATGTGCAAGCCGCGTTTCGACGCGCGCGAGAAGGGGAAGACGAGCGCGTAGTCGTCGGCGATCGAACGCCGAAACATGAGTCCGAGCCCCTGTGAGACGATTCCGTCGGCGATCTCGGCATCGCTCGCGAGAACCCGCTCGGTCCCGTCAGCTTCGTGGACGACGCGCACGACTGCCTCGAGAGCGGGCGGCACAAAAAGTGTCCCTCTGTCCATCCGAACGTTGACGACACTCGAGTGGGTAACAGCCGCCACGAGATGGAAAAAACGCCACAGGGGACTTCGGTCGGCGTCGAGGACCCGTACGCCGTCGTCGAGCGGTGCGATCACCTCACCGACGACGGCCGGTGTCGGTACGCCGCCGAGCACGGCCGCCACGACCCGGAGTTCGCCAGAGAGCGCCACGAGGACGACCTCCGCTGTCCCGCGGCCGACCCCGCCGGCGAGTGGGAGTGGGCCGACTGTCCGCATTTCCGCGACAGACAGCGCTCGGGAACGTGTCGTCGGTGCGGCCTCGAAGAGCGGCGACTCGCGACCGAGAACGCCCGACCGCTGCTGGAGGAACACCACCTCGAATACGAAGACGACGAGCGGAAGGAACTGGCCCACGAGATCACGGTGTCGCTCTGTCGGTGGTGTCACGCCAAGGTCCACGGGTCGTGGGCCCGGATCGACGACGACGTCCGGCCCGACCCGGAGGCGATCGCCGCGGCGGAGGGACGACGCTCGAAGGAGCGATCGGAGTTCGAGTTCGAGTCCGCGGGTGACCGGTACGACGAAATCTGAACTTTCGGACGTATTTCGGATCGTTTAACGATATTCGACAACGCATCCGTTTTTTCGAACGACGTTTGAATATAAATCGAGGAGATTCCCGAATACATTTCACGATACGTTCGAAAGAGTATTTAGTCAGCGCCGCCTCCGTCGACGTATGAGAGAGGACCGTCACGACGGGACGCTGGGGAGCGAAGACGGAGAGGTGCAGGGGGCCTACGATTACTGTGACGGCGAGTCGGCGTTCATCATCGCGGACGTGACGACGGACGACGCGTGGGTCGCGATCGATCGCGGAACGGCAGCGTCGGTCGAGGCTCACCGGTAGTCACTGGAGTTCGAAGGCGTCCGGCGGTCGGCCGGCCTCCTCCAGAACGGTATCGGTGACGAGGATCGGACACTCGACTCTGAGCGCCAGCGCGATCGCGTCGCTCGGGCGGGCATCGAAGGTGACTGCCGAGCGCTCGCCGTCGACGTACCGTTCGGCGTCGATCTTCGCCAGAAAGGTGTTCTCCGAGAGCCCGTCGATGCGGACCCGATCGATCGCGCCGCCAAACTCGGTGAGCATCTCGACGAACAGGTCGTGGGTGAGCGGGCGTTCGAACGGTTTCCCCTCCATTGCGTGTGAGATCGATTTCGCCTGATCGGCGCTGATGAAGATCGGGATCGCCCGTTCGTCGGCGGTGAGAACGACGACCGGCGTCCCCGCCTCGCTGTCGGCGCTGATCCCGAGACCGTGGACCGTCGCCTCGTGTGTCATCGTTTCACAATCGGTCGAACGGAACCAAAGCTTTTCGCATCGAAGGTCGTCGGTACGGTATGGCAGATCGGTACGTCGTCGCGGCGAAACCCTCCGCACGCCGGGTGAGCCGGGCGGTCGGCGCGTGGATCGCCACCGAGGGCCGCTGCCGGAGCTTCGACTCGAAGGCGCTGGCCCGCGAGTGGGCCCGGACGGCGAGCCCACAGGGGTATACGCTGTGGATTCAGGACGCCCACCCTCGAGACGAGGGGCCGGCCGACGGGTATCTGCTCGCCCGCAGAAGCCGAATGCGGGGCACCGAGGAGGAGTTACCCGGCGAACAGGTCGGCTTCCCCGATTTATAAGGGTCGAACGACACGACCCACCGCCGACGTTTAACTACCCCGAACGTGAGTCGCTGACATGGAATCGATCGGAACCGGTCTCGCGGCGGTCGAGACGGACGGCCACCGAGCGGACATCTATCTGAGTCGCCCCGAGAAGCGAAACGCCGTGACGATGACGCTCGCGAGCGATCTGACGGCCGCCTTCGAGCGGGTCGACGACGACGGGAGTATCAGAGCGATCACCCTTCTGGGCGAGGGGCCCGTCTTCTGTGCCGGGATGGATCTGGAGACCATGCGCGACCGAGCCGACGCCGACTCGGCCGTCGAGTGGGCGCGGTTCCCGGAGCTTTTAGAGGCGATCGAGGCGGTCCGACAGCCCGTCGTCGCCGGGATCGAAGGGGCCGCCCCCGCGGGCGCCTTCGAGTTGACGCTTGCCTGTGATTTCCGGCTCCTCGGCGCCGACGCCGACTACGGTGTCATCGAGGTCAAACTCGGCACCTTTCCCCACGCCGGCGGGACCCAGCGGCTCCCGCGACTCGTCGGGCTCTCGAAGGCGAAAGAAATCGTTCTGACCGGGGAGTACGTCCCGCCCGAGGAGGCACTCCAGTGCGGGCTCGTCCACGAGATCTGTGACCCCGGGACGGTCGACGATCGGGCGAAGGCGTTCGCCGACGAACTGTGTGAGAACGCTCCACTCGGGATGGAGCGCGCGAAACGCTCGCTCAACGCCGCCCTCGAGACGCCGAAAGCCCAGGGGCTGGCGCTCGAGGAGGCGCTCGGCCGCGGCCTCGACGATACCCACGACTACCGGGAGGGGATCGAAGCGAGACTCGAGGGGCGACCGCCGGAGTTCGAAGGGCGCTGACGGCGGACGGCTCACCCGAAACTGGCGGCGGTCGTGCGGCGTCGGCCACGCTCCGTCGGCATTCTTAAGTGACCCACATCCGACGTGGCGAGTGGTTTCGCTCGATGAACGGAAACGACCGGTCGATCCTCTCGATCACGATGTTGGGACACGGGATGGTCCACACCTACGAGCTGGCGATCCCGATCTTCATCACCGTCTGGATCGCCGAACTCGGGGTCGGGTCGGCGACGCTCGGGGTCGCCGTCGCGGTCGGCTACGCCCTCTACGGGATCGGATCGGTCCCGAGCGGCGTCGCGACGGACGCCTACGGCTCGAAACGGTTGCTCGTGGTCTGTCTGCTCGGGATGGGCGCGTCGTTTCTGTTTCTGGCCTTCGCCGACGGACTCATCGGGCTGACGCTCGCGCTGGCGCTCTGGGGGCTCGCCGCGAGCGTCTACCATCCGGCCGGCCTGCGGCTCATCAGCACGGGTGTCACGAAACGGGGGGCTGCCCTCGGCTATCACGGCATCGCCGGCAACTTCGGGATCGCGCTCGGCCCCCTCGTGGCCGCGACGCTTCTGATCGGCTTCGAGTGGCGGACCGTCGCGGCGGCGATGGCGGTGCCGGCGCTTTTCGCCGCGGTCTATACGGCTTACGTCTCGGTAGAGGAACTGGCCGCGGTCGACGATATCAGGACCGAACCGGCGAGCGACGCCGACGCCGAAGGGAACGCGGCGTTCGGCGGCAGACCGTCGCTTCGGGACGTCCTCGGCGACACCCGGACCGTGTTCGCCGGCGGGTTCCTCATCGCGTTCCCGATGTTGATCTTCGAGGGGTTCTTCTACCGGGGCGTGTTGACATTCTTGCCGAACATGCTGGCGAGCTACGAGGCGCTCGCCCCCGTGACCCTCTTCGGTGAGCGCGTCGATCCCTCCGGCTACGTCTTCGTCGGGCTATTGGTCGTCGGGATGGCCGGGCAGTACGTCGGCGGGCGGTTGAGCGACGCGATGCCGCCCGAAAAGGCCGTCATCGGGGCGTTCTTCTCTCTGGCCGTCATCAGCGTCCTGTTCGTGCCGGCGGCCAACAGCGGCCTGCTCGCGCTGTTGCTCGTGAGCGGCCTGCTCGGGTTCGTCCTCTTCGGGGAACAGCCGCTCCTGCAGGCGGTCGTCGCCGATTACTCGGGGTCGGACGTCCGGGGGCTCTCCTACGGGTACATGTTCCTCGGCGTCTTCGGGATCGGTGCGCTGGGGGCGGCCTTCAGCGGCGCCGTCCTCGCCTATACGACCCAGCAGGCCCTCTTTCTGTTGCTCGCGATCGTACCCCTCACCGCGTCGCTCGTCGCGACGGTTCTGTGGCGCTCGAACGCGGGAAAATAAGGGCTGCAAACGGACGAACGGCGCCTCAGAGCGCGTTCTCGATCGAAGCGGCGACTTCGCGGGCCCGGGCGGCGAGCGGCTCCGGGACCGTCCCGGCCGCGACCGCGTCGTCGAGTTCGTCGTCGTCGACCCGTCGAACCTCGCCGTCGGCCGTCTTGACCACGTCGACGTGGAGGTCGACGTACCGGACCGCGTCGGGGAACACTTCGAGCGGCGTACAGACGTTGACGTAGGTTCCACGATGCGTCCCGTCCTCGCCTTTATAAACCGTCGCGTACCACCACCGGCCCTCGACGAACGTCGTCGTGGCGATATCGCCCGCGACCCGCTCGGTGTCGAGCGCGTCGTAGCTGCCGCCGCCGGACATCTCGCGTTCGAGCGTGACGGAGCCGTCGGACTCGATCGCCGTCACCTTCCCCCGGCCGAGCGTGATCGTCCGACCGGCTGGCTTGCCGTGTTCGATCGCGATCCGATCGCCCTCTCGGGGCCCGAACTGTCGGGTGACGACGTCGAAGGGGAACTCGCCGGTGGGTTCACAGAGCGCCTCGACGAAGTCGACGGCGGCGCTCGCGGCCTCGGTGGCCGCCTTCGTCCGGTGGTGGCCGACCATCGTGGTCTCGACCTTTCGTCGGTGCTCGTCGAGTTCGAAGCGGCTCTCGCGGCCGAACCACAGCCACGCGCCCGACGCCGGCAAGACGATCCGTCCGGGGTCGTCGCCGTCAGCGTCTGCGATCGCCGACATGACGGTTTCGGCCCGCTCGTTGGCCCGCCGGAGCGCGTCGGCCATCGCATCGAGCGAGGCGTCCTCGGCCGTCCGGGACCAGCGCGGCGCCCATCCCTCGAGCGGGTCGACCGGGAGGATGTCGGCCATGCGAGCCGTCTCGCTCGTCGACCCGCTCGCGCCGTAGCGGAGTTCGACGAGCCCGTCCGGGACGCGGAGATCGGTCGCGAGCGACGGCCGCCGATCGCTCCACGGCGGGACGGGAGTGGCGATCTGGACGCGGTATCTGTCGCCCTCGTCGACGTAGCCGTCGACGCGGTCGTAGGGGAGAAACCCCGAGAGCGATCGGCCGTCGACCGAACCGAGATCGACGACGGCGCCGGAGCCGAGCGTCTCGGTCACCTCGCCGGTGAAGACGGCCCCCTTCGGGGCGGGGGCATCCCACGAGAGCGTGTCCCGACCGATCGCTTCGAGCCGTTCGCGGACGGCCGAGACACCTTCGGCATCGCCGGCCACGCCGACACCCAGTCGATCTTCGGTCGTCCGGACCGTGGCGTCGGCGACGGCCGGCGGGAACGGCTCGCCGAAGCGCTCTCGGATCGGGGGCGACGCCGAGACGACGTCGTGATCGTCCCGGAGCAAATCGGTGAGTGCGGTCGTGTAGATGCCGCGGATCCGGACGTTCATAGCGCGTCACGATCGGCCGCAAAGCGGACGCGGTCGTGAACCGTCGGGCCGAGCGTCAACTCGACGACGGCCTCCGAGAGGACGCGACCGTCCTCGACGTAGGCGCCCCACTCGCCGAAGTCGATGTATCCACGCAGGTCGGCGCCGTGGGTGTAAAGGTCGATCCCCTTGAGGTCGTGTTCGGGGAACTCGGCGGCCGAGTGCGCCATATCCATATCGGAGTAGATCGTTTCGAGCCCCCCGAAAAAGCGCTCGATATCGTCGGCCTCGGCGGCGGTCGCCTCGACGACGGACGAGGAGATATCGGCGATCTCCTCCGTCGTGAGCCCGAACGCCCGAAGCGCCGTCTGGGTGCGCTGATCGAAATGCATGGCGGCCGTACGTGGCCGACCGTTGAAAACGTCCCGGCTCCGGACGATCCCCGTTCAGGTTCGGATGGCGGACGGTCCGAGTCCGGAGCGATCGGCCGAACGTCCAAAGGATTAGGATGCTGCCGCGAGAGCGATTCGGTATGAAGGACCCGGTCGAGACGCGAGCGAACGATTCCGAGGACCTCTACGACATCACGACCTGGGAGCCCCGGACCGCGCTCGATCGGCTGGCGATCAAGACGTACCGCGGCGTCGTCAGGGCGGGGCGACGGTTCGTCGTCGCACTCGGTGTGTTGATCTTGCTCGCCATCCTCGTCGTGAGCGGGGCCGGCGGGCTCATCCTCGATGACCCCTTCGTGCTCGGGCTGGCCGCGCTGTCGGTGATCCCGGCCGGACTCTTGGCGCTGTACATCTACCGGGCCGACATCACGACGAAGGAACCGCCGTCGCTGCTCGTCGCGACGTTCATCCTTTCGGTACTTTTCGCGGGCTTTGCGGCGATCATCAACACCGCCTTCGGGTTCTTACAGCTGTTCCCGCTGATCGGGCTCATCCTGTTTTTCTATCTCATCGTCGGGCCGGTCGAGGAGACCGTCAAACTGCTCGCCGTCTGGCTGTACCCGTACCGCGATCGACGGTTCGATTCGGTCGTCGACGGCGCGGTCTACGGGGCGGTCGCCGGGCTCGGGTTCGCCGCGATCGAGAACGTCCTCTACATCACCCAGAACCTCCAGACGCCCGCTTCGGTGTTTGTACAGACGAGCTTCGGGTTCGTCGACGGGTTCACCGACACGCTCGAGGCGGGCGGACAGATCACCGCCGTCCGGGGACTGGCGGGGCCGGGACACGTCGTCTACTCGGCGTTCGCCGGCTACTACCTCGGCCTAGCGAAGTTCAACCCCGAAAACGCCGGGCCGATCGTCGCCAAGGGGCTTCTCATCGCCGCGTTCATCCACGCGACGTACAACACCCTCGTCGGGCTGGTGCCGGGACTGGTCAGCCTCCTCGTTCCGGGCGTGCCAATCGTCGTGTTGTTCCTCGGCTTCGTCATCGTCTATCAGGGCGTCTTCTTCTATATCCTCTACCGGAAGCTCAAACGCTACGAGACGGCGTACAGCCGAGCCCACGAGGGCCCGGAGACGGCCGCCGAGTACGAGGTCGAGTTGACGGAGTTCGATCCCGAGACCCGGTAACCTACGATCGGGAGGGGACGCCGGTAGAGCTACCAGAACTTCACGCCGAGGTCGTGGAGGTCGTCGTTGTTCATCGCGACGTTTATCAAAAGCGGCGTCACCGCCTCGATCTCCGGCGCGTTCGCGATGGTGCCGGCATCGAGCGGCCGCAGACCGTCGATCTCGGCGGCGAGTTGCGAGACCGTCGCCTTGGCGTCGTCGTCGTCGCCGAAAACGAGCGTGTCCCAGTCGAACTCGTTGTCCAGATCGGCCAGCCCTGCTGCCGGGAGGTTGTGGAACGCGCCGACCAGCGGGACGTCGTCGGGTTTGGCCCCGGCGGCGAGCGTGGCGACGCTGCCGGCGCCGGGGCGGTTGTAATGGAAGCCGTCCTCGTCGCGCTGCATACCGACCGCCGGGGTGACGAGAACCGTATCGCCGTCGAGTCTGTCCGCGACGGCCTCGACGGTGTCGACGAGGTGATAGGCCGGCACCGCGAGGACGACGACGTCGGCCCGGTCGGCGGCCATCGCGTTCTCGAACCCTTTGAACGCCGCCTCGACGCCCCGTTCTTCGAGTTCCGCCGTGTAATCGTCGGCTCGTTCGCGCGCCTTTTCGGGGTCACGGGAGCCGATGAGGAGTTCGTGATCCGCGTCCCGGCCCCACCGGAGCGCGAGCCCGCGACCGATGTCGCCGGTTCCACCGAGGAGTGCGATTCGCATACCACACCTCACGGCGGACGGCGGGTTAACCGTTGGGTGATCGGAGACGGTTGCCACGAACGGACGGGTATGTAGAACGATGAACGATTCGGTTGAGAGATGAACAACGCTGTGTAGTTTAAAATCGCAACTGGTTGTGAGTTGGCAAAGCTATATGTATCGTAGGATATACAACCCAGATATGTCGCGAAGAAGCGTCAACAGGCGTACGTTCCTCCAGTACGGTGGTACGACCGCTGCTGTCGCGGCGAGCGTCGGGCTCGCGGGCTGTGGTGGGGATACCGGGAACGGCAATGGGAACGGCAACGGGAACGGCAACGGGAACGGCAATGGAAACGGCAATGGAAACGGCAACGGCGATCCCGTCGATGCCGAACTCCGTGAGTTCGACGCTTCGGTTCCGGACGACGCCTCGCGTGAGGAGATTCTCCAGGCCGCAAACGGGCTCTGGAACGCGCTCGCACCGTGGGTGTTTCTCCACCAGCAGTTCAGCATCTACGGCGTCAACGAGGACCTCGGGTGGGAGGCCCGCGGCGACGAGGACATCATCGCCCGGGAGATCGACACGGATCGGGACGAGATCACCGTCACACAGGGGACCTTCCCGACGGCGATGGACCCGATGGACCACAACGATACGCCGACGTACAACGTCCTCGATGCGGCCTACGAGCCGATCCTCTTCCGTGATCTCGACGGTCGCCCGATCGGGCTCATCGCGACCGACTGGGAGCGACTCGACGAGACGACCATCGCACTCGACGTTCGCGAGGACGTGAGCTTCCACAGCGGCAATGCCCTGGAACCGTCCGACGTCGCCTTCTCCATCAACCGCGCGAACGATCCAGAAATCAGCGATCAGGCGGGAGTCATCGGCGGTATCGACGAGGCACGCGTCGAAGACGGCCGCGTCGTCGTCGATTTGGCGCGGGTCGAACCGGCGATCTTCCGCAACCTCACCACGTTCGGCCGAGTGATGGAAGAGGAGTGGACGACAGAGCGCGATCAGGGCGAACTCAACGCCGGCGAGGTCAACGGGACCGGTGCGTACGAACTGTCGGAGTTCTCCGACGACAACTTCGTCGAATTCGAACGGTTCGGCGACTACTGGGACGACAACCCCGGAGCCGAGACGGTCCGATTCAACGCGGTCGCCGACGAGGGGACCCGGGTCGATCGGCTCATCGCCGGCGAGTCCGACCTCATCACGAACGTCAACCCGCGTGACGTCGCGGAGGTCGACGAGGAGGACGGCCTCGAGATTCAGGGCGTCCCGAGCATCCGGAGTATTTTCCTCGTAATGAACGATGTCAAGGAACCGTTCGACAGTCGGGAGTTCCGGCAGGCGATGAACTTCGCGGTCGACGTCGACGCCATCATCGAGAGTATTCTCAACGGCTTCGGCGATCGCACCAGCCAGCCGACGCTTGAGGGCCACTTCGGGTTCAACCCCGACGTCGATCCGTATCCGCACGACCCCGAGCGCGCAGAGCGGCTCGTCGAGGCCAGCGGCCACGCCGGGGCCGAAATCACGCTGCATACGACGACCGGACGGTATCTCCGTGACGCCGACATCGCCGAAACGGCCGCGGAACAGATCAATCAGCTCGATAACGTTACCTGCGATGCGGATCTCCGGGACACGCAGTCGCTTTTCGGCGAAACGCTCGACGGTGACCAGGAGACCTCGCCGGCGTTTTTCCTCATCGGCTGGGGGAATCCGACGTTCGACGCCAACTACACGATGGAACCGTGGTCGGATCCGGACGATATCTTCGCACATTTCAGCGACGACGAACTGCTCGAACTCATCCAGCGGTCCAACGAGATCGTCGAGTAACGCTGTACTGCGGGTGATGCCAACAGACGTTTCGGGAACGGTAACGAACCGCGGATAGCTCAGTAATGAGACTCGCCAAGTTTCTGATCAAACGAACGGCCCAGGGGCTTTTCGTCGTCTGGGGAGTCGTCACCGTCGTCTTCTTTCTGCGGTTTCTGACGCCCGGTGATCCGATCGTGGCCCTGACACCGCCGGACGCGGGCCAGGAAGTCCGAGAGGCACTCGCCGAACAGCTCGGGCTCGGCGATCCGCTGTACGTCCAGTATACTGATTACCTGTTCCGGCTCATGCAGGGCGATCTCGGGCAATCACTCCAGACACAGCGGAGCGCGAACGCGATGCTCCTCGACCGGCTACCGGCGACGATCGAGCTGGCGGTGGCCGCCACGGTCGTCGCCGTCGCCATCGCCATTCCGTTAGGCGTTATCAGCGCCCGACGACGCCACGAACCCGCCGATTACGGGGCGACGATGTTTTCGCTGGTCGGCATCTCGACGCCGAACTTCTGGCTCGGCATCATGCTCATCATCTTCGTCGCCGTCAGCGTCGATTTCCTCCCCACCGGCGGTCGAAGCGTCACGTTCACCGCCGCCTGGGGCGGGTTGCTCTTTGACGGCGACGTTTCGGGTGTCGGTCGGTGGTTCGCCCAGTTGATACTGCCGTCCATCGCGCTCGGCACCTACTTTACGGCGCTGATCACGCGGCTTACGCGAAGCGGGATGCTCGAAGAGATCGGGAAGGCCTACGCCAAGGCCTGCCGTGCGAAGGGCCTCCCGGAGACGCTCATTATGTACAAACACGTCCTCAGGAACACGCTCATCCCCATTATCACGGTTCTCGGGCTTCAGCTCGGGACGCTCATCGGCGGTGCCATTATCACCGAGGAGGTGTTCGCCTGGCCGGGGCTCGGAACGCTCCTGATAAACGCTATCGGGGCCCGGGACTGGATACTCATTCAGGGCAGCATCATCGTTATCGGCGTCGGCTTCGTCGTCATCAACATCGTCGTCGACGCACTGTATGCGTATCTCGATCCACGGGTGACAGCCGAATGATCTCGCCGCGCACACGCAGGAACCTTCGAAAGGAACTCCGCGGGAGCCGACTCGCACAGTTCGGGGTCTTTCTGGTGGCCGTCATCTTCGTCGTCGCGATGTTCGCACCGCTGTTTGCGCCGCACGATCCAGAAACACAGCGGGTCGGTACCGGTGGTACCGAGGACATGACTGACATGCCGCCGATCGGGTTCGACACTGTCCAAAACGAAACCCGCCGCGAGGACGGCGAGATCGTCACTCGCCAGGTCGAGGTCAGCGCCAACTCCTCACACGTTCTGGGAACCAACACACGCGGGCAGGACGTTCTCTCGAGAGTCATCTACGGCGGGCGGGTGTCGCTTTTGGTCGGGCTCGTCGGGGCGTTCCTCGCGACGCTCATCGGCGTCCCGTACGGACTGGCAGCCGGGTATTTCGGCGGAAAGATCGACGACGGGCTGATGCGTGGCGCGGATATCATGCTCGCGTTCCCCTCGCTGGTGTTGGCGATCGCGCTCGTCGGGGTGTTCAGGGGCACGGAGTTCCACACCAGAGAGATACCCGACCCGCTGGTTTTGGCGGCGCAGTCGGATACCGTCCCGAACCTGCTGATACCGCGGGCCGACCACGTCGCCTCGATGCCCGAAACCACGACGTTCCCGTTGACGGTGACGCTCGTGGTCGCGCTCGTCAACTGGGTGTGGTTCGCCCGCGTCGCCCGGGGGGAAGCAATGAGCATTCGCAGCGAAAAGTACGTCACGGCGGCAAAGAGCATCGGCGCAAGCAACGCGACGATCATCCGACAGCACGTCCTGCCCAACAGCCTCACGCCCATTATCGTGCTGGCAACGATACAGGTCGCGTTCATCATCCTGCTGGAGTCGGCGCTGTCCTTCCTCGGCTTCTCCGGGACGACACTGACGTGGGGGCAGGACATCGCCCGCGGGCAGTCAGACCAGCGCGCACAGTGGTGGATCGCCACGATGCCGGGGCTCGCCATCGTCTTCGCCGTTGTCGGCGTGAACCTGGTGGGTGACTGGCTCAGAGACGCTCTCGATCCCGGTATCGAAGGGGAGGCGGGTGGCGTATGAGCGAGCCGAAGATCCGCGTCGAGGGCCTGACGACCCGCTTTTTCACCGAGGAGGGACAGGTCAACGCCGTCGAATCGATCTCCTTCGAGGTCGAGGAGGGCGAGGTGTTCGGCATCGTCGGCGAATCCGGGTCCGGAAAAAGCGTGACGGCGCTATCGCTCATCGACCTCGTCGAATCCCCCGGTCGGGTCACTGACGGTGAGGTCTGGTACCGATCGCCGGAGATCGCCGACCGGGTTCGCGAGAAGAACCCCGAAGCGGTCGACGACGAGATGGTCGATCTCAGAAAACTCGGCGAAAACGAGCGGCGGTCGCTCCGCGGTACCGAGTTCTCGACCATCTTTCAGGACCCGGAGAGCAGTTTCAACCCGTCGCTGACGGTTGGCGAACAGATCGCCGAAGCCGTCGAGGTCCAGCGACGCGCACGCGCGAACCCGCGATCGACGCGCTCGCGGACCCAGGGGTACGGCCTCGCGAAGTTCGTCGCCGACAGCGTGTTGCCGACCCGCGATTTCCTCGACGAGGAATCGAAGAGCAGAGCCGTCGAGTTGCTCGAACTCGTCGGGATTCCGGATCCCGCCGAGCGCGCCGAGGAGTACCCACATCAGTTCTCCGGTGGCATGTTACAGCGGGCGATGATAGCGCAGGCCCTGGCCGGCGAGCCGTCGGTACTGGTCGCCGACGAGCCGACGACGGCGCTGGACGTAACGATTCAGGCGCAGGTACTGGATCTGCTCGATGATCTCCAAGAAGAGAGCGGAATGACAACGGTCCTCATCACACATAACCTCGGCGTCGTCGCCCGAATGTGCGACCGGGTCGGCGTGATGTACGCCGGCGAACTCGTCGAACGCGGCAGCTTAACGGACGTCTTCGACGAGTCGATCCACCCCTACACGCAGGGGTTGCTCGGCTCGATCCCCGATCTCGAGGAGTCGGTCGGCCGGCTGGAACCGATCGAGGGGAACGTGCCCAGCCTCATCGATTCGGAGATGGACGACCGGTGTTACTTCGCGGACCGGTGTCCGAAAGCGATGCGGGAGTGTCTGGAGAAACCGCCCGCCTTCGACCTCGACGGTGATCACACGACCATGTGTTATCTCGCCGAACGGGAGTACGATCGGACCGACGGGCTTCCGGAGGGGTATTTCGATGAGTGACAGCCACGGACCGACGCCCGCGGGAGACGGAGACGAAGGGGCGCTCGTCAGGGTTCGGAACCTGACGAAACACTTCGATGCCGACGATTCGCTGCTCGATCGGCTGTTCGGCGACGAGACCCCTCCGGTCCGGGCCGTCGACGGCATCAGCTTCGACATCCGGGAGGGCGAGACGCTCGGGCTCGTCGGCGAGTCCGGCTGCGGGAAATCGACGGCCGGCGAGACGATCCTCCAGTTGCTCGAACCGACCGACGGGATCGTCGAATACGACAACGAAAACCTCGTCGGCCGCGACGATCTCTTCTCGTTTCGCCGCCGCGCCGGCGTCGTCTTTCAGGATCCCTTCTCCAGTCTCGACCCACGGATGACCGTCGGACAGAGCGTCCGTCAGCCGCTCGACGTCCACGGGTGGCCCTGGCCCGACGACGACGTCGAGACGACCGCCGACGTGACGGCCGACGGCATCGGGGTCGAACTCGCGGTCGCCGACGACATCCACCGCGTCGATGGCGTCGAACCCGTCGACGGCGTTGCGACGGCGCACGTCACCGCCCGGCGGAAGCCGCGAGGGGAACCCCCCGGGGAACTCCCGATGGAGACGACGATCGCCCCCGACGATGAACGGGGGTACGTCCCCGTCGACGGCGAACCGGTCGCGGTTGAGGTCGCCGAGCCGCTGGAGCTGCGGGTGTCCGGTGGGGACGCCCTCGAGATCGAAGTTCGGGTCGGCCGATCGGACGGGACCCTCCGCCGCGAGCGCGCGGCGGAGTTGATAGAGCGGGTCGGTCTCTCGTCCGATCAGTTCGACCGCTATCCGAACGAGTTCTCCGGCGGCCAGCGCCAGCGGATCGGGATCGCCCGCGCGCTGGCGCTCGATCCGGAGTTTCTCGTGTTGGACGAGCCGACGAGCGCACTGGACGTCAGCGTTCAGGCGCAGGTACTGAACCTGCTCACGGACCTGCAGGCGGAGTTCGATCTCACGTACCTCTTTATCAGCCACGACCTGAGCGTCATCCGACACATCTGCGATCGGGTCGCGGTGATGTATCTCGGCGAGATCGTCGAGATCGCGCCGACGGAGGAGCTGTTCGCGAACCCACAGCACCCCTACACCGAGGCGCTACTGGAGAGCGTTCCGCGGGCCTCGACCGACGAGCAGAAACGGGACATCGATCCGCTCGCCGGCGACGTTCCGTCACCGCGAAACCCGCCCTCCGGCTGTCGGTTCCGGACCCGGTGTCCGAAGGTCATCCCGCCCGCCGGAACCGAGCTCTCACAGCCCGCCTACCGCGCGGTGATGAGCGTCCGGGGGCGCATCGAGCATCGCGATATCAGCCTCGACGGACTCCGGGAACGTGCGGAAACGACCGGGGACGTCGTGTCGGAGCTCTTCGATCGGCTGCTCGACGAGGACCTCGAGTTGCCGGCCTCGGAACGCCGCCACCTGGAGGAGTCCTTCGAGGCCCTCGCGGACGGCGAGTGGGACGAGGCCGCCGGGATCCTGCGTGAACGGTACGAGAGTTTGTGTGAGACGCACCACCCCGACGGCGAACGGGCGGCCTGTCACCTCACCGGACTGCCGGAGAATATCGACGAGCGGGCCGTCGACCGTGCCGAACGACGCGAGTAGCGCCGGTCGACAACCACCGCGTTTTTGCCCGTTCGCGCCCCGGTTCCGGTATGAACCCGCAGAGCCCGCCGCCCGCCGTCTCCGAACACTGGAACGCGTTGATGGCGGACGCCGAGGCGACAGCCGAGGAGTACGAGGAGGACGGCTGGGAGACAGTCCTGGTCCACACCGGCGACGTGACGCCGCTATCGGGGAATCCGTTCGGTCTGGACGTGCTCGCTCCCGGCGACGAGTTCGAGACACTCGAAGAGATCGCCGGGAACGTCACCTTCGACACCGCACACGTCTACCGCAACGAGGCCGGTGACGCCCGGTTTTTCGTCATCGTCGTCGAGGCCTCCGGGGACGACGTCGCTGTCGTCGTCCCGGCGTTTCTCAGTATCAGTCAGTCGGACGCACTCGAGGAGACGGCGACCGACGAGGGGGTTATGTACATCCACGTCCGGCCGCTCTCGGACGATGCACGGGTGACGTTCAGCCACGACGACCCGGCGCTGTTCTTCTAGGGAACCGGATCGGGTCGCTTCGGCGGCAATCAGTGTCGACGCCGACGGGTCCCGAGGCCGTAGAGCCATCCCACGGCGACGAACACTACCGGGAGGCCGACGAACGCACCGAGCACGGCGACGACCAGCCGTGCTGACGGCATCGACGGTGCGAGGGCCGATAAGACGGCGACAGCGGCGGTAACGACTGCGGCCGCCCAGACGAGAACGCGCGCGAGGCTCATACTGCCGGCTATAGCTATTTTAAGGTGTTCGCGTTCCGGTGGCGCGATATCGTCACGCGACTGTAGCCGGCAGTATCACTCCAGCAGTTCCGGGAGTTCGTTGATATCCTCGATGATGATGTCGGCGCCGACGCTGCGGTACTTCCGGCGGCCGGACTCGCCGGTGAGCCCGCCGCTGAGAACGCCGACGCTGCGGAACGTTCGGGAGGGGTCCGCCTCGGCTGCGTTGTTCACCGTCCGGATGTCGTCCAGCGTATCGCCGACGAAGACTGGTCGGCCGACGCCGAGCCGGTCGGCCAGCTTCAGTAGGGCGCCGGGGTCCGGCTTCCCGGCCTCCCAGTCGTCCATCGTGAACCGGTTCTCGTCGGGGATCGACAGGCCGGTCCGTTCGAGTGCGATCTCGGCTTCGGCGGCCGGCCGACCGGTGATGACGCCCAGCGGCCACCGCTGTAGCGCCGTCCGGGTCTCGTCGTTGAGCAACACCGGTTCGTCGTGGATGAACCCCTCGGTGTCGAGGTCCGGCTCGCCGCCCTCGAGTTCGCGGTAGAGCTCGCTGCCGAGATACAGCTGCTGGAAGACGTCCCGGAGACGATCGCGGTCCCACTCCGAGAGGATCTGTTCGCGGGCCGCCGGGTCGAGTTCGTCCGCGATGGCGGTTTCGGCGGCCGCCGGCCCGCCGCCCGAGGCCGCGATCAGCCCGGTGTACGTCTCGATACTGAGCCGCGGTTTCTCGCGGCGGGCGAGGACGTACAGCGCCGCGGCGTAGGTCAGCTCCCAGTCGTTGTTGAACCCGCCGGCGTTCTTGAAACGCTGGATGTCGTCGTACTCGATCGTCTCGCCGTAGACGTGTTCGATCGACTCGACGATCGCCCGACGGTACGAATCCGCGACGTCGATCAACACGCCGTCGATGTCGAGGACGACAGCGTCGACGTTCATCGTCCGACCTCGAACAGCGTTCCCTCGGGGAGTGTTTCCGGCGTCGCGTCGACGGTGACGGGGTCGCCGCCCAGCGTCGTGAACAGACAGTCGGCGCCGGCGTCTTCGGCGACGGCGGCGAGCGGTCCCTGAAGCTCCGGCGGGCAGTTCAACGCGTAAATCGCGTCGGCGTTGCCGTACACTGCCGGCTCGGGATCAGTGATATCGTCACGGACGAACTCGACCGAATCCGGCACCGTCCGATCGCGGACGTCGGTCGCCGTAACGCGGCAGCCGCGTTCGGCCAGGCCGGCTGCGACGTCGGGGCGGTCGCCGACGCCGACCTCCACCAGTCCGTCGTAGCGGGTCAGGCGATCGACGAGTGGCGTCTTCCAGTCGGTATGCACGTCGGGATGTTTATCAACAACGGTATCTAACAATTTCGCATGCACGTCGACATCGTGCCGGTCGGCGACCTCCCGGCAGCAGTAAAGCGGGAGGCATCGAGCGGGCTTCGGTCGGTCTACGACTGCGAGGTGACGATCCACGACGGTCAGCCGATCCCCGAGGGCGCGTACGACACGGACAGAGAGCAGTACCGCGCCGAGGAGTTCATCGAGCTCGCGGGACGGATCGGCAACGGCGAAAAGAACATCGCGATCACTCCCGAGGACCTCTACTACCGGCGACGGAACTACGTCTTCGGGCTCGCGTACCTGTCGGGGAACGGTTCGGTGATCTCGACGTACCGACTGCAGACCTCCTCCGACGGCGGCTTCTCGGAGCGGTCGGCGAGCGATATCTTCGCCGATCGGGTCCGAAAGGAGGTCGTCCACGAGATCGGCCACACGCTCGGGCTCGAACACTGCGACAACGCCCGCTGTGTGATGAACTTCTCGCCGACCGTCCGCGAGGTCGACGTCAAAGAGCAGAACCTCTGTGGGAGCTGCCAGCGGCTGGTTTTATAAACGCTCGCGTGCGTCCGACAGCTCC
>LKMJ01001154.1_pt1 | contig 22731 bp, 17 predicted proteins | sample 643391 | NCBI WGS metagenome assembly LKMJ01 (sample SAMN04112250, study PRJNA286221) | soda lake metagenome | biome: soda lake; feature: Kulunda Steppe; material: water; isolation source: sample PL-Br10 brine of Picturesque Lake | place: Russia: Kulunda steppe | collected 2010-07
ATAAACCACTGTCCGAGTTCAGTGGCGGCCAGTTCCAGTTTCTGCAGGCCTGTGCCTGCCTGGGCAGTGATGCAGATCTGGTCATCCTGGATGAACCGACCAACAACCTTGATGGTAGCGCCATTGCCGCACTGTCCGGAATGCTCACTGAGCTTGGACCCCATCGCAGCGTGCTGCTGGTCAGCCATGAGCAGGCGTTTCTGCGCGATCAATGTTCCCGGATGGTGGATCTGAGCGCATGATGGAAATGGATCTGGCCATGATGCGGGAGCTGTTCCAGCTTCCTTTTCTCACCGGCCTCACCCTGGCGGTGCTGCTGCCACTCATCGGTGCCTTTCTGCGCCTGCGCGAAGAATGGCTGGCCGGGCTGGGTTTCCCCCATATTGCCGCGGCCGGCAGCGTGGCCGGACTGCCCCTGGGTCTGCCCACCACCCTGACGGCGACACTGGCCACGGCTCTGGCGGCACTGCTGAAATCCCTGCTGGCACGCATCGGTAACAGCCAGTTTGCACTCATGCTGGTGCTGGGCTGGGGCGGCGCGCTCTTTCTCGCCGCCAACACCCACCAGGGGGAAATGATCAGTGAAGGCCTGCTGCGCGGACAGCTGTATTTCAGTACACCCGTGCATTTCGCGGGAGCCGTGCTGACGCTGGTGGCACTGCTTGCCAGTCTGAAGTGGCTGAATCAGCGGCTGCTGGTACAGCGGTTCTTCCCCGACCACTACTCAGCCAACGGGCAGGCGGACTGGCCCCACGAACTGCTGTTCGCCGCCCTTCTGGTGGCCGCCGTTGTCCTGGGTACTCTGGCCATGGGGGCACTTCCGGCATTCGCGCTGTTCTTCGTACCCGCCTGGGTAGCATTCGGCCTGGCCAGGGGCTGGCGTCAGGGGTTATGGCTCACGGCCATCATTGGCGTCAGTGTCTATCTGATTGCCTTCTTCAGCACGCTGTTTCTGAATCAGCCGTTCGGTCCCTCGCTGGCGTTACTGCTTGCGCTCAGTGCCTCACTGCGGCTGATCCCGACTCTCACCAGTCTGTTGCGGTAAATCATCATGACTTTGTTGGGTACACGATCCGCCAGACTCACCGTGCTGGCTCTTTTCTTTGTCTCCGGGGTCGCCGCGCTGGTTTATCAGGTGCTGTGGCTCCGGGAACTGGGGCTGCTCTTCGGCAATACGGCTGAAGCGGCCGCCGTCACCATCGCCATCTTCTTTGCCGGGGTCGCCTCGGGTGGCTGGTACTGGGGTCGTCGCGCACGACGCTATCGAAAACCGCTGATTGCCTTTGGCGCACTGGAGCTGGGTGTTGCCGCCACTGCGCTGCTGTTTTTCCTGCTCAGTGATGCCTATCGGGTGGTCTATCCCGGACTTCACGATGCCATTGCCCACAGCACGGCCCTGGTCAATCTCCTGAAACTGACGCTGTCCGCTCTGGTGCTGTTTCCGCCCGCCTTTCTCATGGGCGGGACCTTCCCCCTGGTGGCGGAACACGTCATCCGCCAGCCCGATCAGATGGCCCGACAGGGCAGTCTTCTTTATGCCCTCAACACCCTTGGGGGCATGACGGGGGCCTTCATTGCCGCATTCATCCTGCCCATGGCACTGGGCTTCACCGGCGCCTACATGCTGGCCATCAGCCTTGATCTGGCGGTGGGACTGAGTGCTGTCCTGCTGGGGCGCCGCTGGCTGGTGCCTGAGCCACAGACAGACAACCGCAACCCGGCAGCCGAGCGCCAGCAATCAGCCCAGGCGCTGCCGCTCAGACCGGCCTGGCTCTGGACCCTCGCCTTTGTGTCCGGCGCCCTGACTCTCGCCGTGGAAGTCATCTGGACACGGATGTATGCCCAGGTCCTGCAGAATTCCGTTTACACCTACGCCACAGTGCTGATTCTGTTTCTTCTGTCGCTGGGGCTGGGCTCGGTCGTGGCCAACCGACTCTCTGCACGACAACTTGCGCCGATACCCGTGACCGTGGTGCTGCTGGTGCTCAGCGGGGTTGCGGCCATGAGCTCGCCCTGGCTGTTCCAGACACTGACCGAAGGCATGACCTATCTGGATGGCGGTGAATCCTTTGCCGGCTACATGACCCGGGTATTCATCACCGCCAGCATCGTCATTGTTCCTGCCGGTATCCTGCTGGGCTCACTTCTGCCCTGGCTGCTGAGCAGCGTGCAGTCCTGGCTGCCCAGACCGGGTCAGGCCGTAGGGCAGCTCATCGCCGCCAACACGGTAGGGGCCATACTGGGCGCACTGGCCGGGGGTTTTGTGCTGCTGAATCTGGCGGGTGTCTGGCTCAGTCTGCAGCTGATCGGTATCGCCTATGGGGTGCTGGCGCTGGCGACGCTGTGGCTCCATCCCATGCGCTACCAGAAGCCGGCACTGGCCATTGTGGCAGGGCTGGTCCTTGTTGCTGCCCTGCCTGATTTCCGTTCCCTGCAGTCAATCAAGCTCTTTCCCGGTGAAACACTTCTGGCCGAGCGCCATGGCAGCCATGCCCATGCCGCCGTGGTGGAGCGCAACGGCGATCGCCTGATCCGGGTGAACAACTACTATCGACTCGGCGGTACCGGCGCCATGGAATCGGAACGCAACCAGGGTCGCATTCCACTGATGCTGCATCCGGAGCCCAGGGATGTCTTCTTTCTCGGTCTTGGCACGGGGATTACGGCCGGGGCCGCAACCCCCTTTCCGGTGGAGCGCATCCGCATCTGCGAACTGCTGCCTGAGGTCATTGATCTGGCACGGAACCATTTCAGGGAACCGGCCCAGGGACTGTTCAGTGATCCGCGCGTGAACATACTGGCCGAAGATGGGCGGAACTGCCTGATGGCGCAGCCGGAGACCTATGACGTCATCATCAGTGACCTGTTCACCCCCTGGAAAGCCGGAACCGGCAATCTCTACACACAGGAACACTACCGCAATGTGCGCCAGCGACTGAACGAAGGCGGTCTCTTTGCCCAGTGGCTGCCGCTGTATCAGCTCTCCGAGGAGGAGTTTGCAATCATTGCACGGACCATGAAAACGGTGTTCGATCAGGTCGTGCTCTGGCGTGGCGATATGTATCCGGAAGGGCCTATAGTGGCCCTGGTTGGGATGGAAGAGGGGCACCATCTGGATCCCGACGCCATCATCGCTCACGGGCGGGCTCTTGCGGATAACGAGGAACTCCCGCCCGAAGGGGTGCTGGCGGCATTCCTGCGTTTCTATGTCGGTAATGCCAGCCAGGCGGGCTGGCCGGGAAGCGGGCCGATCAACACCGACAATCGGCCCATCATCGAATACCAGGCCCCACAGCGCCAGAGCCAGGAGGATGACCAGCGGTTTGTGGGCATGCCCCTGGCACGCTTTTATGAACAGCTGCTTGAGAGGGGGCCACCAGCGGATGATCCCTATCTCGCCCGACTGGATGGATCAGGCCATAACTATGTTCAGGGCGGGCTGAGCTATTACCGTTACGCGGTGCTGCGAAATGAGGGTCATGACGAGGCAGCATCGGTCTTCCTGGAGGATTTTCTGGCGCGCACGCCCTTTGAAGTGGCACCGGAGCCCAGTGCCGATGATCGGGCACCCAGCGGCATGGCGGATTGATGGCGGCCGGTCAGTAGCCCTGTTTCATGGCGTCGATGCCCGGCTTGAGGGTTTCACGCCAGGCCTGCTCCAGTGTCCGGTCAAATTCCGGATCATGGCGGGCGATGGTTTCCATCAGCGAATCGACCCAGACCGTGTACCAGGCGGGATCCACATTCATGTGATGACGGTCATGGGTGCGGGCGAGATGCTCGATCTTTGAGCCCTGGGAGCCGCGGGCGTACATGATGAGCCACATGAGACCGGCTCGTACCAGACGGCGCTGCTCGGCCATATCGGTATTAGCGAACATCGCCCTGACTTCCCCGGATTTGCTCATGAAGATATTGTAGAAATCCTCGAAGAAGGCGTCATTGCTGCAGCAACGGCCGTAGCTCTGGAATGCCAGATCCGAGGTTTCCCGTGGTACTCGATCGCTCATCAATTGCCTCCTGTGCGGCCCTGGGCGGGGCCACTCATACTACTGAGCGCGAAAGTATAATTGATGATGGGCCGTCGTGTAAGCCGTTTGTCCGGAGCGATCATTTGCCAATGCAGAATGAACTGAAGATCTCGCCCAGTAGATCATCCGCCGTCATGGCACCGGTTATTTCACCGAGTTCATCCTGGGCCTGACGCAGATCCTCAGCCAGCAGCTCGCCGGCACCGAAGTCCTGGAGCTGGACCCGGCCCTGTTCCAGCAGTTCCCTGGCACGGTTCAACGCATCCAGATGACGCCGCCGGGCCAGAAATCCATCCTCGGATTCGCCCTGGAATCCCATGCAGGCCTTGAGGTGTTCCCGAAGCGCATCGACGCCGGAACCCTCTTTGGCGGAAAGCCTGATCAGAGGCACATCGGCGTCTTCGTATCCCGGTGTTTCCGTGCTCAGATCAATCTTGTTCCGGATGAGCGTCAGCGGTATGCCTTCCGGCAGCCGACGATTCAACCCCGTCCACACCGCATCGGGGGTCACCGCATCGCTGGTGGTGCTGTCCACCAGAAGCAGAATCCGGTCCGCCTGCTCAATCTCACTCCAGGCCCGCTCAATGCCGATCTTTTCCACTTCATCCTCGCTGTCGCGAAGGCCAGCGGTATCAATCACATGCAGCGGCATACCGTCGATATGGATCTCCTCGCGCAACACATCGCGGGTTGTTCCCTCGACCGAGGTGACGATGGCGGTGTCCTGACCGGACAGGGCATTGAGCAGACTGGACTTGCCGGCGTTGGGACGCCCGGCAATCACCACACGCATCCCCTCACGCATCAGTGAGCCCTGCCGGGCCTGAAGCAGGGTTTCGTCCAGGCGTTGCACCACATCATCAAGATCCGAGGCGACCTTGCCATCGGCCAGAAAATCGATTTCCTCCTCGGGAAAATCAATCGCTGCTTCAACGTAGATGCGAAGCTGTGTCAGGGATTCAACGAGCTGATCAACGCGCTGGGAAAATGCTCCCTGTAAAGAGCGCATGGCGCAACGCGCAGCCTGTTCGGAACTGCTCTCAATGAGATCGGCGATGGCTTCAGCCTGGGCCAGATCGAGCTTATCGTTGAGGAACGCACGCTCAGAGAATTCGCCGGGTCGTGCAAGGCGTGCACCCAGCGCTGTAACACTCTGCAGGATCATATCCATGAGCACTGGACCGCCATGGCCCTGCAGCTCCAGGACATCCTCACCGGTGAAGGAATGGGGCCCCGGAAAGTACAGGGCAATACCCTCGTCCAGGAGTTGTCCCTGCGCGTTGTGGAAGGGTCCGTAGTGGGCATACCGGGGTTGGGGCTGATAACCCAGAACCGCCTGGGCAATCGTCATGGCGGCTGGGCCGGACACCCGGATAATGCCGACACCCGCCCTGCCTGGCGGCGTGGCGAGTGCGGAAATGGTGTCCCTGTCTGGCTGGCTTGTCATGGATCAGCTTTTTTCAGGTGCCTTGGCCTGTTCCTTATCGATCTGGCGATAGATGTAGAACTGCTGGGCCATGGACAGCACGTTGTTGCTCAGCCAGTACAGGACCAGCCCTGCAGGGAACCACAGGAAGAAGAAAGTGAAGATGATGGGCATGGCCTTCATCACCTTCGCCTGCACCGGGTCCGGTGGCGCCGGGTTGAGCTGCATCTGCAGGAACATGGACGCGCCCATCAGAATCGGCAGGATGAAATAGGGATCCATCACCGACAGATCATTGATCCACAGGAAGAAAGGCGCATGGCGTAACTGCACGCTTTCAAAGAGTACCCAGTAGAGCGCAATGAACACCGGCATCTGCACCAGTATGGGCAGACAGCCCCCGAGTGGGTTGATCTTCTCCTTCTTGTACAGCGCCATCATCTCCTGGGACAGCTTCTGCTTGTCATCGCCGTACAGATCACGCAGGCGCTGAAGCTGCGGTGCAACACGGCGCATGTTGGCCATGGACCGGTAACTGGTGGCAGAGAGTTTGTAGAAGGCCAGCTTCACCGTCACCGTCAGCAGGATGATGGCTATACCCCAGTTACCCACCAGGCCATGGAACCAGTCCAGGATGTAGAACAGCGGGAGCGAAATGAAAAACAGCCAGCCGAAATCGACGGTGCGATCGAGATTTGGAGCGATTTCCTTGAGCCGGTCAATGATCTTGGGCCCAAGATAGACCTGGGCGCCGACTTCTTTCTCTTCACCCGGATCAACACGGGTAGCAGCCCGGTTCACAAAGCCCATGACATGCAGGCCATTGCGACGGATGGTCTGGTACTGGTGCTGTTCCTGCTGCTGCGGGATCCAGGCGGTCATGAAATAGTGCTGCAGGAAGGCGACCCAGCCGCCAGTGGCGGATTTGTTCAGTCGTTCGTCGTTGAGATCACCGAAGTCGTATTTGGTATAGGCGTCATCCGGTGTGCTCAGAACCATGCCGAGATAGGCACGGACACCCAGGATCCGCTGACCGGTCGGGTCTTCACTCTCATCCCGGACAATCTTGCCGGAGAAGTTGGTGACAAAAGGCTCATCGGCGGTGTTGCGGATGTGATAGCTCACATCAACCAGATAGGCATCACGCTCAAAACGATAGCGTTTGGTGATCGGAACGCCTTTATCGGTTTCAAAATGCAGATCAACAGTGAGGCTGTCCTCGTCCTCGGACAGGACATACTCGCTCTGCTCGGCTTCATAGACAGGCGTTGGACCATTGGCGGTGGAGTCCGGCCCATCGCGTCCAAGGAGGCCACTCTCCAGGATGTAGGTGCGTTCACGGTCGTTCTGGAGCAGCTGCAGTGGTTCTTCGGAATCCAGGGTGCGATCATGCTGGAGGAGGTAGGCCTTGGTGATCTGCCCCCCCTCAAGGCTTATCTCAAGATCGAGAACATCGGTTTCTACACGGATGGTTTCCGCATCGGCATCCGGCGTTTCGGTATCGCTGGCCGGCTCCTCGGTGACATCGGCGTCCTCATCTTCCGGAACGCTGAATTCCTCGGCTGGATCTGCCGCCTCGGTGTCGCGCTCCGGATCGGGTTCCGGGGAATCGAACTCGGCTGGTTCGCTGTCGGGTTCTTCGATCTGCTGTTCAGCGACTGGTTCGGTCGGCTCAGGCTGCTGATGGTAATCCTCGTTCCAGGCGAGGATCAGCAGATAGGTGACAATGGCCAGACCGAGCCAGATGGCGACTCTTGGGATATCCATAATTCAGTGCGTCTTTTCGGAAGTGTGGATACAGCCCGAGGAGGCTGAGCAGGACTCGGGCGTTAGGGTATCGGTACCAGGAACCGGATCATAGCCGCTTGTTCCCCAGGGGTGACAGCGACCAAGGCGTTTCAACGCCAGCCAGCCACCGCGGATCAGGCCATACTGACTGATTGCAGTTGCCGCATAGCTGGAACAGGAAGGAATGTGGCGGCAGTGACTGGGCATGAGAGGGCTGATCCCGTATTGGTACAGGCGGATCAGACACAGTGCGAACCAACGCATGTTATCCCTCCTGACAGACCTGCATCCCGCTCAACGGGGTTCGGTCTGCTTAGCCAGTTTGCGCCAGAGTTTGTCCAGCTGCCGGTGAATCTCGGAGTTGTCCAGGCTGCCAAGCCCCGGGCGTGCCAGCACCACTATATCGAGACTGGGTAAACCGGCCCTTCGGTGGCGGAATGATTCCCTCACCAGACGTTTGATCCGGTTCCGGTCCACAGCCCGTTTCACGTGACGCTTGGCGATGATAAGCCCGATTCGGCCGTAGCCGGGGCACTCATGCCCATTGGGTGTTGCCAGCAACAGGAAGTGCCTGTTTCCTGTCTTGAACTGAACGTTACTGAAAACGCCAGTATAATCTCTTGAAGTCAGCAAGCGAGCCGAACGTGGAAATTCGGCTCTGTCAGATTCGGGCGTCGACAACTCTCTGGGTTCAGACGCTCAGACGCTTGCGGCCTTTGGCGCGGCGACGGGCGATGACCTGACGGCCGTTCTTTGTCGCCATGCGGGCACGGAAACCGTGAGTGCGTTTACGTTTGAGCACGCTGGGCTGGAATGTACGCTTCATGTCTGTGATCTCGCAACAACAGGAGTTTGGTTAACGTCCGACCACCCCAGGTCGGGCGCTGTATGGAAATTGTCCATAAGCAGGGAGCGGCGATTGTAAGCAAATCCGGATGCAGGATCAATCATTGATCGATCGGCGTCACGCTTTCTGTTCGAGTCACAGTAGCTATAGGAGTTTCAGTTCTTTTAAGGATTTAAAAGACCTATTGTTACTACTGTTAGGGAGGGTCTTATCAGTGGATAAGTGGGTTTAAGTCCCATGGATCAGTGATCTGGGAGTGGGACAGCTCTGTTGGCATAAGTGGGGGAACGTTGGTATAAGCTGCGCATGGAATCAGGATAAGACACGGTAACAGGATCCGGGTTGGGTTATGCAGTAGTTATTGGGGTCTGGATTCAGGACTTTTTCCCAGGTTGTGGGCAGACCCCTGTGGATAGTTATTTTTGCCTGTAATGTGACTCAAATTTGTGAAGAAGGCTGTTCCTAAGTCTGTAAATTTCGGAATAAAAACGAAAAAGATATCCACAGCCTGTTTACAGCTTTCAGTTCAGGGGGTTTCAAGCGGACTGCGTTGCGGCGTAGAATGTTGCGCTCAGCAGCTTGTACCGGGGTATCTGTGGACAGCGAAATGTCCCTGCTCCGGCGTTGTGTTACGGGCTTATTCTGTCAGGCATGGAGATGATTACCGGTGGCGCCACAGGAACTCTGGCAACAGTGTCTGGACATACTGAGGGATGAGTTTCCGGCCCAGCAGTTCAATACCTGGCTCAGGCCCCTCCAGTCAGCGGCTGGTGAACAGGGGCTGGTGCTGCTGGCACCCAACCGGTTTGTGAAGGACTGGGTGGATCAGAAATACCTGAGACGGATTCAGGAACTCATACGCGATCTTGAAGGCAATCAGGGTCTGAGTGTCGAGCTTGAGGTAGGCTCGGCGAGTGAGCGGAGCGCAGCCAGAGGGAATGCGACCGGTTTCGGCTCGAGCCCCTCGGGATGGAAGGGAAATGAGCAGGCCTCGGGGGCCCAGCCCCCCTCTCCTGAGCCGGATAGGGGGGTCGAAAAGGATGTGGGGGTCAGTGAATCAGAGTTGAACACCGCGGAAGAGCGTCCGGAGGATGAGACCCTGGTGGAGCGGATTGCTGCACGAGGTAATGGAGAATCCGGACAGTCGCGGGTTCAGGTGGAAGGTGCGGTCAAGCACCAGACATTTCTCAATCGCCAGTTCACTTTTGACACCTTTGTTGAAGGCAAGTCGAACCAGCTGGCCAAGGCGGCATCCAGCCAGGTGGCGGAAAACCCGGGTGGCTCCTATAACCCGTTGTTTCTCTACGGCGGCGTTGGTCTTGGTAAAACCCATCTCATGCACGCTGTGGGCAATGAGATTGTCCGGCGCAATCCCCATGCGCGGGTGGCCTATCTGCGCTCCGAGCGCTTTGTGGCCGATATGGTCAAGGCCCTTCAGCTCAACGCCATCAATGAGTTCAAGCGCTATTACCGGTCCCTGGACGCCCTGCTCATTGATGATATCCAGTTTTTCGCCGGTAAGGAGCGTTCCCAGGAAGAGTTCTTCCATACGTTCAATGCGCTTCTGGAAGGGGGTCAGCAGGTGATACTGACCTGTGACCGTTTCCCCAAGGAAATCGTCAATATGGAAGAGCGGCTCAAGTCTCGTTTTGGCTGGGGACTGACGGTGATGGTGGAGCCGCCGGAGCTGGAAACCCGCGTGGCCATCATCATGAAAAAGGCAGAGCAGGCCCGGGTACGGATCAGCAGTGAAGCGGCGTTTTTCATTGCCCAGAAGATCCGCTCCAACGTCCGGGAGCTTGAAGGGGCGCTCAAACTGGTCATTGCCAATTCCCATTTTACCGGACAGGACATTACGCCGGCCTTTATCAGGGAAAGTCTGAAGGATCTGCTGGCGCTGCACGAGAAGCAGGTCAGCATCGACAATATCCAGCGCACCGTGGCAGAGTACTATAAAATGAAGGTGGCGGATCTGCACTCCAAACGCCGCACCCGCTCCATCACGCGTCCGCGGCAGATGGCCATGGCCCTGGCGAAGGAACTGACCAATCACAGCCTGCCGGAAATCGGAGACGCTTTCGGTGGACGCGACCACACCACAGTTCTGCACGCGTGCAAGAAGATCCAGGAACTGCAGGAAACCGACTCCGGAATCCGCGAGGACTACCAGAATTTCATGCGGCTGCTGACGACCTGAGAAACGCCAGCAGCGGACAGCCATTCCAACTGACATCAGGCAGACGCGACAGACAATGAAAATTGCCATAAACCGTGAATCACTGCTGGAGCCGTTACAGGCCATCGCCGGGGTAGTGGAAAAGAAACAGACCATGCCCGTACTGTCGAACGTGCTGATGGTCGCGGAGGACGATCAGCTCACTCTGACCGGAACCAATATGGAAGTGGAGCTGGTTGCGGCTGTGGATGAGGTTTCAGTTGAGCAGCCGGGTCGTATTACCGTGCCGGCACGCAAACTGGCGGATATCTGTCGATCATTGCCCGAGGCGTCGCAGCTGAGTCTGGCTCTGGAGGGGGATCGCATGCGGATACGCGCCGGAGCGAGCCAGTTCACGCTGGCGACACTGCCCGCGGATCATTTCCCGAACGTCGAGGAAGACGAAGACAGTTTTACACTGAGTCTGCAGCAGGGGGATCTTCAGGCGCTGCTTAACGACACAGCGTTCGCGATGGCTCAGCAGGATGTTCGCTATTACCTGAACGGTCTGCTGCTGGAAATAGGCGACGACACGTTGCGTGCGGTGGCGACGGATGGTCACCGCCTGGCGCTCGGGACACTGTCGGTACCCACCTATCTTGAGGAAACCCGACAGGTCATTGTTCCGCGCAAGGGGGTCCAGGAGTTGGTACGGCTTCTGGATGATACGGACGAACCCGTCACGCTCACTATCGGATCGAGCCACATGCGCGCTACTGCAGGGCAGTATACGTTCACCTCGAAGCTGATTGAGGGTAAGTTCCCCGACTACAACCGGGTTATTCCCCGTGGTGGCGACAAGACGGTGCTGGCGGACCGGCTGACGCTCAAGAGCATGCTGCACCGGGCGGGCATACTGTCCCATGAAAACATCCGTGGTGTTCGGCTGCAGCTGGAGCCGGGTGAACTGCATGTGTATGCAAATAATCCGGATCAGGAACAGGCCGAGGACACCATGGCGGTGGAGTATCAGGGAGAATCACTGCAGATCGGCTTCAATGTCGGCTACCTCATCGACGTCATGAACGCCATTGACGATGAGCAGGTACGTCTGGTGCTCTCGGGTCCGAATGCGAGTGCGCTGATTGAGAGCACCGGGGCTGACGACAATCTGTACGTCGTTATGCCCATGAGGCTATAGAGCCCCCTCACGGGGATGGGTGAATTGGGAGGACAGCAAAGGATGCCAGAGATACTGGAGCATACATCAGCAGGTAACACGAAAGGCCTTGAGGCGGTCAGGCAGGGATTGAAGCACAATCCCGCACAGTTGCTTGGTGATGGTATCAAGGGAGCGTTGCGTATCGGTCAGACGGCCATGGTGCTGTCCCGTCAGGGAGCACGCTGGCTGGGTGGGGATCGACCACCGACACCGAGGTTGATGAGGGAGACTTTTGAGGCACTGGGTGCCACCTACATCAAACTGGGGCAGTTCATTGCCTCGTCACCGACGTTTTTCCCCCGCGAGTACGTGGATGAATTCCAGGACTGTCTTGATCAGACCCGCCCCCTGCCCTATGCCGTAATGGAGCGCATCCTGCGTGAAGAGCTCGGAGATGCGGTTGATTCTGAGTTCGCTCATATTGATCGCACCCCATTGGCCTCCGCCTCAATCGCTCAGGTCCATGGCGCCCGGCTCAAAAGTGGTGAGGATGTAGTGCTGAAAATCCAGAAGCCGGGCGTGTCCAATATTCTGCTGACGGATCTGAATTTCCTGTATGTATCGGCCCGGGTTGCCGAGACGCTTGCACCGAAACTGGCCTGGACTTCCATGTCCGGTGTGATCCAGGAAATCCAGCGGACCATGATGGAGGAATGTGATTTCGTCCAGGAAGCCAATAACCTTGAGCGCTTTCGTGAATTTCTGGATGAAACGGCTAATACCGAGGCGACGGTACCCAAAGTGTACCGTCAACTGAGCAGCTCCCGGGTTCTGACCATGGAGCGTTTCCATGGCGTTTCCCTGACGGATCTGGAAACCATCCGGCGGTATACGAAGGATCCGGAGCGGACACTGATTACGGCGATGAACACCTGGTTTGCGAGTCTCACGCAGTGCGAGTTCTTCCACGCGGATGTGCACGCCGGGAACCTGATGGTGCTTGAGGATGGCCGGGTTGGATTCATTGATTTCGGCATTGTTGGCCGGATTCGTCCCGATACCTGGGAGGCCGTCTCCGATTTCATGAGTGCCATCATGGTGGCGGATTTTGATCGCATGGCCGATGCCATGGTTCGTATCGGTGTCACCCGGGAAAACGTTGACCGGGCAGAGCTGGCAAAGGATCTTTCTTCGGTACAGCAGCACATGGATACCATGGCGCCACCGGATATGGACGTTATGGAAATGGGGTCACTGGAAGGGGTGACCGAGCAGACGGAAGAAGAAGTGAATGACCTTCTGATGGATCTGGTACGGATTGGTGAAAGTCATGGGTTGCACTTCCCCCGGGAGTTCGCATTGCTCATCAAGCAGTTCCTGTATTTTGACCGTTACGTGCACATTCTCGCCCCCGAGATGGATATGTTTCTGGACGAACGGCTGAACATGCTGCACTAGTCGTGGTGATCGGAGCGAGAGGGACAGGAGGGTGTCAGGTGTTTGAGCTGAGCAGCAATCTGGTCACGTCCAGTCTCGCCCAGTGGCGTGGAACCCGTGTACGCAGCAACCGGGAGGACACAGGTCAGCTTGTGCATCTTTATGATATGGAGGGCTGCCCTTTCTGTCGGCTGGTGCGGGAGGCGTTGACCGAGCTGAATCTCAATGCAGTCATCTATCCCTGCCCCAAAGGCGGCAGTCGATTCCGTAACCGTGCTCTGGAGCTCGGGGGTAAGGCACGCTTTCCTTTCCTGGTGGATCCCAACCGCCAGGAAATGCTTTATGAAAGCACGGCGATTGTGAATTACCTTCATCGGCATTATGGCAGTGGTTCACAGCCGTTTGGGGACAGACGCAATCTGTTGGCGAAGGCGCGCTCCTTCGCCGCCAGTGCGTCTCGACTGGGAAAGGGGCTCTACGTCAAGCCGGCAAAACGTCCGGAGCGGATGCTGGAGCTTTACAGTTTCGAGGCCAGTCCTTTTTCCCGGCCGGTTCGTGAGTTGCTGTGTGAGCTTGAGATACCCTATGTCATCAGAAACTGCGGCAAGAGTTCAGCCAAGGATTTTCTTCTGCCCCAGTTGCGGGATCGGCTGCCGATAAAGTACCAACCGGTATCAGCCAATCGCAGGTCACTGCTGGATGAGGCGGGTCGCGTTGCCATTCCCTATCTCGTGGATCCCAACACCGACGTACGATTGTTCGAGAGTTCAGCCATTCGGTCCTACCTCATACATCAGTATCAGATCTGATTCTGAACCATGGCGCTGCGCGAACTCCATATCCACCATCTACGCAATCTGGATGGGCAACGCCTTCAGTTTTCCGATCGGGTGAATCTCATCCATGGTGCCAACGGCAGTGGCAAGACCAGCCTGCTTGAAGCGATCTACTATCTTTCGGCGGGACGCTCCTTTCGTACCTCCAAACACCGCAATGTGGTCAGTCGGGACAGCAACCTTCTGACGCTTTTTGGCAGAGTGGAGAACGAATGGGGCGAGCAGCGTCTGGGGATCAGCCGGGATCTGGCGAAAGGGGAGACGGTTCTCCGGAAGAATGGCCTGAGGGTTCATTCACTGTCCGAAATGGCACGGGAGCTACCGGTCTGTGTGATCGAGCCGGGTACCTTCGATCTGGTTGCCGGCGGCCCGGGTCAACGAAGGCAGTTCCTCGACTGGCTGGTGTTTCACGTGGAACATGATTACGGCGGCCTGTGGCAGCAGTGTCAGAAGACCATTCGCCAGCGAAATCAGCTGCTCAGACGTGGTATAATGAGCGATGGCCAGCTGGGCAGCTGGAACGCGCGGCTGGTGGCTCTGGCTGACCAGGTGACGACGCGGCGCATCCACTGGTTCGAACGGTTCAGAACCGAGCTGCAGGCATTGTTCGAACAGAGTAACGCCGAGTGGGCGAAGGATCTGGAGCTGACTTTTTTTCGTGGCTGGGATTCGAAACGCACTCTCGGCGAAATCCTGGAGACCAATCAGGAAACGGAACATCGGGCTGGCCATACACTCTATGGCCCGAATCGATGTGATATACGGATTCGCATCAAGCAGAGGCCTGCCGGCGAAATGCTTTCCAGAGGTCAGCAACGGACGCTGGTGATCCTTATGAAACTGGCACAGATGGCGGTGGTGAACGGCCGCCGTCAGGACTATGCCATCTGCCTGGTCGATGACATCAACGCCGAGTTGGATCATGCGAACCAGAAGGTATTGGCGGAACGTTTGCTCGGGCTGGGATGCCAGCTGTTCGTAACCAGTATTGAGCCGCCAGATCAGGGTCTGTGGACGGAATCTACCATCCAGGACCACCGGATGTTCCACGTGGAACATGGTGAATTCTCCGAACAATAAGACAGGCGCTTCGGGAGAGCTGCTACATGACAGATTACACTTCCTCCAGCATCAAAGTCCTCAAAGGCCTCGATGCCGTGAAAAAACGCCCCGGAATGTACATAGGGGATACCGATGATGGGACTGGCCTGCACCACATGGTGTTCGAGCTCGTTGACAACTCCATTGATGAAGCGCTGGCTGGTCATTGCAGTGAAATTGGTGTAGTGATTCATCCCGACGAATCGGTGACGGTTCGTGATGATGGACGGGGTATTCCTACCGACCTTCATGAAGAGGAAGGGGTTTCCGCCGCTGAGGTCATTATGACGGTCCTGCACGCCGGCGGTAAGTTTGATGACAACAGCTACAAGGTGTCCGGGGGGCTTCATGGGGTTGGTGTTTCTGTGGTCAACGCCCTCTCCTCAACTCTTAAGCTGACGATCCGCCGTGGCGGAAAAGTCTATGAGCAGGTTTACCATGAAGGTGTTCCGGAGAGTCCTCTCAGTGTTGTCGGCGAAACAGATGCTTCCGGCAGCGAAGTTCATTTCGTGCCCTCCACCGAAACCTTCACCAGCATCGAATTCCACTTCGATATCCTGGCGAAACGCCTTCGCGAACTGGCGTTCCTTAACAGCGGTGTGCGGATACGACTGACTGATGAGCGCACAGGACGGGATGAGGTGTTCGAATATGAAGGCGGCCTCCGCGCTTTTGTGGAACATCTCAATACCAACAAGCAGCAACTCAACCGCGTTTTCCACTTCGACCGTGAGCGCGAGGACGGCATCGTGGTTGAAGTGGCCATGCAATGGAACGATGCATTCCAGGAAAACATCTTTTCCTTCACGAACAATATCCCCCAGAAGGATGGTGGCACCCACCTGGCGGGCTTCCGGGCAGCACTCACCCGTACGCTGAACAACTACATCGAACAGGAAGGGCTGCTGAAAAAGCTGAAGGTCAACACCTCGGGTGATGACGCCCGGGAGGGGCTGACCGCAATTGTCAGCGTCAAGGTGCCGGATCCGAAGTTCTCTTCCCAGACCAAGGATAAGCTTGTCTCCTCCGAGGTGAAGACCGCGGTTGAGCAGGAAATGTATCAGCACTTCACCGACTATCTGCAGGAATATCCCAACGAGGCCAAAGCCATCGTCAATAAGATGATTGATGCGGCGCGGGCCAGGGAAGCGGCGCGCAAGGCCCGGGATATGACGCGCCGAAAAGGGGCATTGGACGTTGCGGGACTGCCAGGCAAACTGGCGGACTGTCAGGAAAAGGATCCCGCCCTTTCTGAGCTGTTCATAGTGGAGGGTGATTCCGCCGGTGGCAGCGCCAAACAGGGTCGTGAGCGGCGCACCCAGGCGATCCTCCCCCTGAAGGGCAAGATCCTGAACGTGGAGAAGGCCCGTTTTGACAAGATGCTTTCCTCGGTTGAGGTGGGCACCCTGATCACTGCCCTTGGCTGCGGTATTGGCCGGGAAGACTACGATCCGGACAAACTGCGCTATCACAGCATCGTCATCATGACGGACGCGGATGTGGACGGATCGCATATCCGCACCCTCCTTCTGACATTTTTCTATCGTCAGATGCGCGAGCTCATTGAACGGGGCCATGTTTTTATCGCCATGCCACCGCTGTACAAGGTGCGCCGGGGCAAACAGGAACAGTACCTGAAGGATGAGAAGGCCAAGACCGCTTATGTCACCCAGTCCGCGCTGGAGAACGCATCACTCTATGTGAACCCGGATGCGCCTCCGGTGACGGGTAATGCACTGGAGAGCCTGGTCAAGGAATACCAGAGCGTGATGGACGTCATCGAACGTCTGACACGGGTCTATCCGGAGCGGGTCCTGCAGGAGATGATTACCCACACCACCCTGACGACCGAGGATCTCCAGGACGCTGCGAAGATTGAGCAGTGGGTGGCTACGCTTGGAGAACGCCTTGTCCTTGATACCCGTACCGGTATCAAGTATGAATTCACCACGGTTGAGGACCCTGAGCGCAAGCTCACTCTGCCCAAGGTAACCCTGCTGATCCATGGCATTCCCTACCAGTATGTGTTCCGCCACGAATTCTTCGAGTCGCCTTCCTATCAGGCGATTGCCCGACTGGGCGAGAAACTGGATGGACTCATTGAGCCGGGCGCTTACGTCCAGCGCGGGGAGCGCAAACATCCGGTGGATACCTTTGCAGGAGCCCTGGACTGGCTGATGCATGAGGGACAGCGTGGCCTGTCCATTCAGCGTTATAAGGGGCTCGGGGAGATGAATCCGGAGCAGCTCTGGGAAACAACGATGGATCCCGAAACCCGTCGCATGATGAAGGTAACGATTGAGGATGCCATAGCGGCGGACCAGATTTTCACCACCCTCATGGGTGATGAAGTGGAACCCCGCCGGGCATTCATCCAGACGAATGCGCTTCAGGTTACCAATCTCGACATCTGACGCCGTTCACCGGATGTCGGGTTGAGAATGGAAAAGCCGGCTCAGTGCCGGCTTTTTTGTGGCGGCTTGGGTTCAGTGGCGGGGGTGCGCTCAGGCCGCCTGGCCGCGACCTCTGACCGGCTCGTTCTCGGCAATGAATGCCTTGACCCGCGGTGCAATATGTTCGCGCCATTGGCTGCCGTTGAAAATCCCGTAATGCCCGACGCCGGGTACCAGATAATAGGATTTGCGACTTTCCTCCAGATTGGTTGAGATTGTCAGCGCCGCTTTGGTCTGACCCACTCCGGAAATATCATCAAGCTCCCCTTCAACAGCGAAAAGCGGGGTACGGGTTACAGCTGCAGGATCAATGAGTCGCCCTCTTGATACCCACTCGCCCCGGGGCAGCGCGTGCTGCTGGAAAACCACATCAATGGTCTGCAGATAGAACTCCGCTGTAATGTCCATGACGGAACGGTATTCCTCATAGAATGCCTTGGTACGCTCGGCACTGTCATGATCGCCCACAATCAGGTGCTGGAAGAGTTTGCGGTGCTTGAGTACGTGATCTCCCAGGTTCATGGTCATGAAGCCGGCGAGCTGAAGAAAGCCAGGATAGACCCTTCGCATCATCCCGGGGTTGGGTGGCGGAACCAGGGTGATCACGTGTTTTTCAAACCAGGCGTGGGAGCGGGTTGTGGCTACCCGGTTCACTTCGGTGGGCGCTTCCCGGGTGTCGATGGGACCACCCATGAGTGTCACACTGGCAGGCGTGCAGGGATGGTTCTCCGCCTCCATCAGACAGAGTGCGCCATATACTGGAACCGCGGGCTGGCAGACGGCAATCACATGGGTATCCGGACCAAGCGCTTCAAGCCACTCCAGCAGATAATCCACGTAGTCATCCAGGTCAAAGCGGCCGCTCGCCAATGGCACCTCACGCGCGTCCCGCCAGTCTGTAATGTACACATCATGGTCCGGAAGTAACGCCTCCACGGTTCCTCTGAGCAGCGTGGCGAAATGCCCGGAAAGAGGCGCCACCACCAGAACCCTTGGGTGGTCGTACTGCCCCTGACGCTCGAAGTGTTTGAGCTGCCCAAAGGGTTTGCGTTCCAGAATCTCCTCTTTGACGGCCACCCGACGGCCATCGACGCGGGTTTCCTTCAGCCCGAATTCGGGCTTGTCGTAACGGCGTGTCAGCTGCTCAACCAGGTCAAGCCCGGCTGCGGCGGTCCGTCCGGGCAGCGTCTGTCCAAAGGGATTGAGCGGGTGGCGTAACGCCCTGAGACTCTCCTTGGACAGGAAATGCAGGGGCGCGAAGGCGGAATGCTTGAGCTCGTACAGTGTATAGAGCATGCGAGTATCCTCGATTGGATGGGTAGGCCTCCCTGTGTCAGGCAGTGGGCTTGTACCTGCGCCCTGAGATCAGTTTTTATTCGCCTGTCCCTTCTGTCAATACTATAGTTCATAGATGGCCAATGTACTGACTGGAGACAATGCAATGATGGAATCGTTCAGGGCAAAGACTGCCGTAATCACCGGCTCAACCAGTGGCATTGGTCTGGGACTCGCCCGGGGACTGGCCGCTCAGGGAATGGATGTGGTCATCAATGGTCTGGGAAGTACCGAGGAAAAACACAGGATAGCGAGCGAGATTGAGCAGGCCTTTGGTGTCCGTGCTCCGGTGATTGACGCGGACCTGACCCGCGCCGGCCCGGCGCGGGAGTTGATTGAACGCGCCCAGCAAGCCCTCGGTTCTGTTGATGTGCTGATCAACAATGCCGGCGTCCAGCACGTCAGTCCTGTGGAGCAGTTTCCCGATGAGCAATGGGAGCGCATCATCAGCCTGAATCTGTCGGCCTCTTTCTATACCGCCAAGGCGGCACTGCCGCTAATGAAGGAGCGCGGCTTTGGCCGGGTCATCAACATTGCCAGCGCCCACGCCCTGGTCGCCTCTCCCTTCAAGAGTGCGTACGTGGCCGCAAAACACGGTGTGGTCGGGTTTACCAAAACCCTGGCTCTGGAGATCGCGGAGGAAGAGAATCTGACGGCTAATGCCATCTGTCCCGCTTACGTTCGAACGCCTCTCGTGGAGGGGCAGATTGCAGACCAGGCAAAGGCCCATGGCATGGATGAGGAGCAGGTTATCCGGGATGTGATTCTGGCGGCACAGCCGAACAAACGCTTTGTGACCATTGAAGAGTTGGTCGCACTGACACGGTTGTTATGCAGCGAGGAAGGTCGATCCTTCAATGGGTCGGCGATACCCATGGATGGAGGTTGGACAGCCCGTTGAGCGGAATGCGGAGAGAGAAATGGTCGGCGTGGCAGGATTCGAACCTGCGACCCCTTCCTCCCGAAGGAAGTGCGCTACCAAGCTGCGCCACACGCCGACTGCAGGGCGGATTATACATAACCCGAATGGGAATGCTAACCCCGGAAGGCCGTGAAATCAGCTAAAATCCACGGCCCCGGGCTCAGGATCAGTTGGCGGACTGAAGCAGTGAAATGTCCGCCGCCTGCAGGAACAGCTCCCGCAGGCGCTGCAACAGCGCCAGCCGGTTCCGGCGCGTCTGCGTATCCTCGGCCATGACCATGACGTCGTCAAAAAAGGCATCCACGGAAGCCTGAAGTGACGCCAGTGAGCGCAGTGCCTCGTCGTAATGCCCGTCACGGAAAAGCGGCATCACTGCTTTCTCCTGGGCCACCAGCTGCTCGTGAAGTGCTTTTTCCGCTGCATCCTCGAAGTGCTCCGGAACCACTTCGGCGCCTTCCACCTCGCTGCCCTGTTTCTGGAGAATGTTGGATACCCGTTTATTGGCGGCTGCCAGGGCCCCGGCTTCGGGCAGAGTCAGGAAACCCTGCACGGCCATGACGCGCTGGTGAAAGTCCAGCGGCCTGGTAGGCCGGCGCGCCAGTACCGCAAGAAAGACCTCTGCCGGAATACCCTGATCCTCATAGCCCGCCCGGAAGCGCTCCAGCATGTAGTCCACTACAGTATCCACCGGTTCGTCGATGGTCAGGCACTGGAACTGATCCGCTGCCCACTGACACAGTTCAGTGAGATCCAGTGGCAGCTGGCGCTCGACAATGATACGCAGCACACCCAGCGCGGCCCGGCGCAGCGCGTAAGGGTCCTTGGTGCCGGTCGGGGGCTGGTTGATACCGAACAGGCCCACCAGAGAATCCAGACGGTCGGCCAGTGCCAGAGCGCACCCGGTCTGCGTCTGTGGCAGCTCATCTCCGGCGAACCGGGGCATGTACTGTTCAAACAGCGCCTGGGCGACTTCTCCGTCCTCACCATCGTTCTGCGCGTAGTATTGCCCCATGACTCCCTGCAGGTCATCAAACTCGAGCACCATCTCGGTGACCAGATCCGCCTTGCTCAGCCAGCCGGCGCGCTGGGCTTTTTCCGGATCACTGCCAATGGCCCCGGCAATGCGTCCGGCCAGTGCCGATACGCGTTGGGTCTTGTCATGCAGTGTGCCCAGTGTCTGTTGGAACACGATGGGTCTGAGTTCTTCCACCCGAGACGCCAGTGTGCGTTTGCGATCCGTATCGTAGAAGAAGGCGGCATCGGCGAGGCGGGGACGGATGACCTTCTCGTTCCCTGCAATCACCGCCTGAGGATCCCGGCTCTCCAGATTCGCCACGGTAATGAAATACGGCATCATCCGGCCGTCGCCATCGACCACATGGAAATATTTCTGGTGTTCTTTCATGGAGGACACCAGCGCCTCAGCCGGAACCTCAAGAAAGCGCTCGTCGAAGCGACCGAGCAGTGGTACCGGCCATTCGTTGAGCGCGGCCACTTCGTCCAGCAGATCCGGATCCACGACGGCTTCCCCGGCGGTCTCCTCCCGCGCGAGGCGATGGACCCCGTCTTCGATGATACGGCGGCGTACGGCGAAATCCGCCTCCACATAACCCTGCTGACGCAGTACCAGCTCGTAGTCAGCCGGCGTCGGGATCAGCAGCTGATCCGGGTAATGGAAACGGTGACCGTAACTGGCGTGACCGGCCTGATGTCCCAGGATCTCAGATTCGACGACTTTACTGCCGTAGAGCATGATCACCCAGTGGACCGGGCGCACAAACTCCACTTTGCGTGCTCCCCAGCGCATGCGCTTGGGGATGGGCAGATCCGCGAGTGACTGGTCCACCATGCCGGGCAGCAGTTCCGTGGTGGGGCGTCCTTTCTCAACGCCGCGATAGACCAGCCACGCGCCCTTCTCTGTCTCAAGCGTATCCAGCTCATCCGGGGAAACGCCCAGGTTTCCGGCAAAGCCCTCCAGCGCCCTGGTGGGGTTGCCGGCGTCATCAAAGGCGGCCTTGACGGCCGGGCCGCGTTTCTCGAACGGCTTGTCCGGCTGGGCGTCATCCAGCTGTTCCACCCGCACGGCCAGGCGTCGGGGTGCGGCAAATGACTTCATCGCCTGATGGGTCAGCCCTGCTTCCTCCAGCTGGTGTCGAATGCCTTCGGCGAAGGCTTCAGAGAGCTGCTTGAGCGCCTTGGGAGGCAGTTCCTCGGTGCCAATCTCTACCAGAAAATCCTGTGCACTCATCGGATCAGCCCTCCTTCTCGGTGTCATTGGCCAGCATTTCGTTTCTCAGAGCTTCACTGGCCATGGGGAAGCCGAGCGCTTTGCGGCTTTCAAAATAGGCGTGGGCCACGGCCCTCGCCAGCGTGCGCACCCGCAGTATGTAGCGTTGGCGCTCGGTAACGGAGATGGCGTGGCGCGCATCCAGCAGGTTGAACGCATGGGAGGCCTTCATCACCTGTTCATAGGCCGGCAGGGGGAGGCCCTCCTCAACCAGACGCGCGCTTTCGCGCTCATGGACATTGAAGCAGTGGAAGAGAAACTCCGTATCGGCCTGCTCAAAATTGTAGGCGGACTGCTCCACTTCGTTCTGGTGGTAGACATCCCCGTAGGTGACATCGCCATCCGGGCCATGGGTCCAGATCAGATCAAAGACACTGTCCACACCCTGCAGGTACATGGCGATCCGTTCCAGGCCATAGGTGATCTCACCGGTCACCGGATAGCACTCCAGACCGCCCACCTGCTGGAAGTAGGTGAACTGGGTCACCTCCATGCCATTGAGCCAGACTTCCCAGCCAAGCCCCCAGGCCCCCAGTGTCGGGGATTCCCAGTTGTCCTCCACAAAGCGGATATCATGGACCAGTGGATCCAGACCCAGAGTGCGCAGTGAATCCAGATACAGCTCCTGGATGTTATCCGGGGAGGGTTTCAGCACCACTTGGAACTGGTAATAGTGCTGCAGGCGGTTGGGGTTCTCGCCATAGCGCCCATCCGTCGGGCGTCGACTGGGCTGGACGTAGGCCGCGTTCCAGGTTTCGGGTCCGATGCTGCGCAGGAAGGTGGCCGGATGGAAGGTTCCGGCACCGACTTCCATGTCCAGTGGCTGAAGCACCACACAGCCGTGCTCGGCCCAGAACTGCTGGAAAGCCAGTATCAGGCCCTGAAAAGTCGTTACATCGGGTTTTGCCAGCTCGGTCACGGCGTCCACACCTAATCCGGTTGATGAATGGC
>LKMJ01001155.1_pt1 | contig 22730 bp, 24 predicted proteins | sample 643391 | NCBI WGS metagenome assembly LKMJ01 (sample SAMN04112250, study PRJNA286221) | soda lake metagenome | biome: soda lake; feature: Kulunda Steppe; material: water; isolation source: sample PL-Br10 brine of Picturesque Lake | place: Russia: Kulunda steppe | collected 2010-07
GAACGCCGGCGTGCCGGTGCTTGCCAGGGTGGCGGCCATCTTCGAGCCGATGTGCCCGGACTTGCCCATCCCGGTGACGATGACCCGCCCGCGGCAGGCAAGCATGTGTCGGCACGCCTGGCTGAAGGGCTGGCCGATGCGCTCGCCGAGGGCGGCCACGGCATCGGCCTCCAGTTGCAGGACGGCGCGGCCCAGGGCCAGGAGGCGCTCGTCGCCTTCGCCGGGGGCCCCTTGGTGCCGTTCGATCAGGGTACGCATGGGGGTCATGCCGCCATTCTACGACATGTCCGAGCCGGAACGGGCAACCCCGGGGCGCAATTGACCCTCCCGGCGCGGGGATGGATACTGCCCGTCCAGCTTCCGGAAACCGAGCAGGGTGATGGGCGCCGCAGATACCGGCGACGAGTTCCTGGCCCGGGTGCGCGGCCTGCGGGTCGAGCGCAGCGGGCGGCCGATCTTCGATGGCGTAGACCTCGATATCCGCCAGGGCCGGGTGACGGCCATCATGGGCCCGAGTGGCTCGGGCAAGACCACCCTGCTGCGCGTGCTCGGCGGTCAGCTAAGGCCCCGGGCCGGTTCGGTGCAGGTGATGGGCGAGGAGGTGACCGGCCTGGGCCGGGCGGGGCTCTATCGCCTGCGCCGGCGTATGGGGGTGCTCTTCCAGAGCGGGGCCCTGTTTACCCACCTGTCGGTGTTCGAGAATGTCGCCTTCCCGTTGCGGGAGCACACCCGGCTGCCCGACTCCCTGCTCGAGACCCTGGTCCTGCTCAAGCTCGAGGCGGTGGGTCTGCGCGGAGCGCGGGATCTCATGCCGGCACAGCTCTCCGGGGGGATGTCCCGGCGGGTTGCGCTGGCCCGGGCCATTGCCCTGGACCCGGCGCTGGTCATGTACGACGAGCCCTTCGCTGGTCAGGACCCGATCACCATGGGGGTGCTGGTGGATCTCATCCGCCGGCTCAACGATGTCCTCGGTCTAACCTCGGTGGTGGTCTCCCACGACGTGGATGAGACCCTGGCGATCGCCGACTACGTCTACGTGCTCGCCGACGGGGCGGTGATCGCCGAGGGCACCCCGGCTACCCTGCGCGAGGCGCAATCGGAGTCGCTGCGCCAGTTCATCGATGCCCGGCCGGATGGCCCAGTGCCGTTCCACTACCCGGCGCCGGATCTGGCTGACGAGCTGATCGGCGGGGGGCGGCGATGATCGGACTGTTTCAGGCGCTGGGGGCGCGGACGCTCAACGGGCTGCGCGGCCTGGGCGAGGCGGTGTTGCTCATGGGGCGGATCCTGCGTGCCGCCCCCGAGGTGGTGGTGCGCCCGCGGCTGCTCATCGAGCAGATCTACGCCGTGGGGGTCCTGTCGCTGGTGATCATCCTGGTTTCAGCGCTGTTCGTCGGCATGGTCCTGGGGCTGCAGGGGTACTACACCCTGTCGGATTTCGGGGCCACCGAGGCGGTGGGGACCATGGTCGCCCTGTCGCTGGTCCGCGAGCTCGGGCCGGTGGTCACTGCGCTGCTCTTCGCCGGGCGGGCCGGCTCCTCGCTGACCGCCGAGGTGGGGCTGATGAAGGCCACCGAGCAGCTCTCGAGCATGGAGATGATGGCCGTCGATCCCGAGCGGCGCATCCTCGCGCCCCGTTTCTTTGCCGCCCTTTTGGCGGTGCCGCTGCTGGCCGCCGTGTTCAGTGCGGTGGGCGTCTTTGGCGGCTACCTGGTGGCCGTGGGGATGGTGGGGATCGACGGCGGTGCCTTCTGGTCCAACATGCAGAACGCCGTCACCATCCAGGATGATATCTTGAACGGCGTGATCAAGAGCGTCGTCTTCGGCTTTCTGGTCGGCTGGATCGCGCTGCACAAGGGCTACATGGCGGTGCCGACCTCCAGCGGCGTCAGCCGGGCGACGACCCTCAGCGTGGTGCATGCCTCGCTGGCGGTGCTCGGGCTCGACTTTCTGCTCACCGCACTGATGTTCGACTGACGGAGCAAGGGTATGAGTCAGCGGCTCGTGGAGATCTGGGTCGGCGTGTTCGTGGCCATCGGCCTGGCGGCGATGATGGTCCTGGCCCTGCAGGTCAGCGGCCTGACCGAGCTGCGCCAGCCGCCCAGCTATTATGTGACTGCCAAGTTCGACAATATCGGCAGCCTGCGCGAGAAGGCGCCGGTGAGCATGGCCGGGGTGCGGGTGGGGCGGGTCGAGGCGATCCGGCTCGATCCGGACAGCCACCAGGCCGAGGTCAAGATGCGCATCAACGAACGCTTCGGTGCCATCCCGGCGGACAGTGCGGCGGCCATCTACACCGCCGGTCTGCTCGGCGAGCAGTACGTGGGGCTGGAGCCGGGGTGGGAGACCGAGCCTCTGGCCGATGGCGATCGGATCACCGAGACCCAGTCGGCCGTGGTCCTCGAGCGGATCATCGGCCAGTTCGTCACCAGCATGCAGGATTGAACTCGCCGCGCGGGCGAGGGAGGCAGGATCGATGGACAAGGTGAATCGGTGGGGACGTTCCCTGGCGCTGATGCTCGCTCTGGCGCTGGCGCTGGCGCTGGCGCTGGCGCTGGGCGCCGGTCAGGCGGTGGCCAAGCCGGACCCGCGCCAGGTGGTCGAGGAGGTGACCGACGAGGTGCTGCGGGTGCTCGAGGAGCACGGCGAGGAGATCGCCGGCGACCCGGTGGCGCTCTACGACAAGCTGGCCCCGGTGGTCGAGCCGCACATCGACTACGACCGGATCGGCGCGCGCATCCTCGGGCCGCACTGGCGGGACGCCGACGAGCAGACCCGTGAGCGGTTCGTGACCGAGTTCCAGCGCAGCCTGCTGCGCACCTACGCCTCGAGCATGGAGGACTACCAGGGGGTCGACGTGCGCATCCTCGGTAGCCGCCAGCGCGACGGCGGGGTGCAGGTGGGTATGGAGGTTGGCTCCGGCGACAGCCGCGCGCGCATCCTCTACCGCCTCGAAGAGCGCGAGGACGCCTGGAAGCTGGTGGATGTCACCGCCGAGGGCGTGAGCATGATCCACAACTACCGCGAGGACTTCCGCTCGCGGCTGCGTGATCGCGATCTGGAAACCGTGATCGAGGAGATGGCGCAGCGCAACCGGGAGATCGGATTCGAATGACCCGGACGGCCCTCGTCAATGGGGCGGACGGGCGCTGGCGTGTCACCGGGCGCCTGGAGTTCGATACCGTGGGCGAGTTGTGGGCGCAGGGCATGGAGCGTTTCGCCCTCGAGGGTGGGGCCTGCGAGATCGACCTGGCCGCGGTGGAGCGAACCGACAGCGCTGGCGTCGCCCTGCTGATCGACTGGACGCGGCAGGCCCGCGCGCGGGGCGGGCGCTTGTGTCTGTGCCATGTGCCGGAGCAGATGCTGGGCATCGTCCGGGCCAGCGGGGCGGAAACGGTGCTGGAAATCGCCGACGTCCCGGCCTGAATCGGCTATAATCGACCGCTTTCGCGGGGAAACCGCGCTCCGTGTCTGGAGGGATCGCCCCAATGATGCAGCCAGAAGAGATCGAACGCCTGCTGCTTGAGCAGCTCAGCGATGCCCGGGTGGAGGTCAGCGGGGACGGACGCCACTTTCGTGCCATCATCGTCAGTCCCGACTTCCAGGGGCTGCCGCGGATCCAGCGCCATCGTCTGGTCAACCGTGCCCTGCGCGCCCACATCGACAGCGACACCCTGCACGCCATCTCCATGCGGACCCTGACGCCCCCGGAGCACGAGCAACAGCAGAAGGCGGGGTAGGCCGATGGAGCGACTGCTCATCCGCGGCGGCAACCCGCTGCGCGGGGATATCCGCATCTCCGGGGCCAAGAACGCGGCCCTGCCGGTCATGGCGGCGACTCTTCTTGCCGACGGGCCGACCACCGTCGGCAACATCCCGCACCTGCACGACGTCACCACCACCATGGAGCTGCTCGGGCGCATGGGTGTGGAGTTGACCGTGCACGAGGGGATGGAGGTGGAGGTCAACACGGCGAGCATCGACAGCTTCCGGGCCCCCTACGAGCTGGTCAAGACGATGCGAGCCTCGATCCTGGTGCTCGGGCCGCTGCTGGCGCGGTTCGGTCGAGCCGAGGTGTCGCTGCCCGGCGGTTGTGCCATCGGTTCGCGGCCGGTGAACATCCACGTGGATGGCCTGCGTGCCATGGGGGCCGAGATCGAGGTACGCGACGGGTACATCCAGGGGCGCGCGGACCGTCTGCGCGGGGCGCACATCCGCATGGATGTCTCCACCGTCACCGGCACCGAGAACCTGATGATGGCCGCGGCGCTGGCGCGGGGCACCACGGTGCTGGAGAACGCCGCCCGCGAACCCGAGGTGATCAACCTGGCCGACTGCATCAACGCCATGGGCGGGCACGTCCAGGGCGCGGGGACCTCAACCCTGACCATCGAGGGGGTGGAGCGCCTGCGCGGTGTCCACCATCGAGTGCTGCCCGATCGCATCGAGACCGGCACCTACCTGGTCGCCGCGGCCATGACCGGCGGCGAGGTGCGGCTCAAGGACACCGCACCGGAGCTGGTCGAGTCGGTGCTCGGCAAACTGCGCGAGAGCGGCGCCGAGGTGGCCACCGGGCGCGACTGGGTGACCCTGCGCATGGACGGTCGCCCCTGCGCCGTGGACCTGGAGACCGCCCCGTACCCGGGGTTTCCCACCGACATGCAGGCGCAGTTCTGCGCGCTGAACGCCATCTCGACCGGGGCGGGGACGGTGACCGAAACCGTCTTCGAGAACCGTTTCATGCACTGCCTGGAGATGCAGCGCATGGGTGCCGACATCCAGATCGATGGCCCCCGGGCGCATATCCGCGGTGTCGAGCGCTTGACCGCCGCACCGGTGATCGCCACCGATCTGCGCGCCTCTGCGAGCCTGGTGCTGGCCGGCCTGGTGGCCGAGGGCGAGACGCGGGTGGACCGGATCTACCACATCGACCGGGGCTACGAGTGCATCGAGGAGAAGCTGGCGCAGCTCGGTGCCGACATCCAGCGCGTCCCCGACTGACGACGGAGACCGACCGAATACCATGAGCCGAATCCTGACCCTGGCCCTGTCCAAGGGACGCATCCTGGAAGAGACCCTGCCGCTGCTCGCCCGCTGCGGGATCGAGCCTGCCGAGGACCCGGATGCCAGCCGCAAGCTGATCATCGGGACCAACCGCGAAGACGTGCGGCTGCTGGTGGTGCGCGCCTCGGATGTGCCGACCTACGTCGAGCACGGAGGCGCTGACCTGGGCGTGGCCGGGCGAGACGTGCTCCTGGAGCATGGGGGCGGCGGTCTCTACGACCCGGTGGACCTGGGCATCGCCCGTTGCCGGCTGATGGTGGCCGGGCCGCCCGACGGCCCGCCGCCCGGGCGCCGGCCGCGGGTGGCTACCAAATTCGTGCACCTGGCGCGCCAGCACTTCGCCGCGCAGGGGCGCCAGGCCGAGATCATCAAGCTCTACGGCTCCATGGAGCTGGCGCCGTTGGTCGGCATGGCCGACCTCATCGTGGACCTGGTTGACACCGGCAACACGTTGCGCGCCAACGGCCTGGCACCGCTGGAGGAGATCATGTCGATCAGCTCACGGCTGGTCGTCAACAAGGCGTCGCTGAAGACCAGCCCGCACCGGCTGGGGGCGCTGATCGACGACCTGGCCACGGCGGCCGGCGCCAGGGACACCAGTTAGCCTGATCGCGAGGGGAAAGCATGGTCGATATCAAGCGGCTGAGCACCACACAGCCCGACTTCTGGGACAGTCTTGACGCCCTGACCAGCTGGGGGAGCCACCCGGGCGCCTCCATCGAGCAGCGCGTGGCCGAGGTGGTGGAGGGTGTGCGCACCGGCGGCGACGCCGCGCTGCTCGACTACACGCGGCGTTTCGATGGCCGTGAGGCGGAGTCGGTGGCCGCTCTGGAGATCCCCGCCGAGCAGATGGCGGCGGCCCACGAGCAGGTGGCCCCGGAGATGCGCGAGGCCCTGGAGCAGGCCGCCGCGCGCATCCGCGACTACGCGCAGCGCCAGCGCCTGGAGTCCTGGGTCTATGAGGATGCCGAGGGCAATCGCCTTGGCCAGCAGGTGACGGCCCTGGATCGGGTCGGCATCTACGTCCCGGGCGGCAAGGCCGCCTACCCCTCCTCGGTGCTGATGAACGCCGTTCCGGCCCGGGTGGCCGGGGTGCAGGAGATCGTCATGACGGTGCCGGCCCCGGGCGGTGAACTCTCGCCGCTGGTGCTGGCCGCCGCCCACGTCGCCGGGGTGGACCGCGTCTTCACCCTGGGCGGGGCGCAGGCCGTGGCGGCGCTGGCCTACGGCACGGAAACCGTGCCCGCCGTGGACAAGATCGTTGGCCCGGGCAACGCCTATGTTGCCGAGGCCAAGCGGCGTGTCTACGGCGTGGTCGGCATCGACATGATCGCCGGCCCCTCGGAAGTGCTGATCATCAGCGATGGCCAGGCCGACCCCGAGTGGATCGCCATGGACCTGTTCTCCCAGGCCGAGCACGACGAGGAGGCCCAGGCCCTGCTGGTCTGCCCGGACTTCGTCTTCCTCGATCAGGTGCAGGCGGCCATGGAGCGCCTGCTGCCGGACATGGAGCGCTCTGAGATCATCCGTACCTCGCTGGCCGAGCGCGGCGCGCTGATCTGCGTGCGTGACCTTGAGGAGGCGCAGCAGGTAGCCAACTACGTCGCCCCCGAGCACCTGGAGCTCTCCGTGGCGGAGCCGGATCGCCTGCTCGAGGGCATCCGTCACGCCGGGGCGATCTTCCTCGGCCACTACAGCGCCGAATCGCTGGGCGACTACTGCGCCGGTCCCAATCACACATTGCCCACCTCGCGGACCGCCCGGTTCGCCTCGCCGCTGGGCGTCTACGACTTCCAGAAGCGCTCCACCACGCTGGCCTGCTCGCCGGCAGGCGCCGCCGCGCTGGCCGGGACCGCCGCGGCCATGGCGCGTGGCGAGGGGCTGACCGCCCATGCCCGCTCGGCGGAGTACCGCGGGCAGGGGGAGGAGAGCAGCGGTGACTGAGGTCGAAGGGCGAGTCGCCCGCTGGGTGCGGCCGCAGGTGCAGGCGCTGGCGGCGTATCAGGTCGCCGACCCGGGCAAGGCGATCAAGCTCGATGCCATGGAGAGTCCCTGGGCCTGGCCCGGTGCCCTGGAAGAGGCCTGGCTCGAGCGGATGCGCTCGGTCTCGGTGAACCGCTACCCGGACCCGGCGGCGCGGCAGCTCAAACCGCTGCTGCACCAGGCACTGGGGGTGCCCGAGGGGGGCGAGCTGCTCCTTGGCAACGGCTCCGATGAGCTCATCCAGCTCATCGACCTGGCGGTGGCCGGCAGTGGCCGCAGCGTCCTGGCCCCGGGGCCAAGCTTTGCCATGTACCGGATCATCGCCGAGCTCACCGGGGCCGAGTACGTGGAGGTGCCACTGGGGCCGGAGTTTGGGCTGGATCTCCCGGCCACCGTGGAGGCCGCTGCCGCGCACGGTCCGGCGGTGACCTATCTGGCCCACCCCAATAATCCCACCGGGAATGGCCTCGATCTCGACGCCGTCGCCGAGCTGGTGGCGCAAAGCGACGGGCTGGTGGTGGTCGACGAGGCGTATGCACCCTACGCCGAGAGCAGCTTCCTGCCCCGGGTGCTCGAGTTCCCCAATTGCCTGGTGCTGCGCACCCTCTCCAAGGTCGGTCTGGCCGGGCTGCGGGTCGGTGTGTTGATCGGTCACCCGGCGTGGATCGAGCAACTGGAGAAGTGTCGCCTGCCCTACAACCTCGGCAGCCTGGCGCAGGCCAGCGCCGCCTTCGCCATCGAGCACCAGGAGGCACTTGATCGCGCCGTGGCCCACGTGCTCGCCGAGCGCGCGCGGCTGGTTGAAGAGTTGCCGGCCGTCCCCGGCGTGGAGCGGGTCTGGCCCACCGAGACCAACTTCCTGACGTTCCGCGTGCCCGCCGGCAGCGCCGATGCCGTGCACCGCGGGCTGCTCGACCGGGGGGTGCTGATCAAGCGCCTGCACGGCAGCCATCCGCGCCTGGAGGACTGCCTGCGGGTGACGGTCGGTCGACCGGAAGAGAACAACCGCTTCCTCGAGGCCTTGGCCGAAACCCTCGCCGTCGCCGCCTAAGGTCGGCTTGCTGATCCGCGCCAGGCCCCGGCGGTGGGGCCGCCGCGGGTCGGGTCAGCGCCGCCCGGGGCGGCTGGGCTGTTGCATGTCCGGTCGTTCGCCGAGGGTGACGGAGGTCGAGAAGGGCTCCTGGTCGCGGTAGCCGGCGATCTCCATCTCCGTGCCTGGGGCCGCCTCACTGGCCACCTGCAGCAGGTCCTGGACGTCGCGGATGCGCTCTCCACCGAGCTGGACGATGATGTCGCCGGCCTTCAGCCCGGCCTGGTCTGCCGGGCCGCGGGGCAGGATGTGGGTGATCGCGACCCCCTCGGTCTCCGGCGGGTGGCCGAAGGACTCGGCCAGGGCCGGGGTCAGCCGCTGGGCCTGGACACCGAGCCAGCCGCGCACCACGCGGCCGTACTGGATCAGGTCGGACATTACCGCCTGGGCGATGCCCGAGGGGATGGCGAAACCGATGCCCTGCGATCCCCCGCTGCCGCTGAAGATGGCCGTGTTGATGCCCACCAGCCGGCCTTCGGCGTCGATCAGCGCGCCGCCGGAGTTTCCCGGATTGATCGCAGCGTCGGTCTGCAGGAAGTTCTCGAAGGTGGACAGCCCTAGCTGGTCGCGCCCGGTGGCGCTGATGATCCCCTGGGTTACGGTCTGTCCGACCCCGAAGGGGTTGCCGATGGCCAGGACCACGTCGCCGACCCGCACCCGCTCGTCGCGGGCAAAGGTGATCACCGGCAGCCGGTCGGCCTCGATGCGCAGTACCGCCAGGTCGGTCTCCGGGTCCCGGCCCACCACCGTGGCCGCCTTCTGGCGGCCGTCGGCGAGGAGGACCTGGATCTGGTCGGCATCGTCGATGACGTGGTGATTGGTGACCACGTAGCCGTCCTCGGCGACGATGACCCCTGAACCCAGGCTGGTCTCGGTGCGCTGGCGCTCGCGGGTAGGCGGCTCGCCAAAGAAGCGCCGGAACAGCGGATCATCGAACCCGGGTGGGACCAGCTGTTCGGTGACCTGTTTGACGGTGAAGATGTTCACCACCGCTGGCGCGGCGCGCTCGACGGCGTCGGCGTAGGAGACCGGGCCCTGGCGGGGGGCCGGTCCGGTCTCGGCTGCGTCATCCTGTCGCGCCGGTGCCGGCTCGGGGGTGCGGTCCTCCGTGATTTCCACCCGAGGGGTCAGCGGACCGAGCAGGTCCGGGTTGACCCACACGATCACCAGGGCCAGGACCACGCCCAGCCCGGTGTAGCCGACGAGAAAGCGGATCCACTCGGTGCCCTGCAGTCCCAATGGCCGCCACCCGGATTGTCCTGCTAGCCTCATGAGAATGCCTGCGTTGGGAATCGGGGACATGGTGCATCGAAACCGTCTGGAAGCATACCTGAACGAGCTGCTCGCCCCGGCGGAGTACCCGGATTACGCCCCCAACGGCCTTCAGGTCGAGGGCCGCGAGGAGGTGGCCACGGTGGTGACCGGGGTGACCGCGAGTGCGGCGCTCATCGAGGCGGCCCGCGATCTGGGGGCCGACGCGGTGATCGTCCACCACGGCTACTTCTGGAAGGGCGAGGACCCGCGGGTGGTCGGCATGAAAGCCCGGCGCCTGCGACTGCTCATCGAGTCGGGGATCAATCTCTTCGCCTACCACCTGCCTCTCGATGTCCACCCGCAGCTGGGCAACAACGCCGGCCTGGGGCGGCTGCTTGGGCTCGAGACGGATGCCCGCCACGCCGCCAAGGGCGTGCCCGGACTGCTGTGGTCCGGCGTGCTGGCCGAGGCCGAGGCGCCGGAGGCCTTCAGCGCGCGGCTTGAGCAGGCGCTGGGGCGGCGACCGGTCCACGTCGATGGTGGTCCGGCGGCCCTTCGCCGGGTGGCGTGGTGCAGCGGTGGCGCCGACGGCCTGATCGAGCAGGCGGCCGGGCTGGGTGTGGACGCCTTTATCTCCGGCGAACTCTCCGAGCCGACCACCCACGTGGCCCGTGAACGCGGACTGCATTACTTCGCCGCCGGGCACCATGCCAGTGAACGCAGCGGCGTGCAGGCCCTCGGGGCGCACCTGGCGGAAGTCCTCGGGCTCGATCATCACTACATCGAGGTCGACAACCCCGCATAGGCATGACGTATCACGGTCGATGTAATAGCCTATCGAGGATGCCGGGCAGGGGCGGGCGACCCGGGTCTGCCTTGACGCCTGGCGATGCGATGTACGAAGCTTACGCGCTGCTTGTACACCCTGCAGGCTCCGATACGACAGGGAGCCGCGACGGGCGGGCGTGTCGGGCGCGGGGTGCGAGGACCGGGGAGCCCGTCGGTGCCGCAGGACCGGCTCCCGGAAGACATTAAGCTCGTCATCGGCGAGGATACCGAAGACGAAGAGGAGGGCGCGGCGTGATGAACCGTCTCAATCTCAGCGGTCTGCAGCAGTGGATGGATGACCGCTATCCCATGACGAGTACTTGGCGGTACCACATGACCGAGTACTACGTCCCCAAGAACGTCAACTGGTGGTACCTGTTCGGATCGCTCTCGATCCTGGTCCTCGTGATCCAGATCGTGTCCGGCATCTGGCTGATGTTCTACTACCAGCCCTCCGTTGAGCGCGCGTTCTCCTCCGTGGAGTTCATCATGCGCGACGTGGACTGGGGCTGGTTGATGCGCTACATGCACACCACGGGCGCATCAGCGTTCTTCGTGGTCGTCTACCTGCACATGTTCCGGGGTCTGCTGTACGGCTCGTACAAGAAGCCGCGCGAACTCCTCTGGATCACCGGCGTGCTGATCTATCTGGTGCTCATGACCGAGGCGTTCATGGGCTACGTGCTGCCCTGGGGCCAGATGTCCTACTGGGCGGCCCAGGTGATCATCGCCCTGGCGGGGGTCATCCCGGTGGTTGGTGATGAGCTGGTCGTCTGGCTGCAGGGCGGTTTCGTCGTCAACGAGGCGACGCTCGGACGGCTCTTTGCCCTCCACGTGGTGGCACTGCCGCTGGTGCTGATCGCCCTGGTCTTCGTCCACATCGTGGCGCTGCACCATGTCGGCTCCAGCAGCCCCGATGGCGTGGAGATCAAGGAGAACAAGGACGAGAACGGCAAGCCGATTGACGGTGTCGGGTTCCACCCGTACATCACGGTCAAGGACATGTTCGGCTGGGGCATCTTCCTGATCCTGTTCTGCGCCGTGATGTTCTTCGCGCCGACCTTCGGCGGGTACTTCATCGAGGCGCCGAACTTCCAGGAGGCGGATCCGCTGCAGACGCCAGAGGTGATCCACCCGATCTGGTACTTCACGGCGTGGTACGCCATGCTGCAGTCGATCCCCAGCGAGGCTCTGGGCGTCATCGTCATGCTGGCGGCGCCGGGTATCCTCCTTTTCCTGCCCTGGATCGACCGTAGCCCGGTGAAGTCCATCCGCTATCGCGGTCTCGGCTTCAAGGTCGCGCTGACGCTGTTCACGGCGTCCTTCCTGGTGCTGACCTGGGCCGGTATGGAGGAGCCCACGGGTCTGCCGATCCTGCTGAGCCAGATCTGCACCGTGATCTACTTCGGGTTCTTCGTCTTCCTGTGGGTCTATACCTACTACGGGTTCGAGAAGACGAAGCCTGTTCCGGAAAGGGTGACCGTCTGACATGAGCATGAAAAAGAAGACCGGAATCGCACTGGGGGCGTTCCTCGCCCTGGCCTTCACCGGCGCGGTGAAGGCCGAGGTGGGGATGATGGAGCCGAACATCAGCCATCACGATCGGGAGTCCATCCGCAAGGGTGCCGAACTGTTCGCCGATTACTGCGTCGGCTGCCACTCGGTGGAGTACCTGCGCTACCAGCGGTTGGCCGATGACGTCGGTGAGGACGAAGATTGGATCGAAGAGAAGATCATGCGCGGCAACTTCGAGTTGCACGAGCCGATCATCTCGCCGATGGACCCGGAGGACGGTGAGAACTGGTTCGGACTCACCCCCCCGGACCTCTCGCTGACGTCTCGCATCCATGGGGATGACTGGATCTACACCTACCTCAACACCTTCTATGTCGATGAAGACGCCGAGGTGGGGTACAACAACTACGTTCAGGAAGGCACCTCGATGCCGCACATCCTCTTCGCCCTGCAGGGGGATCAGAAGGCGGTGCGGGATGACGACGGCAACATCGTCGATTTCGAGATCATTGAGGGCGCCGAGGGCAAGCTGAGCGAAGACGAGTATCGCGAGGTCACCGCCCAGCTGACGGCGTTCCTGTCCTACGCCGGTGAGCCCATCCGTGCAGACCGCGAGCGGATGGGGGTCTGGGTGATCCTCTTCCTGATCGTCATGACCGGTGTCTTCTACCTCCTGTACAAGGAGTTCTGGAGAGGCATCAAGAAGTGACCGAGGTGCGGGGTGGCCTGGGTACGGGCCACCCCGCGGATCGGTCGCCGGAGGGCCCGTGATTCGCCTCTATACCGGAGCGCAATGCATCCACAGCCACCGGGCCCGGCTGGCCCTGGCCCTGAAGGGGGTGGAGGCCGAGCGCGTGCCGGTGGACCCGGATCACCCACCTGCGGGGCTGCTCGAGCAAAATCCCTACGGTGACTGTCCTACGCTGGTCGATCGGGACATCGCCCTCTACCACCCCGAGATCATCATCGACTACCTGGACGAGCGCTATCCGCATCCGCCGCTGCTACCCGTGGATCCGGTCAACCGGGCCAAGGCGCGGCTTGTGGTGCACCGCATGCAACGCGACTGGTACGCGCTCTATGATCAGGTGGAGCACGGTAGCTCGGCCCAGGTCCAGCAGGCACGGCGCGCGCTGCGCGAGAGCCTGGTGGCGGCCGCCGAACTCTTCGAGGGGCAGCCGTACTTTCTCAGTGATGAGCTGACCATCATGGATCTGACGATCCTGCCGCTGCTCTGGCGACTACCCGCCGCCGGGGTCGAGCTGCCCGGCCATGCAGCGGCAATCACCCAATACGCCGAACAGCAGTTTGCAACCGACGCCTTTCGCACCAGCCTCACCCGCGAGGAGCAGGCGCTGCGTGCCTGAAGGGCAGGAGGCACACGCATGACCCCGAGTCGTCCCTATCTGATCCGGGCGATCTATGAGTGGATCGCCGACAACGGCTACACGCCCTACCTGCTGGTGGACGCCACCCGCGAAGACGTGGACGCCCCGCTGGAGTACGCCGAGGATGGCCGGCTGGTGCTGAACGTTGCACCGCGGGCGGTTCAGGGGCTGAACATGGGCAACGACGAGATCGTCTTCCGGGCCCGTTTCGGTGGCGTGCCGCGGTCCGTCCAGTTACCGGTCAGCGCCGTCATGGCCATCTACGCCCGGGAGAACGGGCAGGGCATGCTCTTCGGGGACGGGGACGAGGCCCACGCCGAGGGCCACGAGGCCCTGGAGCCCGGTCAGGACGAGGAGACCGACGGGCCGCCGGAGGGCCCCGATGGATCCGGTGGCCCGGGCGGCGGCAAGCGACCCAATCTTCGCGTGGTCAAGTAGCCGGGCAGCCCCCGGCACGGGATCCGGCGGCGTCAGCCGCTGGCGCCGCCGAACAGGGTCCGATCGATCAGGTCGCACAGGCAGTGGATCACCAGAAGGTGTACCTCTTGGATGCGGGCGGTCGTATCACTCGGGACGCGGATCTCGATGTCGTCGCCGGATAGGTTGTCGGCCAGCGGGCCGCCGTCCCGGCCACTGAGGGCCACGGTGATCATGCCCCGTTCGGCGGCCGCCTGCTGGGCGGCGACCACATTCCCCGAACCCCCGCTGGTGGAGATGGCCAGCAGGATGTCGCCCTCGTGGCCGAGGGCGCGGATCTGGCGGCCGAAGACCTCGTCGTAGTGGTAGTCGTTGGCCACCGAGGTCAGCGTCGAGGAGTCCGTGGTCAGCGCGATGGCGGGCAACCCGGGGCGCTCCATCTCGAAGCGGTTGAGCAGCTCCGAGGAGAAGTGCTGCGCATCGGCTGCCGATCCCCCGTTGCCGCAGATCAGGATCTTGCGCTCGGCGCCCAGGGCGCGGGCCATGGCGCGTCCGGCCCGGACGATGTCCGGGGCGATGCGGTCCAGGGCGTCCTGCTTGACGCGGATGCTGTCGTGGAAGAGCTGTGCCACGCGTTCGTGGGAGTCCATGGATCCTCGCTGTCTTGTCTTTTCGCCAGGGGCGTCAGCGCCCGTCCTGGAACGCATCGCGCACCCAGTGCACCGTGTCCCCGTCCGTGGTGACGACGTCGAATCGGGCCCAGCCGGGGTTTCGGGCCAGCCAGGCACGGGCGGCGTGGCTCAGGCGCTGACGCTTGCGCCGGTCCACGGATTCCGCCGCGCTCCCGTAGTCCGGATGGCTGCGGCGGCGCACCTCCACGAACACGGTCACCCCGCCGTCGGCCATCACCAGGTCGATCTCGCCTCGACGCGTGCGGAAGTTGCGCGCCAAAGTGCGCAGTCCCTGGCCCTCCAGATAGGTCCGTGCCCGTTCCTCGGCCTCGCGGCCGCGCCGGGCGGGATCAATCCCCTTCCTCCGTGTTTGTATCATCGCCGCCCTCCGTGGCTGGCTGTTGCAGGACCGGTCGCCCGCGGATAAAGCGCGCCGTCACCAGGTCTCGCTCCACGACCCGATCGCTGTTCAGGCGCAGGCCGCCCGTCAGTCCGTCGAGTCGCTCCTCCGGGTGCTCCTCGAGGATCTGCAGGTAAGGGAAGATGCGGTAGGCGTCGATGCCCAGCGCCACCAGACGGGCCTCGCGGCTCATGACCTCACCGAGTTGCTCGGCCAGCCGCTCGCGTGCCAGGGCTTCGGGGGTGCCGGTGGAGGCATCGACGAGCCAGGGGCCATCGACGAAGTAGAGGCCGTCCAGGTCTCGGTCCTCCTCGGGGCGCGGGTTGCCGCCGTAGACATGAGAGGTCGAGAGCACCGGCACATCCTGCGCGTGGTGGTACTCCAACTGTGGGCGCAGCAGTCGGCCCGCCTCGGGGAAGGCGGCCAGGAAGATGGCGTCGACGTCCTGGCGTCGCCGCGGCTGGTACTCCAGCTGCTGTCCCAGGGTCCGCGTCAGCTCCTGGTGGCGCTGGCTGCTCACGCGCAGGTTGAGCACCTCCCGGATCGGCCCGGAGAAATCCGCCTCGTCGGTGTCGTAGGCCTCCACCTGCAGGATGGTGCCATCGATTTCTTCGAAGGCGTCCTGAAACGCCTTCTGAACCCGTTCGCCCCAGCCGGTGCGCGGGGCGAGGACCACCACGCTGTTCCAGCCGGAACGCTGCGCATGCAGCGCCGCCTGTCGCGCCTCGGCCTCGGGGCTGAGTGGGAAGAAGACCATATGGTCCCCGGCCGTGGCCTCGTCGAGGGCGTTGAGGGCCAGGGTCGGTGGCGCATCGTTGGCCTCGGCTACGGCGCGCACGGCATCGCGGGTTAGCGGCCCGATGACCGCGTCGCTGCCTGCCTCCCGCGCCGCGGCCAGGGCCTCGCGGGCCTGTTCGGCATCGCCCGCGGTGTCGTGGACGGTGATCTCGGGGCGCTGTGTGCCGCCAGCGAAGTAGGCGGAGAGGATACCGTCGCGCACGGCGCGGCCGGCATCGCGGAAGTCGCCGCTCAGCGGCAGGAGCAGGGCGATGTGCTCGGGGCGGCGGACGCGCTCGTGGAAGCGGGTGATCAGCTCGGTCGCCTGGCGGTCGCCCGCTGGGTGATCAGGATAGGTCTCCTCCCACTCGGCGACCGCCTCTTCCAGGCGATCGGGCTCAAGGCGGTGGCTGCGGGCGATCTGCGCCAGACGGATCCAGCCGCCGTAGGCGTCCTCCTCTGGCTCGATTTCCTGCAGCGCCGGTGCCGGGACGCTGGCCAGGGCCTGCCAGATGGTGTTGCGGTTCTCCTCCCGCTCGGATGGGGTCTGCAGGTACGCCTCCAGGGCCACCCGCTGTTCAACCGCGGTCAGGGGGTCGTCCAGTGCGGCAGCCGCATCAGCCCGCAGGCGGTGGTAGTCGGCTTCTTCGCCCGTCGGAGGCGCTGCCAGAGCATCGAGCAGTGATGCGGCGAGTTCCGGACGTTCGCGGGCCAGGGCAAGCTGGGCGCGGGCCAGGCTGAAATGGGCCCGGCCCTCATCGTCGAGTTGCTCCGGCTCGACCCGCGCCAGGGCCGTGGTGGCGGCGTCGCGCTCCCCGGTCGCCAGCCAGCTGCGGGCGGCGGCGATGCTGGCCCGGTTGCGGTCCGCGGCTTCCTCGTAGGCCTGCGCTGCCGCATCATACAGTTCCGCCGCACGCGTCCGCTCGCCGGCATCGCGCGCCTCGTCGGCCTGTGCCTCGCTCTGTTCCGGGGTGTCGGCGGGCGTGACCGGTGCCGGGGCACAGCTGTAGAGTGCCGCCAGCAGCGCGGCCACGATCAGGAACTGGAGAACGCGCTTGGGGCAGGTCATGGGAACCGTCGGAGAAGCCTGTGGATAAGCCTTCGGAGTATCCGGCGCCCGTCGCGCCCGTGTCAAACGGGTCCGGGACGCTGTGGGTGGTGGCCACGCCCATTGGCCATCTGGGTGATCTGAGTCCGCGAGCGGCAGAGGTGCTCGGTCGTGCCGAGTGGGTGGCCGCCGAGGATACCCGGCGCAGCGGCCGGCTGCTGGAGCAGCACGGACTGCGCGCCCGGCTGCTCAGCCTGCACGAGCACAACGAGGCCTCCCGGGTCCCGCGTCTGCTGCGGATCCTTGGCGCCGGCCGGGATGTGGCGCTGGTCAGCGACGCCGGGACGCCGCTGCTCAGTGATCCGGGGGCCCGACTGGTTGCGGCGGCGGCGGAGGCCGGCGTGGCGATCTCACCGGTCCCGGGGCCGTGCAGCGTCACCGCGGCGCTGTCCGTGGCCGGTTTTGGTGCCGACCGTTTCGTCTTCGACGGCTTCCTGCCCTCGCGCGAGGCGGCCCGGCGCAGCCGATTGCAGGTGCTCGCCGAGGAGGTGCGGACCGTGGTCTTTTTCGAGGCGCCGCACCGCATCGCGGCCTGCCTGCGGGATCTGGTCGAGGTCTGCGGCGGCCAGCGTCGGGTGGTGGTCGCACGGGAACTGACCAAGGTGCACGAGACGTTGCTGCGTGGCCCGCTCGAGCGCGTCCTGGCCCGGGTGGAGGCGGAGGCCAACCAGCAGCGCGGCGAGATCGTGGTGCTGCTGGAAGGGGCCCCGCCGCGGGATGGCGCTGCCGATGCCGATCAGACGCTGCGGGCGTTGCTCGACGAGGGGGTGCCGGTCAAGCAGGCGGCCCGCGTCGCCGCGCGCTTGACCGGCGGGCGGCGTAATGCGCTGTATCAACGCGCCCTGGAGATGGCTTCGTCCTGAGCCGGCTGCGGGATACGGGAAAAAGGGGGAGTCGGCCTGTAAGCCGGGTTCTGTCGAGGATGGCCATTCCTCTGGGGCGTGCGTCACCGCACGCCTCTAGCGGCCTACCCGGGAGCAGCGCGGGCCACGCCATGGCTCCCCTATTTGGCCTTGCTCCGGGTGGGGTTTACCGTGCCGCGGACTGTTGCCAGCCGCGCGGTGCGCTCTTACCGCACCTTTTCACCCTTGCCTGTGCCCCGCGGGGCCATCGGCGGTCTGTTTTCTGTGGCACTTTCCGTGGGCTCACGCCCCCCAGGCGTTACCTGGCACCCTGCCCTGTGGAGCCCGGACTTTCCTCCGTGTCGCCATGCGACACAGCGGCCATCCGGCCGACTCCGTCTTCAGGATACCACCTCCCCGTGCCGCGAAAAAAGCATAACAAGAAGATAAGGCCTGAATATCAGGCGTGACATCAAGCGTCGTCTTCAGGTTTCCGCTCTGCTGGTTTTTTGTCCCTTGTGGCTGAGTCGTCCCTGCGTGAAATCCCGCGCGTAACCTCATGTTTAGCGCCGGGCTGCGGCGGCGCGGCTGGTTGACGGGGTAGGGGGCCCCTCCTATAGTGTCGCAACGTGGTTAAAAGTGGGATAAAAGGGCACGGCATGGAGCTGCGGGGGGCGCGGTGTTTCGCGGGGTCAACCAACTCAACCTGGATGCCAAGGGGCGGCTAGCCTTCCCCTCCCGGCACCGCGACCGCCTGCTGAGTCACTGCAGTGGGGAGGTTGTGGCCACCATCGACTACCGCGATCGCTGCCTCGTCTTCTATCCGTTGCCCGAGTGGGAGGAGATCGAGCGCAAGCTGATCGCCCTGCCGGACCTCCAGCCGAGTGCCAAGCGACTCAAGCGCCTTCTGATCGGTCACGCCCAGGAACTCCAGGTCGATGGCAACGGCCGCGCCCTGGTCCCCCCGCCGTTGCGTGAGTACGCCGGGCTGGAGAAACGGGTGGTGCTGATCGGGCAGGGCAACAAGTTCGAGCTATGGGATGAGTCCCTCTGGGAGCAGCGGCGGGCCGACTGGCTGCAGGAGGCCGCCGCCGCCGATGCCGAGCTTCCCGGGGAGTTGGAGAGCCTCGCCCTTTGAGTCGATCGGGCCGGGAGGGCGCAATGGCCGCAGCGGAGATGTGCGCATTGGCGGAGCAAGAGCCAACGGCAACCGGGCACCGGCCGGTCCTCTACGAGGCCGCGCTGGAGGCGCTCGCCGTGCGCCCGGATGGCTGCTACGTGGACGCCACCTACGGCCGTGGTGGCCATGCCCGGGGCATCCTCGAGCGGCTGGGGCCGCAGGGGCAGCTGTGGGTCGCCGACCGTGATCCCGAGGCCGTGGCCCACGCCCGCGAGACGTTGGCGGATGACCCGCGCTGCACCGTGGTGCCTGCCGAGCTGGCCGATCTCCCCCGGCTGCTCGCCGAGCAGGGTCTGGCGGCCCGTATCGACGGGCTACTGGCGGATCTCGGCATCTCGTCGCCGCAGGTTGATAACCCCGAGCGCGGGTTCTCGTTCCAGCGCGACGGCCCGCTCGATATGCGCATGGATCCGACCACCGGCGAGTCGGCCGCGGCTTTGCTCGAGCGCCTGGACGCCCGCGAGATCGCCGGCATGCTGCGGCGCCTGGGTGAGGAGCGCCATGCCGGGCGCATCGCCCGGGCCATCGTGGCGGCCCGCGAAGCCGGTGACCCGCCGGCCACCACGCGCGCCCTGGCCCGGTTGGTCGAGCAGGCGGTACCGCGGCGCGAGCCGGGGCGCCACCCCGCGACCCGGACCTTCCAGGCGCTGCGCATCGCCGTCAATGACGAGCTCGGGCAGCTGGACCGCTTCCTGGATCAGGCCATCGACCTGTTGGCCCCCGGGGGGCGTCTGGCCGTGATCGCATTCCACTCCCTGGAAGACCGGCGGGTGAAGCGGTTCATCCGCCGTGCCTCGACGGTCGGTGACCTGCCGCCTTCGGTTCCCGTGCCGCCGGAAGGCTGTCAGCCGCGGCTGCGTGCGCTGGGGCGCGACGTGCGTGCCGGCGACGACGAGGTGGCCGGGAACCCGCGTGCGCGCAGTGCTGTTTTGCGTGCAGCGGAGCGGCTGGCATGAGCCGCTCGGGCTGGGTGACGGCTGCGCTGGTGCTGGCCGTGATGCTTAGCGCGGTGGGGGTGGTGGCTGTGCAGCACGAGTACCGGGGGGTCTTCGTGACCCTGCAGGACGAGCTCGAGCGCAGCGACCGTCTGCGCGAGGAGTGGAGCATGCTGCAGCTCGAGCAGGGCGCCTGGGCGGGGCACAGCCGCCTGGAGCGTGTCGCCGGCGAGGAGTTGGACATGGTGCTGCCCGAGCGCGACGAGATCATCATCTTGAGACGCCCCTGAGGTGGCGAGAGTGAGCAGGAACACGCGCCGACAACCCGCGCTGCAGGGGCCGCCACGCTGGCGGCTCTACAGCGTCGTGGTGGTGCTGGCCCTGGCCGCCGGCGCGGTCATCCTGCGTGCCCTCGATCTGCAGGTGATCAATACCGAGTTCCTGCGCGACGAGGCCGATGCCCGCCACCTGCGCACGGTCGGCATGCCGGCGCACCGCGGGGTGATCACCGATCGCAACGGCGAGCCGCTGGCGATCAGTTCGCCGGTGAAGTCGGCCTGGGCCAACCCGGCGGAACTGCTCGAGGACGGGGCCGCGGTGGCCGCCGTCGCCGAGGCGCTGGAGCGGGCCCCGGGCGAGCTGCGTGACTTTCTCCAGGCGCGCGAGGAGCGGCAGTTCGTTTACCTGCGCCGCCACCTCTCGCCGCAGGCGGCGGCCCGCATCCGTGAGCTGGATGCCCCGGGGGTGCGGCTGCAGCAGGAGTTCCGTCGCTTCTACCCGGCCGGTGAGGTGGCCGCACAATTGGTCGGGTTCACCGACATCGACGGCCAGGGGCTGGCCGGCGTCGAGCGCGCCTTCAATGACCCGCTAAGCGGACGCAGCGGCGCCAAGCGGGTCATCCGCGACCCCTTTGGCCGCACCATCGAGGACGTGGAGCTGCTCCGCGAGCCGCGCCCCGGTGAGGACATCCGCCTGTCGCTGGATCGGCGCATCCAGTACGTCGCCTACCGGGAGCTCAAGCGCGCCGTGCACGGTCACGACGCCGAAGGCGGTGCGGCGGTGGTCCTCGACGCGACCACCGGCGAGGTCCTCGCCATGGCCAGTCAGCCCTCGTTCAATCCCCATCGACGCTCCGGTGTCGAGGCGGAGCAGCGCCGCAATCGAGTGGCGAGCTGGGCGCAGGAGCCGGGCTCGGTGATCAAGCCGTTCACCGTGGCCGCTGCCCTGTCCAGTGGCGCGGTGGGCAGCAGCCAGGAGTTCGATACCGCCCCCGGGACCATGCGGGTCGGGCGGCACACCGTTCGTGATTTCCTTGACTATGGCGAGCTCGATATCGCCGGGGTGCTGCAGAAGTCGAGCAACGTGGGCACCGTGAAGATGGCGCTGGAGACCGAGCCCCGCGCCCTGTGGAGCACCCTGGAGGACATCGGCTTCGGTGAGCGCACGCGCAGCGGGCTCTCCGACGAGGTGGCGGGACACTTCCTGCCGGCCCCGCCACGTGGCGACGTGCAGCGCGCCACGCTCTCCTACGGTTACGGCGTGACCGCCACGCCGCTGCAGCTGGCCCGCGCCTACGCTGCGTTGGCCCGGGACGGCGTGCTGCGCCCGGTGAGCATCCAGGCGGTGGACGAGCCGCCGCAGGGGCGGCAGGTGCTCGACCCGGAGCTGGTCGCCGAGATCCGTTCCATGCTCGAGTCGGTGATTGAACCTGGCGGAACCGGGACCCGGGCCGCCATCTCCGGCTATCGGGTGGCCGGCAAGACCGGCACGGTGCTCAAGAGCGGGCCCAGCGGGTATGCCGAGGAGGACTACCTGGCCTCGTTCGTCGGCTTCGCCCCGGCATCGGACCCGCGGCTGGTCATGGCGGTCACCATCGATCAGCCCCGCGGCGATCTCTACTACGGCGGACAGGTGGCGGCGCCGGTCTTCGCGCGCGTCATGGGCGCTGCGCTGCGCATGCTCAATGTGGCCCCGGACGATCTGCCGGATTTGGAGGTGCCCGTGGTGGCCGAGGGGGAGGGCTCATGAGCGCGCCGCCGGCATCCGGAGTCACCCTCAGTTGGCTGCTTGAGCCTTGGGTGGATGAGGCGCTCCCGGCGCAGCCGGTCCGCGGGCTGGCCATGGACACCCGGCGCCTGGAGCCCGGTGCGGTCTTCCTCGCCCTGCCCGGCACCCGTGCTCACGGTCTCGCCCATGTCCCCGCGGCGGTGGCCGCGGGTGCGGCGGCCGTGGCGTGGGATACCGACGAAGAGGTCGATGTCGCCGATGCAGAGGCGGCTGCCGGCGCGGCCGGGGTGCCGCTGGTCGGTGTCCCGGGTCTGCGCCGGCACCTGGGTGCCATCGCCGCGCGGCTCTACCGGGAGCCGTCGCAGGATCTTGATGTCATCGCGGTCACCGGGACCGATGGCAAGACCTCGGTCACGCACTTCATCGCCCAGCTGCTCAGCACGCCCCAGGCCGCCTGGGGGGTCGTGGGGACCCTCGGCCACGGATTGGTGGATCGGCTGCACCCCGGTGCGCTGACCACCCCGGACGCCGCGGCGCTGCAACGGGCCCTGGCCGACTGCCGCGAGGCCGGTGCCACCGGCGTGGCCATGGAGGCCTCCTCCCACGCCCTGGAGCAGGGGCGGCTGGCCGGGACCGCCGTCGATCTGGCCGTACTCACCCACCTGGGGCGGGACCACCTGGATTATCACGGCTCCGTCGAGGCGTACGCCGACGCCAAGAGCCGTCTGTTCGAGCTCCCCACCCTGCGCGCGCAGGTGCTCAACGTGGACGACGAGCTCGGCCGGCGCCTGCAGGATCGGGCCGCCGGTGCGGTGTTTACCTACAGCGCGGCCGGCGCCGCGGCAGATCTCTCCGCCGAGGCCGTGACCCCGAGGGCCGACGGTGTGCAGCTGACGCTGTCCCTGGGGGGTATCCGGCGGCCGGTGCATCTGCCCCTGGTCGGCCGTTTCAACGTGGCCAACGTCCTGGCGGCGGTGGCGGCCGCGTTGGCCCTGGGGCGGCCCATGGACGTGGTTCTTGACCGGCTGGCGACCCTGTGTCCGGTGCCCGGACGGATGGAGCAGTTCCAGGCCGCTGGCGCACCGCTGGTGGTGGTCGACTACGCCCACACGCCGGGGGCGCTGGAGCAGGCACTGACCGCGTTGCGCCCCCACGCCGCCGGCCAGCTCTGCGTGGTCTTCGGTTGCGGGGGCGAGCGCGACGCCGGCAAGCGGTCGCTGATGGGCGAAGTGGCGGCGCGCCTGGCCGACCGGGTGGTGATCACCGACGAC
>LKMJ01001156.1_pt1 | contig 22727 bp, 31 predicted proteins | sample 643391 | NCBI WGS metagenome assembly LKMJ01 (sample SAMN04112250, study PRJNA286221) | soda lake metagenome | biome: soda lake; feature: Kulunda Steppe; material: water; isolation source: sample PL-Br10 brine of Picturesque Lake | place: Russia: Kulunda steppe | collected 2010-07
CCCCCCTCCTCCGATTGGACCCATACATATACCGATGGATAGCTCTCGACGCCAGGATTCCGAATATCTAATTTTTATTTGGTTTGACACGTGGCGTCCAAAAGTTATGAGGACTGGCGCCTCCTGGCTTATGGATGTTTTTTTGATGGCTGGTGTTCAACAGCAACCTGATCAGTCAAACTACCTGGCTGAAGGTCAAACTTGAACTTGTAAACTTACTTGATGCAGGGGGTGTTCAACTGCCTGCGTATTTTTCTGTTTTCCACAAGTGTCTGCTTTTTCGAAAAGAGTAGAGTCTGAGCCAGAACAACAGTAAGCTATATTTCTTCCTTCATGCACTCATTGTTTTTTCTAGCAGTCACACTTCTTGACTGAAGGTCTTTTCTCGTACCCTTGATTCCTCGTACCCTTACTGCTCTCAAGGGGGAATTAACCGTCAACGGGCGGCTGTAGCGAATGGATTCAGATGTCGGCTGAAAATTGGCATATGTGGCCTTGCCACTGCAGCTCACGTCCTTGCTGAAACTGTGAAGGCTGGAGGAGACAGTTTGTGTGTAAGGGGTAAAGGAGCAAGCCATTGCTTGTAGACCGCCTTACAGTGCCATGACCAAGCTAGAATGGTTTCACTGTCTGCCATTCCACAAGGTACAACCATGCACTACTCAAAGCTAGTGCGGTGCCGGCAAGAAAACACCTACATCAAGCTTTTTACATGCACGGTGGCAAACTGCCCTACATTCACAGAACATTACCGAGACCAGGGAGTATCAGCAACATCAAATCACTGAAGCTGTTGTACCCTCAATCAGGTTGTTTTCACCACCTACGCATGCGCGCTGCTCTGTTGCGAGGGTTGGTGAGCAAAGGAGTGCCATTCTCAAAAGCACAGCCAACAGCTGCTTCTGCCTGCAGGCACAACCACGGACGTGAGCAAAGCAAGAGACTGGTGAACAAACAGCAGGCGCAAGGTCTGCAGATGGTGCCCAGTTCGCTGGCTTACTGCCTACTGGACTGGAAAAATAGCACGCACGCCTCCAAAATGCATAGAAGTCTGCTCATGCAAACGGGACCAAATGCAAACCTCTCCAGGCGTTTGTTAGGCGCCTACCGTGGATCCTGCTGAATACACCAGCCTCTCTTGCCATGAAGCATGCACTTGAAAACTTGCATCCCCATGTGTAAGTCTAGGTCCATTGGCCGGTCCTCAGAGCTTACGCGCCATCAGTAAGGGACAATGCATGGAGACACGGCTGCAAAGCGTGTGCAAGCTGGCATGTGACGCAGACTTGGCAAGGAGGATCTTGCAAACACAGTCTGTAGAATGCTTAGAACTAAACAGAATGGCAAAGCCGGCGCCGAATGCGCTTCAACGCACTCCCAATCCAGGGTTGTATGTGTTCCAAGAGTAGAAGACCAGGTGACAAAGCCTGGAGAGCATGGGCTCATCATCCATCCTTTACTTCTGCTTAAGGAGAATCTTGATGACCTCCTCAAGGAGAAAAGAGGTCATAGAGGGTTAAACCAACAGTCCATGAACAAGCACATGCTTCCTTGCTTTTCGTCACCCCTACCAAGGTTTGCATGTCCCCATTCGATACCCCACCGCAGGAAAAAGAATCCGCAGGCTTAGCGGGTGAGACTTAGGACTTGTGCATTATGAGCTAGACAAGGTACTTCGAAAACTGAGTTTGTTGCCCTTGACTGGAGAAAGTCATAGACGAGGGCAGATCTCCATATCTTTCTGGCAGTCAGAAATGGTGAACGTTGGGAGATGTTGGGAACATGGGAGCAACCATGTTTTCAAGTTTGGAGAAGCTTTGCACCGGCTTTATAAGAAGCAGGTGTGAGAACCACAATAGAATGTGCACCATAGTTGCCTGACATAGCAGCTGTCTGAGCGTACACGCTGTTAAACTTTATGGGAATGCCACGTTGGGAAGGGCTAGCCTTGCCAGCAGAATTGATTTGTTGCGGTAGAATAGCTCATGTCACTCCCTTGCTTCAAGCATGCTTCAAGCATAACAGGCTCCCAGCTCCAATGACATGGGTTCCGGCGCATGCGCGGCACTTCCAAGCCTAGCACAGCAGCCCTACACAGCCACATTACTCCCCAAATCCATTGAGCCCCACCTGACAGGAAACAGCTGCGGGAGGGGGGATGAGGGGCAGTTTAGTAGAAGAAGCCCAGGACCTTGCCGCCCAACTTCTTCCTGCGGGCCTCCTCGTGGTCCATGATGCCCGCAGAGGTGGTGAGCACGATGACACCAAACTGACGAGAGGGCAGCAGGCGGCCAATCCAGTCCTCAATCTCGCTGGAGCTGACATCGTACCGAGGAGACATCACCCCGCACTTGTTCAGCCGCCCGTTGAGCTCCACCACAATCTTCCCGGCGCGGTGGTCGTCCACCTTCTCAAACTCGCCGATGTATCCGTGCTTCTGCATGAGCTGCAGGAACTTGATGACGACCTTGGAGGCGGGGCGCAGCAGCACCTGCCTCTTCCCCCGCTTCTCCGTGTTGAACCTGGGTTTGCAGCCGTGGCACCGAAAGCATGGACGGGTAAGGCCTAGGAGTTTGATGCAGCAATGACTTTGCTTGGACGGGCCCCTGACTGGAGCTGGCTTGACTGCATGGGCGGGATGCAGCTGCATGCCTGCATTTAACATACACTGGCACTGACACCTGCACCCAAACAATTACGACGCCTCATACTGCATCCACTAGTCTGCACTTGCGAAAGCAAGCAGGCCCCGCCTGCCTGTAGTGCGCACCCCCACTCACATCGTCTTCAGGGCATCGCCCAGCACGCTGATGCGAACCATTCTGGCCTCCTACTCCCTGGGCGGCGGTGATAGAAGGTATTTAAACAGAGGGAGAAAAAGGCGTTTCGCCCGGACTTTGCCTAGCACACAGAGTTGGGCACGCAAACGTTTTTTTATCCGAAAGTTGTAAGTAAAGGATAATTCAATTGAGCAAGTCGTATCGTCGTTCAGAGACTGAGCACCTGTTTTGCATGTTGGTACATGCAAAAATCAAGAGAAATCTTGTCTGATTTAAGTTAATAAAGGTGGTATGCACATATGGGCTTCTGGCACTGTATCACCCTTTGCGTAGATGTTGATTGATGATAGGGACAGTGGGGGTTCCACTCATCCTATCATGCTAATCTTAATGGTAATCTTAATTTTAAGATGAGGTATTTGTCTACCTTCGGGGCGATCCATCCAGCAGCAGTCATGGCAGTGCCTCTTGGGCTCCAGGATAGGTGCCAGCACACCCAGGAAGGAATCCCTCCCCAAGAATGCTTTCTGTGTTCACATCTTAAGCATCGATGCATACAGGGTGTGCCGACTCTCACCACCATAAGTCGTTGATTTACATATTTACATGCCATAGACTATACTGCACTTAGCATATATACATAAATCGTAAACATGTATGGACAGCATTAAGCACAGCTCAAACTGCCAGAGATTGTTGGGCTTTGCATGCGGTAACCACGCCAAGGATAGTCAATATGTGCTCAGAGCCAAGCATTCTTGTGAGCAACAGGAATCATGCTCCAGCCAGGCCTAGGATCGAACACACACGGGTATTTGGTCAAGATTGGAGTCAGATACATGAAACTGCCACAAATTGCAGGCATGCCTCTTGATGCCTTCAGGCGACGGCATTCAAAAGCAAACAAAGAATTGAACTAAACATCAAGGCAGGCCTGCATAAGTAAACTATGTGCAGGCCAAGGAGCATCAAAATGGCACCAAGCACATGGCTTCCTGTAAAATACAAAACGGGATGCGCCCTCGAGAGCTAATCACTAATCATGCCCAACATCATCAGTCGTCGTTTACCCAATATGGTTGTTGTATGCCCATTAGCATGCAGCTACAGTGAAAAGAACTCCAGTTGCACAAGCCCTGTGGGATTGATCATGTAAAAACTGCTTGTTGATCCGCATCAGAGAGTTAACTGTTGCAGGTGCTGCCCCATGTCCTCTGGTTGAGTCACTTTCCCATGCATGAGGCAATCCAACAGGTCCACCTGCAAGCGCCAACCACACAAAGCCGGGAATGCTTGCAAGACGCCCTGCTGCAAAGGAAGAGCGTGCTTGGCAAGCTCAACACTCCACTTCCAACAACACATTCAAAAGGCAACAGTGGGACCAGTGAGTGGGCAGTGAGCAGCATGCTGCAAATAATCTATTTGAATGAAGAGCTGCACCACAGCCTTGCGCAGCGGCAGGTACATGCTGAACATGTGGGCGCATTCCTTTGAACACCAGAGAGGGCAGCGCGCCTATTGCAGGGTGCAACATCAGAAAGCAGGCGTCCAGCCATGCACGCTACTCACTCTCAGCATGTTCAGGCGCTTGTTCAAGCAAGCCTGGGTACGAGGAAAGCACTCGGCGTGCCAGCGGGCGGTCAGCAAAGCCACAGTCCAGCTGTCGGTGGCCTGCGCACGTGCGCGATAGAGCCGGTCTCCCTTGGCGCATCATCACGGTCACCATCAAGGAACAACAGCGGTGTCATCACAACAGTGACTACTGTAGCCTGCAACCCTGCGGCGTTGCAGGTTATCACTTAGCCTAATCACTAGCAGGACTTGTCTGTTGGCCCTCACCAGGTCACAGCACCTCTCAGCAGCGGCTGCTCTCCTGGCCTGTAGCTGGCCCCAGGCAAGCAGCATGCTCTGGCTCACCTGCGTGATGGGGCGCTGTTCGCCCCCTGCCTCGGACTCGCGCCGGTGCAGGATGTGAATGGTGCCACGCTGGTTCTTACCCTGCGACCAATGGGTTGGGGGGGGAAGCATTGGCGCATGGGCGCACGGCACGCACGGGAAATGCGGGGATGGTGGTCTCACCCCATACCACCGCAGCCCAGCAACAAAGTGGGGATGCCTTAGAGCAAGGAACAGGGCTTGCCGCCTCCTGGAGCAGACTCCACAGCCCAAAGGAACAAGGGGAGGCGGGGTAAGGAGGGGGCAGGTAATGGGGTGAGGTAGGGAGCTGTGGGAGCTTGGCATGCGACCTAGACAGGCGTTGCAGTAGGTGTGGCTGGCTGTGCTGTCTTGCAAAGCCCTGCTCAATCGCGCATCCAGTGCAGCCTGCTGCATTGCACGGCAAAGATTGCATACCGCCTGGCATTGGCATGCATGCGCTGCTGTCCCTTGCGCGGCATGCGCATTGCAGGGTCTTGGCATTGCCCACTTTGTTGTCTCACCACAGTTGTGCTGAAGCTCTGTAGCCCATTAACTGAGGCACACCCAATCTGCCTGCCATGGGAGGAGCGGGGGACGACTCACGTGCATGCGGTGGTGGGCCTTGTACAGCTGGCGCTTTGTCTTCTTGTCCACAGCTTCAAAGGCTTTGCTGATGTGGCTGTTGAAGTTGTGCGCGTGCGCTGATATGGAGCCCTTGAGCATGAAGCCGTTGTACAGGGGCGTCTCCATGACACCTTGCTGCATGATGGCCTTCATCTCCTGCGGGCATGCCGCAGAGGCACCGTGAGCAATCTGTTTGCAGGAGGCGCCGCCCTCCCCTCTGCGCTCAAAGGCTCACCCTAGCCGGCAAGAGCAGCGCCTCGTGCAATTTGCCCTGCCGGCATCCCTGTTGAGAAGCAAGCAGCTGTGTAGTGAGGGCCAACAGGAAGCCCATGAGCAGAAAAAAAACATGTGCCTGGGCGGAAGGCAAAAGCCCAGCGGCCTCAAGTAGGCATTGCAAAGAGAGGGCCACAGGAAGCACAGCGCAAGAGGGGAATGGGGCCTGCGGACGCACCATGAGTGTGGCAAACATCTTGGGCGGCGGCAGCACGGGCGGCCCCTTGCCCTCCTCCAGGAGTGCCTGTGCGTCCAGGCTGCGCTCAATGCGCGAGCGCCCGCGTGCCTTGTACCCCACGCTGCTGCGCCGGGACCGCGCGAGCGCAAAGTACCTCTTGCGTGCAGATTGGTTGTACTTGAAGTTGCGGGACCCACTGCCTTCCCTTTCCTCTGTGTCTTCTCCATCCTCCCCCTCATCTGCCCCCAGTGGCGCACTGCCTGCGTCCTGCCAGCGCTGCTGCTGCGGCTGCTGGTGATGGGGTGCCCCTGCAGCCTGCCCAGCACCCACCACTGCCCCCCCATCTGGCACAGGAGGACCTGTAGCTGCCTGAGAGCCTTCTCCAGCTGCTGCTGCGCAGGCAGGCAGTAGCACACGCGGCTTAGGTGAAAGCAGTGTGGGCGCACTTTCTTCCAGCTTGGGTTGAGGGGGGAGGGCGCGTGTGCAAGACCAGAGTGTGTGTCTGGAGGTCACTTTTTGCGCAGGGGTGCTTCCTCCACGCTTAGCAAGTCAGGCATTGCAGTGGCGTGTGCACCTGGCCCTGTGCCTGCCTCCCCATGGCATGCGTGTGGACGCAACAACTGGCCGCCACAAACAAGAGAGCCACAGCAGCACGCAGCGCCTTGCGACCTCCACAAGGAATCATCCCCAGGCTCCAAGTGCAGTTTGTTTCCGGATCCCTTGCAGGCTGCGCCAAGCGTGAAGCTGCCGCGGCAGTTGGTAAGAGTGTCCAGCATTGCCCTAGGTTTGGGTTTGCAAGACCACAGGCGCACCAAAAGTGGATGGCCATGATTGCCGGAAGGCATGTGCTGAGTGGCACTTGGGAGGGAAGGGCTGCTGGCAAAGTTGCAAAGAAGGGGACGCACATGCACGCGCACAGCCGCGCACAAGCAGCAGCACTGGAGCAAGGAGTGGCAGTGTGGCTAGTCGGGGGCTAAGTTGGCAAGGGGGCGGCCAAATGAGCTGGACATTGGAGCGGGCATTTAGAGCGCTGGGCTGTGGGGCTGGCCATGCATGCAGGACACCGGAGACGGCAAAGGAACTCAACACACGCTGGAGCAGAGGCGCGCCCTGAAGAGTGGTCATGGGCTTACCCAGCAAGGAGGATGGAAGTGGCGGGGGGGGGGCACCGGCATCGGCCTTGGGGCCACTGCCAACCGAGACAGCGCCTTTGGAGGGGTCAGGCGACAGGGCGCCACTGGGGCTTCCCCGGCTGCCGCCCTGGCTGCTTAGCCTGCAGGGCACAGCAACGCAGCGCCGTACCTAGCCTTGCTTGTGCTTAAATAGGAGCCAGCAGCCAGCACCAGCTGCAACAGTGGCCGCCGCTGGGCACGCACTCTATATGCACCAGCAGGCGCTGGTGACAACGGACCCGACACACAGCTCTTAGACCACGCGCCACTATCCCGATGCTGCGGGGCATGCTTGGCAGCGCCGTGCTCCCACACGCGTGTGCGCAGCTGCATGCAGGCCAGCCCTCGCTGTGTCTGCACGCATGTGGGTTGGGTAGACCAGCAGAGGCCCTGCGTGCACCTGCTCCAAGGCCCCAGCGCATCCTGCCGCGCTGGAGACAGCCGCACACACGGGCTGCTTGGTGCACCATGCGTGTCCAGCTTCATGCCCAAACAAGGAAAAAGGCAGCTTGACTGCTCTGCAGGGCGTCCCGGCTACATAAGCGGAGGATGGCACATGCCCAGCCTAGCTCACAAAGCCATAGGTAAGACCAAGAGGAGGGCACACGCCCAGCGTAGCTCACAAGGCCATAGGTAAGACCAAGAGCAAAGCTGTGGAACGCTTCTGCGTCACTGGGTACGCTGGCCACTCTCAGTCAAATTAGCATATGCTCGCGCATTCACTTGCACACACGCTCATGCACACATGTACACACACAACGCGCACACACATACACACATTCACCCACATTCACACACACAATGCGCTTATACACACAACGCACACATGCACACGAGCATGCACGCACCCGCTCTTCTTGTTAGGCAAGCTACTGCCTGACCCGTAGTGGTGCCCATCCTGATTTGCTGAACTGGCAGCGTTGCTATCCTACAAGGAATGGAGGGTGTGGCAATCTGAGGGCCACAAGGGGTTAGACAAGGCAGGAGGGTTGGCCAGGCAGGAGGTGTGGCGAGGCAAAAGATATGGCAAGGCAGGGGGAGTAAACAAGGCAGGGGGGTCAGGCAGAGTAGGGGGTTTGGCAAGGCAGGGGGGGTAGGCAAGGCAGGGAATTAGACAAGGCAGGAGGTTAGGCAAGGCAGGGGGGGTTGGCAAGACATAAGGGCATGGCAGCAGAGGGCCATTTAAGGGGTAAGGCAAGGTGCACTGCCATAGGTCAGAGGGATAGAATCCAGGCCATGTCCAATGAAGACTATGCATCGGCTCGGAGGGCACACAGACCAGACCGGGCCATGTCCAATGAAGACTACGCATCGGCTCAGAGGGCGCACAGACCAGACCGGGCCATGTCCAATGAAGACTACGCATCGGCTCGGAGGGCGCACAAACCAGACTGGGCCATAACCACTGAAGACCACGCATCGGCTCGGAGGGCGCACAAACCAGACTGGGCCATATCCACTGAAGGCTATCTACGCATCAGCTTGGAGGGCGCACAAACCAGACCGGGCCATGTCCACTGAAGACTATGCACGACCAGACTGGGCCATATGTCCAATGAGGTGCGCACAGCTCCCTGGGGCCATGTCCACCACCTAAGGCCAGCCCACAAGCGAGCAGGAGGCTGTGGGCAGCCAGGAGGACGCACCTCCAGGCCAGGCTCCCCGGGACCCCCTCTGTCAGGACCCCTGCTGAAGCTCCTGCTCCTGTGGCCCTGATTTCCAACAGACACAGGGCTCCGGCCTCTGCTGTGCTCCCCGATCTCCGTCCTCCCCAGCACATCCCTGGCCGCATCCATGTTGTCACGCTTGCGCTTCAGGATCTTGTACCGTGCGCGCGCCTGGGCTCGCACGCACACATGTATGCCACCTACACATTAGCTGGCAGGCAGCGAGTGCTTGCCTGCTGCAACCACAAGGCAAGCACGCCCCCCAGGCCTCTCAAGGGACTTTTTGCCACAAGCCAGGTGCTGCGTGCATCGAGATTACGTGCGCACTGCTTGCGCCAGTGTGTGGGCTCACACACACCATCCTGTGTGTGTGCTTCAAATGCTCATGCGCGCCATAATCCACGTGTGCGCCTGGCTGGCGCCCACACTCCGTTGCAACATGGCACACTTGGCGTCGGCGGTCGCCACCCACTCCTGGTCTTCACGCTTGCAAAGCCGTCATCATGTGCACAAGGCATACGCTCGTGGGTGCATCCCCTCGTGGCTGGCTCCCGCTCCGTCGCACCTGCCACACTAGCCCGATCAGCCTGACATATGCATCCGTCTTGAGCTTGATGAAGACCGTCAGGATTGCGGACTTGACGGCCTGACGCAAGCAGAGACACAGCTGGCGTGAGCAGAGGCACAGCTGGCGTGAGCAGAGACACAGCTGGCGTTAGCAGAGGCATAGGTGGAGGATTAGGGCCGAACCCTGGTTACCCTGGTCGGTCAAGGGGAGACGATGGGTGTGTCTGGAATGGCAGCGCTGCACAGGTATATGCAGGTAGCGCGCACAGAATTGATGAGAGGATAAGCCACAGTTCATGGCAGTCCACAGGCTGTGGACTTTGTGAAGTGCAGCAAGGTGGTGACAGGGTTGCACAATGGGACTGAGGGGAACAAGGATGCCTCCAGTGTCAACCTGGTTACTCTTGTGTGAGTGCGTGAAAGCAATGGACAGCCCACCCCACCTCGGGCACGGCCTTCCAATTCTCGAGGATGACCTTGTCTGTGGCAAAAGTGCGGTTCAGCGCGGTGTGGATGGACTTTTTAATGGCAATTTCCTTTTGCTCATCAGTGTACCTGCAGGATGGGAGAGGTAGAGGGAGAAAGGCTGCTCCGCCTAGACCAAGCATATGCCCAGGTCAGGATGTGCACGCACCAGATGGCCCCTTGCAGTGCGAGGCAAGCGCGCATGGGAGCCCCACACAGGGGGACTGTTGAGTGGGAGCAAGAGTAGCTGCGCAGCTCCTTGTAGCACATGAGACCGGCCTAGGATCACAGTGTGGAGGCTTCCCACAAAACCACAGGACATGCACAAGTGTGACTGGCTCACTGCTTGTGGCGGGCTGGAATGAGAGCGAGCGTGTACCGTGCTCCTGCCCAGCCATCCCTGCAACGGGGCGGCAGTGAGGGAGAGGAGAGGAGAGGACCAACATGGGAGCATGTATGCACACATTCCCCAGCGTGGCCACCGCATAGTAAGTCACCAAACTTGCTGCAATGTTGAGCGGAAGCGCTGTTTAAGAGGTTGAAAGGGACCGGCCCATTACCCATGGGCAGATGCCCCTATGGCACACCCTCCTCCTCCTCTGTAGCGGAGCGGGAGGACTTGCACCTCATCCCTTCCGTCATCTTTGTGCACTCCACAACACGCAGCAACTAGAGAGCTGGACTGACATCAATCTATTACATTTATTACATTGCACTCACGCTCCCAGCCACCACACTCCCGCTCAAGGCACCACACTCCCGTTCAAGGCACCACACCCACGTTAAGGCACCACACTCACGCTAAGTCTGGCATATCCCCCTTCTTCCGGGCAGACAAGAAGTCTTCCATCATGCTCCGCTGCGCGCATGCAGCGTCCAGGGGAAGCCAGGTAAACAAGGTCATGCGCAAGTCCAGGCACCTAACATGAGCTAAGGATGTTGCCCCAACAAGTGTGGTGCAATGGAGCAGTGCTCCCTGCTTTGCGCAGCGCAGCGAGCCCGAAGTGTTTTCGCCCACCTGCTGTTGGCTGCTCTTTTCAACCACACCCAAGGCGGTGTTCCCGCGCTTGCGCCGCTGCGACGCCCCTATAGCAGCCGCCTCCACTTTGTCCCATTGCTTGATCTGCGCACAGAGGGTGCGCAGGCGAGGGTTGTGGGTTTGTCCGATTGCTTTATCTGCACACAGAGCACAAGCAGGAGAGTGCATGGACAATTGTTTTGTCTGCACACAAAGCAGGTGCAAGAGGGTGAGTGGACATGAACTCTCGCTCCATCCGCTCATGCGCTCATGGAGAAGCGCGGGTGAGGGAATGAATGGCTCCTTTTGCGTCATGAGTTTGCACTGCACAAGGTTTGCAGATGGATTGTACCATGCAACACATCAGCACTGCGGCTGTGCAAGCGAGTGTGCGTCCAGCGATGTATGTGGCGCACATCACATGATGCAAACAAGGGCCGAAGGCATTCTGTAAATACAGATGTCTAAATGCACTCGCTGGGCATAGTATGTTCGCACCAAGGATTAGCCTCCCATCTCATCCTATAGCCCTTATAACCGCCTCGCCCACCAGCCCATCTCATCCTATAGCCCTTATAACCGCCTCGCCCACCAGCCCATCCCACAATGTCCTAGCCCCCCCTCTTGCAGATCTGGCCATCATACACAGATCTGTGTGTACAATATTGCAAGCAAAGACCTGACTCTGGGACCCTTTTGGAGAGAAATTGGCGGTGAGCATTGTTACCAGACAAAGTAAAGACAAGACAAAAATCAGACAAGCAGACTTTTCAAGTAGACACGATCACACACGACAATATGCAGACGCCGCCTAAGCGCAGAGGCAGACCTCCAAGAAACCCTCCCCAGACAAATCATCCCCAGACTGGATAAAAACGCAGAGGATGACCACCTTGAGACCCTAGTAAACGTAGGCAATTTCAGTGATGTCACTTAACCAAACAATTCCATGTGTGGCCGGGACGTCCACACATAGACAGAGGGGAATGTAACGATACATAGACTTCCTGTCTGTTATAACTACCAGACCTGTCTACCAGACCAGTCCAAGACCCTCCAGACCTCCCGTGTATATTATACTGGACCAACAGTGCTTTTCAGCATCACCAATTGTTGGTTCACTTCACATTATGGTTCCACATGCGCGCACGAACGTTGCTTGACCTATCACAGCACCATCATGGCCATGCGAAACACAAATCTGTGTGCACGCACACACACAGGCACAAGCGGCGCTCAACCCCACAACCGCACCATCATTGCCAAGCGGATACCACGCATGAGCTCTGCACGGCTCTTGGCCGCCCGCGCCTGCGCAGCTGTTGCACGCATGGCAGCGGCCGCTGCCTCCTTGCGCCCGGCCTCTAGGCGCACAAGTAAAAAGTGCATGATCATGTCAGCAGCATCCTGCAAGCACGTGCGGAAGGACGAGATCATGAGCAGCCCCAAGGGATCACCACCCACCCACCCTCTCTGCGGCAACCACTCTGCCATATGCATGAAGAGCTGCACAGCAGGGTTAAACGCAGGGCGCATGAGAGCGATGGCAAGTAGGGCCGGGGAGCATGGGGGCAGTGATGAGCAGGGCCTGGCTCAAAATACGCAGCACCCCAGCCAGCCATGCTCACACTTGTCAGCGCCGAACGCGGCGCTAAGCCTGCCCTGGACGAGCAGAGCATGGGGCGCTGCCAGCCCCATCGCGGCACCCACAACTGCGCAGGTGCACTGCAAGGCATGCATGGCAGGCAGGCAAGCAGGCAGAAGGCCCAGGCAGCTGGAGGCTGCGCGCTCGGCATACAACAGAGAGGCACAGAGCTGCGTTGGGGACGGACCTGCACTGTGATGGCTTGACTGTCATCCCGGTGCTTCTGCGTTGCTGCGCGCTTCATTTGGAGGAGCGGCTCGCGGCAGCGGTACCCCTGGGTGGTGGGATGCAGCCACGGGCAGTTAGGCATGCGTGTGTGTGCGTGTGTGTGTGTGCACTGCCTGACGTGGATCAGCTGCTGGACAGGGGCTGAGTGAACAGGCGTGCAGTGCGGCCTAGGGGTGGCATGCATCCGCTGGTGAGCGCTGTGCACAGGGCACGGGGTGCTCTGTGGCCACAGAGTGGGAGGCCTGCTCGAGGTGCTGCAAAGAGGCACTCTTGCTCCTATTATGAGCCGCACACGCCCTCTTATGCCCTTCACGCTCTTGCTCCTTCTTTGACCCCTCACGCCCCCTTGGCATGACTGCAGGGAGGCCCCTTGGCATGACTGCAGGGAGGCCCTCAGCCGCAGGTGGCCTGTGGCACGGGTGCAAGCATCAGGCAGGTGCAGCACACATGCAATCTGGAGCCCAAGCTCGCCCCTAGGACCAAACAGTCATGTGCAATTGGGAACGGCGACTGCGTGAACACAGTCGCTGCAGCCAATCTGCGGCACAGAGCACAGCGCAGGCAGCTCCTTGTGGTGTTTGTGCATGTATGCAGGCAACACCCAGTGCTCAGCATTTGTGTATGAGGGAACGCACTGTGCAGACGGTTGGAGGGACGGGCGCAGACGCAGGAGCAGTGCAGGTCCCTGGCACCAGGACGCATGCACGGCGTGTTTTCGCCTTGTGCAAGCCTCAATGAACTGCACAGCCACGCAAGGGCAAACTTATGCCTCTTGTGGCCAGCAGCAGGGCACAACATAGCAGAGCGCAGAGGTGACGCAGCTTGGCGCACCTTCCATGCTGCCTGGATCTTGCGTGCAGCATGGTGCTGCACTTCCAGCTTCCTGTGCCGCTCGTTCATGACGTGCGTGCCCAGCTTCCGCACGTGTTGCATCAGAGCCTGGGCAGCAAATGGGTGCACAGGCAGGGCAGATGTGTGGCAATTATTTTGTACTATGCGCTTATGTGTTGGACTATGATGCCTGTTCAGGCACCCTGCCCGCACCAATTTCAGTTGCCACTGTGGCAGGCTGGTCCCCCTCAGACAGAGCCTGGCATTGGTCACAAAGGTCATGTCTCAAAAGGGGCCCTCATTCTGTGCACAGGACATGCAGTAGGCTCATAGCTCTTGAAGGCAGTGTCAAGTCCTGTGCAGAGGGCAGGGAGAGCAGCACACAGCTTGTTTAACTGCACTGACCTATGAATTGCCGTGCACGCACTTCAAACTGATACTGTCCTTCTTTTTGCAGGTGCATAGCTAGAATGCAATCTAGCGTGTCAATACATCTAGTGCGTCAAACCTGCTCAACACCTACCACAAATCCAGCCCAGTACTGAGATGAAGACAAGGGTGTCGGCAAGCCATCATCCACAGGTTCACCAGTGACCGGGTGAAACAGCTGAGGTGCAAAAAGCAGGATCAGGCACCCATGAGCATGACAAGTGGCACACAAAAAGAATGGCGCGGCAGGCGTGAATGAGCAGGGGCTGAGCAGATGCGGTCTTCATGTGCAGAGAAGGTGCTTCCTGTGAAGACGTGCTTCATGTGGAGAAAAGGTGCTTCATATGAAGAGAAAGTGCTTCATGCGAAGAGAATGTGCTTCATGTGGAGAGAAGGTGCTTCATGTGGAGAGAAGGTCTCGAGCCGTGAAGATGAGCTGCCAAACGCACGCGACATGCCCAATGACTTGTGGGCTGGTTGGACTTGCATATGCAAGTTTTTCAACAGGGGACCATTACAAACCACAGCAGGAGCAATCACAATGAGCACGCGACTGCGTCATTGGTGCAGCCTTACACAGCACAGGTGCCGGTGCTTGGATATAGTCACAAAAGGGTTGCACTGGTCAGAACATTTCTGGATGATAAACACTTTCAGCTCTGAACACCAATAAGCCAAAATAAAAGGGAAGTTGCCTAGAAGCACGTACACCAGGCAGAAGCAAAATAAAATCGCCAGCAGGCTGCATGGCCTAAGTTCTGCCAGACGCCAGTGTTGCAAGGCTGTGCATGACAAGGGGACTTGACTTAAGACATGGACTTGACTTAAGACATGGACTCACTGCATGCTTTTTGGGTACCGCAGTGATGGCCTGCCGCTGCTGGTTCCGCCCAGGATCATTCGTGGTGCCCGATTTGTTGACGCTGTACATGGCTTGGCGTTGCATGAAGGTGATCGTCTGGAGGCAGGCAAGCAAAGGTATAGATAAAGAGCTTAACTGCTTACAGGCAGGCATCATAGCCAGGGTTGCCAAGAGCTTTGTCATAGCTTGGTCCTGCATGCAAGGGTGATTGATTTTGGAGGGGCAAGCAGCACAGGCGGTGCACAGGTATCTCTATCGACAGCGGTTTGCCTTCTGCTGCTGTCTTGCATAATGCAAATGGCTGTCCTTGGGGGTCCACAAAAAGAGATTCCGAGCACCAGCTTGGCACCAGCTACGGTTTGTGACAAATGCAGCAGCTACAGCTCGCTGCCTGTAAACAAAAAGCTGGCAGCTGAGGGTCTGAGGATGCATGAGCAAAGTCAGTACTTGGGGTGTGCCTCAGCTTTGCCCAGGATGCACAAGATTTTGTGGATGATGATGATGGCTCACTGTTTTCCATTGGTGGAAAGATCACTAGTTCAGTTAAACAGGCACGAAGCCCTCAATGCTTACATCATTATTCCTTTTATCAGTCTTGTGTGGGGGAATGTTCACTTTTCCTGCCCCACAGCTTCAGGAGTCTACCCAACCATGCACGTAAAATAATCACTGCAAGAGTCTGTGGCTCAGAGGAGTGTTGTGGTCCACTGCTTTGGGAACATTTTCCAGGCAGCCAGCCAAAAAAGATGAACTGGACAAGCAATACACAATGAGAACAATGACGACGACAACAACAACAACAGCAACAACAGCAGCAGCAGCAGCAGCAACAGCAAGAGGAGCAGCAACCACCACAACTAACAACAGCAACAACAACAGCAACGACAGCAGCAGCAGGAGGCCCTGCCTGGCCTCAGCTAGGTGCAACTTTAATTGGACTTACCCGCTGCTCTCGCCTCTCATTTGCAAGTAGTGTAAGGGCTGCCTGCTCTGCAGCTTTGGCCTCCCTATCCCCCACGTACGAGTTCACACGGTCCTGCAGGGTGAAAATGCTCCTCCAACCCATGAGTTTGCAAGCCCTTCCAAACCAACAAGGAAAGCAGTGTCTCTGTCCCCGACCTTTTGAGGACCGCTGAGCACGCTAACAAGCAAGGTTGCCTTTCAAGGTGAAAGAAGGGAGCTGTGGCTGGCTTGATGCACGGCAGCTCGGCCCTTAGGCTGCACACCCACCGCGAGGTCCACCTTGGCGGTCGTGTTCATAAGCAGCTGGTGCAGCTGCCGGTCCACCTTCCGCTCCCTCATGTTCAGGCGCTTGCCTCCCCACAGGTCCAGGTGCACAGTGAAGGCTGGGTTGGGGGCTGGCTGGAAGGGGAGCAGGACACAGGAAGGAAACCATATGGTGTCAGGCAGGGCAGGGCAGGGTGACATGAGCGACAGGGTGTGACATGAGCGGCGTGGCATCAGCAGATTGAGAGGTACTGGACCCAGGGAGAGTGTGCACCTCTGTACACAGGAGTTGCTTGTCTCAGGTAGCCCAGCACATGTTTTGTACCATGGCTTCTTGCACATGCGGGACACTAAAAACGGGTGAGTTTGCATGTACACGCGCACGCACACTGCCTCCCCTTGACCACGCCCCCACCCGCCAGCGGACACCGACGAGGAGCCCTGACACCCACGAGGAGCCCTGACACCCACGAGGAGCCTGTCTACACTGCTGAGTACTGAGCTCCTGAGTTCTGAGCTGCCAAGCACTGCCGGCGGACACCGTACGATGGCCCTGACACCCACTGGGAGCTGCTGAGTCGCCTCTGAGTTCTGAGCTCTGAGCTGACGCCGCGTGCCAGCGTGCCGCTGCCCTGTACCCTCCCCCCCACACCATTGTTGGTATTGATGCCTGTCGCACGCAATGCGGGGGGAGCGCTGTGCGCTGTGTGGGGCGACCGTGCGGAAAGGGCGGGGGGCGGACCGACAGGCGTCAATATCAAATGCAAGCACGTGCGTCGAGGTCGAGCAGCACTGCACCCCCCACCCCTCCTGCGCTCGCCACTGTCAAACGAACGCCAACACAAACACACCAGGCACCACAAATCACACTCGCGGGGCGCGGGAAGGGGCGCAGCGCGGCTCCTGGGGGCCGGGGACACCGTGCCCGAGTGCACCGTTTGCCGAGCCGCGACCACCGGCGGAGTCCACGCGAACTGCGCTGTTCAGCCAGCATTGCCTCATGCTTCGATGACGTGCGCTCACATAAAATGGTCCGCTCTAGAAACAGCGCAATTACCTGGTACATTTGCGAATAACCCGCACAATTTGGTGCAGACAGCTGTCCTGAACAGGCCACTCAGTGCATCACAAAAAACTTGCCTCTGACAAGTGGCCTAAACAGGCCACACAGTACAAAACGTAAGCTCCTTGGAACCTGTAGGACAGGCGCTGAAGCACCACAGCATGCTAGGGCGCCAACTCGCGGGTTAACATGTGCACCTCATGTCACCTCAATTCTAGCAGCACTGCTACCACTCGCGTGCAGCAGTGTGCCACTCTCGCCCCACCTCTTGCGTGTAATGATGTGCAGCAATGTGCCCCTCTGGCTTGCAGCAGCGTGCAGCAGCGTGCCCACCACACCCCACCTCTTGCATGAAATGGTGAGCCCCTGAGAGCCTCACCTGGGACACACGAAGCATGGGTAAGGTTTCCTTGGACATCAGCACCCGCGAGCTCCTGCAGCACATCCCCATTCCCCACTTGGTCAAGTTGGTGTTTACAATTTACCATCCTGCGCTTGGGAACACTCCGCCCCGCGCTTTGCAAGGTTGGTGCCAGCTGGCCACCATGCAGCACGTATCCTTCTTTACAGGACAGAGGCTATCAGAGGGTGTGTAATGGAGCAGCCTGCTGATCCAGCCAGATTTTCAAGTCCTCGTGCTATGTGCGTCAAGTTGTATAGCGGTCATTGAGTTGCACACCAGGGTCACAGGCTGTTGTTGAGACAAATCTAATTACGGACCAGCAACGCAAGGCGGGGGCAACCCAGGTCATGCAGGTCATTTGTGAGGATTGCCTTAATCAGCGCATTTGGTTTGTTGACCCAACACGCAACTGGGTCACATAGGAGACCTGTGACTTTGGGTGGTGGTAGACCCAGCTGCATGCCACGCCAACAACACAGCCGCTCCTGCCGTGCGCGTACCCTCACATGCCTATCATCAGCTTGGCTCAGCTCAGCTCCTGGCACGACTTCCCAACAGGCCCATCACTGGTGCCCCTGCTGCACACCTCCTGTTTGTGGTGCCCATCGACAAGAGCTCCCTGATCTGGGCAGGGCTCAGCCTCTTAGGCGATGATGGCCCATCCCTGAGTGCTTGGGCGTCGCTGTGGCAGTTGAACAGGCTGGATCCTTGCAGGGCCGAATGCAGGTCCTTGCCTGCAAGTGCAAATGCAGACGAGTTCTTCTGATGTCCCTACACAATCGTAGGGTGGGCAAGGTACAGTTGGCTGCTGAGGGAGGTGGGCGATAGGCTGTTGCTCAGAGGGCAGCTCGAACCTTGGCTGCAAGAGGAGGTATTGGCTGTTGAGAAAAGGCAGGTGCACCATTGATGGCGGCCATACGCTGCGCAGCTGTAGCCTTGGTTGCAGGCGGCACGCGGATGGGCGCCTGTTTGCTGTGCTAGGCACGGGCAGGCCTTTGTACATGGCAGTGACCAAGGACGGGCTGCTCGGCGCAGGTACGACAAGCTGTGCCAGGTCTACAGCAGGCAGGCACTCTTGTGCGTACACGGTTGCAGTAAGCAAGCAGGCACTCTAGAGCATACATGGTTGCAGTAAGCAGGCAAGCACTCTTGTGCGTACACGGTTGCAGTAAGCAGGCAGGCATTCTAGAGCATACATGGTTGCAGTAAGCAGGCAAGCACTCTTGTGCGTACACGGTTGCAGTAAGCAGGCAAGCACCCTAGGGCGTACACGGGTGCGGTCAGCAGGCAAGAGCGCTGCCTGAGCAGTTGTCTGTGGCATATGCTGCCTTTGGCATGTGCGCAGTGGGCGTGTGTATTGCACCCTGCCCCAGGGGCTTGATGCACACACTTTGCACACACGCCCTCACCACAGTGGGTGGCATGTGGTGCATTCCACATAGCATGCTGCATGCCACATGGCATGTTGTTCACCACATAGCGTGATAGACACCGCATGGCATGTTATTTACCACATAGCATGATAGGTACCGCATAGCATGCTGCATGCCACATAGCGTGATACAGACCACATTGCGTGTTGTGTACGACAGTGACAAGGCTTACCCAGCGCTTGTACTCACGAGCATGGTCTACGAAAGAGAACATGTCAGGCTATGAGTCACCAGTCCACACTTGCGAAGGCATGGCCTTTTGCAGCATGCACTCTGTGCTCTGCACTGTCAATGCCACCAAAAAGAGCTGCGCAAGGGCCTCATTGCTCTAGGGCGGCCGTAATTCTGTTTGGGTATGCACTTACGCACACGTACACACATGTACACACACACGCACGCAAACACAGGCGCCACACGCATGCATGTGCACATGTGTGTTCAAAGGCACACCCAAGCTTAGACAACAGCATGCAAGCGCGCACACACATGCGTGCAGGCGCATGTGCGGCACACACAAGCACAGCTCAGGGTACCTGTGCGCTGGCCAGCAGCAAGGCGGAACAGCTGCACACCTTTGCTGCGCCCCAGGTCCGCTCCTTGTGGTGCATGCTTGAGGCCCATGCCGCACGTGCCCTCCTGCACTTCATGGGACTCCACCAACGTCCGCGCCGCCCTCCCGTCCCTGCTTAAGACCTGCACAGGGGGCCACGCCCTTGCGCCTGTTGCCGTTCTGATCAATGCAGGCAACAGCCTTTACGGCTGAGAGGTCCCCCACCCCCCCCCTACTCATGCTTGTTGTCAAGAGCAAGCCACAGGTACAGCTACGTACCCTGACCTAATCTAATCCTTAAGAGCAAGCCACTAGCAGGGTGACGCTGCCTTTCAAGCAGGGGTGCAAGCAGGGAAGACAATTGTGAATGACACATGGGATGTGTGATGAATGTATGCCACATGGGATGTGTGCTGAATGTAAGACGCATGGGATGTGTGCTGAATGTATGCCGCATGGGATGTGTGATGTGTGTGTGCCACAGCCTGCATCATGAACCATCACACCAGCTACCATGCTTGCACTTCTTAAGGTACCCTCGCCCTCAAGGGACACCGCATCATGAGCAGCCTTGCCATGCAGCGAATGAGCCACACATTCTAGCAACAGGCATCCAAGTCAGATCTCTAGCTCCTCTTAATGTGCCTGCACCTCAACCAGGTGTTTGCGTACACACAGAAGCATATGTATTTTGCACTCTCTCCGGGATCCTTCAAGCATTTGGGCACATTCTCACATGCACACACACGCACACACATCAATGCACGCGCGCACACACACATAACACATGCACACACGAACAACACACAGGCATTAGCAGGAAACCACAGCAAGAGCTGGGTCCCACGTATCACGCACCGGGTGGCCTATGCCGTTCAGGCTCGATGCAGGCTGCTGGGAAGAAGAAGGTGCGGGGACAAGTTGTGGCAGGTGCAAAGGGGGCTCAGCACCGCCTGCGCAGCCACAAGTGTATGAGCAAGTTGCGAGAGCAGCTCACAATTGCAAGGGCAGACCTCATTGGAGGAGCATTTGAGTGGAGCGGAGGGGGATGAAGGCCTGCATGGAAACCCCCGTGACAGTGTTGCACAGGCAGGCAGGGCAGCATTTGTCTCAGGGTGTCTGGCGTTCAGGAGGGCAAAGTTGGCCTGTGCTACCAGCGAGCGCAGCGGAGAATGCGTATGCTGGCAGGGGGGGGGGAGCATGGGCTTGCTGGCAAGTTGGCCGTCATCACCGCACGTAGAAGGTGACCAGCGAGCATTACAGCAAGGTACATGCTGCCATGCCAAAGAGCAATGAAAGCATTGCCAAAAAAGTCTTGCTTGGTATGATGTCTCAGGGAAGCACTCATCATATTGCTGCTCAGTGGCCAGGCCCACAGCATCCACCACTGATTTTTCACAGCTGAGCACCTTCAGGGGTTGGTGGCAGCTTGGGCGGCCATTGGGAGTCAGCTGCGTGGAAGCCACTGGCGCCCTGCAGCTCCGGGCTCAACGCATACAGGCTGCCTGCATGTGCGCCAGCCAACAGCAAGTGCGGCAGGGCAGCCCTTGCATATTGTGAGCGCAGCAAATTGCTGTCTTGAATGTTGCAGGTGGCGCTCAAGCACCAGCAGGTACCCCACGCCTGGCGCATGCAAGACATCTGCATCGAGGGCTGCACAGCTGCTGCGGGCAGGGGACCACTGCAGGCAGGGGCATGCAGCAAGGCCTTATGCACCCAGTGAACCACATCAGGCACAGCCACCTGCCAGGGTCCCCAGGGCAGTGCACCACTCACTGCTGGCGCCAGTCATGGCACTACTTGCCAACCACTCATCTGCGCTCAGCAACGTTGGGGTGCAGCATGTGCAGCTCAAGCGCATGCGCACCAGGAAGCTCAGTGCTGTGATGCCAAGTCTCCAGCTGCGGGGAGAACACCCCCCTACTCGGTGGCTGCTGCCACGAGTTCTCGGCCATGGGCTGCTGCCGGCTTTCGCGGTCATCCTGCTGGGCTTGTGGGTGAGGCATGCCTCCGGCAACATGGCTAGGCGCGGCTGTTAGCAGGTTTGGGATGGGTCTCGGTTGGAGGGCTGGCGGGGGGCCAACACTTCCGCACGCATCAGCCAGCTTGGCTGCAGCTTGCAGGTCTGCAGTTGAATGCCTGGAGGCAAAGAGATGCGCAGCACGGGCTGGAAGAAGCTTTGCCACGAGGGCGTCAAAAGGGTTGTCTCCAAGCAATCAGAGTGCACATGAACGTGCGTGAAGAAGCTCATGGGAGCTGGGGGCCTGCCTCAGCAACAAGTGGTAGGTATGTGTGTGTAGGGAGGCTTTTTGATGATTGACATTGGTTGCAGGAAACGTGTGATTGGAATGGCTGTTGAGGGGCAAGGGACAATTGAGATGTCGCAGGCAAGGCACTCTATCAGGCTGCTAACCCCGCAGGACATCCCTTCAGGTGTGCGAATGACTGGACAGGGGGCAGGTGCAGTCACAGAGGTGCGGCGTACAGCATCTTGCTTGACCAGGCTGCCGCAGCAGGCCCAAATCTGGCCTGGCAGCTGGGTGCGGTCTACTTGCAGAAACAAAAGGGAGGTACTCCAAGGAGCTCTGGGCCAGTGTGCGCCGGTCCCACGATTTGCATCCTTGCTCCTGAAGCCAACATGCACGCGTGCGTGCCCCTCACGAACACCACCCCCACAAACGCCTCCCTGCGCGCCTCCAGATCTCGTGCGCGTGCTGGCATGTGCATGCAGACCTTGCTAAATGTTGCGAGTCAAAGGACCCTCCTGCATGGCCCATGACCGCAGTGGTCACAGTGACTGAAGAGCCCTGACACCCCCCCACACTGTTGAAGTGCTCATGTGAGCATGCAAGCGTGTGTGGACCGACAATTGCCAACACGCCATTGCAATCCCCTCCCCAATCCCCTGACAAGGCCCTCGCCACTCTCCGAACAAGGCCCCTGCAATTTCGCACAAGGCCCGAAGTCAACGCCCGCCAGCACAACCCCGCACGCACCTCACAAACGCCACCAGCGCGAGGGCCTTCCTGCGCGCCTCCAGGTCGGTCAGATGTGTCGGCGCCCGATGGTGGGCCTTGCCTGCCTCCCACACTGCACTGCCCAGCTGCAGGGACTGGGCACCCAGCAGGCCCGCCTGCTCTTGAGGCTGCAGAGTGGGGTCGCACACAGGCAACGAGTGCGCCACTGCAACTTAGCAGGCCGCAGGGGCACAGCGGAGTGGAGGCAGGGGCTGTTAGGCAGCAAGCAGCCCATGAAGATTGCTTCTCAAGAGCCGAGGATGCTGGTAACCACCGCCTGCATGCATCATCTACAGCTCCTGCAGGGCTCACTCGCACACACACACACACACACACACACACACACACACACACACACACACACACACACACACACAC
>LKMJ01001158.1_pt1 | contig 22721 bp, 21 predicted proteins | sample 643391 | NCBI WGS metagenome assembly LKMJ01 (sample SAMN04112250, study PRJNA286221) | soda lake metagenome | biome: soda lake; feature: Kulunda Steppe; material: water; isolation source: sample PL-Br10 brine of Picturesque Lake | place: Russia: Kulunda steppe | collected 2010-07
ATGATTCCTATCGTTTTATTTCAAAGCTTATGGATGTTTATATGATGGCTGGTGTTCACCAGCAACCTGATCAGTCAAACTACCTGGCTGAAGGTCAAACTTAAACTTGTAAACTTGTAAACTTTCTGGCCCAGAAAGGCAGACACATACAACAAGTAGATATCTGTGTATTTGCTGAACGAGGGCAGTTTGGCTGAAGGCTCTGCCCTGCAACCAACACCTTACCCCATGCAAAGCCTAAACTAGGGGAAAATGGAAGTTCATTGCTGTTTTGATTCAAAAAAGCAAGCACATTAAGAAATATTGTCTTTGAGTACAGTAAGGCTTATTTCCTGCGGAGAGAGCCCACTTGGTGTGTGTACGGCGGAAGATGGAAACTAGTAGTATCATTTGTCTCACAATGGTTGCAACATTAATTAATTGCTTATAAACAAGCTTCACACGCCAGAAGGTACACATTTTTTGGTGTAAGACCGTACGTGAATCGTTTAAGAGGACACATAACTTACGCGGTGTACTTATGGTAGGCTATCAGCCTGGTAACTGAGTGGATTGATGTATTATCATGCCCTCGGGCTGGCAAAGTTCGCTGCAAACTCTAACTTCACAAATAGTTCTAATGAAATAGGGCAGCTTGGGGCAGACATTTCAAATGGATCAAGTTAAACCATTGTATCATGACGGGGGTGAAAAGGATGGTTCACAGAAAATGAATGTAAATATACATTACCAAACTCGTGAAGAACGAATACAAGCTGAAGAAAATTAAACAAATAATGCCAGGAACGAGGGGGGCTGTTATGCACATTGGTCTGTTCTGTCAGTCTGCATTAAATCACATTTAACTAGGCACTTTTACCTTCATAATATAAGGCTTAGGGAGTGATGCAGATTTTGCTGGAGCCACCTTCCTTGATAACTGTATCCATTTTTTCAAAAGCCTGCAGTTTGGGAAAGCATCCAATCCTTGACATTGTAACATATTCTGCTTATCAAGCATACCACGATAGTGTGCATCAACCCAGAGCATGCTCCTGGAGTTGTAAACGTTGTAGTGTGTAGAGCACAGCATGTGCACTTGTAAGTCAAGGATTACAAGCAATTAAAGGATCATAAGCACTCTGTGATCAGCTTTGCGAGCAACCACACATAGTCCCATTCCTTACCTCAGTCACAAAGCTGTGCGCTTGGCCAACAACAAATACGCTACTCAAGGGAAGCTCCCTGCAGCACAGATATTTTGTTTCGCAAGTCACAACAACAGCAGATGACCCTGCATGCACTGTTAAGTCGCAGAGCGTCTTACTTGCATCACTGCTGCAGCTTGTGCCAGAGCCAAGTCCAAGCCGCACTACATCTCATCAACCTGCAGCTCAGCCACGTTTTTTCGATTTAAAAAAAGATAGCAAAGGCGCTTGCATACCTGAGCAGATCGGCAACTCGGGTGCAGCCTTCCTGGTCGAGTTGCTGCAGCACCTGTGCAGCCAGGCGCACAGGAGGTGCAAACATTGCAGGCAAAGTTGCCGCAAAGGGGGCCTCTGTACCTGCAAGTAATATGCTCTTGAAGTGGAGCAAATATCAAAAATGGATGCTTGGAAACACCCGTGCATTTTTGCAACAACACAAAGAAGGGCGCCTTCATTGTCAGGTTTGTCAGGGGGGAGATGGTTGATGGGGAGCAAGAAAATGTTGTCTGGCTCCCCTTCGACAGTATTGCGATGTGGCAAAAATGCACAGGTGTTTTCAAGCATCCACTTTTCATTTTTGCCCCACGTCAAGTGCTAGTGCAACTGTGCCTTCTGATGAAATCCATCAATTACTGGTGTAGTATGTCACCTCAATAGCAATGTAGAGATTGACTTGAGGCAGTTCAGCATAGATTGCAGGGGCAGCCAAGGCACGAGTCAACTGCTATCACTTGCGATGCATACAGAGAGATAGGCAGGCCTGTCTGATATATTTCTCGCAGCCCGTTCATATGGTCATGGCAAGCTCAAGAATCTGGGTGCCTGAACTCAGCACCAGAGACAGGATCAGCAGTATAACAGAGAAGTTTGCATGTTTTTTGTTGTTCATGAACGTGCATGCACCAGACATCAGCATGTGCAAGCGAGGAATTGCAGTAAATGGAAATTGTCCAACAGAGGCATAAGGTTGTGGTAAGGTGCAGTGAACAACAGACGTGAGCACATGGCAACGCTGAGCAAACAAGAGAAGGGACAAGCGCCCACCCAATTGCAGCAGCAGCCTGATGGCCACCCCTATCTGTGCCTACATTGCTATTTTAGCAATGCTATGCATGATCCACACTTGAAAAGTTATTCAAAGATCTTTCAGCTGCCTGCACCTTCATCTCAGTTTTGCCTTGGGAACCTGGTATTAGCACACACACACACACTAAAATGCGGCATAGCAGGAGTTTTGCATACTTCTGGTACATGGCACATGGCGCAAGTTGTGTAAGGTTACGTGTGAGCACAGACAAGCGCAGGACAAACTGCATTCTCCCCTCATTCCAATGCAAAACCGACTTCCTTTCACGCTGCGCACCTCATCCAACACAAGCACATTGCAGCTGAGGCGGCCGTACTGTTTCACCAGGTCAGCGAACGCAAGGCAGAGCGCTAGCGCCACGCGCCGCCGCTCTCCGCCACTCAGCTGTAACAGTGAGCGCACCCGCTCCTCTCCATTGGGCGTTAGATACTTGACAACCTAGCAGGGGGGGGTGGATACAATGATGTCAGGTATCTGACGACCTAACAAGGAGGGGTGGATACAATGACTCTTGACATAAAGTAGCTGACAATTGAGCAGGGAGGGGTGGGACAAGTCAAAACGGCAGTGCAGGTGCGCACATGAGTAAGGTGTAAGAGAAAATATAGCAAATCAGTTGGCAATGCACACTCTGAGGAACACCAGCAGGACAAGACTTGGGGGATTAAGAGCGCAGTGCAGAGCAACCAGTGGCAGCCAGGAGCACTCACTTGAAGGTGAGGTGCATGAGCAAAGTCAACGAGAAAAGCGATTAGCCATCTGGTTCACCATGAGCAAAAGGGGGTATTGGGCGCGGGCCCGGGATGAGCAATCTTCACGCTGCGCATTTTGTGAGTGCTTGCTCGGTCCCTCACCTTGCTCATTTCCTCCATTCTGGCGTCACCAACCCCCTCATGTGGCCTTGGCACTGTCCATTCTGCAAGCGCCTCTCCGCAGCTCACCTTATCAATCTTTTCCATGCTGTCGTCACCATCCCCTTTACTTGAAGCCTTGGCTTTAGTTGCAGAAAGCTCAAGGACCATGTTATTTGCCAGCTGCTGCATGTATGTGGCCGTCCTGCAGCAAAAAAGGATGGAAGCATAGACGATTCGTGCGCTGTTAGGAGAGTGTGCTTCGGCAAATGGCTATCTTCCTTGGCCCAAGGCTTTGCTAGGCTGGAACTGGTTTTGAACATGACGGTACTTACAAGGAACTTCCTTCAACTTGCTCCACAATCAATCCAGTCATGAGATGACAAAATAGATTGCGTGCACACTAGCCACTTGCGCTATCGTTACGATCATGGCATTTCTTGTTTGGAATCAACTAATGCATGAAGCGCTCACTGCGGCTGATGGCTCTTCAGCACTCCATCCAGAAAATGATGACAGACTGAAACTCACTGACGGGCATGCTCACAGCAGCTGTACCTGTTGCAACCCACTGACAGGCATGCTCACAGCAGCTGCATCTGTTACAACTCACTGACGGGCATGCTCACAGCAGCTGTATCTATTTTGGGCCCCTCTCCCCCTTCAGAGTGGATGTTGCACATGACTGGTGTTAGGTGCACTCCCAGCAGCTGCAGGTTACCCAATGCCCCCCTCCAGAATGGAGGTTGCATGTGACTGTGTTAGACACACTCACAGCAGCTGCAGTTACCAAGCACTCCCTTCAGAGTGGAGGTTGCACGTGACTGATGTGAAGCACGCTCAAAGCAGCTGCAGGTTACCCAACATTCCCTTCAAAATGGAGGTTGCACATGAGTCATGTGCACATGACCAATTAAAGGCACACTCACAGCAGCTGCAGGTTACCCAATGCCCCCCTCCAGAATGTAGGTTGCGCGTGACTGAAATTAGGCACACTCACAGCAGCTGCAGGTTACCCAACATTCCCTTCAGAGTGGAGGTTGCACGTGACTGATGTGAAGCACGCTCAAAGCAGCTGCAGGTTGCCCAACATTCCCTTCAAAATGGAGGTTGCACATGAGTCATGTGCACATGACCAATTAAAGGCACACTCACAGCAGCTGCAGGTTACCCAGTACTCCCTCCAGAATGTAGGTTGCGCGTGACTGAAATTAGGCACACTCACAGCAGCTGCAGGTTACCCAGTACTCCCTCCAGCACGTAGCTCTGCACCCCTGAGCCTCCCAGCGCCTTGTTTGCCTCCTCCAAGGCCGCGTGCCGCGTCTCCAAGTCAGCAACCTGGCTAGACGTGGCGTCCAACGCGTGCTTGCCTGCCAGCATCTGCTCGCGCAGCCTGAATTGGCAACGCAAGGGAAGGGCAGCAGTGCAGGCAGCATGGTTGCTAAACCTAACACTTGTCCACAAATTTTTTGTGGGTGGTCTTTGCAGGGCAGGCAGGAAGGCATGTAGGGAAGGACTTGGCAGCGCTGGCGGGCAGGTCATCTGGGTCAGTTTGTTACTCCAGCTCTCAAACAAAATTCTGGATCCCAAGAGAGGCTGTCAAGTCCTGCAGCCTCAGCGCCACAAGCACACAATTTTTGGCATGTTGAGCTACAGCCAAAAAGCCAGTTCCAGGCATACGCGCTTGGGAGGTAGCCAGGTCCTGCTTCAGCGTTAGGAAGCCTCACTCAAAAGCGCACACTACCCAAACCCTTTTACACACGGCCCTTTTTCCTAGTTGCCCAAAATGCACAGTTGCTGCACAAGAGGCTGATGGAAGCAAATGAAGAGGCATAAGGAAATGGCAGATTGCAGAATTTGTTTCAACAGGAAGCAAGCACTGAGTAAACGCAGTACTCTTTACAAGCTCAAACTTTTGTGCGGTTGGTGTACCATATGCATTAGTGGCACAGTTGATGTAAGACAAATGAAACGCATTCATCCTTCCTGCCAACTTCACTCAGTGCTTGCTTTCTAGCATTAATGTGGCCACACACTTTGTTGGCACCAGCACACTCGTATTGTGCGCAGTAAGGGGCCCCTTTCCATTTGAGCAGCCTCCAGTCACCACAATGAGATGCACACAAAGGGCACCACAGTGAGATGCATGCAAAGGGCACCACAGCACAGCCTCTGGCTGGCGCACAAACTCAGCAGGGTGCATGACGTGAATCTGATCAAGCCAGCCCTAGGCACAGGCCGCGTCCCCTGACACGGACCTTCAGCACATTAAATGTGCAGGCATCAATCTGCTGATTGCTCTAGATAGGATAAAGGAATTCTTACATCGCACTGATGCAATGCTGGTGGCACAAATGCCTTGTAGGAAGCCTTTGCCTCGGGGGCAGCAGGGAGGTATTGTCAGGGCCCATCTGCGATGGCACTCAGTCCCTCCCCCAAGATGTACGTGGACCTTGTGGTTGCGTCGAGCTTTCCACTTCCAGCAATTACTGCTGGGCTGAAAGCCTGAGTGCCCCAGCCAACCACACACCAGGGCAGATGTACGCACACACATACAGAGCTTGCTTACATGTCCAGGGGGCCCTTGTAGGGGTTGGCCTCGGCCCGCACTTTGCCCAGCCCTGCTATCAGTTGGTCCAGCTCTGTCTGGGACGCCTCTAGCGCCCTCACAGCCTCCATGGCGGAGCTGTGAGCCTGCTCCACAACCAGCACTGCACCCTGCATACCAAGTCATGGTGCCGGTGTGTGCTTGGCCCATCAGGATGGGCTTGGCCCAGAACAAGGGAGGGCAGCAGCATTGGCGGAACTAAACCATTGTGCGCCTGGGGACACACTGGGCAGTGAAAGCTGGGCAGGCACTCTGAAGCTAGTGCTGGGACTCCTAAGCTCACATCACAGAGTTGGCGCAGACAAGGCACAGCACGGGCCTAGGCATGGGTACATACAGCTAAACGCGGCACAACGGCACCAGGTGGTGGCAAGGGGCGTGTGCAGGCAGCACCACAGGTGATGGCAAGGAGCGTATACAGAGTCTGTACTACAGACCCAGTCTACACGGATGTGTAGGAGGGGCTGAGAGCGCGCATCAAGTGCCCCCGGAGGGACTCAACACCCCCAGATATCAGTCCTAGCCAAGGACAGGCTGACCCTGTGTGGACTATGCTGAGTGTATAGGAAAGGAGGGGAACCTGTTCTTTGCTGTGATGCTCCCTTGGATGAACACGGCAGGCATGTGGCAGGAAGGCAAGATTGGGAGAGCAGATACAACCTCCCCCTTTGCCAAAATTGACACTTCCCGATAGACAGGGCCAAGCGAACGCACTGCGCCAAAACAGAGGCACCCAACGCACAGGGCAAGGCAGACGCACCCGAGACAGCGCGCAAGACAGACACACCTGACACACACCGCCAAAAGAGACACACCCCACACCTTGCACCGAGTGGACGCACCTGCATGGTACCCGTGGGCTTGCCAGCAGCCCCTGTGTGGTCAAAGGCGCCCTGGCCTGCTACAGTGCCTTGGCTCCCACTCCCGCCACTCTGCGTGTGCTGTGGCGGAGGCTGCATGTCCTCTGGCAGCATGGCACGCGCACGGGCCAGGGCATCCAGTGCCACATGGCCGTGCTGCAGGGCAGCCTTGGCGTGCAGCTGCTGCTGCTCCAAGCGCCTGCACAGACAAACGAAGGGGGAAGGTCCGTTGGATGCGACATCATAGCGCCACTCCGCTGCTGCTGGTGTCGGTGCTGCTGTGTAGTGGTTCTGTGCTAATTCTTGGCCCTGGCAGTGGTCATGCACCCATTGTAGGTCACGGCTGTGGTTCTTAACCCATCACACCTGCAACCTTGAATGCGCGTTGCACGCAGCCAGCCCCACCTTAACAAAGCCAATGGCTTCTGTCTAGGATTACTTATTCAGCGTTGCCCCAACATGCTTTGCCCCACCTACGACATGCAGCAGTTTCTGAATTTGCCCACCTCAAATACATAATGGCTTCTCTCTGAGCGCGCTTCCTAGCCTCAAAGACGGCGCGCTCAGCCTCCAGCGCGTCCCTGAAGTCACAAGCCACAGCAGCAGCCGGGGCGGTAGCAGCAGCACAATGTGCACAGAGAGTCACTCCAGGCGCGCTCACCGACAGAACATAGTCTCTCCAGTATTGGCAACTCATGGGTATGCTTCACTGTCAGAACTCGCGTAGTACGATGGTCAATTGCAGACTCTGCTAACTCATGCTGTGACAGGCTAAGATCAGGCTGCAAAATTAGGTGTGGGGCCCAAGCCATAGCCCTGATATGTGCTTTGCCACCTCTTTTATGCCTTTTGCCTAACTTGCCATGCTGTGCAGTGCCGTGCACTGCCAGTGGATGCCCATGGCTTGTGCCAGGTAAGCCAGGCAAAGCGCATGCAGTTGCCAATACACCCTCTACACTTTGAGCGGCTTGGATCAAAAGCCTCACACGTGCTTGATGCTGAGGAACAAAGCAAGTAAGTATGTTGAGCGGCTTGAATTGTCAGCCTTAACAAAAAGCTTTTTATGCTAGCAGGCGCAGCAGCACCCTCTACCTCTCTGCACGTTCCCGCATCTCAGCCGCCTCCTTCTCTGCCTTCATCTCCGCCCGCTCCAGCAAGGACTGCAGCCGTTGATGTTGCAAGCCTTCATTGTGAGGGGCACGCCAGTTTATGTACTGCCGAGCGTGTGTACTGCCAGGTCTTGAATAGCAGATGCTCACATGTTATAAGAGAATGATGTATAGTATTGGTCACAGAGCCGCTCAATCAACGATTATTGGTTTAACATTCTGTCCTTTGTATTTGTGGAGTGCAGGGTTTGACTTTGTGACTCTGATGCTCCAGCTGATTGGCTGCATGGAGCATGGTGAGGCCAAACCTGCATAGGGCACGGTGAGGCACACGAGGCACTAGCCCAACACTTCGACGCGAGCCAGCACCGCTGCAACTCACCTGCTCTTCGTATTTCTGTCTGCAGGCCTCTAGCAGGTTTTGTCGCTGCAAGCAGGCAAAAACCACACAAACCGCGCACGTTGGATCCTGTCAAGATCTGGTGCTACGCAAAACCCTTGGCCCTGTCCCTCTCTTGCCCCATTCCGCTCCTCTTGCTCAATGGTTGGCTTGTCATACCTCCCTCCCCTCCCCTCCCTTGCAACCGTCCTTATGACCCTCCTTCACAATTGCCTATTTCCTTTGCAGCCGCCAGGCAGGCGCCTGTGAGGCCAGCATGTCTGTTGAAGCGCAATCAGCTTGCTGTTATTTAAAGATAGAGCAGAGCCTTAGGGCCATTGGATTGAAAAATAAGACGACTGTCGGGCAAAAGGAGGGGTGCAGGGCAACGCACAGTCCTGCGCCAATGCAGCAGCACATCCAAGGGGCTCAGCACACATGGCACACATAGTGCACAGCACACACAGCATGCATATGGAGCTAACCTTGGACAGCTCTGCCTGTGCTGCATCCAATGCAGCCTGTGCCTGCTCCTGCTGCTGCAAAGCTCTGGTGGCTGCCTTTTGCGCCACCGCTATGCGGGCCTGCTTGCACCCCATGCACACAGAAATGTTGTCAGTCTGGGTGAGTTGCATGCACTGAAATGCTGTCAGTCTGGGTGAGTTATATACGCACCATTCAGGCATCCAGCATGATCTTTGATTCAGCATTCAGCATGAGTTGCATGCACCATTCAGGCATGCAGCATGTTCTGCCTGTGATCAAGGGGACATGTTGATCAATTGGCATTATGCCATACAGGCAAGGGCAAATCCAAAAACGCTGCTGGCTACGCAAAAGATTGAAGGATCTCTCTTCTGCCAAAAATAATGATCCTCCTTGCCGGCTGTGGCCTTAAAATTATGGCTCATCCGCAGCTTGCCTTGTGCATCACCCTGTTCAGCACATTCAACCCCCTGGTAAGCTTTGCACCCACTAAAAAAGGGTTGCACTTGCTTTTCTGTGTGCATGTTAACATGCACACTTGACAACCGTTCCACACACATGAACAGTATTGGATTGACACTTTTGCCAGGCTTTCTACACCAAGCTTGCCTAAGCCTTAGGCTAAGGTACACACCTTCCTGGGACCCAGCCCTCAGCATTTCCAGACAGCTACGCCTTCATTTGGCCCACACTTCACTGGGATCCATAACATCCATAATTTCTTCAAATAGGCGCACCTTCATTTGGTCAATGCGCTGCTCAAAATGGTCCATGTCTACTTGCTGCCCGCACTTGTCGCACACAGGCTGCAGGTCTGTCATGGACGACAGCCACTCCTGCAGGACACATGTGAGGGTGGCTCCAACTTACAGAGTATCTTGTTGGAGAGCTCATGGACAGCAGTCACTCCTGCAGGACACATGTGCGGGTGGCTATAACTCACAGAATAGCGTGTTGGAGGGCTCATGGACGGCAGCCACTCGCACAGGACACATGGTTTCAAGGGTCGACCCAAAACTTTCCTCCAAGGGGGAAGCATCTTTAGACAACATGGGAAAAACTGGCCAAACCTGTTGGCCAGACAACCATGACCATCTACAATGCCTGAACAAGTAGCACAAGCCATGATCACCGGCGTTGTCATGCCCGAACGACCAGCAAAAGCTATGGTCACTGGCTTTGCTAGGCCTTGGGAGTGCTTTTGGGCAAAAGGTGTGGGATGATGGAACTATGGGACACGACAAAAGAGCAAGACCTGGTGGTTTCCAAGCACAGTCCCAGCACGCAATGCCGCAGCACGTCCAACCACCTCAAGCACACCTTCGTGCTGCTGGCAGAGGGGGCCAGCAACGCCTCAGATGCTGCAGCTGCAGCATTGGCAGCACCCTCCATTCCTGCCTCAGGCTCTGCAGGCAGCAGGCCGCCTACCCACTCCACCAAGTCTTCCTGCACATGGGCGAGCCTGCAGGCACATGGATTTGGAGAGCCAGCCCATGCCCTGGGAGCATTTACAGGCATGTTTGTTAAATGAAATGGCCCCTTATTGCAGCAGCAATGCAAATGTACTCCTACATGAGGACTATGCTCCTGCTCTTGAACGGCAAACATAAGGGGAAGCATCAGGGCAGGAGTGTGTGCACAAATGCACCAACTGAATTAAGAAGGCTTAAGCAATTGCCCCGCGTGCATACCTCTGTGCCCACAAATACACAAAGCCTGCCCTGCCTGGCATGGTCAGCCTCGGACGCTGCACACCCAGGTATGCCTGGACATGCCCGCTTTTGTACCCTCACGGTCACGACCTCACCCTCACCCTCACCCTCACCCTCACCCTCACCTCCAGAGGGTGTGCCCCATGAACCCACTCACCCATGGCCTGTACCATGTGCGTTCAATATCTTTCCATTCACCATTTCCATGCCCTGAACAAGCCCTAAAAAGGCGGCCTCAATTACAAGCTCACAATTACTTCCACCAATCAGCTGCCGTAGAACTACTGTTGTAAACCAATTACAGGAGAACCTCGTATCTTGCAAGTGAGATGCACCTCCACCGTATGCATGTGCGGCGCATCCAGCCCGCACATGATTCCTTCTTCTTAAGCCTTTCCGAGCCCATTAAAGCCAGGTCCAGAGCCAGCACAAAATGCCCACCTCTCCAGAGCAAGCATAGCAGCTGGAGGTGTGGGCAGCCCAGTGTACAGCAGCTGGGGGCTCCCAATCCCATTGCCTGAAGGCCGCACGTTCTGGCATACCTGCTCTCTGCCTTGGCCAACGCGCGCTCCTGCCTGGCCAGGAGCTGGGCAGCCTTGTCACGCGCCTCCTGCAGGCCCGGCAGCTGACTCTGGTGGGCCTGCAGCTCCTCGCGCAAGCTCTGCGAGGCGGGCACCTGTAAGAGCTGCGCAGCCCCGGACTCAGCAGCAGATGGGGGGCTTGGTGAGCCCTTGCGCATGCTGGACTCCTCGGCATTTGTACACATATGCTGGGAGCCGCTTGCAGCAGCGCCTGCCACTGGCGAGTAGGACGGCAGCGGGCTGCCTTTGTGCCTGTCTGCAGGCTGATCCTGGGTTGCCGGAGGGCTGGCCAGCTCTTGGTCTATCCGGGCCTGCAACTCCTGCACTTGCCTATCCAGGCCTTCCTGCACACAGGATCAGTGCAGGCAGGCGTGGTTTAGACGGGTGCCAGGTAAGTAAGATGTTAACCTGCACAGGCAGGCGGCCAAAGGTTTGGTATTCAGATTGGCAGCTCGATCTTTCAAAGTTGCAACGAGTAGATCAAAGCATAAAAATCTGCTGATAAAATGCGCAGTGCTCTTCCCGCAACCTAAAGAACAATACCTGCAGGTAGCATACACGGACATTTACAGCATGTATCCTCCTTTGTTGCGCAAACGATGCGCGTGCAACAAACAAAGTGCACACCCCTATTGGACTAGAAAGATAGAAACGACATGAAGAATGGGTGAATGTGCATCAGGGTAGGGCACAGCATCGTGCTCTGCATCCCACATGCATGGAACCAAGCAGCACCCCTGCCCAATCTTGTAGCTATGGAGCAGCAGCAGCATGCACACTGTGTGATGCAGGCATATATGCACTGTGCGATGCAGGCATATGCACACTGTGCGATGCAGGCATGCACACTGTGCGATGCAGGCACAGACTCACCTGGAGCCCGAGCACAGAGGCCATGCCCGCAGTGATTTGAGCTTCTTTGTGGCCAAGCTGGCCCACCAAATGGGCGGCGGTCTGCCTGCTCCTGGTGATAGCTGTGCCTAGGTGTGCCTGCGTAGCAAATCACTGTGGTGGCCAGGCTGGTGCACGCTGGTTCAGGATGATGCCAAAAGCACCCCCGTGCTGGCTGGCACAACGGAATGAAGTGCGGAGAGATGCTGGAAGAAAACAAGCCCCCGCATCAGACAGCCAGGATTGCTCAATAGGGAAGGGGTGCGAGCTTTGGCCACCAGATCACAAAGGGCACCCTGGTCACAGTCGTGACAGGCATCAACATTGACACACTCCTCGACTTCGGAGTCTGCCTAAAATAAGCTTGTATTGGAGGGGGGCAGCGGCATTCATCGTTGCAGATGGGATGCAAAGAAGATCTAAACAACCACCACACGGGAGAGAGCCAACGACAAGGGTTGATCATGAAAATGCCGAGCTGGTTCTGTGTGCTATGTCAAGCGCCAAATCGCTATCAAAGCTGTCAAGCAGCCACTTTTATAAGACAAAGCTAAAGGCTGTCATCAGGAGTGAGAGCACTTGCCTCTAATCATTTTAATATTTCACCATGACCAACTTCCTCTGACCCCCCACGGGTCCCGCTGCAGTTCAGCACTGACATTGCTCGCAGAGCCTGCTTCTCACCACGCCTGACCTGGTACACACTTCTTCCTACTTGGGCTCCCACCGCTGCCTTGCAACTATCTATTGTGCGCAGTCTGCTACCCACCACGCGCTCCTGCTGCTGCGCTGCCCATGCTTGCTGCTGCCCCTCCTTGCTCAGGACCTGCTTCTGCCTCTCAGCCTGCTGCTCCCCCAGCAGGTCCATCTGGCCGGCAGCCTTTGCCAGCTGCTGCTTGACAGCGGTCCTCTGCAGCGTGGCAGGCCAGGCAATCATCAAATGACGTCTACTCAAATTGCATGCAAGAAACAGAGGATGCGTTGACTGGTCAAGCCTCGTAGCTTGTGGCTTAGCCTTAGGTACGCGCTTGGAGGGCAGACCAGCATAAACAGCCCTAAAACATCTTGCATGAAGCGCCCAAGCAAGGCATTTTAACATGATAGCCTCGGTCTGGGGCGTCCATGAATTCTAGGGGGCTCTGCGTTCTGTCAAAAGACCCATTACTTGGCTGATGTGTAAGGTTTCCTCCCATAACAAGGCCCAATCAATGTCTCTGAGCACAAAGCTAGGCCTTGCTTAGTGGGCTGACTCTTATACCCTGGCAGGTGCTTTGACAGGCACCAAAGTAACTTGAGTGGAGGGGATGGACGACTGCATCATGATAATATGTAACCCATTCACTCAGGAACCAAGATCACTAAGATGCATCAGAGGCCCCTCCAGAGCACTGAAACACCCTCCCTTGGCTGGTGCGTAGAGTGCACTGCTGTCGCACACGGTCAGGCTCAATTAAGGCCTCTGAACACACAGTCCTGAGCATTCATTGGAGGACTTATAGGACACGTTCTCATGACTTCAATAGAAAGGGACTTTATGGAGGAGTTGATGGAAAACATGCATTGCAAGCAGAATGATACATAGCTGCATGATGCCCTGCAGCTGAAGCACACCAGCAGATCAGAAATTGAGCGAGGAAGGCCTTTAAACCAACCAGGTCATTGATACGACAGGCACACAAGGCAACCAGGCCATTGAGAAAAACAGGGTGTTAAGACAACCAGATTAGTGATATGCATGTCCAAAAGAACGCCTACCACACCCACCCATTCCTTGACGTATTCATTGCGAGCTTTAGGCCACACATCCATCGCAACCACGCGCCTCAAGAGCTCTTTAAATTGAGCATCATTGGCCTGCAGGCGGCATGCAAGGATCACGCACGCAACACATGCCATGTCTTGCAGCCTTCAAGGCATGTGGTGATGTAGATTGTGCAAGTCAACTCGCTTTTGGGAAGTGATCATCCTAAGACCTGTCCGTTTACAGCCCATCGTTCCTTATTCTTGGTAACAGCGATTCTTCTTCAAAGACAGACATGCCAGGCAAAGCAACAAGCATTTTTGTGTTGCTGAATGCAATCATTAGAGCATCAGTGCCATATAGATAGCTGTATTTTCGTTTCAGACTCAGGGGTCTGGTGAGACCATCCCAAGCAAATAAGTCGTGTTGAGGGACAAAAGCAATTTATGCAGCTTGGCGATATTGACACGCGAGCACCCTGAAGGAGCGTGTGGTGTTGTGGACCACAGGCAAGCACCACAGGCAAGCACCACAGAGGCAAGCTGGCACTGCTTGGACAAGCACTGGCACTGCTGGCACTGCTTGGACAAGTAACCAGCATGCGGACACTGCTGGCACTGCTTGGACAAGCAACCAGCATGCGGATTATGTGAGGCGCACCTCAAGCAAGCTGGTGATGTCGTTTTGCCCGAAGAAAATGGAGCTCCGGGCGAGGTTGCAATTGAACAGGTTGTCAATCTTCTCCTGCAGCACAGCACTTTGAGAGCACTTTGAAAACACTTTGAAAGCACTTTCAGAGCACTTTGGGAGCACTTTGAAAGCACTTTGGGAGCACTTTGAAAGCAAATTCAGAGCACTTTGGGAGCACTTAGGGAGCACTTTGGGAGCACTTTGAAAGCAGTTTCAGAGCATTTTGGAAGCACTTAGGGAGCACTTTGGGAGCACTAACAGTGACTTGCGCACTATCAGGATTAAGAAGAAAGGCACGAGCGGCATATGATCATTGTGCAAAAAAGCACCAGACAAATGACCTGCAATGGCAGCGCTTCTTCAGCATGCACGCTTTGCCATGGCAGGGCCATTATGCAATGGAGAACAATATCAGGCAAGGGCGTTGCCGACTTGGTGTGAGCATGCCACGAGGCAAAATCAGCAACAATTTTGATGTTCAAATATCTGCTCACCTGGGTGCGAGTGATGTCTGCTTGCGTCAGATCCTTGCCATCCAGGATGAGGCTCAGCTTGGACGTCCTGCCTCTTGTTGCGGCCGTCTTGCTCCTTGATTGGACTTTCTGCAGCCCCCACGGCAGAAGTGAGCACAAAAAGTCAGATGGCCATGAGGCACCATCTGGCATTACATGCGAGCGCATGGTTGCAGTGCGCTTGACGCCTCCCAAGCTGCATGCTAAGCTAAGGTTGCTGGAGACTGCCTGCCTGCCCTCTCCATTACACCCTGCATGTGGTCCAATGCTTTACCCTGCCTGTGATCCAATGCTTCACCCTGCATGTGATTTGATGTTTTACCCTGCCTGTGATCCAAATTCTTACCCTACCTGTGATCCAATGCTTTACCCTGCCTATGATCCAATGCTTTACCCTGCCTGTGATCCAGTGTTTTACCCTACCTGTGATCCAATGCTTTACCCTGCCTATGATCTAATGCTTTACCCTGCCTGTGATCCAATGTTTTACCCTGCCTGTGATCCAATGTTTTTCACACCCTGCCTGTGATCCAATGTTTTACCCTGCAACAAGTGTGGAGGCAATGAGCGGCGTGGCCTCCTCCACACTGCGCACAAATTGTTCGTGCACGCTCTGCGCACAGCGGCGCCTTCATGCTCCGTGCGCAGACTCGTGGTAGGAGAGCAGCACATCACAGGCTTCTGGGCGAGATGCAGCCCGCTCTGTGCTATGGCGGGAGGGATAGGGACAGAGCACACCAACCTACATATTTGATTGGCAACTGAAGCCGCAGCACCAGTGAGAAATCCAGGTTGTCTACCAGACTGCGTGTTTTGGGGCCCAAATCAGCATGCTGACAGCGGAATGCGGCCTGCTCAGGCCCCTGTGTGCAGAGGTTAGCAGTGGCGTGCCCGCTCTCACCTTCACAACCCGCTCCACTTCGAAGCTCATGCCGTTAACGTTGCCCCGCAGGGCCACCCTGGCCTGCTTGCTGTCGTCGTTCAGCATGGAATCCACTGACCCACTGGCCCTACCTGCCCCACTCTGCAGGCATGATAAGTGCAGTTGGGCCCACAAAAAGGGGGAAAGGACGGTGTGGGTGCTGAGAGAGAAGGGTGGACTTGGTGTGAGTGAACTCACACCTTGCAGAGGCATGAAGGGTTCGGCCAGGCCCATAACACAGAAATTTGTCTGTGCGCACATTTGGACAAAGGAGAAAAACAAGTGAGAAGGATTTGGCAGTGTGCACAGGAAGAACGGTGCGGTGTATGCATAATTTAACTTGCATGCTATTCAGGAAAGGTTTCTTCCCAGCGCCAATTAATGGTGCATTGGCCATTGGTGATACATCATGGTCGCTCCTCCCGATTTTTATGTGCATCACAGGGGAAGAGGAAGAAAACATCCACCTTTTTTCAACTCAAATAGAAAAAGATGCATGCGTGTGATTGGGGACTCAGTGCAAGAGAGCATATGCAAATAAAAAATATCAGCCCGACTTAAATAGAAGAAGATGCATGCGTGTGATCGGGGACTCAGTTCAAGCAGAGCAAATGCGAATCAGCATGGCCGTGTGCCCTGCCTTCAGCATCAGCCCATAATTGAACATCAACATACAACAGCAAATTGGAAAATCTGTGAAAATGCCAATGTGCTAGCTGCCTGCGGTTTGCGGCTGCACCTCTGTGCATGTGAGCATGTTGTCGATTTGATGGCCGAGGAGATGCACGCAAGTATGCATGTGTACTAGCTACCTGCAACTCGCGGCCGCACCTCTGTGCGTGTGAGCATGTCGCCCGTCAAAGCCCACAAGGGGGCGGTGACCAAGCTGCTCTTCCCGGCGCCTGAAGAAGAAATAATCAGGACGCTGGGTTCCCAAAAATGGAGGCAACACTTTACTTTGGGCATCACAGGCTTGGCAGGGCAGGGCCCCCGCAAAGGCTTGCTTCCTGAAGGGCAGAGCCTATGACTGGGAGGAGTGCTGAGCCTGTGCTTGCATTCACCTCCTACAAAAGTGCAGGCTACAGGCTGCATGGGAGACATGGGACATTCTATGCTTGACGCGACGACTTTTACGAGCGGTCTGCGCCAAGGTCCAACCACAACTACAGCAATCGGCCAACTTGTGCTGCTGTGCAAGATTGCTCAGCCATGCTTGTTCGGGTCGGGTGCCCTTGTGATCAGGACCAGATCGTGCCTATGTCAATGGGCCACTTGCACGCTTCTCCTGTCTCACCATTGCTGCTTGAACCGCTGTCATCCAGGTTGTTCCCAGTGATCACCCGCAGCCCACGCTCACTCAGAGGGTAAACCTGCAAGTAGGGAAGTTATAATCAGTGCGTGCAGCATGGCATGCGTATTGTTGATACATGGTATGAGGCCAAGCACTTGCATCATCATTGGGTAGGCAGGCTCCTTGCTGGCAGCAGATGGCCGCAGCAAGGCCATGGAGAGTGGGCTGACATACGATGCACTGGCATGCACTGTGAATCTTCCCTTGCCCTCCAGTTGCAACAGCAAAGCAGGAAGCAAAGGCAGCACAGCCAATGCCTGGCTTGGGTAAAGGCAAGTGACTTGAGCTTAGAATCAGTCCAGATCTAGACCAGCTTGAGCCAAATATAAGTCCAGAATGAGACTGGAATGACTTCCAGAGCAGGAGCACGTCCTGGTTGAATTACCTGGGCTTCTTTGAAAGGCCCGTAGCCCTCAAGCTCACACTCTGTCAGCTCAAGATCCACTTGAGGCTGCACACTAGCGGGGTTGTTCTCCAGGGCTTTCTGTCAGGTGATGTATTTTCGTTGCGGCAGATACTTTGTACAATACAGGTGATGTGTGTTTGTTGCAGCAGATACAATGTACGGTTAAGCACAGCACACAGATGAGCAGGATGTGTTCCTTGCTGATATCCAACAAGGGGCAAGCGATGCCCAAGCTTCCAGCTTTATCATTCAAGCTAGTGATCACAAGTCATCTGTTGCACGTCATGTCATCAGTCATAGCTTTGTTCACGTCTTTGGTCGCGGGTCATGTCATCCGCCAAGGCTTTATTCTGATACCTGAAAAACTTGTTAGGCTGTGGTTTTGCACCCACAGGGGCTCTCATGAGCCCCAACTGTTTCCACACAGAGTACTTTGCTTTAAGTTCCCACAGAGCAGGTGCTTCCCTTGTTGCATACAGCTTCACATCGAAGACGCGTCACTTCCTAAATGGCGGCAATTTTGAATGCAGGCGGGGGTGGCAGTGGGCTCATGCATGGGGTGCTCTCAATTTCATAGAAAAAGGGACATGCTGCTCCATGCCGCTCATCAAGTGTCGCACAGCCTCTGTTCAGTGAGCGCTGCTCTGTACTCTGCAATCCCTGTGCCGTGAAGGCGGCCCCTAAACAGCACCCCCCGCATTGCACCAACCTCGCACGCTCGTTGCCGCACTGTCCAGCGTCACCCGTGCCACCTGCTTGCTTCAATAACTGCAAAATTTTGCACGGGCCGTCCGCTGCCTATTAAGCAGAGACGCTGCAGCATGCACTGCGTGCATGCCTCTGACCTGCAGCACAGCACGTGCCTCTCGTTTGTCACATAGAGCGCGTTCCTTACCTGTAAGGCAGCGTGCGCCTCAGCGAGCCCCGCCGCAGACATGCCCACACTGGCTGCATACTTGTCCAGCACTTGGCTGGGGGACAAGTCCTCGCTCACAACCATCCGAGGCCCCTGCTGCTTTGCGGGGGCCATGGCAAGCTCCACATGCACCCCTGCAGTTGCAAAAACGAGGAGGCGTCAGAGCCAACAATCCAGCCAGGGCTGGCAAACTGGCTTGGCTGCCACCTGTGCACCACAGCAGGCTGCCACCTGTGCACCACAGCAGGCTGCCACCTGTGCACCACAGCAGGCTGCTACACCTGTGCACCACAGCAGGCTGCTACACCTGTGCACCACAGCAGGCTGCCACCTGTGCACCACAGCAGGCTGCCACCTGTGCACCAGCAGGCAAGCAGCTTGCAAGGGTGAGGCACAACCTCACTTCATACCCCGAGTTCAGAAGCACTGTAATTTCTCTCAGCAAGCTTCCCAAACACATTTTCGTGGGTAGCCATCACCTAGGCCCCCCAGTTGACCATCTGAGCCAGAACAGGCTAGCGAGCCTCTTATAACCTGATGCACCCTGCCATCAGGCGTATCCTTTGCGTTTTTAGGTAATGCATCAAGTGGAATCATACCAAACCATTTAGCAAACGTACCAAACCATGTAGCAAAATGTGTAACTAACCTCTCTGCTTCAAGCTCTCTATCGTGCGCAGCACATCCGGGTCATTGAATTCTTCAGAGTGGAGGACCCACCTGTGAGAGTTGAGGCATGCAATCATGCAGCTTGAACACAGCACCCGAAATTCATGCATATCTTCAATAAAGCCAGCTTAAATGGCAATTAAAATCGTCACACTTGCCAGCATGATTGCCAACAGGTTGCTCAACTAGATTTATCATGATCGCCAAACAGCATGCAGCATACTCATGCATGCACAGACCACCTAGGTGGAAATCGCAATGGGAAGATTGTGAGCAAGCAAGTTTGCTGCAAATAGCATAAATCATACTAGAAACTGTTTGGGTTACTAGTAACTACCCAACCAGCAAAAAATATTTTTTGTGCATGTGGGCCTAAATATCTTTTTTTAAAGCCTTTAATAAAGGTCAATATTTTGATTATGAAACATTTAAAGACCTAGTACTTGCATCAAGCATGTGTGTCTGCTATGATATTTGCAAGTGTAACATGTGGCAGCAAGGCATCTAGTGATACTTGGACCTCTGCACAACATCTAGCAGCAAGACAGAATGCCATCTCCATATGCGTATGGATTTCAAGTACAGACCCTTCTCTTTCTTATTGCTATACAGTGATTTTTCGATAATGGCGTTCAGATCCAGATTTGATCCTTTTCTACTCAACTTGAAGTCCTGACCTGCAATACTTAAGCTAACCAATGAACAACCTAATGATGTCAATGACCAAAAGATCCAGATAAGATCCTTCTCAACTCTAAATCCTGACCGGCATGATTAAGCTGATCAATAAACAAAGCGCTTTAATTGACAAGTTGGAATTATGGCTCACTTTACCATGTCTCCAGGTTTAGAGCGCTCAATATCCATTGACAGCCGCCCAGAGATCTGTGCGAAAAAGAATGTGTTGAACATAGGTGTGCATCATGTAGTAGTTTGTTCGACTTGTGATGCTATGTCAAGAAGTGGGTGTCACATTCACACAAATGACTGGCAGTGTGTGGATGATGTCACATGTCAGATAATTGCCAGCCCATAGCTGAAGGGGCCTAAATGGACATGGATTCAAAACTTGATATTAGTGTGGGGTGTTTGAGAGGGCATTGTAAGCAATGCAGGGCTATGTCTGAAAGACAAGCCTTCAAACAGGTTGAAAGTACAAAAACAACTGAAGAAATTGGGTCCGATGAGCTCCACGCCGAATGATGGGGCACTCCTTGCAGGCACTTATACCACTTACGCTGAACTCTGCCAATAGCGCACTGGAAGACAGAGAGGCTTCAGCAGGAGGGATCTGAGGGCTAAGGTTACGGCCCCAGTACTTGAAGAAGCGAGGACCAATGTCCATAGGGATCTGAACAGGCAGTCAGCAATAAAGAGGAACGGTGGTGTTGGTTTGGGGGCAGACCATCCTCTGATCATGCATGCATCTGGAACAAGGTGAGTGTAGACACACGCACAGTGGTCACATGGCTTGGGGTAAAATTACATGAAAATGGTAAAACAAGGCAGGGAAACACAACCCCCTGTACACACTTATATCAATGGACGGAAGGCATATCTGAGCAATCGATGCTTTCAGTGTCAGTTGCTGAGAGGGCACAATTTTAATTTGGGCCATTTGCCCAGGTACACCCCCACTATAATGCCTGTACAGGAGAGCAGCACCACAGTTGCCTTGTGGACATGCCAACCCACCCACTTTGTTTGCCATGTCATCAGGAGCACATGCAGCGCAGCAGCTGGGACATGCAGAAAGCCACGCCTCTTCCTGCGTGCTCCATACCTGGGCAGCATCCAGCACTAGCACTAGCTCCAGCACCAGCACTAGCACCAGCATCTAGCATCTAGTATCCAGCACCAGCACTAGCACCAGCATCTAGCATTCTGCACCAGTGCCGCACCTCGTCCTACGTGCTCCATTCCTAAGCAGCTCAGCACCAGCACCAGCATCCACCATCCAGCACCAGCGCCGCACCTTGTGCTACGTGCTCCATCCCTTAACAGCTTAGCACCAGCACCAGCATCCAGTATCCAGCACTAGCGGCGCACCTCTTCCTGCGTGCTCCATCCCTGGGCAGCATCCAGCACCAGCAGCCGCTTGACCTCCCCTGCTTCATTGCGATGCACTGCAAGCCATACGCGGCGGTTGGGGATGTGAGCAAAAGTGTTCAACGCGCAAACGCAGGCTGCAGGCATGGTCCTAGGCGCCTCTGCAGGCTGCAGCATTCCTGGTCCATACAAGACGCTGCGACCCTCCGTGCATCTAGCATCAGTTCCCCCCACAGTGATTCCCAACACCCTCAACGTGCCACATGTTGTGACAGGGATAAAAGGGATGCTTTGTTATGATAGGGACACTGTGTCACGACAGTAAGACATTGTTATGATAGGGACACTGTGTCACGACAGTTGTTATGATAGGGACACTGTGTCACGACAGTAAGACATTGTTATGATAGGGACACTGTGTCACGACAGTTGTTATGATAGGGACACTGTGTCACGACAGTAAGACATGCCGAACTTACTTCCAGGGAGCTTGAGCAAGTCCCCAAAGCTGCAGACATGCCATACTGGTGCACACAAGCGCACTATTTTGAACTGTCCAGGTGCACAAAATGCACCCGGTGGACTAACATAGCTGCTGAGGCTCAGAAGGGAGGAGTGCCGTTTGCCAACCTTGGTAGGGTGATCCAATGTAGAGGATGTTGCTGTTTGGGACAGAGTGGGGGAGGTGGTAATGTCCAGTGATGACAGGGAGGTCGCGGAATAGGTTGGGAGGCAGCCCATCCTTGGCTTGGGTGCGGTAGTTCATCTTTGCTGTTTGCTGCAAGTTGGTATGGGATGACAAGCAGCATGTCATCAAAGTCAAGTCCAAGTCTTCAGGCAATTGCCCTGGTAGCATGCATGAAAGAGAGGTCTGCAGGCATGGCCAATTAGAGACTGCCTGGGGCCTGCAAGAGCGCCGCACAAAAGAGAGGCATTGGCAAAGGCATGGTGCTTGGCTTGTTGAGGTGGGAAAGCATGAGCTTGGGTGCAGGTGACTTTTGAAGTGCTCGGCATGTAGCAGGGCGTTCCTCCCATTTGGAGCTTGCCAGGGGCACAGCATGAAGCAGGGTAAAGGTCGGACCCTTAAGTCACGGCCAGCCTCAACCTGCAGGTATGCATGCTCAGAACTTAAAGCTACGCTTAAGCAACTTGGGCTTACGATGTATCAAGTTAAGATGAATCAAGTGTGAGGATGCGTGCTCTGTTTGCAATGCAGCCATCACAAAGGGGGCATGGCTGCATGCTTGGAGTGAGCAAGGGGCTGCGCAGCAGCAGGGGCAAGAGGCTTACCACATCTGCATGCGCAAACACGCAGCTGATTCCAGCAGTTTGCTGTGGTTGACCATCCATCTTGGTGGGAGGAGCGAGTGCAGCAGCAATGGCGCTGCGCAGCTTGTCTTCCTCACGCCTGAATACGAACATGCGCATGTGCGTAAGCTAGAGTGTGGGCTGCCTCAACCCACACCATGAGAACTACAGTGGGGAGCACAGTACAGCAGCGCAGTTAGCGCGTCTACCCCTGACATCATGCGCCTGAGCTTGCAAGCAAGCAAGAGGTAGCACCCTGTTGATCCCAGCCCTCCACTTACACCTTGCCAGCAGCGCAAGCAAGCAAGAGGTAGCACCCTGTTGATCCCAGCCCTCCACTTACACCTTGCCAGCAGCGCAAGCAAGCAAGAGGTAGCACCCTGTTGATCCCAGCCCTCCACTTACA
>LKMJ01001159.1_pt1 | contig 22708 bp, 23 predicted proteins | sample 643391 | NCBI WGS metagenome assembly LKMJ01 (sample SAMN04112250, study PRJNA286221) | soda lake metagenome | biome: soda lake; feature: Kulunda Steppe; material: water; isolation source: sample PL-Br10 brine of Picturesque Lake | place: Russia: Kulunda steppe | collected 2010-07
GCTATCTCGATGCGACAGAGGGCGAGCTCTGTGTCTGTGAACTCGAGGCGCTCGTGGACGTGAGCGAGAGTGCCGTGAGCCACGCGCTATCGGACCTCACCGACGCCGGACTGGTCACTCGCGAGAAGCGAGGGAAGTGGCGCTACTACGACACGACCGACCGGGCGTCGGCGATTCTCTCGACGCTCGACGAGACACGACCCGACGAGGCGGTGACACCGGCTGACGACACGACGGAGGAGACCGCATGAAACTCGCCTTCGTCTGTGTCCAGAACGCTGGCCGGTCCCAGATGTCGGCAGCCTTCGCCGAACGAGAGGTCGAAGTGCGCGGTCTCAGCGACGTAGAGATACTTACTGGTGGAACTCATCCCGGCGAGAGGGTCCATCCGGAGGTCGTCGAAACGATGAACGAACTCGATATCGACCTCTCTGGGCGCGAGCCACGCGAGGTGTCGACTGCTGAACTCGAAGGGTGCGACGTGGTGGCGACGATGGGCTGTTCGACGCTCGAACTCGACGCCGACACCGACGTTCGCGATTGGGCGCTGCCGGACCCCGACGGCGAGTCGCCCGAGCGCGTGCGCGAGATTCGCGAACAGGTCCGCGAGCACATCGAGACGCTGTTCGACGAGCTGTTCACTGAACCATCGGCGGAGGGCGACGGTAGATGAGCAGCATCGACCACGAACACGGCCCGGAGTGTGGCTGTCCGGACTGCGGTGACCCGCGGTCGATGAGCTTTCTGGACAAGTACCTCACCGTCTGGATCTTCGGCGCGATGGCAGTCGGTGTCGGGCTCGGCTACGTCGCGCCGTCGGTGACCGAGCCAATCCAGGAGTTCCACCTGGTCGAGATCGGACTCATTTTGATGATGTACCCACCGCTGGCGAAGGTCAACTACGGGCAGTTGCCGACGGTGTTCCGCAAGTGGCGCATTCTCTCGCTTTCCCTTCTCCAGAACTGGCTCATCGGTCCGACGCTGATGTTCGTCCTCGCTGTGGTCTTCTTCAGCGGCATCACACCTGGGCTTCCGGCCCGGCCCGAGTTCTTCCTCGGACTCATCTTCATCGGGATGGCCCGCTGTATCGCGATGGTGCTCGTCTGGAACGAACTCGCCGAAGGCTCCAACGAGTACGCCGCTGGGCTGGTCGCGTTCAACAGCGTCTTCCAGATTCTCACCTACGGGGTGTACATCTGGTTTTTCGCGCTGTTTCTCCCGCCGGTTCTGGGACTGGATATCGGCATCGCGACCGGCTTCGATATCACCGTCCTGCAGGTGTTCGAGGCTATCGCCATCTTCCTCGGTATTCCGTTCGCTGCCGGGATTCTCACGCGCTATGTCGGCACGTCACGCAAGGGCGAGGAGTGGTACGACGAGACGGTCGTCCCGACAATCAGTCCGCTTACGCTGCTCGCGTTGCTGTTCACCGTCGTTGTGATGTTCGCCACGCAGGGTGACAACATCGTCGCACAGCCGACTGACGTCGTGTTGATTGCCATTCCGCTCACGATCTACTTCGTCGTGATGTTTCTCATCAGCTTCGGGATGGGCCGGGGAATCGGCGCGGACTACTCGACGACGACTGCAATCGGCTTTACCGCGGCCTCGAACAACTTCGAACTCGCTATTGCGGTCGCTGTCGCGGTGTTCGGTGTCGGTTCCGGCGTTGCATTCGCCACCGTCATCGGTCCACTCATCGAGGTTCCCGTCCTGCTCGCACTGGTCAACGTCGCCATCTACTTCCAGCAGAAGTTCGACTGGACCGGGTACGATACTGGCACACTCGACCAGTCCGAGAGCGAAGCAGTATCAGGCCTCGACGATTGAGTCTGGGCTGTCGATACTCCTGCGAACAAAACACTAACCACGCTACCGGCTGTATCTCGACGAACGGAGTAACTATTCATGGATACGACCGACGTTCAACCGGCTGACATCCTCGAGGCAGCCCAGGAAAGTGCCGAGTCTGGGGGTGCCGTCGCACTGGACCTGTTTCGAACGGATATCGGATTCGAGACGAAAGGGGGCAAAACTGACGTCGTCACCCGTGCCGACAGCGAGGCACAGGCGGCTATCGTCGAGATACTCGAACGGGAGTACCCCGATGCGGTCATCGTCGGCGAGGAAGACGACCAGCAAAGGTCGATTCCGGAGGAGGGAATGGCGTGGCTGGTCGACCCTATCGACGGGACGAACAACTACGTCACCGGAAACCGGCGGTGGACGACCAGTGTGGCCTGTCTCGTCGACGGCGAGCCAGTGGCTGCTGTCAACTCCCTACCCGCTCTCGGGGACACTTACGCGGCGACACCGGGGTCGGTCCGACGAAACGGTACGCCGGTCGGTGTCAACGAGCGGACCGACCCCGAGACATTCCGCGTGGTTCCGACAGTCTGGTGGCCGAGAGACCGCCGGGACGAGTACAGCGTGGCCACCGACGCGATTGTCCACCGGTTCGGTGACTTGCTCCGCTTTGGCTCGACACAGGCGGCGCTGTCGTTGCTCGCGGCTGGCGGTATCGAGGGAGTCCTGACGAACGTCGACGCGAACCCGTGGGACACGGTCGCCGGTGCGGCGATGGTCGAGTGGGCCGGAGGGACTGTCACCGACCTCGACGGCGACGTGTGGAATCACGACAGCCGTGGTCTCGTCGCCTCGAACGGAACCGCCCACGATGTCGTTCTCGATGCCGCCGAGGAGATAGAGACTGTCTGAGTGTTCACTCTGCAGGTACAGCCGAGAACTTCCACAGACCTGAGAACGGATAGGAGGCTTTTCCTATCGCGGGATGAACTAGCTACGTGAGAACGCTATGACAATCAAAGACATGGCGCGTTCGGAGGTCGTCACCGTTGCCCCGGAGACAACCACGCGTGAGATTTCACAGACGCTCGAACAGGAGCGTATCGGCAGCGTCGTCGTCACTGAAAACAGTACGCCAGTCGGCATCGTCACGGACCGGGATCTGGCACTGGAGGTCATCGGCGAGAACAAGGACTCCTCGAAGATCACCGCGTCGGACGTCATGACGACCGACCTGTTCACCGTCGAGACGGACGAGAGCATCTACGACGTTCTGGACGGGATGCGCCAGCACGGAGTCCGTCGCGTCCCTGTCGTCGAGGACGGCGAACTGGCCGGTATCGTCACGATGGACGACTTCCTCGTCCTGCTCGCGAGCGAGCTCGAGAACATCTCCGGCGTCGTCCAGTCGGGGATTCCCGAGTACTGAGGCGACTGCTGGTCGCTTTCTGTCGGCAGACGGGACTCACTCTCACTCGTTCCTGAGGTGTGGCAGCTATCAACGGTGTTTTTTGCGGGTAGTGCGATAGTTCAGGTATGGCAGACCTACTCAAGAAAGCGACCGAGCCCGAACTCCATCGCGGACTGGAGGGTGTCGTCGTCGACGAGACGGAGCTGAGCGTCATCGACGGGAGCATCGGAGAACTCCGCTATCAGGGGTATCGCATCGAGGACCTGGCCCGACACGCCGACTTCGAGGAAGTCGTCTATCTCCTGTGGAACGGCCACCTTCCGAACGAGGAGGAGTACCGGGAGTTCGTCGAAGAGATGGCGAGCGAACGAGCCGTCGACGAGGGCGTCCTCCAGATGGCCGAGACGCTGGCTGCCAGCGACGAGGAGCCGATGGCCGCCCTCCGGACGCTCGTCTCGATGCTCTCGGCCTCGGACCCCGAAGCCGACGCAGACCCCGAAGATATCGATGCGGCACGCCGCAAAGGGCGACGAATCACCGCCAAAATCCCGACCGCACTGGCGGCGTTCGACCGTTACCGGAACGGCGAGGAGCCACTCGACCCGCGAACAGACCTCGGCCACGCAGAGAACTTCCTCTACATGCTGACCGGCGAGGAGCCCGACGAGGTAGCTGCCGAGATTTTCGACGTGGCGCTCATCCTTCATGCCGACCACGGCCTGAACGCCTCGACGTTCACCACGATGGTCGTCTCCAGTACCTACGCTGACATCTACAACGCCGTGACGGCTGGGGTCGGCGCGCTGGCCGGTCACTGGCACGGCGGCGCGAATCAGGACGTGATGGAGACGCTCATCGAACTCGACGAGAGCGGCGAGGACCCGATTGAATGGGTCAAAAACGCCATCGATGAGGGGCGGCGCATTCCCGGCTTCGGCCACCGCGTCTACGACGTGAAGGACCCGCGTGCGAAGATTCTCCAGGAGTTCAGCGAGGACCTCGCGGAAGAGAGCGGTGAGCCGCGGTGGTACGACTACACCACAAGCATCGAGTCCTACCTGCTCGACGAGATGGGGCTCGGCGAGAAAGGCATCGCACCGAACGTCGACTTCTACTCGGGGTCGGTTTACTACCAGCTCGGCATCCCGATCGACCTCTACACCCCCATCTTCGCGATGTCTCGCGTCGGCGGCTGGGTCGGTCACGTCCTCGAGTATCAGGCTGACAACCGTCTCATCCGGCCCCGTGCCCGGTACGTCGGTCCAGAGGACCGGGAGTTCGTCCCCCGAGCAGATCGGTAATCGTGGAAGTCCGGCCAGTCCGAAGATGTGCGGGACGCGACCTACGGTGTCTCCACTCCAAGCTGGCGTATGGAAGAGACAACCCACCTCGGTGACCTCGCCGAGACTGTCTTCGAGCCGGCGGAGTTGCTCGCCTATCAGGACGGCGCTATCGTCAGTCGCACGCTTCTCGACAGGGAGAGCGCGACGCTGACTATTTTTGCTGTCGACGAAGGACAGACCATCAGCGAACATACGGCGCCCCACGACGCGTTGTTGCACGTACTGGACGGTGTGGCGACCGTGACCATCAACGACGAGGAGTACGAGGTTCAGGCCGGGGAGACCATCGGGATGCCCGCGAACGAGCCGCACGCGGTCGCGGCTCCCGAGCGGTTCAAGATGCTCTTGACGATGGTTCGGTAGCGACGGGGTTGGTGGCTCTGGAGGATTCTGGAGGGGAACGTCCGTGGGGGAAACGCTAGTACTGTTTGGCCGTCGAAGTTGTCGCATCGAAAGCGACACCGTCGACCGAGATGTTGCCGTCGCTGTCAGCCACGACGGTGTGACCGTTGTACTCGAACTGGACTTCGACCTTCTTATCGGAGTCGAGAAGTTTGTCGAGTGCGTCCGGGTCGATAACCTCATAAAGTGTTGGCGTCATCGACAGCGGGTCACTATCGACAACAGTAGCCAGTGCCTCGATAATCTGATGACTAACTTCTACTGAGTCGTCGATTGGTTCCATCACTTGCATTATTTATTGGAACGGGTGCGTCCTGTATTTACCTGACCCTTATAAGAATTGCACCACCGCACTGCTGACGCTATATGTATACAATGACATCGATTCGCATGGTTTCTCGGATGTTCACTTTCGGCGGTTCGAACGCCGTAGTGGCGATACAGTCATTCACTGGTGTCGAGTGGGAGGCGGACGAGAAACGTTGCGCCGTCGAGGCCGCTCTCGTGGGGGCCGTCGTCGGTAGCCAGCGAGATATCACCGCCGTAACTCCGCACGAGCTTGCTCGCGATGTACAGGCCGATTCCTGTGCCGCTTGACGTCTCGCCTTTCCACCCGCGCTCGAAGAGAAGCGGTCGTGCGTCCTCGGAGATGCCCGGTCCGTTGTCGCTGACAGTGACGACCACCTCGTCGCCTTGAACGGTTGCAGTGACGGCGACTGTTGGTACCGTTGCATCGTTGTGACGAACAGCGTTGGTAAGCAAGTTCCGAAAGACAGACTCGAGCAGGTCGTTGGCCCGCACTCGGACCTGGGGCAGCGTCCCGTCGAGGGAGAGCTCTGCGTCCGGATGCGACGACTGGCACTCCTGGAGCGCCCTTTCGAGGATGGGTGCTATCTCGACTGGCTCATGATTGGACTCGGTATCGAGCATCACCTCCGCAACATCTCGGGCGGTGTTCGTCAACTGGACGGCCTGGCGGATGCTCTCCAGCGCAGTTCGTATCTGCGCCTGGTCGCCGTTCTGTGCTTCGAGCAGCTCAAGAGAGGTCAGCGCGACCTGCAGGTCGTTGCGGATGTCGTGGCGAACCATCTCGTTGAGTACGCTCAGGTCGTCGCGCTGCTCCTTGAGTTGGTGTTCGTACGTTTTGCGACGCGTCACGTCCTGCTGGAACCCGACGTAGTGTGTCACCTCCCCGTGTTCGTTTTCCAGCGGTGAGAGGGTTACCTCGTTCCAGAACTGTTCGCCGTCTCTCCGGTAGTTCAGAAGCTCAACTTGTACGCTTTCGCCGTCGTCGAGCGCCTCACGCATCGTCTGGACAGGCTCGGGATTCGTCTCCTCTCCTTGGAGAAACCGACAGTTCTGACCGAGAATCCTGTCTTTCGAGTAGCCGGTAATCCGTTCGAACCCTTCGTTGACGTATATTAGGGGATCGTCGTCCTCTCGCATATCAGCAATCGTTATACCGAAGGGCGTCTCTTCGAGCGCGCGACGTTTGAGCAGTAACTCCTCTGCCTGCTCGATGACCGCCTCTGGGTCTGCGTTTGAGTCCGACATAGTAGCTCTCGTTGCCACTGTATAGGACGTTCCACGATTTGGTTGTTTGGGAGCGTATCGCAGTCGAGAGTTTCCTGAGGTGTGCATCTCCTGGAGCGCTTGTCCGTACGTTACAACCAACTACAAACTATATTTTATCAAAACATAACAACACGGAATAACTCACCACTCTCTTAAGAGTTCGCGTGGAAGGAGAAGATAATGAACGTGAGTCACCGACTGGTGGTGACGCTCAATCGAGACAGGCTGTCAGGACGACTTGAGAGCCTCGAACTCGTCCAGGGAGCGACTGCCCTCGACGGTTCGCAGGGCGTCGTCGCAAGCGGCGACATCGGTGTTGCTGGCGTTGGATTGCTGCTGGTTGCGTTGCTGGGGCTCACGACGGGACACGAACCGACTGACGTGCTCTCGAAACTGGCGGACAGGGTCGAACGGCTGGCCGACGGTGACCACGATGTCGAATTTCCGACCGACCGTGAGGACGATATCGGGCGGCTATCGAAAGCGCTCGATAGTCTCGCTGAACAGATTCGCCGGGAACGCCAGTCGACTCACCGCTACAGCGAGTACACCGACGAGGTACTCGACGCCCTCGACGACGTGTTCTACGTGCTCGATGAGGAGGGGAACGTGCTGCGATGGAACGAGAGTCTTCCGAACGTAACCGGCTACACTGACGATGAAATTGACGGTATGCACGCGCTGGATTTCTTCGGAGACGACGAACAGGAACGAGTCGCCGCTGCTATGGAGGCGGTGTTCGAGAGGGGCGAAGCGCGGGTGGAAACAGCGCTGTTGACCAGAGACGGTCACACCGTCCCATACGAGTTCTTCGCCACCCAGCTCGAAGACCCAGCTGGCAACGTCGTCCTGACGGGTATTGGTCGGGATATCTCCGACCGGAGAGAGCACGAACGGAAACTCCACGAGCGAGAGCGCGAACTCTCGACGCTGATGGACAACATCCCTGGGATGGTTTATCGTGCTGGAAACGAACCGGACTGGCCCTTCGAGTTCGTCAGCGAAGGCTCTCGAGCAGTGACCGGCTACGACCCCGAAGTACTGGAAAACGGTGACGTAAACTGGGGAACAGATGTCGTCATCGAGAACAACGACGAGCTCTGGGAAACGGTTCAACAGGCCATCGAGCGCCACGACTCCTACCAGGTCACGTTCCAGATAGAGACGGCCGAAGGGAACACTCGCTGGGTCTGGGAGCAGGGGCGCGGCGTCTACGACGAGGACGGACAGCTCGATGCGCTCGAGGGCGTCATTCTGGACATTACCGACCAGAAAATCCGCGAGACGGAGCTGGAGCGCACGACGGACTTCCTCGAACAGACACAGCGCATCGCCAGCGTCGGCGGCTGGGAGATGGATCTCCGCGGCGGCCCGCCCTACGAGGGCGAGTTCACCGATGAACTCTACCGAATTCACGAGCTACCCATTGGGGCGGAGATGAATCTGGAACGGGGGCTCGAATACTACCATCCCGACCATCGGGACCGCGTCCGCGCGGCCGTCGAACACGCTATCGAGAACGGCGAGCGCTACGAGCTAGAGGCGCTGTTCGTCACTGCGGAAGGAAACGAGCGCTGGGTTCAGACGACCGGCATTCCCATCTACGAGGACGGAAACCTGGTGAAACTCCGTGGTGCGCTACAGGACATCACCGAACAGAAAGAGCGGGAGTTCGCCCTCGAATCGTTGCAGGAGACGACTCGAGGGTTGCTGGAGACTGAGACCAGCTCCGAGGTTGCACGACTCGTCGTCGAGAACGCGGCGGAGTTCCTCGATGTCTCAGGCATCGCAATATACCTGCTCGACGACGAGAGTAACCACCTCGAACCGGTCGGATTCAGCGACACGTTCGTCGACTTATGTGGCCGCCCACAGCCAGTGCCAATCGACCGGGGCGACTCGGTCCTCTGGGACGCGTTCGTCAGCCGTGACCGGACCGTCATCAACGGGGAGGGAATCGAAGAAGCAGGTGACGTCGGTGGTGATGTGGAGTACAGTCTCGTCGTTCCGCTGGACAATTACGGGGTGTTCGTCGTTGCGACGCCCGATTCGGCTATCGACGACGAAACGAACCGACTCGTCGAGACGCTCGTCGCGACGACCGAAGCGGCGCTCGACCGTCTCGAGAGCGAGACGCTTCTCCGCGAGCGCGAATCCGAGCTCGCGAGCCGGAATCGCCGCCTCAGACGACAGATGCAGATTAACGACATCATTCGATCGATACACACGTCACTCATCGGCGTCGACAGCCGCACCGAAATCGAACAGACCGTCTGTGAGCGCCTCGTTGAAGCCGAGCACATTCGTTTCGCCTGGATTGGCTCGCTCGACGTCGACGGAACGAAAATGAACGTCCGGGCGTGGGACGGCACAGGACAAGACTATCTCGATGACCGTCCGCTGGATGTCGAGAGCAGTACGGAGCCCGCGGCCGTCACTGCCCGCACCGGCGAGCCGACCGTTGTCAGCAACGTCGTTGCAGAACTCGGGGCGGAAAGCTGGCGACAGCGCGCGCTCCTCAACGACTTCTATTCGGTCGTCAGCGTCCCGCTCGCGTTCGACGAGTTCTCCATCGGTGTTCTGACAGTCTACGCCGACGAACCCGATGCGTTCGGCGACCTTGAACGGGTGGTGTTCACCGAACTCGGAGAGAGTATCGTGAACACTATCGTCGCCGTGAACACCCGACAGGCGTTGCACGCGGACACGCTCGTCGAACTCACAGTCAACGTCGAACGCGACTCGTTTTTTACGCAGATTGCACGGAAGGCGGACTGTCAGGTTCGATACGAGGGGATGGCGACGCACGGCAACGACGAATCCCGGCTGTTTCTCACCACGACTGGTGCGGAGTCGGAGGCTGTCCTCGACACGCTCGGAGACCTCGTATCCGTTACTGCCGTCAGGCTCGTCAGCACACTCGACGACGAATCCCTCTTCGAGGTCACCGTTGCCGACGAGACTCTTCCGGCGTGGATCGCTCGACACGGCGGCCGCCTCCGCTCGGCCCACATCGACGAGGAGGGTATCGAACTCGTTATCGACGTGCCATCGACGACTGAGGTTCGCGAGTTCCTCGGGATGCTCGAAGAGGAGTACACCACCGTCGAACTGCTCGGGCGCCGAGACGTCGAGCGGTCGATGCAGACGCGACAGGAGTTTCTTGACTACCTGCTCGACACGCTGACCGACCGCCAGCTGGAAGTCCTCAGAACGGCGTACTACGCCGGGTTCTTCGAGTGGCCTCGTGCCAGTACTGGCGAGGACATCGCCGAGATGATTGACGTGACACAGCCAACGGTCAACCGCCACCTTAGACTCGGACAACAGCGGGTCCTCGACGCCCTGTTCGAGCAGGGCGTCACAGACCGGGACTGACGCTCAGAGGAACAGCTGACGAAACAGCGTTCGCTCGGCCCGGTGGAGCCGCTCGAGGAACGCGGACTTGCTGATGCCCAGTTGGTCGGCGACCTCGTCGGCCGTGGCCTCGCGCGGAATCGAAAAGTAGCCCATTTCCAGTGCCACCCGAATACATGCCTCCTGCTTCGGCGTGATATCCCACTGCTGGGTCGGACTCGGCTCGTCTTCGCTCTGTAGCTGGTAGGCGCGTCTGAGCTTCACTCCTACTGTTTTCCCCGCGCGCTCCATCACACCCTGCAGCACGTCCCGGCCGACAACTGCACCCATTACGAGGGCCCGACCGCCCTCGTACTGGAGCGACTCCACGATACAGCCTGCGCTGACGAGTTCGTGAACCACGCAAGGGTGTTTCGAGAGACAGCGGTACGTGTCCTCCTGTCGCCCGTCGGAGACGTGCAGGTACCGGATACGGTCGTCACTCTCCAGCGTCTCGCGAAGCTGTGCGTTCGAGGGTGCGCGAAACTGCAACAGCACGTATCCATCCTCACGCAACTGTGGTGGCCGGGCGTCGATTCGAACGTCGACCGCTCGTGTCGCCGCTGCGAGCGGACAGTCGTCGCCTTCGATCTCGAACTCGACGACGAGACACTCGTCTATCATCTATTGGCTATAGGACACCCCTATATAAAAACTCTACATACACGGGTCAATTGCTTTGTTCTGCCACGTGGTATATAGAGCCGAGAACGATGGATCTCGAGACAGTCAAAGAGCGTGCGGGGCCACGGGAGTTCAGCCCCGCAGACGACCTGCCAGAGGAGTACCGCAAAGCGGCCACGCGGATGATAGAGTTCCACGCGAACAGCGAGATAATGGGGGCGTATCTCGAGCGGCCGTTCATCCGGGAGGCACCGAGCATCGACCGGAAGCTCGCGTTCTCCGCGAAGGTCCAGGACGAAATTGGCCACGGTCAGTTGCTCTATCGCGCCGCCGAGACGCTGGGCGTCAAGACGCGCGAGGAGATGCTCGACGACCTCGCCAACGGGGACGGCAAGTTCCTCAACTGCTTCCATTATCCGATGGAGAGTTGGCCGGAGACGGCGATGATCGCCTTCTTCGTCGATGGCGCAGCGATGCGCCGCCAGGCGACCCTGCGACGGACGAGCTGGGAACCCTACGCCCACGCGATGGACAAGGTCTGTTTCGAGGAAGGCTTCCACGTCAAACACGGCGAGTCCATCCTCGCGACGTTGATGAACGGCTCGAAGAAAGAACAGCAGATGACTCAGGAGGCGTTCGATATGTGGTGGCCACGTATCATCCAGTTCTTCGGACCAACGGACGAGAAGAGCACCCACCACGGCTTTGCGTCAGCGGTCGGACTCAAGCAGAAGTCGAACGACGAACTCCGGAAAGCATTCCTCAACCAGTACATCCCAAAAGCCGAGAAGTACGGCCTCGAGATACCCGACGAGCCCCGTATTCGCGAGACCGACGACGGCGACTACGAAGTCGTCGAGGACGACCTCGATTGGGACGAGTTCTTCACCATCGCGAAAAACGATTACGAGCCCGGACTTGGCCAGATAAACGGCCGCAAGAAGGCTCAAGAGGCCGTCCAGTGGGTTCGTGACACGATAGAGCGAGACAACATCCCTGCGGGCGGACAAGCCCCACAGGCAGCTGACTAACCATGATCTGGGAAGTATTCCGACAGGAGAAAGCAGGCGAGTATCACACCCACTGTGGAAACGTCCACGCACCGGACCGCGAGATGGCAAAGCAGTTTGCCGCCATCCAGCACGGCCGTCGCAAACCGACCAACAGTATCTGGGTCGTTCCGAAAGAAGATGTCGGCGAAGTCGACGGTGAGAAGTACGCCTTTGGCGGCACCACCGACAAGGGGTACCGGTGGGCGACGGGCTACAACGTGACAGCCGACGACGCACGCGAGGTCGTCGAGTCCTCGGGTGAACAGGAGGAAGCCGAGAAACGGCGCGGCGAGGTGACGCAATGACCGAACAGTTCGATTCCCCTGCAGACCTCGACGAGAGTGAGGAAGATGCCCTCGAGGCGCTGCTGATGCGCCTGGCTGACGACGAGTTCGTGCTGGCCGAGCGCTTCACCGAGTGGCAGGTCCGTTCACCGACGCTGGAGTCCGACCTCGCCCTGTCGAACAACGCACAGGACGAGCTCGGTCACGCACGGCTGTGGTACGACGTGCTCGAAGACCTGGGTCACGAGGAACACGAACTCATCTACGAGCGCGACCCCGGACAGTGGCACCACAGCACGCTCGTCGAACTGCCCTTTGCCGAAGGTGACTGGGCCGACGCCATTCTCCGGCACTACCTCTACGACGTCGCCGAGCAGTTGCAACTCGAGGCACTGGAGGGGTCGAGCTACGGCAAAATCGCCGGTCGCGTCGGCAAGATACAGAACGAGGAGGAGTACCACCGAGAGCACGCTGAGAGCTGGATGGAACGGCTCGCCGACGGCGAAGGAGGGAGCGAGCGCTTGCAGGATGCTGTCGACCGGCTGTTCCCGCACGCACTGACGCTGTTCGAGCCTGTCGACGAGGAACTCGAAGCAGCCATCGTCGAGGCAGGCTTTCGAGACGCGACCCTCGCGGACCTTCGCGAGGAGTGGCTCTCCATCGTGGTTCCGTATCTCGACGGCCTGGGGCTCGAAACGCCCGCGTCGGAGATTATCCATTACGACCACTGGGACTTCGAGGTGACCGACGACGTTCTCCCCGACGTGACTGGGCGCGACGGTAGCCACACCGACGCCTGGGACGACCTCCGTGACGAGTTCACCAACACCTACCGCGAACTGGGACGGAGCAGTGCGACCAAGATAATGCGAAAACCGGAGTAACCATGTCAAGCGAGATACCGGACCCCGAGAACGAACCGACCCCGTGTGCGTACACGGAGTACCACCACGGAGAGGCCGTCGAGGAGCTTCCGGCGACGGGTGAGGGTGCCGAAGGCATCGAAGCCGACGTGTGGGATGTCCTCTACACCATCGAGGACCCCGAAATGCCGGTGAGCATCGTCGACCTCGGTCTCATCTATGGCGTCGACGTCACCGACGAGGTGGCGACTATCGATATGACGCTCACCTACTCGGGCTGTCCGGCTCGTGACATGCTCATGGACGAAATCGAGGAGGAGGTCGAGGCAGTCGAGGGTATCGACGGTGTCCACCTCCGTCTCGTCTGGAGTCCGGCGTGGTCGCTGGAGATGGTCACTGACCAGGGAAAAACCGACCTCAAGGAGTTCGGTCTGAGCGTATGAGAGATCTCGACCCGAGCGTCACGACCGGCGGCGAAACCTCCGGCGCGGAGTGTCCCTACTGCGGCTCGACTGACACCGAGCGCGAGCACCCGAAGGGCCCGTCGCTGTGTCGTTCGATGCACTTCTGTAACGGCTGCCAGCAACCGTTCGAGAAGTTCGAATAACGTCCGTTCTTTCCCAGCTGCGCTCCACTGCGAGTGACAACCCTCAGCTCCTTGGCCGGGGAGTTGTCCTGCTACCGCTGAAATCCCCTATCTAGAGGGTACTGACCGGGCTGCTCACTGCTGCCAACTCGGGTCGTAGTCCTCGTTTTGGTCGCGTTGCTGTTGCCGGCCGTGTTGCTCTTGTTGGCTCTGTCCATGTTGCTGTCCACGCTGGCCCGGTTGGTCCTGACCTTGGCCGTGCTGGTGTTGCTGCCCGTGCTGTTGGTGCTCTCCCTGCTGCTGTTGCTGGCCGCGCTGCTGGCTACGCTGACCGTGCTGACTCATCTCGCTTTGCTGTTGTCCGTGTTGGTCGCGCTGTCGGCCCTGCTGTTGCTGGTGGCCCTGTTCGCCACGTTCTTGCCGACCTTGTTGGCCCATCTGGCCGTACTGCTGTCGCCCCTGTCGGCCGTGACGACCTTGCTGTCCCTGCTGACCCATCTGATTGTGTTGACTCTCCTGTCCGTGCTGTTCTTGCTGACTCTGTCCGTGCTGCTGATGTTGTCCCTGCTGGCGTTGCTGCCCCCACTGGTCGCGCTGGCCCTGCTGTCCCGATTCACCGTGCTGATGGCCGTGCTCTCGGCCGCCCTGGCTGCTCTGGGTGCTTCGGCGATGACCCTGTTCCTGACCCTGCTGGCTCCACTGACCACGTTGACTCTGCCCTTGCTGGCCCTGCTGACTCTGTTGACCGTGTTGGTGTGAGCCTCGCTGTTGACTGCCGTGTTGCTGACCCTGATCGCTTTCCATTCCCGGAATCGCCTCCTGGACCTTGTCGATAATCCCTTCACGCTGCTGCCCCTGGGGGCCCTGGTGACGACGCTGTCCGAAGGCCCCGTGGGTCTGCTCCTGTGACCTCTCTTGATGTTGCCGATGTTCCTGGCCATGTTCCCGCTGACCCTGGGCTCCCTGCCCGTGTTGTCCCTGCTGACGCTGTCCGTACTGACCCTGTCGCTGTTGGCTCTGTCGACGCTGCCTGAACTGGCCCTGGTGTTGTTGGCTCTGCTGACCTTGCTCTTGGCCGCGCTGACCCATCTGCCCGTGCTGGTGGTAGCCCTGTTGACTCTGCTGGCTGGAGTGGCCCTGCTCGTGCCCGTGCTGGCCGAGCTGGTCCCGGCGGCTCTGCTGTCCATACCCGGCCTGCTGCTGTCCGTACTGCCGTTGGCTCTCGTCGTCTCGTTCCCCTCGGTGGTGTTGTCGTCGCTGCTGACTCTCTCGACCCTGGCTTTGCTGGTCGTGCTGGCGGTGCTGTTCGTCATCGTGCTGACTGTGCCGTTCAGAGGAGTGATGTTCTCGGTTCATAATTGAACTGGTGCCGACGACAGGACTGACTGCGGTAGACACCTGCCCCTCTCTTTCTTGCGCTTTCGCATTGTAATAGCTCACTTAGGAACTTCCCTGTCAGGGTAACTCGGTCTTGTCCCAGCCTGAACCCACGCCAGGGATGAAACGAGGGCTCGATGGTCGTGACCCGCCTCAGCCTCGGGTGGTACTAACAGCGATGTTTCGAGTGGTGTCCAGCCGAACAACTGTCGATTCTGTCGGACTAACACGAGATTAACTCGGGTAATGGGATGTTTTTCCGAGCGGCGTTGGCCGCGTCTGTCGCGACGAAACACGGCCGCCAGCACACCTTTGTGTCATGATTGCGTATATCGACTCGTGACGACGACAGCGCCCGAACACTCCGCGCCGACGGTTCGGGAGGCCGACAGGGCCGACCTGCTCGCAATCTACCGCATCGAAGAGGCATCTTTCGACCAGCCCTGGCCCTTTACCGCGTTCCAGAGCTACCTCGGTGAACCGGGGTTTCTCGTCGCCGAAGACGGCACCGTCGTCGGGTACGTCGTCGCCGACGTTATCGACACCCACGGCCGCGACCTCGGCCACATCAAGGACCTCGCAGTCCACGCCCCTCGTCGTGGAGAGGGAATCGGGACGATGCTGTTGACTCGCGGACTGGACGTGCTCGAAGACGAGGGTGTCGAGTCAGTCAAACTGGAGGTGCGCGAGAGCAACGAGAGCGCCCTGCGTCTCTACCGCGACCACGAGTTCGAACACCGGCGGACGCTTCCAGGCTACTACAGCGACGGCGAGGACGCGCTGGTTCTGGTCCGCAGACTCTAGGTAAAACTGGATTAACTGGTACGAAACCGACTTCACCGCGTCGAAAGTCGACTTTACCGTCTCGTCCCCTTTTTATTGTTCCCAGACTCGACCCGAAACAGCAATGGCACACAACAGCCTGAAACTACCGCTTGGCCGCGAAACGGTTCACACAATAACGAAACTGCTGCTCGTGGCGGCGTGGATTGTCGTCATGTTGTACCTCGTTAGACTGCTTCCCGGCATCGACCGACTGGTTCCCCGGACGCCAATTACGTTCGCTGCGCTCGTCAGCGCCGTCGCTACTGCGGTCGTCGTTGCCCTGCTGTGGTCGCTCGCGCCGAAGCTCTCTGTCCTCACTCGCGCACGTCTCGGCGGCCCGAAGTCGGTTGTCGAACACCTCAGCGCCGTAGTGTACTGGTTCGTCCTCCTCGCGGCAGTGCTGGTGGCTCACCACGGGTTCGCTGACGCCGTGACACCGTTCCTCGGGGGTATCGGCTGGCTCTACGACGTGGTCTTCCTGCTGGTTGCCCTCCCTATCGTCGCGATTATCGGCGCACGACTGTACGCCAGTCTGGAGCCGAGCTCGGAGCTGCTGGCAGACCGGGTCGCCAGCACCGAGGGGTAGGGGTCAGTCCAGACCGATATCTGCTTGGGCAGGGAGGTCGAACGTCCGGCCGTGGCACCGTCCCAGCGAGACCGCTTCGTCCTCTCGGGTGTCGTGTTCGCCGTCCTGTTCGCCCAGGTGCTCCTCTATCCGGGGATTCCTGACCTCGTGGCGGCTCTCGGTGCGACGCCGGCCGAGTGGGGCGGCGACGTCGGTGCTGTCCTCGACGCTGGCAAGTGGTTCCTCACTGCCGAGTTCCTCGGGTTCATCCTCTTTGCCGGACTCTGGGGCGTCCTCAGCGACTCTCTCGGAGTGCGGACGCCGCTGGTCGCACTCGGTGCAGTCGGCGGCGGACTGGGCTACCTCTCGCTCGCGGCCCTCCCAAGCCTCGGAACCATCCCTTACGAGTGGATTCTCGTCATCCGATTCGTCCAGGGAGCAGCGACCATCGGTGCGTTCTCGCTCGCGGTCACGACGCTGATGGACCTCGACGGCGGTCACGGCCGGAACATGGGTGCGGCGGGTCTCGCCATCGGTGGTGGCACTGCGCTCGGCTCGCCAGTGGGCGGCCAGCTGTACGATATCGGTCCGTTCGTCCCGCTATACGGTGCTGCGGTCGTCCTCGTGGGCGCGGGATTACTGGTCCTTCTCGCGTCCGACCGAACGCCCTCAGTGGCGGGTCGGAACCCGCGCGCAATCCTCGACAGTATCCGGACCCGCCCGGCCGTCTCGGTCCCGTTCGCGTTCGGGTTCATCGACCGCCTCACTGCCGGGTTTTTTGCGCTCGTTGGAACCGTCTACTTCCAGTCGACGTTCGACGTGGGTGCCGCCGGGACGGGCCTTCTGCTCGGTGCCTTCTTCGTCCCCTTCGCCCTGTTGCAGTACCCGATGGGCCGGCTCTCTGACCGTATCGGTCGTATTATTCCCGTCGCCGTCGGGTCGGTCGGGTACGGCATCGCTATCATTCTCGTGTTCTACGCGCCGACAGTCACGGCTGCGGGGCTGGCGATGGTTCTCGTCGGAGTGCTGGGCGCGCTCGTCGCCCCGGCGACGATGGCGCTAGTGACCGACCTCGCGGCCCCCGACCAGCGCGGGGTGGCGATGGGCGGGTTCAACGTCTTCGGCAGCCTCGGCTTCCTGACCGGTATCGTCGGCGGCGCGACCATCGCCGGAGGGGTCAGCTTCGAAGCCGCGTTCCTCGTCGTCGGTCTCTCCGAGGTCGCCATCGCACTCCTCATGCTCCCCGTTTTGCTCCGGCTCGACGTACCTGAGACCCCGTGGCGGAGACAGGTCGAAGGCGAGTGACCAGACAACAGAACGAGCACGGTCGTAATACGACTGTACGCGGTTAGAGGCCCCTACCTCACTGTATACTCGAAGTAGGTTGACCAGCCCCCGACCTCGGTGAACTCCTCACCATCAGCCCACGCAGCCTCACGCTGACCTCTTCCGTTCCCGTCACCCTCTTCTACGTCTGCATGTGCTGCAATTACTAGTTCGTCGCCGGCTTTGGCATCGATCTCTTTCAGCGGGACTGAAAACGTGACCGAGTCCGTTGGACCTTCGTCATCACTATACGGGAACCGTCCTGGCCGTGGGTGGCCCTGCGGATTCACCCAACCCTCGTCCTCGAACTCGTCAAGGTCGTTGCCGATGGCTAGATGCGTCTCCGTGAGAGAGTAGTCATCTGTGGTGTGATAGGTAACGTCCAGAGTTTCGTCGTTCGCACGAACGACGACTGTTCCGGCATCGTGCTCCCGGCCGGCAACCATGTCGACGGCGAACCCGAGCCAGGCGATTTCTTCATCGTAGGGCGCGTACAGCGAATGCTCTAGGAACCCGTCTTTCCTGGGGTATCCACTGTAGCCGTTGACTTCTGGGCCCGTAACTGCAGTTGACAGCTCGGCATCGACGACTGTAGTGGCAGCAATGTCGGCGATTTCCGGCCAGAGTTCGTCGTATCGTTCCTTACGAGTTTCGGGGTCTCTGGCGACCTCGGAACCGAACCGACAGCTGTGTAAGCGTTCGATGAACTCCGCGTCGAATGTTCCCTCGGGGTAAAAGTAGTTGCAGCAGAAGTTGTGGTTTTCTGGACGGAGAAGTGCTGAAGCGTACCCATGCGGGTCGAATCTAGAGTCAAGTCCGATATATGGCCACGCGTTCCGTTCCGCGTACTCGAATCTCGATCCGTTAACTGCGAGATCCTCAACCACCCAGTCTCCGATATCCTTGGTTGCCTCGAGCTCCGCGTCAAACAGTCCGCTTTCGTTCAGTTCGTTGACAATCAGCTCCATCTTGTCCTGCCTGATCTCGTCGTCTTGGTTTGTCTCGAGGGTGACGTCTATCGGCGTATCCACACCGCTTTTCTCGACGAGCTCCTCCGCTTCGTCGTGATTCGGCTCTGTCGAATACGCCCATTCTTTTTCTGCGAGTGTCTCGTAGTCCTGTGTCGTCGCCATGCGTGACGCTGCTCGCGGAAAGGGGACCTGTCCCGGCTCGCTCCACCCTCCCATAACGGTTTCTGCAATCTCTTCGCGTGGAATCAGCTGACTGACCGCCTGGCGTATTTCACGATGAGCGAAGACGCCCCCTTCTTCGACCTGCGGATGGCCGGTGCTCTCAAGAGGGAACGTTTGGAATAGGAACCCTGTTGCGGGCTCCGCAACCACGCTGAAGTCCTCGGACTCGTCGAACGTGGTTAGGTCATTCGCCGGGAGTTGGTACGCGACGTCTATATCGCCAGTCTCTAACGAGGTAGCCCGTTCCTTGGCGTCCGGAATGAACTCTATGCGAATCTCGTCGATGACCGGGCCCTCGGGGAAACTTTCAGGGCCATCCCACCACTCCTTCGCCTCAAGACCCACATCTTCGAGCCAGTAGTCCTCGAACTTTTCAAGCAATACATAATTTCCTTCCTCGAACTCTGTGACCTGATAGGGCCCCGTTCCAACAGGCATCTGGCCGCCTTCTCTCGGATCCAGTCCTCCGGGACGGATTTCGTGATGTTCTTCCGGGAAGACCTGACGGGGCTGTAGGGCCACCTCAGCGATTGCGTCGGGCTTTTGCGAGTACAGTTCGAACTCATAATCGTCCGAACCGTTCGATGTTGTCGCATAGAGGAAGGTGTCGAACAGGTGTGAAGCATTAGCCGCTTGGGCGAATCGGTTGTACGAACCAACGACATCTTCCGCGGTACACTCTGCACTGTTGTGAAACTGAATTCCTTCGTGTAGCCTCCCCTTAATTTTCGTCCCATAGACGCCATCGGAAACCGCCTTTTCTGCTTCCTCCCGAGTCAGAATACGCATTGCATCGCCTGCTGTGAGCTCTCCTTCGGCGACTTTAGCCAGATCTTCCGGATGGTGGATGAGATCGTCGTTCGGCCAATCCAGGTCGAAGTGTGGTACGTGATTATTGACCCAGATTATCTCGTACTCCTCCATATACGGTTCGTATGCTTCTGCTCCGACATCCTGAACCTCAGTAATTTCATACTCTTTGACCATCCAATTGAACGGTTTGCCGTCCGCGTTCTGAACGATCAAATCGTCATAAATGGCGTTGAACACTACCGCATCATTTGCGAACGTACTCACCGCTGGGTCATAGTGATTGATACTGCCATGTTCATTGGCCATAACGAGTTGCCCACCCTCCTGTATCTGGTTCGGTGGCCCACTCGCGTTATCATTTTTCATCAGTGTACGTACATTGTCAGTGGACGATGAACTACCGCTGGCTTCCCCGGCAGCACTCCCAACGAACCCGCTACTCGCAGCGACCCCAGCTCCTGCAATCCCGCGGAGAAGACGACGTCGGTCAATAGTCAGTTCTACGTCTGATTCGTTGTTCGAAGACATTGTTTTATCGTGATTCTGTCTCGTTATTGGAGACTACACCGCGGCCAATTTCAGTCCGATACCCCTGGGCACTAGTGTCTGTTACCATCGATTCACCCTCTATTGTTAGATCGTTCAACATCCCTGCTACACCCGACTCACCCACACATTGACACCTTCTCCGTTCGCATACCTAATTATTAAATTTTGTCATAACATATAATTTGAAATATTAATATTATAGTATTTATTCTGGTTTCCCAACTGTCTTGGCACTGTAATGTGATTTCACCAATACACAGCCAATACTGTCAAATAATTAATTTTTCCGCGGATAGCATTATTACCAGAATCACAACTACCAAACCCCTTCACCGCCAGTATGAGACACGGCTAGGTGGTTCAGTGACCAACAAACGAGAGTACAAAGACAGCTACCCCGACAAGACCCTGTATCTGCCGGGACCGACCGAGGTGCGCGAGGACGTCATCGATGCGATGTGCGAACCGATGTTTGGCCACCGGATGGACCGGATGACCGACCTCTATACGACCGTCGTCGAGGACACGAAGGAGTTTCTCGATACTGACAACGAGGTTATCGTCCTCACAGCATCCGGCACGGCGTTCATGGAGAGTACGGTCCAGAACCTCGTCGACGAGAACCTCCTCTGTGCGACCTGCGGGAGTTTCAGCGAGCGACAGGCCAACATCGCCGAGCGTCTCGGCAAATCAGTCGACAGACTCGAGTACGACTGGGGCACGGCAGTCAAGCCCGAAGACGTGCGCGAGGCACTCGAATCAGGGGCCGAGTACGACGCAGTGACGTGCGTGATGAACGAGACCTCGACCGGCGTCCGCAACCCCATCGAGGAGATCGGCGACGTCGTCGCTGAATACCCGGATACGTACTTTATTGTTGACGCTATCTCCGCACTCGGCGGCGACTACGTCGACATCGACGCCCACGGTATCGACGTCATCTTCACGTCGGTTCAGAAGGCCTTTGCCATGCCACCAGGCCTCGCCGTGTGTGTCGTCAGCGAGGACGCCTACGAACGCGAACGTGAGAAGGAGTCGGCGGCATGGTACGGCGGCTTCCAGCGTACGCTCGACTACTACGACCGGAAGGGACAGACACACTCCACGCCGGCGATTCCCGTCATGCTTGCCTACCGGAAACAGATGAAACACATGCTCGAGGAGGGCCACGAGGCGCGCGACCAGCGCCACCGGCAGATGGCCGAGTACACCCGCGACTGGGCGCGCAAGCACTTCGACCTGTTCGCCGAGGAGGGGTACCGCTCCCGGACGGTGACCTGCGTCGAGAACACGCAGGGTATCGACGTCGAGGCGACGATCGAACAGGTCAGCGAGGAGTACGACATGGTGTTCGCCGACGGCTACGGGTCGACGCTCGGCCAGCAGACGTTCCGCATCGGCCACATGGGCGAGCACACTGTCGAGAGCATCGGGGCCCTGACCGACGCCATCGAAGACGTCGCCAGACTGTGAGCACAAAAGATAGGCCACCGGGGTTCGGTTCATAACCTATATGATTCAGCGATTTTCTCTCGACGGACAAACGCGCTCGCCCTCGGGTGAAACGAACGCCTACGTCGTCGGAGAGACGAACGGGATAGTGATTGACCCTGCCAGGGAACACCCCGAGCTAACCAGGGCGGTTCAGGAGCGCGCTGAACACGTCGCGGTCACACATTATCACCCGGACCACATCGGTGCAGTCGAGAGCTACGCAGAGGAATGGAATCTCGCTGTGTGGGCGCTTGCGGGTCGCGGTGAGGCGTTCGAACATGCGACTGGAATCCAACCGGACCGTCGATTCTTCCCGGGTGAGACAGTTCCAGTTGCTGGCGGTATCGAGATTCTCGATACGCCCGGCCACGCCCCGGAACACGTCTCGTTCGTTGTTCCGGATGGAATCATAACTGGCGACGTGGCCGTCGACGAAGGGTCGGTCGTCGTCGGTGCTCCCGACGGTGATATGCGGGCATATCTTACCTCGCTTCGCCGACTGTACGCACGCAATCCGGAGCGACTCTACCCGGGACACGGGCCAGTTATCGAAGCGCCACGCTCAACCTGTAAGCGACTCATCCAGCACCGACTCCGCCGAGAACACCGAGTGCTCGACGCTATCGAGGCGGGCAACGAAACACTGGACGAGATCGTCGGCGCAACCTACGAGAAGGATATCTCTGCCGTGTACGACCTCGCAAAGCTGACCGTCGTTGCCCACATCGAAAAGCTGGCCGTGGAAGGCAGAATTACGTACGATGGAGAGAGGGCGGTGCTGGCGTGAAGCCAAGACAGCCTGTCCGAGCACAGGAAACTCTCTTTCGAGAGGGGCGATGATTCCGCCCACATTTTAGGGGGGAGGGACGAACACACAGACGATGGACGCTATCGAGCAGGACCCGGACAACCCCTACGTCACCGACCCCGATACGGAGTTCGAGCCGGTGGACGAGTTGACCGAGGGGGAGGCCCGCGAGCAGGCGACGTTGCTTCGCGAAGCAGTTCGCTATCACGATTACCGGTACTACGTTCGCGCGGACCCCGCTATCGGCGACCGGACGTACGATGCGCTGTTCGCCCGGCTGGAGGAGCTGGAAGACGCCTTCGAGCTCGACAGCGAGACGAGTCCGACACAGCGAGTCGGGGGCACGCCGGTGTCGGAGCTGGAGACCGTCGAGCACGTCGAACCGATGCTCTCGCTCGACCAGAGCGGCGAGGCGA